>Ga0308159_1000103_pt1 | contig 333028 bp, 240 predicted proteins | sample PhyCR1_FD_201040 | JGI IMG/M metagenome (GOLD analysis project Ga0308159, IMG submission 201040) | Phyllosphere microbial communities from UC Gill Tract Community Farm, Albany, California, United States - DLSLC.R1 | ecosystem: Host-associated > Plants > Phyllosphere > Unclassified | place... | reverse complement strand
TGGCGTATTAGGTATTGCTCGACAGAGCTTCCTGTTTATAGAAAACAAGATGAATACGAATACCGGCTCCATAGGAGCCTCCCTGAATGTTTATATGGTTTTCAACAAATATTCACGTTATCGATTTGTATGAAATGTAAATTATCCGCTATCTCGCTTATTCTTTTCTATCTTTCGTTAACATCCATTTTTGCACAAACGGTCCAATGGCAGGAGATCCATCCCGGAGTATGGAAAGGAATTGTGGGCAAGCCAGATACCTATGACTTACTTAAAGCGGCGGATGCCGAACCTTCTCCAACCTTACAAACATTACCCAAAGCTGCATTCCCGCTGCACAATACGGACATTTCTGCGGAAGTGAAAAATGGAAAGACCTACCTTAGATTTCCACTCAGGAAAACTGAGCAGCTTTATGGTTTTGGACTTAATTTCCAAACGATTCATCAGCGCGGCCGCATCATGCAGCTTCATACTGATCACTACGGGAAAACTGACAATGGCAGGACACACGCACCTGTTCCCTTTTACGTATCATCACTCGGTTATGGGGTGTTTGTAAATTCTGCAAAATACATCGACGTATATGCCGGATCTGCTGTAAGAAAGGACAGTAAGAACCCGCCGGAAGTTCAGGACAGAAATACGGATAAGCATTGGAGTGCTCACCCGTATTCAGACGCAGTGGAAATGCTGATTCCGGCTGAAGGTGTAGAGCTTTATGTTTTTGCAGGACCAAAACCTGTCAACGTTATCGAGCGCTTTAATTTGCTCAGCGGCGGCGGATGCCTTCCCCCGCGTTGGGGATTAGGTTTTACTCAGCGCGTCAACCGGCTGTACTCCGACGAACAGGTAAAAGCTGAAGCAAAGGCTTTTGCGGACAGAGGATTTCCACTCGACTTTATTGGTCTGGAACCTGGCTGGCAGAGCAAATCATATCCCTGCACTTTTGAATGGGACAAGACGCGTTTTCCCGATCCGGCCAAATTTGTGAAAGAGATCGACAATGTGGGTATAAAAATCAATTTATGGACAAATCCATATGTCTCGCCTGACGCTGAGATCTATGCAGACATGAAACCTTTTACGGGCTCACATACTGTCTGGAATGGCATTGTCCCTGACCTTTCCATGCCGGAAGCAGGGAAAATACTATTTGATCAGTTTGAAAAACAACATGTAAAAATTGGTATAAGCGGTTATAAAATTGACGAAGTCGATGGATACGATTCTTATGTCTGGCCCGATGTAGCCACCTTTCCATCAGGACATACAGCGGAACAGATGCGGCAAACCTATGGACTGCTCGTTCAAAAATATTCATATAACATGTTCAGGAAAAACAACCGCCGGACCTATGGACTCGTTCGGGCGTCCAATGCGGGTGGTTCATCGTTTCCTTATGTGATTTATAATGACAATTACAGCCACGAAGATTTTATCACGGCATTGATCAACAGTGGTTATGCAGGCGTATTGTGGACACCTGAAGTACGTGCTTCCAAAACCGGTGAAGAGTGGCTGAGACGATTTCAGACCGTTTGTTTTTCACCCATGGCGATGATCAATGCCTGGGCCAGCAGTACACAGCCGTGGACGTTTCCAGAAGTTGCTGGATATGTTAAAGAAGTTGCCTTGCTGCGGATGCAAATGATGCCCTACTGGTATAGCACTTTTGCAAAATATCACTACGAAGGCACACCACCTTTCCGCGGAATGAGTCTGGAAGATGGTTTTGGAATCGATAGTAAAAAAGAAAAAACAGCAACAAATCTGGAAGAAAACCCTTACGAAGAAGCCGTTTTAAAAGAGGTGAAAGATCAGTATATGGCAGGTGAATATCTATTGGTTGCCCCGCTTTTTACAGGACAGACCTCCCGAAAAGTGATCCTGCCAAAAGGAAAATGGTATGATTTCTATTCCGGAAAATTTGTTGGCGACGGCGAAGTGATCACGATCTCGCCTGAACTTTCCAAAATTCCGGTTTTTGTAAAAGATGGTGGAATTATTCCGATGATGCCACCTTTGCTGCACGCTCCGAAAGCAGGAGAAAAGGTTGATCTTGTGGTTCGTTATTATGGCAAAAAGCAATCTTCGAGTTCCAGACTATATGATGATGACGGAGAAACTTTTGATTATGAAAACAATCAGTTTTCCTGGCGCGAATTGAAAGTGGTGAGCAAAAACGGAGTTTTAAGAGGAAGTATTTCGCATCCCGAAAAAGGAAAACCAAGCACAATTGGGAAAGTAACCTGGCATTTTATGTCTAATTACTAAACTGTACTATTCAGGTTCTTAAAATCCAGCATTATATGGCGGATTGAAGCGGTATCGAGCAGCAGATCCGTCGTAACAAATTCAGGATAAATACTTCGGGTGTCGATATTGTTTACATTTTCCCAATGAAATAATAATTCCGTATCGTCCTCCTGCACGACAAAATCCTGCTGATCTTCCAGCTCAGGAATTTCCATTTGGTAATAAAAGCCAATCTCGTGATGTCTGATTTCATTGTATTCGAAAAAGTTTTCGACCACCCAAAGCAGCTTGCCGACGGCAACCTTCCTGCCGATTTCTTCAAGCATTTCCCTGAGCAGTGTTTCCTTAGAAAACTCAAACATGTCTACCCTGCCCCCTGGCAGGCTCCAAAAATTGTCCGATGGCGTGCGGTGAAGGAGCAATTTCCCATTTTGGACTGCTACTCCTGCCACACGGAAATTGAACAATGCGTCTGCAACGGGAAGACAGATCGAAGAAAGACTATTCATGATTCAGAAGCTGTCATCAGGCATTTACATTTTTTTCGACCGTCGAATCACGGATGATCAATGACGTTTGTAATGACCTTGTTTCGAATATGGTCGGCTTTTTCGGATGTTCGATCAGGCGGATCAATAACTCAGTTGCCTGGTGCCCCATATCAATGGCAGGCTGTACCACAGTTGTCAGCGGCGGATTGAATAATTCGGCAACGCTGGTATTTGTGAAACCGACGAGTGCCATTTCTTCAGGAATCTTTATATTTTTCTGGATTAGTACCGACATGCAGCTCGTGGTCAACCGGTCGCTTGCTGTGAAGATCGCATCGGGCGGTTCAGGTAAATTTAACAATTCCTGGACCGCGGTTTCATTTTCAGTCACCATCATGCCGCCATGGTGGCAATATTTTACATAGGATTCATCAAAAACAATACCGTTGTCTTCCAGTGCCTGGCGGTATCCGGCAAGTCTTTCGGTGGTTATAGAGAGATAAAAAGGACTCGTCAGATGCGCTATTTTTTTTCTGCCTGTTTTGATCAGATGCTCCGTGGCCTGGTAGCTTCCGAAAAAGTTATCGACAACGATCTTATGGGTATCTATGTTTTTAGGAACTCGGTCAATAAAAACGATCGGCATGCCTTTGTCAAGCAACTCTTCAAAATGGCCCAGGTCTCTTGTAAGGCTGGACAGTGAAACCAAAAGACCATCTACTTTTCTGGAAACCAGATAATTCGTATTGGCAACCTCCCGCTCATACGACTCATGGCTTTGAAAAATCACGACATGATAACCCATGTTGTAGGCGATGGATTCAATTCCATTAATAAGCTGGGAGAAAAAATTATTTGCAATTTCAGGAATAATTACGCCGATGGATTTGCTTTTACTATCTCGTAAGCTAAGTGCAATAGGATTAGGCCGGTAGTTCATCTTCTCGGCATATTCCAGTACCAGCTTTTTCGTTTCATTGTTAATTTCGTAGCTGTTTCTCAACGCACGTGAAACCGTGGATGTCGACAAATTCAGTGCGCGGGCAATATCTTTTATTGTAATTGTTTCCAAAGAATATATTCGTTTATTACAACTTATTCCTAGATAAAAAATACTTATCTAAACACTCAGTGAATATACTAAATTACCCTTTAATTCTACAATTTTCATTCCGGAAGTTCCTTTTTGCATTTTCTGGTAACGTTCCCGATAACGATTGCACAAAAAAAGACAATCCAATATTTGATAATTCTAATTAATACATCTAAACTCGTTCATTCTTATCTACTTTTTGCAGAAATGGGTGGATTCATTCCATACGCATAAATTAATCAACAGAAACTTTTAAATGAATAATACAAATTTATTCGACCTGACCGGCAAAACTGCGCTCGTGACAGGGTGTAACCGTGGGATAGGCAAAGCAATGGCTGAAGCGCTGGCCGAAGCAGGTGCAGATATCATCGGAATTTCTTCTTCACTACCTGCATCTGAAAGTGAAATCCAAAAATCCATCACCGGTCTTGGCCGTAAGTTTTATCCTTATCAGGTTGATCTGGGAAGCAGGGAAGCACTTTATGCCTTCATCAAACAAGTGAAGGAAGACCACAAGGTCATTGATATTCTGGTTAATAATGCAGGTGTCATTCTCCGTCAGCCCGCTGCGGAACATACCGACGAATATTGGGATCAGGTTTTAAACATTAATCTTGATGCGCCATTTATCCTCTCCCGTGAACTTGGTAAAGAAATGGTTGCAAGAGGATATGGCAAGATTATTTTTACGGCTTCACTTCTGACATTCCAGGGAGGAATAAATGTCCCTGGATATACGGCATCTAAAAGTGCAATTGGTGGTCTGGTGAAAGCTTTGGCCAATGAGTGGGCCGGAAAAGGGGTCAATGTGAATGCCATAGCACCGGGATATATCAATACTGACAACACCGAGGCACTTCGTAATGATCCTGTCCGGAGCAAATCTATTCTCGATCGGATTCCGGCTGGCCGCTGGGGTTCGCCGGAGGATTTTAAAGGTCCGGCATTATTTCTTGCTTCTGACGCATCCGCTTATGTTAACGGAACGACTTTAACCGTTGACGGTGGATGGATGGGGCGGTAATATTGAATGGAAGCATGCGTGCAAAACATTGATTAATACCTGAAACTAATCGAAAAAAGAACATTCATAAAGTGCTGTCTGTACATAAACAATTCAGCCATAATACCTTAACTATGGAAATAAGATTTGAAAGCAGCCGTAAGGAAGTTTCCCAGATGAATACGGAGACGTTACGAGAGAATTTTTTAATCGAAAATATATTTGAATCCGGTAAAATCAACTGGGTTTATTCGCATTATGACCGGGTAATCATTGGCGGCGCAATCCCTGTTTCCACACCGCTTGTTCTGGAAACTTTTGATTCGCTCAAAGCTGAATATTTCCTCGAAAGACGTGAAATTGGTATCATCAATATTGGCGGAGACGGCAAGATCACAGCCGATGACACCGAGCTTTCGATCAGTAAGTTAGGCTGCATATATGTAGGTAAGGGAACCCGGAACGTGACTTTTACGAGCAATGATGCACAGAATCCAGCCGTTTTCTACCTGCTTTCTGCACCAGCGCACCAGACTTACCCTACACGCCTTTTCACCAAGGAAGATGCCACGCCGGCAACGATCGGAAGTATGGAAACCTCGAATCACCGGACGATCTATAAATACATTCACCTGGACGGTATCCAGAGCTGTCAGCTGGTCATGGGCCTTACCGTTTTGAAAACGGGCAGTGTCTGGAATACCATGCCTTCGCACGTGCACGACCGCCGTATGGAAGCCTATTGTTATTTTGATGTTCCGGAAAATCAGCGTGTTCTGCATTTGATGGGCGAGCCGGCCGAAACGCGCCATCTCTGGGTTGCCGACCGCCAGGCGATCATCTCTCCTCCCTGGTCGATCCATTCAGGATGCGGAACCTCCAATTATTCGTTCATCTGGGGTATGGCAGGAGAAAATAAGGATTACACCGACATGGACGCCGTTGCGATCAGCAATTTGAAATAATCACCCGTTCAATAAAAGAGAGTCTGGCAAGTACAAAAAACTTGGTCAGACTCTTTTTTTATTAATATAATACCAAAATTATTCTAATGCCTGTCGTTGATATCAAATCTCAAAATGGCTGAAATCAGACTCTTCAACCTCTGTTCTGTTATTATTTCAAAAAGATTCAGCCTCTGGCAACGTTCCCGATAACGATTGCACAACAAAAGACAATTTAATATTTGATAATTATAATTATAAGCTATAAACTCGTCATATTACTGCATAAGTCTAAATCGGCATATTGCTTTTAAATTATTGAAATAAGACAATTCAATAAGACTTTTCTAAAATCTGCTCATTAAGGAAATAGAATGAAAAAACTGTTGCTGCTTTCTCTTTTAACCATTACAGGCTTCAAACCGGATCAGGACAAAACTCAGGTTTTCCTGATCGGAGACTCAACACTTGCAAACAAAGCGCCAGGCGATGCGCCCGAAACGGGCTGGGGAATGGTTTTTCAGGATTTTTTTACTGATAAAATTATAGTAGAGAACCATGCACAGAATGGAAGAAGCACAAAAAGTTTTATAAACGAGGGACGCTGGGCAACCGTCACCAAAAACCTGAAAGCGGGTGACTGGGTTTTCATTCAGTTTGGGCACAACGATTCAAAAGATAAGGATACCAGCCGTTATGCTGCTCCCAATACGGATTACAAGAAAAACCTGATCCGCTTCATCAGTGAAACACGTGCAAAAGGCGGAAATCCAGTTTTAATTACCCCTGTGATGCGTCGGCGTTTTGACGAAAAAGGTGCATTTTTTGATACCCACGGCGATTATCCATCTGCTGTGAAAGCCGTTGCCAAGGAACAAAAAGTACCATTAATTGATCTTCACGCTTTAAGTAAAGAAGTAATTGTCCAGCATGGTCAGGAAGGTTCAAAGGCACTTTTTATGCATATCGAACCCGGCTATTATCCCAAATTCCCGAAAGGGCTAATAGACGACACACACTTTACAGCTTACGGCGCACAGATCATGTCGGGGCTGGTCGCGAAAGCAGTGCAAACTCAAAATCTTGATCTAAAAAAATATCTAAAACATTTTGGCAGTACAGACAAGTTTGTTTTTGACTTGCCGGTTATTCAGCAGCCGGCATTTCGAAAAGACACTTTCAATATTGTTTCTTATGGGGCAAAGAGTGACGGGCTGGCTTTGAATTCCGGTGCCATCAACAAAGCGATCGAAGACTGTGCAGCAAAAGGTGGCGGTACAGTCCTAATTCCTGAGGGCTTCTGGCTTTCTGGCCCTATAACGCTAAAAAGCAACATCAATCTTCACCTGGCAAAAGGCGCTTTGTTGCAGTTCAGTGATAATTATAAGGATTATCCGCTCATCAAAACCACCTGGGAAGGATTGGATGCCATCCGGTGCCAATCGCCGGTCAGTGCGACGGATGCGGTTAATATTGCGATTACAGGCGGTGGAATCATTGACGGGGCCGGACAAGCCTGGCGTTCGGTCAAGAAAGAAAAACTGACAGATGCGCAATGGCAGAAACTGGTTGCTTCCGGCGGCGTACTTGATCAGGGGCAAAGGATCTGGTATCCAAGCGAAGGTTCAAAACTGGGAAATACGACGCCGGGGGCAGGAAATATTGCAGCCGGATACACCTTGGAAAGCGTGGCAAAATTCCAGGAGTATCTTCGCCCGAATATGATTCGTTTTACAAATTGCAAAAAAGTACTTCTGGACGGCATTACTTTCCAAAATTCACCAGCCTGGAATCTTCATCCGATGCTTTGTGAACATATTACGTTAAAAAATCTGACTGTACGAAATCCATGGTATGCGCAGAACGGCGACGGTGTAGATCTGGAATCCTGCCGTTTTGCGATGATCGACAACTGTACTTTCGACGTTGGCGATGACGGCATCTGTATCAAATCGGGCCGTGATGAAGAAGGCCGTAGGCGCGGAGTGCCAACGGAAAATGTAATTGTCCGGAATTCAACGGTTTTCCATGGCCACGGAGGTTTTGTGATAGGGAGTGAAATGTCGGGAGGTGTTAAAAATCTCTTCATCAACAACTGCAATTTCCTGGGAACTGATGTGGGCCTTCGTTTCAAAACAGCGCGGGGACGGGGCGGTATGGTAGAAAATATATTCATTTCCGACATCAATATGACGGACATTCCGGGGGAAGCGGTTCTGTTTGACATGTATTATATGGCAAAAGATCCTGTCCCGAAACCAGGCGAGAAAAATGAACTACCAGTCATGAAAGCAGAGCCTGTTAATGACGGCACGCCTCAGTTTCAGAATTTCCATATCCGAAATATCGTTTGCAAAGGCGCAGAAACAGGTATTATGGTTCGTGGATTACCTGAAATGAGCATTAAGAATATCACCATTGAAAATGCGGTGATTCAAAGCAATAAAGGGTTTTTATGTATAGAGGGTGAGAACATTAATCTGAAAAATGTAGCCTTTTATACAAAAGATAAAACGGTGATGCAGATTCAGAACAGCTCAAATGTGACCATGGATAAAATAAGCTATGCGGACGACAGGGACTTGCTTTTGAATATTTCCGGCGACCGTTCAAAAGGCATACGTTTATTGAATACCGACGAAAAAAAGGCGAGAAAAAATATCGAATTCAATGGCAATGCTTCATCAAAAGCATTAACCAGAAACTAACATTTAAGATAATAATCGTAGAAACAGCATGGCTGATGTAAGGGGAAATGAATTTATTACGGACGCTGCCATCGAGTGGCAGGATCTGGGCGGAGGACTGAGACGGAAAGTGTTGTCTTACGACGATAACATGATGATGGTAAAAGTTGCATTCGAAACAGGTGGCGTTGGCGCCTTACACAGCCACTTCCATACACAAATGAGTTATGTCGACAGCGGCGTATTCGAAATTGTGATTGGCGACCAGACGCAAATCTTGCGAAAAGGAGACGGCTATTATATTCCCCCTGACGTGATCCATGGCGCATTATGCCTCGAAGAAGGTGTGCTGATTGATATTTTCACACCGCTGCGTGAAGATTTCATCTCAGCATAAACAGAAATAAATTACCATTTAGGCACTCCGGCAAGTATATGAACCATAGTTCAAAAATAATTAAGTCAGCTTTTTGCGCAGTTTTTCTTTTCGCGGCGATCCCATCGTTCGCCCAAAATCAACAAGCCAAAACAGCCAGTGGCAAGCAGTTTATCATAGATGCTGAAATTCCATGGCAGGATCTGGGCGGCGGTCTAAAGCGAAAGATTATGTCGTATGACCCCACGATGATGATGGTGAAAATTGATTTTCAAAAGGGAGGGATCGGCACACCGCATCAACATGTGCATACGCAGATGAGCTATGTGGAAAGCGGTGTTTTTGAAGTCACGATCGGAGATAAAAAACAGACCCTGAAAAAAGGGGACGGCTTTTATATTCCATCGAATGTCATGCACGGCGCCGTTTGCCTGGAAGCCGGCGTTCTGATCGATATGTTCACGCCTATGCGTGAGGAGTTTGTAAAATAATAAAAAGTGAATCTTACCAGCTATTGAAACGCATGAAATATTTATCTAAACGTACTTTAAAGCTTACATTCTTATTCCTGCTCAGTCTGATCGCTGCAAAAGGATTTGCCCAGCAGAAACCCTGGTCTGCACAAATGGCTGATTCTTTTATTTCCTGGAACAAGGACTCTATTCTCGTTGGTGAAGCCAAACGTTCGAACTGGAATTATGAACAGGGATTGATGCTTAAAGCTTTGGAAAGAGTCTTTTACCGTAGCGGAGAAGGAAAATATTTTGAATATATCAGAAAGGATATGGATCAGTTTGTAAAAGCGGACGGATCCATTCGTACCTATGATTATAGTTCCTTTAATCTGGACAACATTCCTTCCGGCCGGCCTTTGCTGACTTTATATCAGCAATCTCTGCCAGACAAGGAAAAATATAAAAAGGCCGCAGACTTATTATGGAAACAGCTTTCCGAGCAGCCAAAAATTAAAGAAGGAGGATACTGGCATAAGAAACGTTATCCTGAGCAAATGTGGCTCGATGGACTTTTTATGGCCGAGCCGTTTTCTGCCGAATACAGTCTGCTGTTTAACCATCCTGAACATTTTGATGATATCGCAAAACAATTTGAGCTTATCGAGAAATATGCGGTGGACGAAAAAACCGGCCTGATCTACCATGCCTATGACGATGCGAAAGAACAGAAGTGGGCTGACAAAAAAACAGGCCGATCACCTCATTTTTGGGGACGTGCCATTGGCTGGTATGCCATGGCGCTCGTTGAAGTACTGGATTATTTCCCAAAAGATCATCCCAAAAGACCTGAACTGATCAAATACCTTCAAAGACTTGCTCCGGTACTGGCAAAATATCAGGATAAAAATTCCGGCGTTTGGTACCAGATTATGGATCAGGGAACGCGGAAAGGAAATTACCTGGAAGCATCTGCCTCGAATATGTTTGTTTATGCGCTGGCAAAAGGCGCACGATTGGGTTACATTCCTGCAAGTTATGCAGCAGTTGCTAAAAAAGGGTATGAAGGTGTTTTAAAGACTTTTATTGAAAAGGAAAAAAACGGAACGATCAGTCTTAATAAAACCGTCAGCGTTGGCGGACTTGGCGGAACACCTTACCGTGACGGAAGTTATGAATATTACCTGAGCGAACCCATCCGAAAAAATGATCTTAAAGGTGTTGGCCCTTTTATAATGGCCAGCGTTGAAATGGAAATAGCCTCAGAAAATACAGTAGGGAAAGGTAAAAAAGTAGCCCTTGATTATTATTTCAACAAAGAAGTAAGGAAAAACGCGGCTGGTCAGGAAGAGCCTTTTCACTATACCTGGGAAGACCGCCAGCATTCAGGCTTCTGGTTATGGGGCAATATTTACCGTGAGCTCGGTGCACAAACGGTCTCGGTTCCAGCAGCTCCAACGGCCGAAAACCTGAAAGGGATTGATATGTACATCATCGTAGACCCTGATACAAAAAAGGAGTCTCCGAAACCAAATTTTGTACAACCAAAAGATATCGCTGAAATTGAAAAATGGGTGAAATCCGGCGGTGTGCTTGTCCTGATGGCGAACGATACAGCAAATTGTGAAATTCCTCATTTCAATGAACTTGCCAAGGTTTTCGGTATACAGTTTACCAATAAAAACAGAAATATGGTGCAGGGTTTGCAATTTGAACAAGGCCGTATCGATGTCCCCGCAGGCGAGAAAACCATTTTCAAAAATGCCGGAAAACTTTATATCAAAGAGCTATCCCCTATTGCGGTTACGCCACCTGCAAAATCGATTTTAACGGACCATGGTGACATCATTATGGCCGTTTCAAAATATGGGAAAGGTACGGTTTATGCGCTGGGTGATCCCTGGATCTACAACGAATACCTGGATGGTCGAAGGATTGATAACTCTTTCGAAAACTTTGCGGCAGCCAAAGACCTTTCCATATGGCTGTTGCAGCAGGCAGCAAAAAAATAGATTCTGACTTTTATATTATTAAAGTTTAAAGCTTATGAATCACCTCTATCGCGAACATTTGCGCCGGCTGCGGAACCATCCGAATGTAACTGTGCCAGACGATTCCGTATTTGAATTACCGGAAAAAGTGATCCAGTTTGGTACCGGAGCGTTCCTGCGCGGCCTTGCAGACTATTTCGTCGACAAGGCCAACCGTGAAGGTATATTCAACGGGCGTATTGTGGTCGTGAAATCTACCGACGAAGGTGATCTGAAAGCATTCGATCGTCAGGATAATTTATATACACTTGCCATGAAAGGCGTTCATGACGGCAAGCTGGTTGAAGAAACGATTATCTCTTCATCCATCAGCAGAGTCCTGTCAGCCAGGACACAATGGTCGCTGGTACTGGATTGTGCAAGAAATCCTGCCATAAAAGTGGTTTTTTCCAACACGACCGAGTTAGGCATTCAGCTTGTTCAGGATGATATATACCAGTGGCCACCCGTTTCATTTCCAGGAAAACTGCTGGCGTTTTTGTATACCCGTTTTAAAGCTTTCGCGGGCAATCCGGATTTCGGGCTTGTTATTGTGCCGACAGAATTGATCGCTGATAATGGCAAAAAACTTGAATCGATCGTCCTCGAACTGGCGCATCGCAATGGCCTGGAACCAGGCTTTATCGACTGGCTTGAACAGTGTAATTCATTCTGCAGTTCACTGGTTGACCGTATCGTTCCCGGCAGGCCTGATATTGAAATAAAAAAACAGATCGAAAACGAACTTGGTTACATCGACGATCTGATGATTATGTCAGAATACTACCGGTTGTGGGCGATCGAAGGTGATGAAAAAGTGAAAGAAACTTTGTCATTTGCACAGGTTGATCCAGGTGTCATCATTGAACCGGATATCGAACTGTACCGCGAACTGAAACTGCGTCTGCTGAACGGGGCCCATACCTTAGGCTGCGGACTGGCTTTTTTGGCTGGCCTTCCTACTGTACGCGAATCCATGGAAAATACCTCCTTCGAAGCCTACCTGACCAATCTGATCCAACATGAGATTGCTGTTTCCATACCTTATCCCGTAAGCGCAGCGCGTGCGGTACAATTCAGCAAAATGGTACTGGATCGTTTTAGAAATCCATACATCGAACATAAGTGGATTAATATCACCCATAATTATTCTGCAAAAATAAACGCGCGGGTCATGCCGGCCTTCATTCAATTCTACAAAGAATTTAATACAGCGCCGGAATACATGACCTTCGGATTCGCTGTTTACATCTACTTTATGAAGGCAGTCAGGAAGGACGGAGAAAGTTATTACGGCTTTGCCAATGATGCTTTTTACCTCATACAGGATCAGAGAGCAGCCTATTTTTACCAGAAATGGCAAAACTATCAGCTTCCTGAAATGGTTCGTCTAATCCTGAAAGATTCATTTATCTGGGGTTGTGATCTCACCAAAATGGGGGTATCCGGAGATAATGTCGTCCAATACCTTGAATCCTTTGCGAACGCCGGTGCTGCTCATACACTCGACAGTTTCCTCGCAAAAGTTGAATACGTCAAAATTTAATTTCCTATTCCAGAACAATAATCAGTTGCTCTTATGCTTACTACCGAAGCCCCAAAGTTAGAAACGCAAATGACCAAATACCGCTGGCGCGTTGTGGCTCTGCTCTTTTTTGCTACGACCATCAATTATCTTGACAGACAGGTTCTCGGACTTCTGAAACCTGCTCTGGAAGCAGATTTTGCCTGGACCGAAAAAGATTTCAGTCATATCGTTATGGCATTTCAGGCGGCATATGCTATTTCTTTAATCGGTTTTGGTGCGATTATTGACAAAATCGGAACAAAATTAGGCTATGTTATTTCCGTCGTCGTATGGAGTATCGCAGCCATTTTACACGCCGCTGCAACCGGAACACTCAGTTTCGGCTTGATGCGTGCTTTGCTCGGATTGGGAGAAGCTGGCAATTTTCCGGTAGCGATCAAGGCTACCGCTGAGTGGTTCCCTAAAAAGGAACGTGCGCTGGCGACCGGAATCTTTAACTCAGGTGCGAATATTGGTGCAGTGGTTGCACCGATTATGGTACCATGGCTTTTGGGTGCTTATGGCTGGCAGGAAGCATTTTTAATTACAGGAGCTCTGGGTTTTGTCTGGTTATTTTTCTGGTGGAGATATTACGAAGTTCCCGCAAAACAGGAGCGTATCAACCAGGCTGAATTTGACCACATCCATAGCGACAACGAACCTGATACCAGCAAAGAAGCGCCTGTGAAGTGGCTTGACCTTTTCAAAGTGCGTCAAACCTGGGCTTTTGTATTCGGCAAAATGTTAACAGATCCGATCTGGTGGTTTTTTCTTTACTGGCTCCCATCCTATTTCGCCGAAGCTTTTAAACTGAATCTTTCCAAACCAAGTCTTGAGCTTGTGATTGTCTATACCGCCACAACGATCGGCAGCATAGGCGGCGGTTATCTGTCGGGCTATTTTATCAACAAAGGCTGGCCGATCTTCCGTGCGCGTAAAACTTCAATGTTCATTTTCGCAATACTCGTGACGCCAATCATGCTGGCGCAATACACTACCAACATCTGGCAGGCAGTATTTTTAATCAGCTTGGCGGCCGCTGCACACCAGGCCTGGAGCGCGAACATCTTTACAACGGCGTCGGATATGTTCCCTAAAAAAGCGGTCAGTTCTGTTGTGGGAATTGGCGGTATGGCCGGATCGGTAGGAGGAATTCTTTTTCCATTAATGGTTGGTATAATTCTTGACAATTATAAAACAGCTGGTAATATTGGCGGCGGTTACAATGTAATTTTCATCATATGTGGTTTCGCATATTTGCTTGCGTGGACGGTAATGCACTTCTTTGCACCTAAAATGGAACAAGTGAAGATCTAACATGGCAGTCCAGCTACCAAACTCAAAAAATTAAAGAACATTACTTTTAACAATGATGAAAAAAACATTTTTAGTTGCCGCATTATTTATGTTTGCCAGCCTGGTATCATTTGCACAGACAGCCGATGAAAAAGCGGTCGGCGAAGCTGTCGAAAAATTGAAAAATGCGATCGTTTCAGCGGACGCAGCTGCCTTGGGAAAACTAACTTCTCCCCTGTTGTCTTATGGACATTCGAACGGTTTGCTGGAAGATCAAAAAGAATTTGTCCGTGCTCTGACCAGTGGAGAATCGCATTTTACAAGAATTGATATAGCTGACCAGAAAATAACCGTGTCCGGTGACGTGGCGATGGTTCGACACACCTTATCCGGCGACACGCATAACAAGGGAAAAGATCCGGCGCCAGTGAAACTGGGTGTATTTTATGTTTGGCAAAAAATAAAAGGAAACTGGATACTGATCGGCCGTCAGGCTTTTAAGTTACCGATGTAACTGACATCCGTTTTGGCATTTGATATAAGTTTGGAAAAAACAACCAGCATGGAACTCCATACTGGTTGTTTTTTATTTCGCATCATACAGTTTTAAGGGTCCGTGATAATATCCGGATATTTTTTTCCCGTCATAACCTTCTACACAATCGAAGTTGATATCATAAACATCCCCCGTTTTTTTCACAGAAACCTTGCCTGCTATAATGGCGTGAACTTCGCGGTTGTACGTGTTATAATCCGCGTTTAAAACGACATAGGAAAAGCCGAATGTTTTAGAAAAAAAGGTCGCTGCGTCATCAAAAGCATATTCCCCTTCACCCAGTACGTTTGAAACAGGGCTGAATATTTCGAAGTATACGACATTGCCTTTTCCGGAAGTAGAATCGATCTGACGGCCTGCTCCGTGGATGGTGATACCGGATGAATAGAGAAACAACACTTGTGCATTCCCTTCTTTCTGCGAGTACTGACCATAGTCAATCAATAAGCCGTTTGCGAGATTGTACGTTGTTCCATTGAACGTGATTATACTTTCCGGCACGACCTCCTCATTCCTTTTACATCCTGAAAAAAGAAGAGCTGCAAAACATAAGATAAATAAAGACTTGATAGAGACGGGCATACTTCGGAAGTTAAGAGGTGATTAGTTATAACTACTTGTATTTATGAGTGTTCCAGCCAATCATCCGAATAATGACCAGGGTATTGAGTATCCCTAAGTAAAAAAGCATCCAGGCTGCAAATGAAAATCCCTGCAACCTGAATGCTTTAAATATTTTTGTTTATCTTAAAAATGTGCTACGATACTTTAACAGTCTCAATGCGTGGGCCGATCCGGAGCCGGGGCAGACGCGTGGTATTCCAGCTGGATAATTTCCGCATATTTGTCCAGCAATTCCAACACCCGATCTTTTGACCTGGAGCGGACAACCAGGCCGATATGATACTCTTCATCCATCGTCCAGACTATTTCCGGATCGTTGAAAACGGATACATCCGGGTGCTGCTGACGCGTCAGAGAAATAATGATCCCGGCATATTCTTTCCGGGTTGGCGGTAATTTAAAAGACTCGCCTTTTGCCTCCGCGGTTTCCATTTTAGCCCATTCTTTCCAAAGATTAATTCCGGAAGAAGCTTCTACCAATTCAGAAAGATGCGCACCACCTACCCTTGATGAAGTTTCGAGAAAATAATATTTACCATCGTCCTTTGAGCGTATCACCTCCGTATGTGACGCACTGTGACGCAGCCCAAACGCTTTTAAAACATCGATCGAAATGGTTTCCAGTGCGTGGGCTTCTGAAGAGTCAAAAGGCACGGTCATAGACCGAAAAATTCCGCCTCCATGCGCAACGTCAAAAGGGGGAGCAAGGTATTTGCTGTTCCATGTAAAAATCACCCGCCCGTTCATCGATAACGAATCCACGTGATAAACATCACCGGGCTTATATTGCTCAACCAGGTAAGCATGTCTCTTATCCCCCAGCTCGTGAATCGTTTCCCATAACTCGTCCCGCGTATGCAGCTTTTTTATACCAGTTGCAGATGCTTCCGAACGGGGCTTGATCATCCAGGGGCCTGCATGGTCATCGATAAATTTATTGATCACCTCGTCGTTGAACAAGCCACAAAAACCCGGAACCAGGATACCCGATTCAGCAGCTTTGGTGCGCATTGCCAGTTTATCCCGGAAATATTTCCCTGTAGTCTGTCCCATACCGGGAATCCGGAAATATTCGCGGATCAGGGCTGCTTTTTCGACATCAAAATCATCAAGCGCAACAACGCGGTCGATCATCCGGCTGCGCATGATGTAGGCCAACCCGGTGACCACCTCGTCCATGTTATATGTCTTATCTTCCCCTTCTTCTATGTAAAAAAACTCGTCTACCGATTCCCTGGCCCACGGTTTCTGATCCAGTTTTTTGGCAGTCAGCAAATAGACGGTATTGCCGGCATTTTTACAGGCTCTCAGAAAATCATTTCCTTTGAAATAAGTTGAAATACATAAAAAAGTTAAAGGACGCGCCATAAAAAATAGTTTGTAGTGATCGAATGCTGCTCGAATATGGATTTCAGACAAGAAAATTCTGCTGAACTTCCTTTCCCAAATCTAACAAAAACAAGCTATTTATCAAGTAAAGACACAGTTAAATTTCGGGGATAATATAATTTAGAGTTACCATGCAGGTTAATTCAAATTAAAACAGGAAATCTCACTATCAGCAATTTTAAAATGTACTATAATGCTGATAAATAATCTCTTAACAAACGGATTCCATATCCTGTGCCTGCTCTGCCCGGAGCAAATTCATTGTCTCCGAAAGCCATACCGGCGATGTCCAGATGTGCCCATTCCGGATGTTCATCGGTAAATACTTCAAGAAATTTGGCGGCCACGATGGCGCCTGCCAGTGGTTTTCCGTGATAGTTTTTTAAGTCGGCGATGTCCGACGAAATCTCCTCCTTATATTCATCCCAAACCGGCAGCCGCCATAAACGCTCGCCTGTTTTTTCACCTGCCCTGGTAAGATCTTGCGCCAGCGTATCACTTACCGAAAATAATCCGGCAGCCTCGTAACCCAGCGTCTGAATAACACTTCCGGTTAACGTGGCAAGGTCAATAACGACGTCAGGTTTGAATTCCCGAACTGCATAACTCAACCCATCTGCCAGAATCAGTCTTCCTTCTGCATCCGTATCAATCACTTCGATCGTTTTCCCTGCATAGGATTTGATCACATCGCCCGGCTTCATCGATGAGCCGTCGACGCAGTTCTCTGTTGCAGGAATTATACCAATAATTCTAACGGGAAGTTTGAGCTGTGCGGCCAGTTCTACCGTTCCTAACACTGCCGCAGCGCCACCCATATCACTTTTCATCAGGTGCATATTGGCAGAAGGCTTGATCGAAATCCCTCCCGTATCGAAGGTGACACCCTTTCCAACGAGCGCAATTGTTTTTTCATATTTTTCAGGAGCATAATCAGTCACGATCATCACCGGCGGAAGATCACTTCCCTTGCTGACAGCCAGTAAGGCATACATATGCAGTTCGTGGAGTTTGTTCTTATCGAGGATTGTGACCTTATAATTATTTTCCCTTCCCGATTCCACTGCCCATTCAGCCAGTTTTTCAGGTGATTTATAATTCGAAGGCGCATTCATCAGGTCCATGATCCGGGCCTGAACCTGAGCAGTTTTGGAAGCCGTGCCGATGGCAGAATCGTTTTCTTCCGAAATTTTATCGGTCAATACGAATAATTTCCCGTTCTCTCCAAAAAAGGAACTGAACAATTTGGGCTCCGTTTTATACAATTGCAAATTATATCCACCCAGAACGATTCCGTTAACGGCCACCTCAATCCATTCCGAAGACTTCCCGATTGCGTCCAGAACAATATGCTCCGGCCAGCGATCCTTACGTTTAAAGAAAGCCGAACGAAAGATTTTCAGGATCGCAGCAGGTTTCGGCATCTTACCCAGTCCCAGCCATATTTCGTTTTCAGTCGGCCACCAGATCTCACCCTTATCTGCTTTAAATAATTTCTGGTTTTCAGGTTCACTGCCTGATTCGAACGTACGAAGTAGAAGTGTCTTTTCCGGCGCTTCTATGGTCTGGATAAAATGCATAGTTTTTCTTTACAAGTTTGATATCATTCAAAGCTAAGCATTGTGAGCGCTTATTTTTAAATTTTCATAAACAATATTCCTCGCATAAGCAGGTGAGTACGTGAATGTAGCGCTACTTAAAATTATCATATTTGTATACCATCTTAATACAATTTAACCACCAGCAATTTCAGACTGTATATGTACATAAAATCTTTACCTAAACAGCTTATATTTCAAAGTCTGATTCTTTCAGGTTTGGCTCTGGGACAATCTAAAAACGCTGCTGCTCAGCGCAATGAAACCAAAGCCAATGATTCCAATACACCCTTACATTTATTGCAGCCTGATTATCCGGTGCCGTATGGTCTGGTAAAAAAGGAAAATATTATCAGTGATTTGAATCGTATTCATGCTTATCTGAATCGTGTCACCCCTACCGCTTTTATAGACAGTAAAACGGGAAAGCCGGTAACGGACCTGACAAAAATTGACCAGAACACGGCATTGCAGAAAGGTGACTACCGGATTGTTAGTTACGAATGGGGTGTCACCTACTCTTCCATGCTGCTCGCAAGCCAGGTCACAGGCGATCCGAAGTTTAAAGAATATGCCGACAAACGTCTTCAGTTTATCGCTGAATCTGTTCCATTTTTTAAAAAAACGAGTGCTGAACATGCCGATTGGGGCACGGCAGGCCCCTTACGCGGCTTGGTGGATCCGCACGCTCTGGACGATTGCGGGGCGATGTGCGCCGCCATGATCAAAGCAACAAGAGCTGGTACTACCGGAAATTTCAGACCGCTGATCGACAGTCATATAAACTACATTTTAAATAAAGAACATAAATTAAAAGACGGATCTCTGGCCAGAAACAGACCGCAACCAAACACGATCTGGCTGGACGATCTGTTTATGGCTGTGCCTGCGCTCGCACAAATGGGAAAACTTACTGGCGAGAAAAAGTACTACGATGAAGCTGTAAAGCAGGTTTTACAGATTTCCGGCCGTATGTTCGATAAGAACAAGGGTGTCTACATGCATGGCTGGGTGGAAGGTATGACGGACCATCCTGAGTTTCATTGGGCTCGTGCAAATGGGTGGGCGATTTTGACAAAAGTTGAACTGCTGGACGTGCTGCCGGCGAATCATCCGGGGCGGCCGAAAATTCTTGAATTGCTAAAAGCACACGTACGCGGCCTGGCTTCCTATCAGTCCGGTTCAGGATTCTGGCACCAGCTTTTAGACCGCAATGATTCATATCTCGAAACTTCGGCCACAGCCATTTATACTTATGCCATTGCAAAAGCGATTAATAACGGCTGGATCGATGGATTGACTTATGCACCTATGACACTTTTGGCATGGAATGCGGTTTCAACAAAAATTAATAAGGAAGGCCAGATTGAAGGCACTTGCGTAGGTACTGGAATGGGTTTTGACCCTGCGTTTTATTACCACCGACCGATCAGTCCGTTTGCCGCCCACGGATACGGGCCTGTGATCATGGCCGGAGCAGAAGTTATTAGTTTATTGGCCAATAAGTCTTTCGAAATCAATGACAGCTCCGTTCAGTTGCTTCAAAAGAAGTGAATTTTATCTGCGCTGGAACGTCAGCTGAATTTTGTGGAAAACAACCAAAAATATCCGCTTCGCAAATTGTCTGAAACAACCGGTTGATAACATATTTCCTGGCAAGATACCCGACAGTCGTCTGGATAATATCATATCTCTCTAAATAAAAAAGAAGTCAGGCTTCGAAAGCCTGACTTCTAAACGGCGGATTAATTCGCCAGTGTTATCAACCCTGAACAATTGAAAGGATCAGTCCAGGCCTCCTTTACGTGTAGGGCTTTTTACGGCAGGCCAGGCACCTGGCTCGCCTTTTGCATTTGCAGGAAGGACACTTTTATCACGTGATGTTTTTACAGGATCTTCACTCGCCTGATAGGCCATAATGGCTGCTAAAATGGCGTTGTTTCGAACATCGTCAAAAACGATTTTATCATATGTATCGCGGTTTGTGTGCCAGGTATAGGTTCCGTAAGACCAGTTGAGTGAGCTTAAAGAAAATGCCGGAGCACCAGCCGCCACGAACGAGGCGAAGTCAGACCCACCTGCTCCCGGCGCACCAGGAAATCTTGTTTCAATCTGATCTTTAATATTGGCCGGAACCTTTGACAACCACCGTCCCAGATAATCGTAAGAATTCAGGAAACCCTGCCCGGCCAGATTTACGACACGACCAGTACCATTATCCTGGTTAAAAACCGCCTGGATATTTTTCACGATTTCCGGATGATCTTCAACAAATGCACGGGAACCGTTCAAACCCTGTTCCTCACTTCCCCAGTGACCAACCAATATTGTTCTTTTTGGGTTAGGGTAAACTTTCTTCAAAATCCGCATCGCTTCCATCATCGTCAGCGTACCTGTTCCGTTGTCCGTCGCTCCGGTACCGCCGTCCCATGAGTCAAAATGCGCGGAAAGAATGACATATTCTTCCGGCTTTTCAGTTCCTTTAATTTCGGCTATAGTATTAAAAGTTGGCACCACCCCATTTTCTTTCGAATCTGCTCTTACGCTGATTTTCGGTGTGTGCCCGGATTGAGCAAGACGATACAACAGGCCATAGTCTTCAAGCGCTATATCGACTGTTGGTACTTTCTTTGTCGTCGCACCAAATATTTTATTTGCTCCAAATCCTTTTGACCAATAAGAAGCCACAACACCGGCTGCCCCTGCTTTTTCAAGTGCAACTGGTAATGTACGCAGTGAATATCCTGTTTTAGCAATACGTTTTGTCCAGGCTTCTGTCTGGATATCACGCTCCTTTTTCATTTTTTCAAAAGACTCCTTCGTAGCAAATTCCTGCCAGTTATAGTCCGGGCGACCTGTCGGCTGGAGCATGCTGATCATGACAAATTTCCCTTTAACGGTTGGAAGCCATTTTGCAAAAGCAAGTGAGTCAGCAAGATCCGGAATAATGATCACCTCAGCCGTAACTGTTTTCCCGCCTGTTGACGGGCTCCATGCCAGCTGCATTCCTTCCAGAGATTTGACACGCGGAGAAACCATGTCGATATGCGAAGCACCACGCTCCCAACCACGCCACTCTCCCCACTTTTCATTTTTTGCTGTGATATTCCAGTCCTTATATTTTGCAACTGCCCATTCGTTTGCCTGCTGCATCTGCGGCGAACCCACAAGGCGGGGCCCGATAACATCCATCAATTCATGCCCAAGTTTTTCCAGTTGAGAATTTTCATTGGCTTCTTTTACAATACCTTCAATAACAGGATCTTTTGTCTGCGCCTGGGTTAAAACACTGGTAGCTAACAGTAACCCAAGGGAAAGCCCGGATAGTTTTTTCATAGGATTTTTCAGTAAATTTTGGTTTCGGATTTCCTAAATTAGGAATATAGATTTAAGCATTTATCTAATCATGAAATATTCCAGAATAGTCCTTGAATTGCCTCATACCTTTGCTGTAAAAGTGTGGTTTCAGAATACCGCACCTAAAAATGGCGGACACTTTTCAGGAAGATTTGTTTCGCTCAGCATATCCTTAAGATCAATTTCAATATTACGCACAATCGTTCTTACCGGAACATCGTTCAACAATCCCTCAAACGGATTTTCACTTACGTCACCGGTGTATTCCATAAACATAAAAACCCACGAAACAATCATATTGAAGGGAATCAGCAGCCACATGTATTGGTCGCCCAGTTTTAAAAACTCGGTCAGCAGACCGAAGGGAAGCAGTGTCATAAAAATGAAAATGAACACAATAGAAGTAGTGGCATACTGCCTTGGAAAAGGGGTATTTTTTATCCGTTCACTTTTTCCCTGTTCATCATACAAAGAAGCGATCAGCCTTTGCAATTCGATATGCTGGTAGGTGTCAATCAGTTCTTTTTTCCTTAAATGACTGATATGCTGTGATTGCCTGTCGAGCAATTGTGTTGCCATATTTTTCTTGGTTTTGACCCAGGCCACTTCTTCCGCTGAAAGATAGCGGACAATTTCCTTATCAAACGTTTCGAGTTCCGTCCGCAAAGCTCTTCTTTGCCGCTCGCTTGCCTTATCCTTGTGCTCCCAGGTTGTCCGCTGCGCCATGGCATTTTTCAAGGCATATAACCACCCGATATGCCTGTAAATAATAATGCGGACATCTTCGGCTCCGGCGTCATCTTCTGCGAAAGCACGCAATGCAGCGCCAAGTGATCGGCTATTGTTGGTGATAGCGCCCCAGACAGTTCTCGCTTCCCAGCTTCTGTCATAGGCCTGATTGTTTTTAAAACCAACAAAAAAAGCCGTTGCAGTACCGATCAAAGATACCGGCAGCCATGGGATAGCAACCCATTTCCAATCAAGATATTCATAGGATAAAATAGCCATTGAACCGGTAAAAAGTGAAAGCAGGATCATCCGCCATGAATAATAATAGAGGACAAGTGGATTGAGGTAACGGTTAATGTACATAGTCAGGAGTTTGAGTGATCAGTATATTGGTCAAGTTTATAATTATTTTAAAAAAGCAGCCAGCGGTTCAGAAGCACACGCCAGCGTATTTTTTGCAGGATTAATTATCACGAATTGCTAAATGGCCGGCATCTGAATCATTCAGGTATAATTTCAATTTTGTTTTTACGGCAGAAGACAACGACCCTAATTCAAATATCTCCTTTTAAATTCAGATGGATTTTCACCTTCCGTTTTCCTGAATAATTTGTTAAAATATGACAAACTTTCAAAACCAACAGCAAAACAGGTTTCAGACACGGTTTTATCCTGCAACAGGTAATTTTTCGCTTGATTGATCCGATACTGGTTGACAAAGTCGGTGAAGGTCATCGTTGTATTTTTCTTAAAGAACCTGCAGAACGCTGCCGTACTCAGATTTACCTGTTCTGCTATAAAATTGACGTCAGGTTTTTGATCGAAATGTGTTTCTACATATTTATAAATTGATTCCATACGTAACTGCTCTTTTTGAAGCGATTTATTTCCGGCAGGGAGATGATTCAAAACGGTTACGTCATCGGATAAGGCGAGCAATTTCAAAATCTGAAGCAGCAACATAAGCTGGTCAAAATGATCCAGCTCAGGTAACGCCTTCATTTTAGCTCCGGCCACCAGCTTGGTCGTCCCGGAAAATGAAAGTCCATAATGTGACTTTTCAAAAAGGGACTTAATAGCCGTCAATTCTGGAATATCAAGAAAATCTTTACCCAGAAAATGCTCTTTCATTTGAATGATCACCTGCTCACATTCCGTCCGGACACCATAATCGAAGTTCAGATGCGGAATATTGGGACCAATAAAAACCAGATCGCTGCCCTCGTAAACGGAAGTATGACCACCCACATGGCGGGTACCGCTTGTTCCTTCCACAAACACAATTTCATATTCGGGATGAAAATGCCAGAGAAAGGTATCATTCAAGCGGGGAGTCAGCAACACTTTGAATGAGCTTCCCTTGTCCGGGGCAATGTTCTCACGGATTATTTTCATGCGGATTTATTAAAAATAACAGGCTATAACTTATCCCTTGATTTGCTCCTTTACCGGATTAAATTATCTAAAATATCAATAGAGAGCAAATAGTGGTTATCGTAACGGTTGATTTAGCGCGTGGCGACAAAGTAACTTTGTCATATTAAATCATGTAAAATTATCATATCAGATGGAACATCAAACTATGGATGCCAGCATGGCGCCTTCCAACGCACATAAAGATATTCCAGGCAATCCTTCGACGGCAAAGTCAAGCAACGTCAGACTGAATGACAGAAGTAATGGAAAACCGTTACAGTTGCTAAGCGAGGAAGACTGGCAATTCTGGATCACGAACGGTTATATTGTTGTTAAGGATGCTGTTCCAAAAGATCAGGTAACAAAACTGGCAAACTTCCTGTGGGAATTTGAGGAAAAGGACCCTAAAGATCCTGAAACCTGGTATACGCCGCCACGCGCTGAAATGAAAATGAAAGAGCTGACAAACACCGGGATGGTGGAAGTGTATAACCATCAGTTTATGTGGGATAACCGCCAATTCCCAAAAGTCCACCAGGCATTTACAGATATCTGGGGAACAGAAAAATTGTGGGTAACGATTGACCGCGCAAACCTGAATTTACCGCTCCGGCCAGGTTTTGACTACAAAGGATTTATTCATTGGGACTATGACCCGGAAACTAAACCGCAGAATGTTCAGGGTGTTCTGGCGCTTGCTGATCAGGATGATGAAAATATGGGCGGATTTCAATGCATTCCTGAACTGTTCAGGACTTATGATACCTGGAAACTGACTCAGCCCGAAGATCGTAATCATTTTCAGCCGGATACCACAGGTTTCGATTTGGTAAAAGTGAAAATGAATGCCGGCGATCTGCTGATCTTTAATAGTTCGCAGCCGCATGGGATCCGGCCCAACCGAAGTCTGAACAAGGTCCGTTTGGCACAATACATTGCGATGATGCCGGCTCAGGAGGAAGATGAAGAATTGCGGCAGTGGAGGATCAATTCCTGGAAAGAAAGACAGGCTCCGGAAGGTTATGCTTTTCCGGGCGATCCAAGAAACTGGGAAAAGACCAGATACGAAACCGCTGAATTATCAGATCTGGGCAAGAAACTGCTAGGACTTGAAAGGTGGTAATAAATAAATTTAATACGACAAGATGCCTTTGCGGAAGCGCCAAGGCATCTTGTTTATGTCGCATATTGATATTTCAGGTTATTATATATCCATTTGCCAGGCTGACGATCCGGTTTCATCAAGGCGGGTAAACAACGGCGGATTTCATCAAAAATCGAAAATATAAAATCATCCCTGCCTATTTAAGTGTCTCATAAACACAAATTTCCTGCACCTTCTGCGATTTTTTTCTCCGACACAGCGTTCTTTGTGTAAATATTGATCTAGTAAACAGAAAATAATGTCAGATATCAAGCTGGTTGCTACCGACATGGACGGTACGCTTCTCAATTCAAAACATGAACTGAACGATTCATTTATACCGGTTTTCCGAAAGCTAAAGGAGCAGGGAATTATTTTTGTGGCGGCCAGCGGAAGGCAGTATTACAATCTTTTGAAAACCCTGGATGAGGTCAAAGATGAGGTCATATTTGCTGCGGAAAACGGAAGTTATGTTGTCTACCAAAATGAAGAAATACATGTCCAGGATATGGATCAGCAGATCGTGCGGGATCTGATCGTAAAAGCTAGAAATATCGGTGGTACCTATTCGGTCATCTGCGGTAAGAAAAAAGCTTATGTTGAAAGCGCTGAACCAGAGTTTATCGACCACCTCAAACTATATTTTGAACGTTATGAAATCGTGGAAGACCTGCTGAAAGTGGAAGATGACCAATTTCTAAAATTTACGCTTTGCGATCTGGCAGGTTCAGAGGGGAACAGTTATCCGCATTACAAACATCTCCAGGACACCCTTCAGGTCAAAGTCTCGGGACCGATATGGCTGGACATTTCTCATAAGCAGGCAAATAAAGGGAAAGCCATGGAAGTATTGCAGAAGAAATTTGGTGTCACTTTTGAAGAGACCATGGTTTTCGGCGATTATTTCAACGACGTAGAAATGCTGCAAAAGGCTTATCATTCTTATGCAATGGCCAATGCCCACGAAGATGTGAAAAGTCTCGCCAGATTTATTGCAAGGAGCAACGATGAAAACGGCGTCGTAGAAGTTTTGTCTACGCTGATTGCCCAGCCTGCTGAAGAAGATAAAAAATCATGATATCAAAAAGCCTGATCCATCCGGATCAGGCCATTTATTTTATCTCCCAAAGCTAATATTCTCATTTGGCACTAACCCGCCAGATCGTCTTACCTTCATCGTCGTTCACCAGCATCGAACCATCATTCAACACCGTGACACCAACCGGGCGCCCATAGACCTTTTCTTCACTTTCAACAAATCCAGTTAAAAAATCTTCTGGTTTTCCTGATGGCTTACCATTTTTAAAAGGAACAAAAACCACCTTATACCCCGACAGCTTTGAACGGTTCCATGACCCATGCTGCCCAATAAATGCACCGTTGTGGTATTTCGAAGGAAATTTGGATTGGTCATAAAAAGCAAGTCCCAAAGACGCTGTATGTGAACCCAATGCAACATCCGGCACAATCGTTTTTGCTACAAGATCTTTACGCTCACCTTTCATTCGTGGATCAGGATGCGTACCGAAATAGGCATACGGCCATCCGTAAAATCCACCCTCTTTCACGCTGGTCATGTAGTCAGGCACCAGCTCATCTCCCAGCTCATCTCTTTCGTTTACAGCAGTATATAGAACGTTCGTACCCGGGGCCCAGTCCATTCCTACCGGATTTCTTAAACCGGCCGCAAAGATCTTTTCGCCGGTTCCGTCAGGATTGATTTCCAAAATATTTGCACGGCGCTTTTCATTGTCCATCCCATGCTCTGCTACATTACTTCCGGAACCAACAGAAACATAAATTTTAGAACCATCCGCATTTGCAAGCAAATTTCTGGTCCAGTGGTTATTGTAACCGCCGGCCGGAAGTTCTAATATCTTTTGCCCTTTACCGGTAATTTTAGTATCCCCTACCTTGTATGGATAACGGGTAATACCGTCTGTGTTAGCCACATAAAAATAGTTTTTCAGCACCAGCATCCCAAGCGGCTGTTTCAATTTTTCGATAAATATTTCCCGCATTTCAGGTACGCCGTCTTTATTTACATCGCGGAGAATTGTGATCCGGTCTGCGCTTTTTTTCGTAGCTGATTCTGCAACAAAAACGTCACCGTTGGGAGCCTGATAAGTCCAGCGTGGGTTGTCAAGTTTGTCGGCGTATTTAGTTACAATAAAACCTTCCGGTGCTTTCGGCATCTGATTTTCCTTCCAGCCTTCTACGTCAGGCCTTTTTTCCGTTGACTTTGTTGCAAACGGTGCAGGTAAATTGACGCTGTCAACTGCTGTCTGTTCTTCGGTCTGTACCGTATCAGCACCGCTTTCTGCTGTTTGTTTTTCTTCCTTACTCCCACAACTAAATAATGTTGCTCCTGCAAGTGTGTAAAAAATAATGTGTTTTATTCTTTTCATAATCAGTTAGGTAAGCATCAAAAAGAGCATCAATCTGTGTGACTGATGCTCTTTTTGATTAAATAATAATGCCAGATTGATTTCGCTGTATATTTTATTAATTAGCTTACCATTTTCCCCTTTAAGACCGGACGCGCGTCCTTGGTATTTCCCAGAATTGCCAGACTTCTCAAAAATTCGGTTTCCAGATCTCCTTTATCAAAACGGCATTTGACAATTTCATAATGTGCCGTTTCAATAAAGCGCCAGGTCATTTCAAAAGTATTTTCATCTGCCCAGATGCCACTTGCTGCTATTTTGGTTTTTGTTTCTCCGGGAATAACAGTCTGGGTTAGTTTTAAAGGCAAGGTACTGATGCCTGTTATACCATATTTCCATTCGTTCAAACCGCAGCTCACCACATGTTCTCCTTGTTCATCTTTCATTTTAAAATCACAGCTGCCGTCCCTGAATGTCAGCGAAATATTGCTGATACCGGATTTGCCCGCATCGATTGCATAATTTTTCCCGCTGATGGTTTTCGATAATGCGGACGTTGTTTTTCCCTTTGGCATCGGCAAAGCAAGTGCCGACATTTTTTGTTTCAACTGCGTTTGCCCGGATTTATCCGCACTGATCGCATTTGTTTTCAGAGCCGGCAAAATGTGATCCCAAACCTGATCCAGAATCCCCTGCATATCCGCAGTTTCGCTCGTTATGGCAATCACCAGATCTTCTTTCGGCAAAACGATACAATACTGCCCGTAAGCGCCGTCTCCCCTGAAGGCATCATGGCGACAGCGCCAAAACTGATATCCATATCCCTGCAGCCAGTCATTTTCTTCCTTCTTACGAGAGCCGCCCTTAGACTGCACCTGGAATTGGGTAGCATCACGGATCCAGGATTCAGCCATGAGCCTTTTGCCTTTCCACATTCCTTTTTGAAGCAGCAATTGACCAAATTTTGCGATATCCTCTGTTTTCAACCTTAAACCCCAGCCGCCGGTATTAATCCCGTTGGGGTCAACCTCCCAGTCTGCGCCTTCAATATTTAGTGGTTTAAAAAGACGCGGTGTCAGATATGTCAATAGATTTTGCCCGGTCAATTTTTGAATTATTGCAGATAACATATAGGTCGCACCACTGTTATAAACAAAAAATGTCCCGGGCTCATGCGCTACCGGCAAAGCAAAAAAACTTTTTACCCAATTGGTTTCCGCAGAATTCCGAAGTGAAGGTGTACTGTCCGTATCGTGCCCGGTTGACATGGTTAACAGATCTTTCACACGCATGGCAGCCAGGTTCGGGCTGATTGTGGCAGGAAGGTCTTTTGGAAAAAAGGAAATAACTTTATCCTCCACGCTCAGTTTCCCTTCTGCTACCGCCATCCCGATTGCCGTCGACGTGAAACTTTTGCTTAACGAGTAGAGGGTATGTTTCAGGTCAGGTGCATAAGGCGCCCACCAGCCTTCAGCAACGACAGCTCCGTGACGAACCACAATAAGGCTATGCAGGTTGAGGTTTTTCTCTTCTACGGCATTCACAAAATCCAGAATGCCTTTTGAACTGATGCCCTGTGCTTCCGGTAAGCTTCTGGGCAGACCCTTATTTGCAGCAGGCAAAGCCCAGGCCGACAATGGCAACTGGCTGATCAATCCAACCTGAAGGGCGCCCAGCCCCAGATTTTGCAGGAATTTTCTTCTGTTAACTGTCATGTATCAATGAAATAAATGTCTGTCAGATTTTTTTATTGAGTAATGAAATTCACGAATCAATGTAATTCTTTAAGTAAGAATTCCTGTAACAAAACCCTATTTGGTCCCTAATAAAAAGGATAGCCTGCTTATTGGTATATTTGCATCGGGCCGGCGAAAGCAGTCCGGCTTATATTTTTCAACTATGTCCAGAATTCTATGTCTTTCCAAAAATTAGGCTTGTCCGAACCCATATTAAAAACCATAGCAGAACAAAATTATACTCAACCATATCCGATTCAGCAGGAAGCAATTCCGGCTATTCTGGAGGGAAAGGATATTTTAGGAATTGCGAAAACAGGTTCGGGAAAAACAGCCGGTTTTGTACTGCCTATCCTGGAAATGTTCCAAACCAAAAACCCGCCAAAAAACCGGTTTATAACTGCACTGGTATTGGTGCCAACGCGTGAGCTTGCTGTTCAGATTGGTGTTGTTTTTCAGACTTTCGGAGAAAAACTGCCCAGAAAGGTAAAAACGCTTGCGGTATATGGCGGTGTTTCAATCAACCCACAAATGATTGCGCTGCAGGGAGTTGAAATTTTGATCGCCACACCCGGCCGACTGATCGATCTTTTGTCTCACAAAGCACTGAATATTTCCGAAACCGAGATCCTTGTCCTGGATGAAGCTGATAAAATGCTGAACCTGGGGTTTGCGGAGGAAATGAACGATATATTTTTCCTGCTTCCAAAAAAACGTCAGAGTATACTATTTTCTGCCACGCTGGGTGACGAGGTGGATAAGATCAATAAAAATATTCTGAAAAATCCGCTGACCATCGAGATCCCGGAGGAAGAGCAAAACCTGGATCTGATTAAACAAAGCGGCTACTTTGTGGATCCTGAAAGAAAAGGGCCGCTGCTTCGCTACCTGATCAAACAAGGTGATATGAAGCAGGTTTTGGTTTTTGTTTCTTCGACGAGAACGGCCGATAATCTTGTCGTCAAACTGGAAAAGAACGGAATTCAGGCTGCGGCCATGCACAGTAAAAAAAGCCAGGGAGCCAGGACTGAGGTTCTGAATAAATTCAAATCCGGTAAACTGGCCGTCATGGTTGCAACAGATCTGGTTTCCAGAGGTATCGACATTCAGTTTTTACCTTATGTGATCAATTTTGAGCTGCCGCGCTCGCCAAAGGATTACATTCACCGCATTGGCCGGACGGGCCGGGCAGAATCAACCGGTGAAGCCATTTCTCTGATCACCCCGGAAGAAGCGCACCATTGGAAAATTATCCAGAAAAAAATGGGCAAACGGGTAGAAATGACAGAAACGTTTGACCTGGATCTGATGGGATATTAACGGTAATAGCCCACCCCGGATTACGAAATGGTAATTTATAAAAGGAAATAGCTTGTACAGGTGACAACAGGAAGGCCAGGCAGTCCATGGCCGTAACTTTACGTTCCAACATGGGCTATTTCAACTGTATGACCAAAATACTGACAGGCTTCTTCATTATTCTCCTCATTCTTTCAAACACTGTGTTTGCTCAACGGCAAATGGAAAGTCTGGACAGAGGCATGATTGCTTTAAAAAATGATTCGGATCAAGTCTATATTGGCTGGCGTTTGTTAGCAAATGATCCATCGGATATCCGTTTTAATCTCTACCGGGGTAAGGTGAGATTGAACGCCGAGGCCATTACAAAGGCTACCGGCATTGTTGATAAAAATCCTACAGGTGAAGGTTATACATTAAAAATAGTCAAAAACGGAAAAGAGCAGAAAGGCACCACTTCAGTGAAAATCCAGCAGCAAAAGTATCTGAGTATTCCGCTGCAGATTCCCGCCGGAAGCAAAACACCTGATGGAAAAGCGTATAGCTACAATGCCAATGATGCCAGTGTAGGTGATCTGGATGGCGATGGTGAATATGAAATTATTTTAAAATGGGATCCAACCAATGCCAGGGACAATTCCCAGCGCGGATATACAGGCAATGTCTACCTTGATGCTTACAAACTGAATGGAAAACATCTATGGCGTATTGATCTGGGAAAAAATATCAGAGCAGGAGCGCATTACACGCAGTTCATGGTTTTTGATTTTGACGGAGACGGAAAAGCAGAGGTCTCCTGTAAAACAGCGGATGGAACAGTCGACGGCACAGGCAAGGTAATCGGTGACGGCAAAGCAGACTTCAGGAATAAGGAAGGGTATATTTTGTCGGGCCCTGAATATCTCACCGTTTTTGAAGGAATCAGCGGGAAGGCATTAGCGACTGAGCCCTTTTATCCACAGCGCCATCCGGCACAAGGTGATAATCCCTCTTCGGAGGAGATGAAGGAAGCCTGGGGAGACAATTACGGAAACAGGATTGACCGGTACGTTTCGGCGGTGGCATATCTGGATGGAAAACAACCAAGCCTGGTCACTGGAAGAGGCTATTATACCCGGCTGGTCCGCGTCGCCTGGGATTTCCGAAATGGGAAATTGACCCGTCGCTGGATTTTTGACAGTAACGACGACCAAAATAAAGCATATGCAGGGCAGGGAAACCACAATATGAGCATTGGCGACGTCGACGGCGATGGTAAAGACGAGATCATCAACGGTGCAAGCGTCATCGATGATAATGGAACGGGACTTTATGCCAGCGGCCTGGGTCATGGAGATGCACAGCATATGTCGGATACAGATCCTGATCATCCGGGGCTGGAAATTTGGCAGAGCTACGAAGAGCCTGAAAAGTATGGAAATTTTGGTTTGGAACTGCGCGACGCCCGGACAGGAAAAACGCTTTTCGGTGTCGACGGGCAACATAAAGATGTCGGTCGCTGCATGGCATCTGACATTGATCCGAGATATGCCGGATACGAATACTGGGGATCGGTGGGCGGATTGTATAATAGCAGCGGCGAGGAGATATCAAACAAGAAACCGTCTTCAGCAAACTTCGCTGTTTGGTGGGATTCGGATCTGACACGCGAGCTGCTCGACGGAAATCATATAGACAAGTGGGATTACGATAGCAGAACGACAAAGAATATTTTCACCGCAGAAGGCTGCATTTCAAACAATGGGACCAAATCGACGCCTGCTCTGAGTGCTGATATTCTGGGCGACTGGCGCGAAGAAGTGGTATTACGGACGGCAGACAACACCGAGTTAAGAATTTTCACCACAACCATTCCTGCTGCCAACCGGATGGTTACGCTCATGCATGATCCACAATACAGACTCGCAATTGCATGGCAAAACTCAGCCTATAACCAGCCCCCGCATCCGGGATTTTACCTTGGAGAAGGCATGAAACTACCAGCTAAACCTGAAATCAAAATCGTTTTAAAGAAATAATATTTTTTAAGTTTAAGTCGAATTCTATCTTTTTGTTCCATGAAAAAAATTAAGATTTTAATCGTTCTCGTTTTGGTCGCTTCACTGGCGGCCATCGCACCGACCAAGCCAACACTGTATCTGATCGGCGATTCAACCGTAAAAAACGGATCAGGAAAAGGTGCAGACAGCCTTTGGGGATGGGGAACCGTTTTGCCGCAGTTCTTTGATACCACAAAAATTACCATTGAAAACCATGCGATAGGCGGCAGGAGCAGCAGAACTTTTTTGACCGAAGGCCGCTGGGAAAAGGTATTATCAAAATTAAAAAAGGGCGATTATGTCATCATGCAGTTCGGTCATAATGATGGTGGTGCAGTCAATGATACGCTGCGGGCCAGAGGAAGTATAAAGGGTTTGGGAACTGAAACAGAAGAAATTGATAATCTGATCACCAAAAAACATGAGATCGTGCATACCTATGGCTGGTATATGCGTAAGTATATCAATGAGGCAAAAGCAAAAGGCGCGATTCCAATCGTCTGTTCACCAGTGCCACGTAATATATTTAAAGATGGAAAAATAGAAATTCCGGAAACGGGATATCCTGTCTGGGCTGAGCAGGTTGCACAGTCCACTGGCGCATATTTTATTGACCTGTACAAAATCGTGGCCAGAAACTACGATGCGATGGGTCAGGAAAAAGTAAAAAGCGACTTTTTTACGCAGAAAGATCATACACATACGACAAAGGCAGGCGCAGAAGTCAATGCCAAGTCAGTGACAGACGGTATCCGGCTGCTGAAAAAATCTGATCTTAAAAATTATTTGCTTTAATAAACCCGCCTCACTTTTATAAACCATGCAACGACGCAAAGTTTTAGGGATCATACTTGCAGGCAGCGCACTCACCCGGGTGTGGGCTTCGGACCAACAGACAGATCCGGCGAAAATAGATAAGAAAGAGCTGCTCAGGGACCTGCGCCTGGCTAACGACTATTTTGTAAAAAAATGGCCGGATACGGGCAAGTCGATTGTTACCAATCGTGAACGTCCCAGCAACATCTGGACACGTGGTGTTTATTATGAAGGGCTCATGGCGCTTCACCAGATTGACCCTCAGAAAAGTTACTATGACTATGCTGTTTCCTGGGGTGAAAATCATAAATGGGGATTGCGCAATGGCATTCAGACCAGAAATGCTGACGACCAATGCTGCGGCCAAACATACATCGATCTTTATCTGACCGATAAAAGAGATGCGCGTATCAAAGACATCAAGGCATCGATCGATTTGATGGTCGAATCTGAAAAAGTCAGTGACTGGACCTGGATTGATGCCCTGCAAATGGCAATGCCCGTTTTTGCCAGGCTTGGCGTTATCTATAAAGATGATCGCTACTTTGAAAAAATGCATCAGTTATACACCCACTCAAAAACAAAAGAAGGCGGCAGCGGTCTTTACAATCCGGAGGAAAGGTTATGGTGGCGGGACAAGGATTTCCTTCCTCCCTACAAAACGCCAGCCGGCAAAAATTGCTACTGGTCCCGTGGCAATGGGTGGGTCGTCGCTGCTTTAGTGCGGGTCCTGCAGATTATGCCAAAAGACGCTGCGCATCGTGCCGAGTATGAAAAAATGCTCCTGGATATGTTGGCTGCATTGCTTCCATTGCAAAGAGCTGACGGATACTGGAATGTCAGCCTGACAGACGAAAGTGACTTTGGCGGAAAAGAGTTGACCGGCACCGCACTTTTTGTCTATGGAATGGCCTGGGCAGTGAATGCCGGTCTGGTTAAAAATAAAACCTACAGCACATCCATACACAAAGCCTGGAACGCAATGAAAACAGAATGCCTTCATCAGGACGGATTTTTAGGATTTGTTCAGGGGACCGGAAAGGAACCCAAAGACGGACAACCTGTAACCTATACCAGCAAGCCCGACTTTGAAGATTATGGTCTGGGCTGTTTTCTTCTGGCCGGGACAGAAATTTATAAATTGAAATAATACAATTCGCCGGCGGATTATAGAGATCCCCGGCGAATCATATAAAACGGATTTTTAACTTTAATCTGTTGCTTATTTAATATTAGAGAAGCCGCAGAACGCCCCATCGTTTCAAAATCTGTCGTGATCACGGTGATACCCAAAAGCTCTTTCAAGGTGGTTTCATTAAAAGAGATGATACCAATCTCCCTTCCTATGGTATACGCAGACTGCCGTGATTTTTTCACCAGCTCGGCAAGATCGTTTTCTTCTACTACAACATACGCCGTACCCGGACGAACGATCTCATCGGTTATGTTTTCTTTTACATCAAATTGTTTGTTGTAATTAATGCAGTAGTTTTTGAAACCGCGCACAATTTCACGCGGGTAGTTTCCGTCAAAAGGGAAAATAAGGACAAGCCTTTTGTAGTTGTCCAGCAGATCGTTAGCGCTTTCAAGCGATCCAAAAATATCTTTATCGAAACTCTGGTGAATACTTAAAGTCGGCTGGATCAGTTCCGGTATATCCCGGTCCAGCAAAACCAATTGTGAGGAGGGAATACTTTTGATCGTCGTCATGTAATCTTCCTCTTCCGTCAGATTGAAATGAGGCATGATCACGTAATGATTATACTTACCAAGATTTTTCTCGATAATTTCCTTAAAACGTTTTGCACTGTAATGATGGATCTCCAGATCAACCACAGCCTGGTCTCCCAGCGCTTTTATAAATGAATAATATATTATCTTTTTATAGGAACTTAACTTATTGAATACCAGCAATATTCTATCCTTTTTTTCTCCTCCGGACTGCACATAATAACCTTTTCCCTGCACCGAGGTAATATAACCAAGATTGCGCAACTCCCGGTAGGCCTTCTCAACGGTGTCCCGCGCCAGCAAATAATCGACGCTGAGTTCGCTGATGGATGGAAGTTGTGTTCCCTTTTTCAGTATCCCTCGTTCAATGTCTGTCCTGATCGACTGCACGATCTGCTTATACTTCGGCATTTTGTCCTCAGGATCAAACTGCATCTGAAACGCAGCCTCATGTTCCTGAAAATAAACATCCTTAAAGACAAAACCTTTGGTGCCAAGACTGGCACGGGCAGTGGAATATCCGGTCATAGTTCCAACTATTTAATTGAACATTTCTAATACAATCCTATTCTTACTTCACTGAACAAATGTGAATTGGTAATGTATATTAGCCAATAAATAATCTGGAAAATGCAATCAGCCCTACTATTTTAATGCAATCGTTATCGGGAACGTTGCCAAAATGTATAACATTAAAGATAATATTGTATAAAACACCGACAATATCTGAGAAAACAGACAATCAGGGTGGAGAAATACTTGAAAGGTTTTTAGATTATAGCGGTAAACAGGAGTCGTCAGCAGTGGATAAAAAGACAAAAGGCAGGTGCTTTTCCCGTATTGCAATGATAATGGCAACAGGAATAGTATGATTTACTATCCCTGTCAACTGTGGGCACTTAAGAGCGCTGAACGAACCAACATTCTTCCTGAAAATCAAATAAATAACTGATAATCATTAATCATTTTGTCCTGGCCAAAGTTTTTAGATCAGCTTTTGTACCAAGCCAGAAAGCAATTTTCTGACGGTTCCAGGTATAGGTAACGGCAACTGAATCTCCCCAGCTAATGATTGCCGGATAAGAAAATTCTTCACTTTTCTTTCCGGTCTGGATATCAACGGTATCCTTCCAGGTTTTTCCATTATCGAAAGATAATCCTATAGACAAAGGTGAACGCGAACCCCAGTTTTTTGCATCCGGATTGTAGGCAAGTGCCAGTGTTCCATCAGGAAATCGGGTTAGGTCTATTCCACTGTTAGGATTTGGCAGTTTCGTATTGTAAATCGGCGTCCAGGTTTTTCCGTAATCATCTGAATCACTTCTTCCAATAATCCCACCGGTTGTTCTAACCAACATATGTACTTTTCCTGGTTCAGTTTCCCATAAAGTCGGTTGAATAGCTCCTTTACCTTTTATCTCCGTTGTGTCAATTTTAAAATAAGATGATGCTTTCCAGGTTTTCCCCTTGTCTGTGCTTCTGTCAACAAATACTTCCCAGCGTTTCAGCTCATTTGATGCACCGGCAAGCCATGTTCCATCAGAAAGTTCAATCAGTTTATTCTTAACAGGCCCTCTTCCGCCCTTGTCACCTTTGACCAGTTCATATGCCTCAGACCAGGTTTTTCCTTGATCGGTGGACTTCTTTACCCAGGTTTCCCAATGAGAAATTTCCTTTCCTACTTTGAAATAAAGATAAATGGTACCATCATCCGCCACCTGCAAAACGGGATTCCAATGCGCATCTTCTCTTATTTTCGCCACTTCCACCGGCTCGCTCCATTTCCCCGGTCTTCCTTTTGAAAGCCAGATTCCAACATCAGGGTTTTTCTCCTCCGTCCCGCCAAACCAGGCTACCAAAAACTGACCATCTTTCAGACGGACTAAAGTCGAGGCATGGCATGACGCAAAAGCGCGCTTATCGCCGAAAACAAAATCTTTTACAGGAGATCCATTGGCCATTGCTTCTTTTTCAGACGAATCCGATTGTTTTGATTTACATGCCATCAGCACGGATAAAACAAGAAATAAGACGGTAAAAAGGCGGTTATGTATATGCATATCAACGGACGTTTCAAAATTTTACGGCTTATATTAAATACGCCGGATAGAAGAAAAGGACTATTTATTTCAACACTTTTTTCAATTCCTCTATGATCACAGAAGGAGATTCTTCCTGATATAATATCCGATAGACTGCCGTTGTAATCGGCAGCTCCACATGTAAAGTTTTATGAAGTTCAAAAATACTTTTTGTAGCATAATATCCCTCAGCAATCATTTTCATCTCCAGCTGGGCCGCTTTCACACTATAACCGCGCCCGATCATATTGCCAAATAATCGGTTTCTGCTGAATTGAGAATATGCTGTTACCAATAAATCACCCAGATACGCGGAGGTACTCAGCTCACGCTCTCGTGGGTCCAGCGCAGTAACGAAATGCCGGATCTCCTGCATCGCGTTGGACACCATCACGGCCTGGAAATTATCTCCATTGCCCAAACCATGTGTGATACCGCAGGCAAGTGCTATAATATTTTTCATAACCGCCGCGTATTCCACGCCATACAGATCAGCAAGCGGATGGGCGGTTACAAATCGGCAAGTCATTAATTTGGAAAAATCCTCAGCGCAACCTGCGTCTGTTGAAGCAATCGTCAGATAAGATTGTTTTTCCAGGGCCACTTCCTCTGCATGGCAGGGGCCGGCGATCACCGCCATATTTTTCAGGGGCACTTTAAATCTTTCAGAGACCCAATCCGTAACCAGAATATTTTCTTCCGGGATCATCCCTTTGATCGCAGAAACGATCCTTTTGCCTTCCAGATGAGATTCATTCAAATCCTGAAGCGATTCCTGCACGAAAGCGGCCGGGACTGCAAGAATGACAAAGTCAGCTCCTTTAACGGCCTCTTTTGTCTTTTCAAAAACCTTTACTTTTTTGGGGGACAGATAAACGTCGCTCAGGTAACTGGGGTTATGATGAAAATTCCGGATATGCTCGATATCCTTTTTGTTCCGAAGCCACCAGCGAACCTGGATGTGCTGCTGTTCACACAAAATCTTGATAAGCGCTGTGGCCCAGCTGCCTCCGCCAATTACCGCCACTTTTGTATTAGTCAAAAAACCCATGCTGTCATCGAAAACAAAAATGCCGAGATCGGATCTGCCATTTTTATTATAGTAAATAATGCCAAAAGTAAGATTTTCTTCCCACTGGTAACGCAACTATTCCGCAGCAAGCTTCATTATCTTTCCGTTGCGGTAGCTGGCAAAGTAGATTTCGCCTTTTGAATCCTGCCCGAAGGTCGACACTGCGCCTCCGAACTTCATAAGCAGTATATTGCTTTTTACCTGGCTGCCATCAAGCTCGAGTGCCCAGATCCTGCCACTCACATAATCACCATAAATATATTTGCCGACCAGCCCTTTGATCATTTCACCTCTGTACACATATCCGCCTGTGATTGAAACGTCGCCATCTGCACGACCATAATCAAGAACCGGCTCGGTTAACCCGGCTCCATCACAATTGGAGGAGGGGCTGTAGCAATCTTTTCCTTCTTTGATCTTCCAGCCGTAATTGCCGCCCTTTGTAATCAGGTTAATTTCTTCTTTTGCACTCTGACCAACATCCGCCGCAAAAAAGCGGTCCGAACCAGTATCGAAGCTCATCTTCCAGGGATTTCTCAAACCATAAGCATAAATTTCTCCGAGCGATCCATCGGTACTGGCGGCAAAAGGATTATCTGAAGGAATCCCGTAATTTCCTTTTTCTGTTGCGTTAACGTCGATCCGAAGAATTTTCCCCAAATATGATTTTTTGTTTTGAGCGTTGTTCTGCGGATCTCCGCTGCTTCCTCCATCACCTGCCGCAATGTATAAATATCCATCCTTTCCAAATTGTAATGAACCTCCATTGTGGTTGGAGAATGGCTGGTTGTAAGTAAGCAGAATTGTCTCGCTGGAAATATCAGCCATATTCGCTGACGGTGTTGTAGCTTTGTATCGTGCAATAACCGTCTGCAATGGATTAGCCCTTGTATAATTGACGTAGAAAAATCCGTTGTTCGCAAAGTCAGGATGGAAAGCTAAGCCTAGCAACCCCAGTTCTCCGCTGGAACTAACTTTGCTTCTGATATCCAGAAAACTGGAACTTGCAGAAGTGCCCGCCGTATTTTCAAAAACTTTTATCACACCTTGCTGCTCTACAACAAAAAACCGGTTAGTCGCATCTGGCGACTGTCTGATATCGACGGGCGAAGTGAAAGTAAGTGAGGGAAAGGCTTCGACAGCTTTGATAGCGCCAACCGGCTCGGTTTCAACCTCGTCTTTATCGTTTTCAGACGATGAGCAGGCAAAGACTAACCCGGTCAGGATCAGAGATAATAAAATGGACAGGTGTGTTTTTTTCATATCGCTGATAACTTTACGTATGGAACGCTGCGGTATTTGTTTTGTTTCCTTTTGGAAGTATAAAATACTGTACCAATTGGATACTTTCGCCTCACCAGGAGTGGCCCTGGTAGCGAATTTAAAAATGTCCTTGAGTCTTCATTAATAAACTCAAGGGCATTTTATTCACCTGGCTTTTGCGCCGGTTTGTAGGAAAAATGTTGTTACCCGCCTTTTGTCAGGGGAATATTCAGGTATGATGGATGGATTCCTTTTAGTCCATTATACGTAATAAACGCAAAACCATCACGGCACGGACTACAAACCAGGGCGAGGCAGAGGCTGAACTCAGACCAAATGTTTCCAAATGACATCGTAAACGTCGACAGCCTGAATTTCTTTGTTCAGCGGTTCGTCAGTCACGAGAATAGGAAAATATTCTTTCGGCACATTGATACTCCCGTGTGAGCCTTTTACGAGTGTTGCATCGAGTGGGATGACGTCCATCAGGTAACGGAAACCCAATAATTTCCGGCCAAGTTTATAGCCTGCACGCAGTTTGATAAAGGGATTTTTAGGATCCATAAACATCTCAACCGGATCGTAACCTGGCTTTTTGAATATCTCCACCAAATGCGCGAAATCAGGTGCCTTGGCATCGTCCAGCCAGTAATAATAAGTAAACCAGCTATCAGGTTTTGCAACCAGCACCAGATCACCCGAGCGATCATGATTCAGATGGTATTCCTTTTGCTGCTCTTTATCCAGTATCAGATCAATTCCGGGTGTTGCTTTTAAAACATTGATTACCTGCTCTTTTACATCCGGATCGTTCAGATAAACATGTGCGATCTGGTGATCTGATGCAGCGAAAGCTTTGGATGCTCCGGCATCAAGCAATTCATACCAACGCTCCGTTCTTACAGAGATCAAGCCTTCATTGCGTAAGATCCGGTTAATATCGATGTGCCTGCTCACAGGATTGATGCCATATTCTGAAAGCAAAATGATCTTCGCATTTTTTGCTTCATAAAAAGTGACAAGATCTTCTACGACCTTATCGATCTCTCCCAGCTCCTTGCTGATCTTCGAAAAGTCCGGACCAAATTTCTGAAGACAATAGTCCAGGTGGGGAAGGTAAATAAGTGTTAAAGTCGGGTCATGTTTATCGTCAACATACATGGATGCATCAGCAATCCACCGTGTTGACTTAATATTAGCATTTGGTCCCCAAAAGCTAAAAAGAGGAAATTGTCCCAGCTTTTCCTGCAGCTCATCTCTTAACCCCGCCGGATAAGCATAACAATCCGGCGCCTTCACGCCATCAGCATGGTATTGCGGACGGGGTGTAACCGAGAAGTCTGCTGTGGAATACATGTTATACCACCAGAACATTTTGGAACATGTAAAGGCAGGATCAGTTTTTTTAGCTGCATCCCAGATTTTATCAGCCTGTACCAGCTTGTTCGACTGTTTCCAGAATTTTATTTCGGAGTCGTCCTTGTCATACCAGCCATTGCCGACGATACCATGATCGACCGGCCATTTGCCTGTGATATAAGTACTTTGAGAAGTTGTCGTTACGGCAGGAAGAACTGGTTTTATGGAAGTTAAATGACGTTTTTCAACATATTTTTTAAGAAACGGAGTATGTTCTCCAATAAGATTAGCACTAAGTGCCACGATATCAATAACAACAGTTTTTTTCATTTGATCTTAACTTGAAGTTAATTCAGTAACGAATATTCGTCAAACACCCTGGCAGCGAAGCTCCGAAATATTTTTAAGTCAGCGGCTGACAGATGGTTTTATCTGGGCGTTTTGAAAGCAGTGCAATGCAGTACGACCATCAATCCTTAAAAAGCACCCCTTTGACCCATTCCATTTCCCGGACAATGGATTCTCCAATGGGTTTTTGAATTGCATCCGGTAGAACGCCCCAGGTATATGTCTCAACTTCCATACAGGGAGCAAAAGGTGTTTTTTTATGTATAGCCAGCGTTTTTAATATGGCATTTTGGGTTGAATCCAGTACACCATAAGACTCGATGAACAAAGGCACATGAAAATGAACACGCCATTCCTTTTGTTCACCTTCCTGATAATCGGCCAGCGCTTCCGGAAGGTCAGGATAATATCTTTTACCGCTTTCAGCCGTTTCTGCTACAACCTGATGTAAATAAACGGGTTCATCAAAAGCTTTGATCGCTTCAAACTTGATTTCCGGATCCGTCGAAAAGTCTACTCTCAAAGCCGAACTTACCTGAATCCGTCCAACCTTTATACCTACTTCGTCCAGCCTCGCCAGAATATCTTCCGGCTCTTCGTATGCAACAGCCGCGTGACAAATGTCATAACAAAGACGGATGTAATTCAAGACCGTTGCCTTACTTTCCTCATCCTTAAAACCATACTTTTCATTCAAATAAGTAATTCCGGCTGGCAGCAGATCATGCTTATACCAGTCCACAAAATCCACTGTATTATCCAGGATTCCATCTGGCTCGGGCTCAATATGGAGATGCAAAACTTTACCCGATTCTTGTTCTATCGTAATGAGATGATCTATAACGGACAATATATGTTTTGTGGCAATCGCTGTGGCAGTTCGTTTTTCCGCTTCGGTTTTCCACCATAAACGGTACGACAGCGGTGGTGTAGAAACTCCACCTTCCATATCGTCAGGAATGATACCGGAAAGAATGGTAAATAGGCGTTTGGTATATGCAACACGGTCGGATGTGGTCCAGTCAGGTGTATGGACATCGTCTTTCACCCTGGTTGCATGAAAACCGCCGTATGGAAATCCGTTGATAACCGTCACGTATACCTGTTGGCTGGCCAGCCAGTCTTTAAATTCTGACAGGCGTTCAGGTTTGCTTAGTTCAATGGACGCTTCATTGGCAATTCTTAATCCCAAAGCGAAAGGTTCACCTGGGGCAAGCTGCTGCCTGATATAGGGAATATTATCCTGTAATGCCTTAAAATGATCATCCCACTGTTCTCCGGGATGAATATTGCTGCAATAAGTCAGTTGACCGTATGGGGTGATCATAATGCCAGGTTTAGGTATTGGTAAAGGAAGATAAATAGAAAAATACTGGTGAGGAATTTATCCTGCTGCCAGCACTCTTTTTTCAGAAATGTATTTTTCCAGAACATCGACTGACTCTGCAATGATATTTGCATCCATTTCATGCACCTCCACACCTTTTCCTATTTTTTCCAAAAGCATAATGGTAAGTCTTCCGCCCAAGTGTTCACGGAATTCATGTAGACCATTGCGCAGATTGACCTTGTCATTTTCCGAAAGTTTAACGTGATAAAGCTCAAAACCCAGCTTCACCAAAACCTGATATATCCGATCAAGGTCAGCATCTGCAAGCATCCCGATCTTATTGGCGTAGACACAGTCCAGCGCAATGCCAATAGCCACTGCTTCACCATGGCGAACTTCGAAATCTGTCAGATATTCAAGCTTATGTGCTGCCCAATGACCAAAATCCAGCGGGCGGGATGAGCCGAATTCAAAAGGATCACCGCTGCCAATGTGTTCTGTATGCATTTCTGCACATCGGTGAATGAGATAAGACATCGTAGCCTCATCTCGTTGAGCAAGTGCCTGGACATTTTCTTCAATCCAGTCAAAGAACGATTTATCTTTAATTAAGGCCACTTTTATCGCTTCGGAAATGCCGGAACGCCAGTCGCGGTCATCCAAAGTTTTCAGATAGGTCAGGTCGTTGAAAACAGCCACGGGCGGTGCGAAAGTACCAAGGAAGTTTTTCTTACCATGGAAATTGATACCATTTTTAACACCAACGCCAGAATCGTTCTGGGATAAAACCGTAGTCGGTATCCGGATCAGTTTTATTCCCCGGTGCGACACTGCAGCAGCATAGCCTACCAGGTCCAGCACAGCGCCGCCACCAATACCGACAACAAAAGAATGGCGGTCGATGCCATATATATCCACAGCCTGCGCCAGTTTTTCAAACAGATCCGGATCATTTTTAGAGGCTTCACCGCCGGGAACCACAATAATGTCTTTGGCAAGCTGGATATGTTTTACCTGGTCAGCAAAGTAGGTTTTAATCTTTTCGGGCAGATCGGGATGATGTGAAAGAAATCCGCCATCGGCTACCACCAGAACCTTGCGCTGAAACCCTTGTTCAGCATAAGTATTAAAAAACTCACTTAACTGATTATTAGCGGAATCAAAAAGATTATTGGTAAAAAAAATAGAATAATTGTATTCTACTTTGAAGCTTTGTTTTATGGTTTGCATTTTAAAAAAGACAATAATGGATGACCGAATGACAGGATGACTTATTTCAGGTCTTTTCCCCTGCATTCTTTTTTTATGTTACCGCAAAAACGCGGGCTAAAAGTATTGACAGCGGCAATAACGCCAAAACTGCCAGCGCTACCGGCCATAGCCCAAAGGCCATACACCAGGAAGCATTCATGACGATCAATGATAGTACGCCGGCCTTCACTGCTTTTCCGATTAACGGTCCGACAGGATTTTGGATGGCGTTGTATAATGGCCGGCCGATAAGCCAGGCATGCAAAAGAACAAAGGGAAGCGCGAAAAGAATATTTCCCTTTGTATGAGCTATATACAACTGTGTCAGTAAGACGACAAGGTATAAAAAGACAGCAATATAAAGTGTCCTCCTTTTGCCGCCATGCACCTCATCCTGACTGATTAACGTGATCGCAGCAATGTATGCGATCGGCAAAAGCACAACAAAACTCCACTGCCGGAAAGATTCGGGCAACACACTCATACCTAAAAGCAGATTACCCCCACGGCACATTCCCATTGTCAAAGGGCCAAAGAAGACATGATGTTTCGCAAAACGGTTGTATAAAACAGTCAGAGCTGCAATCACAACTGCGATCATACCGCTTTGGAAACTGAACAAGGCCGCCGCCAGAACTCCTCCGAAAAGCAACGTCATTCCGAGCATTGTCGCAGCTGGCAAAGGCACTTTACCACTCGGAATCGGGCGTTCCGGCCTTTCAACGGCATCCAGTCTTGCATCAAAAACATCGTTCATCACAACACCGCCACCGTATAGGCCCAGTGTGGAAAGAACCAGGAACACCGGATTGAAACTTGAAAAGGTAAACTGTGCGATCGCCATTCCGGCCAGAATATCGGCCACTGCGGTTACCAGATTCGCTGGCCTCGTTAACTGTAAATAAGGTTTTATCTGAGCCACTTTTATTGGATTACCAGGGAATCTTTTGAAACGTCAGGCTGCTGCCCTCCGCGTAAAATTGAATTGCCATGAAACTTTTCCGTTTTTTCAACCGAAAGTCCGTCTTCGAAATCTGAAACGTCGATCTGTCCGCTTTTCCCAAAGGCATCAATAGCGTTTTGGTAGGTTACCATACGGATGGCTTCATTAGAAATTCCTCTCATTTTCATCAGAGCGGCTGTTTTTGGAAGTGCCAGCGGATCAGAAATCCCCCAGTCGGCGGCAGAATTGACCATAATTCGCTCAGCGCCATACTGTTCTACCACTTTTACCATTCTTTCATTACCCATTTTTGTAAAAGGATAAATTGTGAAAGCCGCATAAAAACCCTGGTCCAGAACACTTTTCACTGTTTCCTCATTGTTATGGTCAATGATCACCCAGGAAGGGTCCAATCCATGTTCCAGCGCGATGGCCATACTTCTTTCCGTTCCGCGCTTTTTGTCACGGTGCGGTGTATGGATCTGAACAGGTAGTTTTGCTTTTTTCGCCAGTTCCAGCTGCAAACGATAATATTTTTCTTCTGCTGCCGTCTGATCGTCAAAACCGATCTCTCCGATTCCTACAACACCTTCTTTATAAATATACAACGGCAGGATCTCCATTACCTGTTCAGCCAGCGGTTCATTATTCGCTTCACGAGAATTCAGGCCCATGGTGCAGTAATGTTTGATACCAAACTGAGAAGAACGGAAACGCTCCCATCCTACCAGACTGCTGTAATAATCTTTAAAACTTGAAAGCCCTGTACGCGGCTGACCAACCCAGAATGAAGGCTCGATCAACGCTACGATACCGGCTTTACGCATCGCCTGATAATCGTCGGTGGTACGGGAAACCATATGGATATGCGGATCAAAGAAACGCATGCCCTGGATCAGTTCGTTATATTCACTCCATACCATTTCCACGTGGGCAGGAGAATTTGCCAGCCCATCGCCTTCCTCGAAATGTGACGGATTCGGCGCGCTGCTATCTTTGCAATGTTGGCACATAGGTATTTAGGTCATTAAATTCAAGATTGGACCAGGTCAAAGCCCCCTCACTAATCGATTTTTCAAATTCCGGATATTCTGATAATAATGCTTTTGCAGCGGGATAATCCGAATCGTTACACGCAAGCGCTGCGGCTTCCCGATTTTCAAGCTGGCTCGAAGCGAATAAATAGCGCATGTCTGATAAAAGTGCCTCATCCATGAATTTACTTACCAGACGCCATACATTAGGCGCCACCGAACGGCCCGCAGCCCAGCGTTCGTGTGCGAAATCTGAAAGTATTAAGGCCAGATTTTTATTTTCTCTTTCGTCCAGACCTGTGATAAAATGGACAGGTTTATCGTTGAAAATAGTCTTAAGTACCAGTTGGTTCCAGGCCAGCTCGCTGAAATATCTGGCCGGATAAGGATTATGCAATGCGATTGCGTCAAAGACAAAACCCATATTGGACCGGACCGCATCTGTGGCGCGGAAAAGCCATTTTTCAGGATATGCCAGAACGGGTAAAGCCGAATAAAGCGCCACCAGCTCATTCATTTCAGCAGTATCAAAAAGTGTTTCTATGTTTTTGACAAATACTTCCTGATCAGATTCGTCCAGTCGTGTCAGAAGCCATACACGCGCAGTTCTTACGAGGCTCCATCCAGTCACCGAGAAACCCGGAAGCTGATCCTTCAGTGCCAGTTCCTGCTCCCGGTCAACATTGACATTTTTTTTACTTAAAAAACGGGAAGAGGCGACAAACGCGGTCATCAGCTCCATGGGCGATGCACTTCCTTTTTCAGTCAGCCAGCCGGATTCCTCTTCCGAAGTATTCTGGCTGATAATTTCCCAGAGCGTTGTCCTTACAATGTGAGACATATGATTATAATAAATTCTATTCAGTACATTGCTGGCCTGAATTTTAAAGAAATGGGTTATGATTCAGTGTTTAGTTAAACACCAATTTACGAACACTGGTTTACTGATAACGTTATTTATTTCCTGATTTGTGTCACTTTAAACACTGAGCCTTAAAATCTAAGGAAAATATAATTTCAATTTGTGACTAAAAGTTACTAAAAATCAAACTCTACAATCGCTGTGTCGTCCAGAAGATACTCAGTCAGCTTTTCGTGAATTTGATGTGAACCTTGCAGGAGCCAGCTTCCAGTGATATAATTTCCCGACCGGTTTTGTTCTGCTCCAAGCACGGTCATTCCGTAACTTTTAAAAAGCTCTTCATATTCTCTCAGCGTCCTTTTCTGATAAATGCACTTCAAACGATAACTCTTGATCTGGTTTTTATTCCTGATCCATTTTTGAAGCGGGGTCAATACGACCAGCGACATACCGGCTACCAAAAATGAATAAAGGGCAATGATGTAATATCCGGCCCCGATGGCCATACCTAGCCCGGCAGTTACCCAAACGATTGCGGCGGTGGTGATTCCTACCACCCGGTTATTTTCCCGAAAAATAATGCCCGCACCGATAAAACCGATACCCGTTACAATATTCGCTGCAATCCTGCCCGCATCCCCGCTGAGCCTGATTGAGATAAGGGTAAAAACGGTTGAACCGACAGCAATCAAAATCATGGTCCTCAGTCCGGCAGACTTACTTCTATACTCCCTTTCCGCACCGATGATGGCACCGATGATAAATGAAAAGAGAAGTTTGTAAAGGTCTTCGGTAAAAAAATCCATTTGATTGGGAAAAATGCCATTATATAAAGGAAAAGCCGGGATGGTGTAAAATCTCCCGGCTTGCGGTTATTATTATCCAAACCTTCCTATGAATTCATTAATTCTTCAATCTCTTCGGGTTCGATAGGAATGTGGTCCATCAGGTCAATATTACCGTCTGCCGTGATCAGAATATTGTTTTCAAGCCGTATACCCAACCCTTCTTCGCGAATATAAATCCCTGGCTCACAAGTAAATACCATTCCAGGCTCAAACCGGCGGTATTTGTTTCCAACATCGTGAATGTCAAGTCCCAGGAAATGCGAATTACCATGCGGGAAATATTTTTTGTATGCCGGCCATTCGGGATCCTGTTTTTCGATATCCTGTTTTGTGATCAACCCCAAACCGATCAGCTCGCTTTCCATGATCTTACCAACTTCTGCATGGTATTCATCCCATAATCCACCGGTTACGAGCATCGCTTTTGATGCTTTAAAAACACGCAAAACCGCATCATAAACGTCGCGCTGACGTTTTGTAAACCGGCCGTTTACCGGAATACTTCTCGACAGATCAGAACCGTAGTTGGCATATTCCGCAGCGACATCCAAAAGTATTACGTCGCCGTCCCGGCAGGGTTTATCATTTTGCACATAATGCAGCACACAGGCATTGGCTCCGGATGCGATAATAGGCTGATAGGCAAATCCTTTTGAGCGGTTTCTCACAAATTCGTGCAACAGCTCAGCCTCGATCTCAAATTCCTCTACACCCGGCTTCACAAACTTCAATAGTCTTTCAAAACCCAGTTTGGTAATATCACAGGCCTTTTGCATCAACGCAATCTCCTGAGGTTGTTTGATCGCACGCAATTGATGCATCAAAGGAGCCAGCCGGACCAGCTGGTGAAGTGGGTACCTTTCTTTAAATTCCCGGACAAAACGTGCGTCCCGGGTTGCAACAGGCGAATCATTGCGGGTGTGCTCATTGGCATTCAGATAAACATTTTCTGCCTCGTAAACGATGTTTCTGAAAACGGTTTCATACTGGTGGGTCCAGAAGACCGTCTTGATTCCTGAGACTTCCCGGGCCTGCTCTTTGCTTAACTTTTCACCTTCCCAAACCGCAATCAGCTCATTCGTTTCCCTGACAAACAAAACCTCTCTGAATTTCTCGTCAGGGTGCTGTGGAAAAACAAGCAGGATTGTTTCCTCCTGATCGACACCCGTAAGATAAAAAAGATCCGTATTCTGACGAAAACCCATAGAACCATCCGCGTTTGTTGGCATGATATCATTTGAATTCAAAATGGCCAGTGATTTTGGTTTCAGCAAACCGGAAAGTCTGCGGCGGTTTTCTATAAAAAGGTTTTTATCTATCGACGAATAACGCATACTCTTTATGTTTTTGTAACTGGTAATTTAATTTGTAAAATTACGTTTTACTTCTTAATTTAAATAGAGGAAAGTAAAGTCATACCCTCGGAAACTTTTAAGTATAACACTTAAAGTTCTGTTCACACATTGCTCGTTAGCAAACAACCTAATTAAGAGAAACAGTAAATGAAGAGATTATTTTTACTTGCGCTTTTTTGTATACCCACCTTACTTTCAGCTCAGCCGAAATACTGGATATACCTGAAAGACAAAGATTTAGCCAGTAGCCCCGCTGTCTCCGCGACAACAATCGAGAACCGTTTGAAATTTGGAAACACTTTGTCTGACGAAACTGACCTTCCGGTCAGGCCGGAATATCAGAAAGTATTAAAAGAAAATGCTGTCAACATTGTGAACCGTTCAAAATGGCTGAATGCTGTTTCTGCAGTATTGACCTATGACCAGGCTGAAAAAGTGCGTCAGCTGGGTTTTGTAAAGGAAGTGATCCCGATGACATCCGGCTTTTACATTGCTCAGACCAAGCCGGTTGAAAAAGCACAGCTGGCGCAGGTTATGTCTCAGGTTCAGGCCAATGCTTTTCAAAAGGCAGGAATAAACGGAAAAGACGTTACCATCGGCGTTATTGATGCAGGTTTTTATGGCGCAGATTCTTCTGTTGCCTTGCAGCATATTTTCAGCAACAAAAGAATTTTAGGGATCCATGATTATGTAAAACCGGGAAGATCCGGTGCGTTACTTTTCAGCACTGCCGAATCATTTTCGGATATGCACGGCACTGAGGTCCTGGCTGCTATTTCCGGAATTGACAATCAGGAACAAATGCAATACGGCCTGGCATTGAATTCTAAATTTTATCTTGCCCGTACAGATTATTCCTTACGTGAATGGCGTGGTGAAGAGGACAACTGGATTGCTGCGATAGAATGGATGGATAGCCTTGGTGTTCGTCTGATCAACACTTCTCTCGGTTATGCAAAAGGGTTTTCGGATCCGAAAGAGAATTACAAACCATCCCAGATGGATGGAAAAACGAGCGCGATTACCCGCGCAGCGCAGATTGCATCGGATAAGAAGGGGATGATGATCGTCGTTTCTGCGGGCAACGAAGGTGAAGACAAGAGCTGGGGGATCATCTCTGCTCCTGCGGATGCGCAGGGCGTTTTGTCCATCGGTGCTACCAATGCAAAACTTTGGAACCGCATCGGCTACAGCAGCGTTGGCCCTGAATTTTTGCCTTATGTAAAACCGAATGTTTCCTGTTACTCCTTATACGGGACATCACTTTCTGCTCCGGTTATTACCGGTTTTGCAGCTTGCCTTATACAGGCAAATCCGAAACTTAACAATAAGGAACTGATTGATCTGATCGAGAAATCGGCGCATTTATATCCGTATGGAAACAACTTTGTAGGTTACGGTGTCCCGCTGGCTTCACGGGCCCTGGCGCTGGCAAAAGCTCCATACCTGCCAAACCATTCCAAACTTATCAATGCGAAAGGACGAAATTGTGAAGTTGATGTGACCACAGATGAAAACCTGGTGGCCATCTATCGGAAAAAAAATAATAAGGATGTGATATCACAGCAGACAGCAAAAGTTCAAAACGGGAAAATTTCACTAAAACGACAAAATGGTGAACGATTCACGACCATTGATTTGAAAGATTATGCTGTGGAGGTGCAGTGGAATTAGCCGAATTGCGTTCGAAACCAGTTTCGAACGCAATTTTTAACTTTCAGGGTGAATCGCGCAGACGGGCTTCTTCGAAATCAAGCTCACGTTCTCTCGCTTTTAATATTTCATCAGAATAAATTCTTTCCCGCCTTAATTTTTGCAGTTCATCTCTTTTTATCGACACGATTTCCACCAGCATTGTTCTGTATTTCGGTAAAAAATCGGCGGTTGAACTTTTGGAATCCTTTTCTACCAGACGATTGTTTGCATTGTCGATCATCCGTTCGTATCGGTCTTTTAACCGGCCGAATGCATCGATCACCTGTACTTCTTCTCCATAGGATGATTGCATATGACTTAAACTTGCTGTCGCCAAACGCAGCCTCACCGCAATTTCCTGCTCCTCCTCGTTGCCGCCATCGTCTGTAACTTTTAGCCAGTTGATGAGGTATGGAAGGCTCAGCCCCTGCAAAACCAGGGTAACAAGAATGACTACAAAAGTTATAAACAGAATCAGATCACGCTGAGGAAAAGCTTCTGTGCCGTTTGCCAGCGTCAATGGCACGGCAAGACCGGAAGCCAGCGAGACGACACCGCGCATACCACTCCATGCTACAATAAATACGGGCTGCCACGAAGGCCTTTCTTCCCTTTCACGAATTCCCGGACTGAGGATACGGGGCAAATAGGCACTTGGAAAAACCCAGATGATGCGGATCAGGATGGTGACGATACTGATAACCACAGAATAAAATACCGCTTCTCCGATAGAATTTTTGCCAAGCCCTTCAATAATATCCGGAAGCTGCAATCCGATCATGATAAACACAATACCATTTAAAAGAAACACGACCGTATCCCAGACGTATTGCGACTGCATTCTGGAATTGTATGTAAAAATCTCGTTGGACCGGTAACTAAGAAAGAGTCCTCCGCTCACCGTCGCCAGGACGCCCGAAAAATGAAAATGTTCTGCGCTGATGTACATCAGGTAGGGAGCAATAAACGTTAGCGCCGTGTCGATACTGGACGTGGTCGGGAACGTTTTATGAACCAGATAAAGGACATAGGCTATCGACAAACCTATTACGACGCCCATGATCGCTACTAAAAAAAAGTCCAGACCGGCTTTCCAGAAGACGAACTGGCCAGTCATAAGCGTGGCCAGCGCCACCCGGAAAACAATCAGCGATGAGGCGTCATTGACCAGACTTTCCCCTTCAAGGATCGTAACCACACGCCTTGGAATTTTTAGTCCCTGAAGAACAGACGTGGCTGCCACCGCATCAGGCGGAGAAATAATCCCTCCCAGAACAAAACCCATTGCCAGTGTAAAATCCGGAATCATGGCATTGGACAAATAAGCCACCGCAGTTGCTGTAAACACCACCAGGCCGATCGCCAACAGCCCGATGGACCTTTTAAAGAACCAGAAATCTTTCCAGGATGTATTCCAGGCTGCTGAATACAACAGCGGAGGTAGAAACAAAAGAAAAACCCAGTCTGGCTCCAGCGTAATATGTGGAATCCCTGGAATGAAACTGATCAGCAGACCAGCGATTACCAAAAATATCGGATAAGATATCCGGAGTTTTTCGCTCAGCATCGTGAGCATTGAAACACCGAATAAAAGTGAAATGACGATTAGTAAATTTTCCTGTACAGTATCCTGCGACATAAACCAAACGGATGTTTTTATTAAAAACTGAGTGCTGTTAAACCCATAAGGAGCCTGTAATATTACGGAAATTAGTGCGTTTTAAGCGATTCAGTTGATGTTAAATTTCGGGTCGATTGCTGCCACCGGATGATTTTTAAAATAAATTAACAAAACAATTGACAGATTTATTTAACTTTAAACCTTTGCAAAGTATGTTAAAAGCAGGTCTGCTGCCCGGATATACGATGCAGATAATTATCAAACCTAATCCCTTATAAACATGAATGCCTCTCGTAGAGATGTTTTAAAAATGGCTGGCGTAGCATTGGCAGGCAGCGCTTTGCCAACAATCACAATCCTGAATCCCAACAAAGCTTTCGCTGGCGGTGTCAATGCCGATACCTTGAAAATAGGCTTGATTGGTTGTGGCGGACGAGGCTCAGGAGCTGCCAATCAGGCGCTGAAAGCTGATCCGAATGTTGTCTTACATGCAATGGGCGATATATTCCCTGATAAACTGCAATCCTCGCTTGAAAATCTTACCAAGGTTCATGGCTCAAAAGTAAAGGTTGATGACGGACATAAATTCGTAGGTTTTGATGCCTATAAAAAAGTATTGGAATCGGGTGTTGACGTGGTATTACTTGCAACGCCGCCACATTTCCGTCCTGAACATCTGACTGCGGCGATCAACGCAGGAAAACATGTTTTTTGTGAGAAACCAGTAGCTGTAGATGCGCCTGGAGTTCGTAAAGTTCTGGATGCAGCCAAATTGGCAAAACAAAAAAACCTTTCTTTGATGTCAGGTTTTTGCTGGAGATATCATGAGCCGAAACGCGCCAGCTTCGGAAAGATCCTGGATGGAGCAGTTGGTGATATTTCAGCAATCTACAATACGTATGATACAGGTACGTTATGGTCTTTCCCTCGCGTTCAGGGCTGGACGGATGCGCAATATGTGTTACGTAACTGGACTTACTATACCTGGCTTGCGGGTGACCATATCGTTGAACAGGCCGTGCACAGTATCGACATGATGTCGTGGGCGATGGGTGGAAAATTACCAGTTTCTGCAACTGGTACAGGCGGCCGCCAGGTTAGAACAGAAGAACTTTTTGGAAATATCTTCGATCACTTTGCTGTGACTTACGAATACGAGAATGGCGTAAAAGGATTCCACCATTCAAGACAGCAGGCAAACTGTGAGAATAGTTATCTTGTTGAGACGATCGGTACAAAAGGAAGGGCTATGGTTAATTGTGCACGTAATGTTCACGAGATTTATGGCCAGAATCCATGGAAATATGAAGGAAAACAAAATGATATGTACCAGACGGAACACGACGAATTGTTTGCCTCTATACGCAAAGGAACACCTTTAAATGACGGAGAATTTATGGCACAAAGTACGCTTCTGGCGATTATGGGCAGAATGGCTGCCTACACCGGAAAGCGTGTAACTTGGGAAGAAGCGATGAACTCTACCGAAAAACTGGGACCTCAAAGCTCTGCTGATTTCAGCTTTGATATGAAACCTCCGGTTGTTGAAGTTGCCAGACCTGGTATTACGTCATTCTCATAATCTTGCCATGCAGAGAAGAGAATTTCTGAAAAATACTGCCTTTGCAACTGCTGCAACGACCGGTGCTGCTATGGGAATAGGTTCCATGACCAACGTCATGGCTGCTCCGGCCATACACCCTGCCAGACCCATGATCAAAAAAAGTTTGAAATGGGGAATGGTAAAGGAAAATTTGTCTGTTATGGACAAATTTAAAATGTTGAAAGATATAGGTTACGATGGCGTCGAGCTGGATTTGCCGGATGTGCTTGATATGAAAGAAGTGCTTGCTGCAAGAGATAAGACAGGGCTGGAACTTCCCGGAACTGTCAATTCCATGCACTGGAAACTCCCTCTTTCAGATCCGGATCCAAAGAAGCGCGCAGAATGCGCAAAATCCATTGAAAAGGCACTATGGGATACCAAACAATATGGAGGGACAACAGTGCTGGTTGTTCCGGGTGTTGTGAGTGCGGATGTCAGCTATGCTGAAGCATATGAGCGCTCACGTGCCGAACTGACCAAACTATTACCTGTTGCCGAAAAAACCGGCGTAAAGATCGCTCTGGAAAATGTCTGGAACCAGTTTTTGATCAGTCCGATCGAAGCAGCAAAATATGTCGACGATTTTAAAAATCCAATGATTGGCTGGTATTTTGACGTTGGCAATGTACTTCGTTATGGCTGGCCGGTTTCCTGGATCGAAGTGCTGGACAAAAGAATTTTAAAAATAGACCTTAAAGAATTTAGTTTCAAAAAACAGAATGACCTGGGTCTTTGGAAAGGATTTGATGTCGAGTTTTTCGAAGGCGACTGCAACTGGCCGGAGGTTAACAAAGCATTGCAGAAAGTCGGGTATTCCGGATGGGCGTCTGCCGAAGTCTCAGGCGGAGACCGAAAGCGATTACAAACCATTAAAGATTTTATGGATAAGATCTTCGCAGCATAAGACTTTTTAGAATTGTTATTAAAGAAGCTCTGAATGAAAATTTCAGGGCTTCTTTTTTTGTTAAATAAAAAATACGAAATAAAAAAGTCACGTATCGGACGGTTTTTGTAGATATCATTCGACAGGTTTAAACTTTATAAATAAGTAGTTTTGTGCGTATTAAGCACACACTTCATGAATATATTAATTATTGAGGACCATCCTTTAATCAGGCTTGGCCTCAGGCAGCTGATCATAGAATCAGATCCCAAAGCAACCATTTCGCAGGCGGATAACTTCGCTAGCGGCCTGACAAAGCTGGAACGGGAAAAATTCGATCTTTTAATACTGGATATTGACATTCCCGGCGGTGAAAATATCAGAATGATGGAAAGCGTCAGAAAACGCCAAAAGGATATTTTGATCCTGATCCATTCCGGATATGACGAAGATGTCTATGCGCTCCCGTATATGCAGGCCGGTGCAGACGGATTTCTTTCAAAGTCCTCCTCTTACGAAGATTTTCAGACAGCTTACAAAGCGCTGATCAACCGCGGAAAATATGTTAGTTATCATATCCAGCAAACGCTTCTGAATAATCTGGGTGATGCTTCTTCGAAAAAACTCCAAAACCCAATTATGACACTTTCTCCAAGAGAAATGCTTGTGATGCAGCTCTTGACAGAAGGCAAATGGACCAAGGAAATCGCATTAATTTTGAAAGTCAAGGAAAACACAGTCAGTACGTATAAAAGAAGGATATTTGATAAACTTGAAGTGGCCGATGAGATCGAACTATCGAAAAAAGTTTCTCTTCTGAAAAATTTCTGACGAGCTCCGGATCAAAATAATCAGTTGCGTATTTAAAGTTTCTCTACAACCATGAATGGTTAATAGTAGAGATATATCTACGTAAACACACTTCGATCTCGACAAATGCTTTCAAAAATGTCCGTTAGATTTGATACATTATTTAGTATCACTTACACGACACAGCTATGACTAAAAATCCGCGAAAACCATTTCAACCTGGCGAATAATCATTCGTTTTAATTTCTCAACGCTGCACCTGACTTATACTTCCAGCTGTTTCGCAGGCAAAAATCCTTGCCACCGAAACGGAACACCCGGACGGTTCAACTGATCCGGTAACGCTGGTAACTTTCACGCATACCGAAAACTTCACTTAAATAAGCTTTACGATCAATGCCGGCAGGTTTGTCTGAAAAGACTTAAACCTTTAAGGCAATCAATTTACCCACAATTTTTATCCTACGATCATGACAAGAATATTGCTTTTAATAAAAAACGACTTTTTCCGCCTGGGAATAACTGCCTCTATTATGGAGAATGTAAGCGACGCGTCTATTGAAGAAACCGACAACTGGGAAAATGTTCAGGCTGCGCTTAAAAAATCGTATTTTGACATTCTCATTATGGACATTCGTTTATCCAACCTGGCAAACCTGCATAGTTTTGACAGTATTCGCCGTATACAGCCCAATATTAAAATCCTTGTGATGGGTGAAGAAAATGAAAAGGTATGGGCTATCCCTTATCTGAAAAAAGGTGTGGACGGTATTTGTTTGAAAACAATGACAAAATACGAATTCCAATCTGCGCTTAGCACGATCATCAAAGGGAAAAAATACATTTTTGATGGCATCACGGATTTTCTGTTGGAAGGCCTGATCGATCAAAATCTGATGACCTTGCTTTCAACCAGGGAATCAGAAATTCTCCAATTCCTGTTGAAAGGTTCACGAACTGCTGAAATTGCCAAAGAGCTGAAACTTGCTCCCTCAACAATCAGTACGATGAAATTTAAGATCTATCGGAAAATGCAGGTTAAAAATGTAGTTGACCTGGTCAATAAGGTAGAGTCTTATCAAACGAAGGCCTGATTCTTAACTTAATTAACCACTTGCTCTTTCCATCTGATAAAAAGGGAGTAACCTGTTCATGACTGGCGACTCCCTTTTTTTAGGTTTGGTGCGCTGACTAATGGATAAAAAATGTAACAATACCAACCAGAATCAAAATGATTCCTGTAATGCGTTTTTCATTGTGTTCGATAAAGTTGGTATCCACCAGATGTATTCCTTTAAACGCCAGCATGACCAGACTGACAATACCTGCAATGCTGGTTACGGCATATACAAGCGCGAGCAGCAACACATTCTTAACGCCAAAAGCACCTGCTGAAAGGAACAAGCTTTCTACTTCGAGACAGGGCGACAAAAACATCATCATGACAAAAATCAGAATCCACCTAGTTTTTGATTTTTTATAATTATTTACGTCTTCCTGAGCGCCATGATGATGGTGCGGCAGGTTGACTGAAAAATAGATCAAGCCAAAAATGATCAGCAGTACCGGTGCTATGATGTCAACAAACCCACTGTATTGACTGGCAATCCTGGTTCCTATGATTCCGAGGATGATCCCCAGCGCGACGGTTCCGGCCACATGCGCTAGGGCAATAATGAACCCGACACTTAATAGATCCGCCTTTTCCCACTTTTCTGCTTTCGCCACAGCCACCAGGGGTAGCCAATGGTTTGGAATGAGTGCATGCACCAAGCCAAGTAATACTGTTGCAGTGATAATACTATACATAATTTCTATTTCCTGATAAAAAATCTTCAATGGTCATGACCGCCGCCACCTTCAGTTTTCAACAAATGACTTTGGATATAATAAGACCCTTCCAAAACGATTTTTGAATCTTTTTCGAGCGCTTGCAAAGGTGTCACCTGTATATAGCCTAATTGTGCCGTACCAGTTTTTACTTCAATCCGTTGAAAATGATACAATCTAGATGTTGCGGTGTGCTCGTTATTTTCAGTCTCTTTGATATTTGTCTGGTGAATTTCTTCCAGAACAAAAATAAACTCCCGTCCGTCTGCTTTAACAACAGCATCCACAGGCAAAGCGTTTACTGTATTTTTTCCAATATCGATCAGTGCGTTGACATACATACCCGGAATAAGGATCTGTTTGTCATTCAAAATATCTGCATGTACAGCGACCGATTTTGTTTCATTTTCAAAAGCTTTCCCAACGCTGAAAATCTTCCCCTGGATCTCCGAATTATCCTGGTTTGTCAAGACAAAACGAACGGTCTGTCCCGGTTTTACTTTTTGCAGATCTTTCTCATAAACAAGCAGATCAACATGCATCTTGCTGTTGTCAACAATACTGAACAATGGATTTCCAGGTTGAACATTACTGCCAATTTTTATATTTACCTCTGTAATGTATCCTGAAATAGGCGCTGTAACCGTCACCGCAGATGAGATATTTCCAACGCCGCTGCTGGGCAGATGTAACATGCCCAACTGTTTTTTCAGCGAGTTGTATCTGACTTTTTCTGTATCAAATTCTGATTTTATTTTCTGATAGGCCTTTTTAGCGTTTACATTTTCGTCGGATAAAAGCTTTTGTCTTTCAAATTCTGCCGTTAAAAATTCAAGACTGCTTTCGGAAGTAAGAAAAGCCTCCTGGAGTTTTGGAAATTCGGGGCTTTCCAGCGTCGCAATCGTCTCGCCTGCTCTTACATGCTGGCCCTCAATAACTTTTATCGACTTGATGATACCGGGCATGAATACAGACACATCGGCCTGGTTTTGCGGCGGAAGTTTGGTGTATCCGTTGGCATTGATCACTTCACTCAGATTTTTCTGATCAAAAGTTCCCAACACGATCTCCGATGCATTGTATTGTGCTTCATTCAATTCAACTTCCTTGTTTTCAGGCTCCTGATGTGCTTCTTCCGTTTTTACGTGCTCCTGCTCTTCATGGCCGGAATTTTCTTCCGAATCTTTTTTACAGGAATAAATACCCGTAAAAAATACCAACAAAAGACATCCGTATATTTTTGATCTAAGTTTCATTTCTTCGGATTATTGATTTAACAGATACTGTAAACTGACATAGGCCTGATTGAAATCGGCCATTGCGCGCAAATAATTCGTCTCGATATCCAAAGCTGTCTGATTTGCCTGGAGGTATTCCACATAAGAGATTTCTCCGCTTTCGTATCCTTTTGCAGCATTCAGGGAAATTGTCTGCGCGTTCGGAAGAGCCGACATTTTGTAATAATCAATTAAAGACTGATAGGTATTAAGTTGTGTCAGTTGCTGTTGATATTCGCTTTGCAGCAACGCCCGCATATACCCGACATTTTTTTGCTGCAGGAGGATGTTGGTTTCCGCAGCCAAGATTCTGGATTTATGGCTTTTAGCAAATACAGGAATAGATATTCCCGCCCTGAATCCCTGGAAACGAGGCAACCCATTGTAGTTTATATTTTGTCCGCTTATATCCTGGTTTCCTGTCAGGGACTGAATAAAATATCCGGCAGTAAAATCCGGCAGAAGCATTGCCCTTTCCAGGTTTTTATTTGATCTGGCAATTTCAATTTGTTGCGCCGCCTGCAAAAAGGCAGGATTCTGTCTGATCGAGGCACTGTCTAAAAGCTCACTTATCGGTTGAGTCTTAAATATAGTATCCCCTATTGCAAAATCAGAATCAAGATTTAGCAAGACCTTTAGCTTGGCTTTTTCAACCTCGATTAAACTTCCATTTTGCCGGATCCGCTGTTGAACTTCCTGCTCTTTCGTAATTGCAGTTGTCTTTTCCAACAGATTGGTTTCACCTGTCTGAAATCTGAGAGAAGCTGCCCTGACAAATTGTGAAAGGATCTGCTGTTGCTTTTGCAGTGACCGGTTCAGCTTATAGAGATAAATCGCCGTATTCCAATTTTGACGGATCTGATAAATGATCTCTCTTTTGGATTGTTCGAGTTTTAGTTCACTTCCTTTCAGATTGCTATCCATTAGCTCTTTTCGTGCACCATATACGAACGGGCTAAACGTTTGTGAAACTTCATAGTTCTGATCAAATGCTTTTGTATTATACTGTCCGAACATACCTTCGACATTGGTTTTTGGAATATCAAAGGCGGTTCCCCTAAGTTGAGATTGCATTCTTATTTCCAGTTCACCTGCCGAGAGCTTCTGATTATTTTTCAATCCTAAATCAATGGCCTCTGGCAGCTGTAATATGGTTTGAGGCTGAGCCTGGGCTCCCAGGCTCAGAAATAAAAAAAGCAAAGTAATGAGGCCTTGTTTACTCATCTGAGACCTTTTTTCCAAATACCAATACAATATCGGCAATACGATCAACGTCAAAAGCGTGGCACTGACCAGCCCTCCGATCACAACCGTAGCAAGTGGTTTTTGAACTTCTGCGCCTGCACTGTTGCTTAAAGCCATGGGTAAAAAACCTAGCGAAGCCACCGCAGCGGTCATGATAACCGGACGCAGCCTCACACGGGTTCCCAGTTTGATGCGTTCCTTCAGGTCCGTTTTACCTTCGGCTTTCAGCTGATTAAAATATCCGATCAGGACAATTCCATTGAGTACGGCTACGCCGAACAAGGCTATAAACCCAACACCAGCGGAAATACTAAATGGCATATTTCGCATCCAGAGCGCAAAGACGCCGCCAATGGCAGAAAATGGAATGGCAGAAAATATAAGCAACGATTGTCTGACCGAACGGAATGTGAAAAACAAAAGCACAAAAATCAGTAGCAATGCGACGGGAACTGCAATGGCAAGTCTTTGATTGGCTTTAACAAGATTTTCAAACTGCCCGCCATAGGTCACATAGTATCCCGGCGGAAGTTTCAATTTCGCGTCCAGCTTTTTTTCTATTTCATTGATTACCGTTTTGACATCCCTGTTTCTCACATTAAAGCCAACGACGATTCGTCGCTTTCCATCTTCCCGGCTTATCTGCATCGGGCCCGGTTCGTAATTGATATCCGCCACTTGTTCCAGCGGAATCTGACTTCCCGATGGCAGCGAAATAAAAAGCGTTTTCAGATTCGAAATATCCTGACGATGATCCATCGCAAGACGGACAACCATATCAAAACGTTTTTCGCCCTCATATACCACACCGGCTTTTTCACCCGCAAAGCCAGTTCTGATCACTTTGTTCAGGTCGCCTACATTCAATCCATACAACGCCAGTTTATCCTTGTTATACCTGACTGTGATTTGCGGCAATCCCGAAACACGTTCAGCCTTGGCAGCGGTCACGCCATCGATATCATGGATTAACTTCAAAACATCGTCTCCAGCACTGACGAGCCTGTCGATATCTTCACCAAAGATCTTAACTGCCACATCGCTTCGTATGCCTGTCATCAATTCATTAAAACGCATTTGAATAGGCTGTGAGAATTCTGTCGTAGCCCCTGGAATGGTCTCTAAGGCCTTTTCCATTTTTTCCATCAGCTCTTCCCTGGATTTGGCGGAAGTCCATTCACTTTTTTCTTCCAAAATAATGATCATATCACTGGCTTCCATCGGCATTGGATCGGTTGGGATCTCCGCGCTGCCGATTTTTGTCACAATCATTTTCACCTCAGGAAATTTCGCTTTCAGAATTTGCTCGGCCTTTGTTGTTGCCTCAATTTCCTGAGACAATGAACTGCCGGACGCAATAATCAGGTGCGTAGCAATATCACCTTCATCCAGGGTTGGAATAAATTCGCCTCCAAGTGAATTAAAAATGAAAAGCGCAATGATCAAAAACACGACGGCGATCGATACTACGATTCCTTTTATTTTCAGTGCTCCTATCAACACTGGCTGATAGACACTTTGCAGGGCATTCATGATTTTATCACTGATATTGATTTTATGGCCGGTCTGTTTTTTTAGAACCAGCGCACTCATCATAGGAATATAGGTGAGTGATAAAATAAAAGCGCCGAGAATGGCAAAAGAAACGGTTTGAGCCATGGGACCAAACATTTTCCCTTCGATGCCGACCAATGCAAGGATTGGAAGGTAAACAATCAGGATAATAATTTCTCCGAAAGCAGCGCTGCTTCTGATCTTCGCTGAGGCTTCGTAAACTTCTTCATCCATTTGCGTGGCAGTGAGCTTGCCCCTCGTGCTTGTTTGCAAACGATGGATAATCGATTCGACAATGATCACAGCACCGTCGACAATTAACCCGAAGTCAATTGCTCCCAAAGACATCAGGTTGCCCGATACGCCAAATAAATGCATCATACTGACTGCAAATAATAGGGATAGAGGAATCACAGAGGCCACAATCAGCCCTGCACGAAGATTGCCGATGAGCAAAATCAGCACAAAAATCACGATCAATGCTCCTTCGAGCAGGTTTCGTTCAACGGTTCCGATGGCCCGGTTTACAAGTTTGGTTCGGTCTACAAAAGCTTCGATGGAAACGCCTTTTGGCAGTGATTTTTTAATCTGCTCCATTTTAGCTTTAACCCTCGACACAACTTCGGCACTGTTCTCGCCTTTTAGCATCATCACCATTCCACTGACCTCCTCTCCTTTTCCATCTTTGGTGACAGCTCCATAACGGATACTGCTGCCGATCTGCACTGTCGCCACATCCCGGATAAGAATCGGGATTTCGTTTTTTGTTTTAACGACAATCTTATTGATCGCATCTATGTCATTGACCATTCCAATACCCCGGATGAAATAAGCGTAGGGTTTTTTATCAATGTATGCACCGCCTGTATTTTCATTATTAAGTTCAAGCGCATCGAGGATCTCAGCAATCGTTGTATTCATCGCTTTCAACTTGTCGGGCTCTATGGCGATTTCATATTGTTTTAGACTGCCGCCCAGCGTATTCACCTCTGCAATTCCGGGTGTACCAATCAGCTGGGGACGAATGATCCAATCCTGAATGGTTCTTAAATCCGTAGCAGAGTACTCTTTTTCAAAACCTTTTTCAGGAAAGACAACGTATTGATAAATCTCGCCGAGCCCGGTACTGATAGGCGCCAGTTCGGGACTTCCCAGGCCTTTCGGGATTACTTCCTCAGCTTCTTTTAACCGCTCTGAGATTTGAGCCCGAGCCCAGTAAATATCAACCTTTTCCTCAAAAACGACTGTTACGACACTTAGCCCAAACCTGCTTATGGAACGCAATTCGACAATTTTTGGAATAGGTTTTACTGCAAGCTCGATCGGATAAGTTATAAACTGCTCGACCTCCTGCGTTGCAAGTGTAGGCGAAGTAGTAATGATCTGTACCTGATTGTTGGTAATGTCGGGTAAGGCATCGATAGGAAGCTGGCTGAGCGAATAGCTCCCGACGCCTACCAGTACCAACATCAACAAGCCGATAATGAACTTGTTATGTATGCTAAAATGAATGATTTTATCTAACATGAAATTATATTGCCAAATAACGAATAGGGCAAAGTTGGGATACAGACCGTTATAGGTCCGACCTCAAATCTTCAACCAAAAAAACAAGACGTTATTAAACAATCTTCGGCGGCTGCCAGATTGCAAAGGAGATTTCCGAAAGGTCAGACACTTCATAACCCGGAAATTTCAATGAGGCAAAAGTTACCTTTGGCGGATTAACTGCTGCGGCCGGATATTGAAAAAAAGTAGATGCCGCGCAGCAGCTGCATGTGCAAAAGGGAGTGCAGGCTTCGCTTGTATGTGTATGATCGGCATGATCTGATGCCGCAGAAATTTCAAGCTCAACGCTATCATTACATTCCCGCACGTCGCCACATGGGAAACATGACAATGTCAGAATGTAAAAACTTAATATGAGCTTAAATATTTTCATTGCGGCAAAGATACGCAAGCGCATTAAATAATCAACGCAACAATTCTACTCAACAACCATCGTCGTCACCGAGCGTGCAGGGAGCAAAATGCTGTCTGTTAATTTCTGTTCTGGGTAAGACTTTAGATTATCTTTTTCGGCAGCGCTGGTGAGATATCTCTTTACTTTCCTGGCTTTCCCAAGATTTTTCAGTTCGAGTCGTACAGATTTTTCGTTGCCGGTATAATTTATAGCCACCACAATGGTCTTACCATGATGATCCGTGTAGGCCGATAACATCAGATCCTGCGCAGCCTGCAAATCGGTAAGGTTATCACTGCGATCAACAGCAAGCCGCTGCATTCCCGGCCGAATAAAGCGGCTAAAATTTCCATATGCCCACAGACCTTTGGTTTGAAAGTATTCACCATCGGTATGTTTCTCATTTGGCTTTAAAGCAATAAGGTAATAGCGTGTATCAAAATCAGGGCTTCCCGGCTCTAAAGAATTCCATAACTGCCAGGCCGATGCATTGGCCACGGTCAGATCGTTATGAATTAATTTGGCTAAAAATAACGCACAATCGATAGCAGATCGCTTTCCTTTTTCGCCCTCCCGAAAACCATCTGCCAGCATAGAGTATTCTGTCTGCCAGAATTTGATGTCATACTTTCGGGTAGTATCCGCAACGTTTTTTCTGACCTGAATGATGCTGCTATCGCCGTTGTCAGTAAAATAACTATGTCCGCCGATGAAGTCAGCCATATGGTTCAAGTTTCTGAGTTCCAGCTGGCTGCTTTTCCCAAAAAAGTTTTGGATCTGGCGATTGGCCTGACCTGATCCGGCATACAGGTAATTAAGCATCCCCGCCTCCGTCAGCATGATTTTCGATGTCAGTTTCCGGGTGGTTAATGCGCTGTCCAGTGCATTGGCAACTTTGTATATCTCTTCATTTTGCCATGGCGAACCTTCCTGGCTGGCTTCCCCCGGCTTGTTGGACCAGTCCCATTGGGGTTCATTAACGGGACTTATGTAATTAAAATGGAGATTTTCTGCATCAAAATGATTGATTACATCTGCAAGAAATCCTGCATATGCTCCATACTTATCAACTTTCAGATTGGATTTGTAATCCTTTTCCGTTTTAAAACCATAACCATTTTGCGTAAAATGAACCGGTGGGGTATTTGAAAATGCGATCAGATTTTCAACACCGTAAGATTTTGCTTTTCTTACAAACCATACATACCCGGCCTGTTTTTCCCAGTCATACGTGCCGTCTGGATTTTGAAAACTTTCAACGCGTTTTCTAAAATCTTTAATTCCGCTGTTATCTCCCTGTTCCGCTGTCCCGCCGCCAATATTGAAACGCCATGCAGATAATCCAATGCCACTGGGATTTCCATTTTTGTCAAAAGACCTGCTAAAAAGCCATTCTGCTATCTGTTCCTTTTTTTCATCGGGCCAAAACTTCCCGATACCCTCAGAAAACCAGCAGCCGGCTGCACCAAAATTCTCAATGAACTGTGCTTTATTTTGCCCATCAATTTTAAAAATAACCGACTTTCGCTTTTGCTGCTGTGCATAGGAAGCTGAAAAAATCCCGGAAAGACAAAAGATCAATGCAGCAATTTTAATAGAAATTTTCATAAACGAAATATCAGCACCCACTTATTCAACAATATGACCAACGAACTGTGCCGTATTATCCAGGATTTTCCCACCACGCCGAAAGCCTAATCCGCACGGTTCGCCAGCATAAAATACGCCCGCCTGGTATGAAAATCCTTCCGAATCCTGCGGGAACTCTACATATTCCTGATAAATTTTTTTCTGTTCTTCATAGTCCCCGTCTACTTTTTCCAGTACTTCACCTCCTTTTTCCAAAATGGAAACATTAGCACCCTCTCTCCCAAACAACACTTTGCTGACCGATTTTTTGTGTGTAATCGGATGCCGTTCCGTCTGAAGCAGAAGCGGATGATATGGATACAGATCCCACAAGACTTTGAGAATATACTTTGATTGAAAAAGTAAGGTATAAGCAGGATTCAAAACTACTGCTTTCCGATTTTTCACGATATCTGTCAGGGCGGAAGCAAGCTCGGGTTCCTCACCTCCGATATATTCCCAGGGCACAAGTTTAAACCAGAAGTCAAAACGGGTAAAGGCCCCGTTGCCGGATGGATCCTGCTTAAAAATTCCTTCCTGCGAAAATTCCACTTCATCTACGTAAGCAAAATCTACATCAAAACCAGCTTCTTTTGCTGCTTCTGAAAGTATACTGACATTGGTATCATCTTCCGGAAACCCGCGCATGGTTGAGAAAAGAACAGAGGCAGTCATGTCACTGTTGACCAGCTTGATGTACTGGAATTGCTTGACCAGTGTTTCATACAAGGTATTAAACTGCTTCAAATCATCCTCATTGTTCGTTCGTAAATGCGCCCACTGAACCACAGCAGTTTCAGGTAAGCAGGTAGCGGTATCTGCATTAAATTCAATCAGTTTCACAGGCTGTCCGTCGAAGCCGCCGGCCAGATCGAACCGCCCGTAAAGATGTACATTTCTGTCTTCGTCCCAGGTCAGCTTTATAAGTTCAACAAGGTTCTCTGAAATCCCCATTTCGGAAAACAGCTGATTGTCAATGGCATATTGCCCTGCTTCAACAAACATATCATACAGCGTGGCCGCTGCTTCGTAGAAAGCGGCAGCTGTTTCGTCCTTGACCACCACGATATCCTTCACCAGATATGGAATGGTATCAGTGCCCAGCATCCAGTTCCAGCCAAGCTTTTGCAGCCCGCCTTCGGGTGTTTGCGGTAAAGATCTTAATTGTATCATAAGCTTTGAGAAATTGAGATAATCGGAAAAACAGCGAACATTTGGGATCAACCGCCGCTTCTGCCTGAAGACCGTCCGAAAAATCCACTTCTTCCTCCTGCCGGACGTGAAGAAACTGTCCGCGTGGTACGGGAAGAGTTTACATCCTGAACTGCACTTTGCGACTTACTGAAAGTCCCGGGACTACTGTAAACATTTCCCCGGTTCGGATTCTGATCACGGTAGTTATTGATATACCCAAAACCAGAATTACGCCCCAGCATATAACCCATGCCGCCGTATAAGAGCATACTCGACAGTCCGCTATGATGACCAACGTACGATTGGTTGTTTTGAATATCTTTATCAATCAACGCCTTAGCTGCGGTCGTGCTTAACGAATCGGTATGACCGTCCAGATAGGTGACGATGGCCAGCGATTTATCTGCCGCAACACTTTCTTCGTCAGTAATTTTAAATTCTCCCGGTTTTATCTCTTTAATATGAGAGCGTATCCCTTTGGTATAAGTCGTTTCTTCGTAGCTGTAATCCGATTCGTCGTTATTCGAAGAACAGCCACTGATCATCGAAGTTCCTGATAAGATTGCCAGGGTGAGTGCGCTGCTGAGAGTAATATCTTTGGCTCGTTTAATAAAAGAACCTGTTCGTTGTTGTATCATAATGTTTTCAAATTGTTCCGGTAAAAGGATGTTTCAAATATAAAACTTTGCCAAGTGGTTTTGCCAGCAATTTGGTCAAGTGGTATTTTTAGTTGGTTATCATCCCCAGAAAGCGACAACCATATGGATAAATGGTTGGTCCTGATTCAGTATAACAAAAAAATACAGCAAAAACACCAAAGTGCTCCTGCTGTATTTGTTTTTGTTATACCAATTTCTCCTCAGGCCTTTTTCGAAATCTTTTCCAAAGCAGCAACCAGTGTATCAAGATCGCTGATTTTGGTATATACATGTGGAGTTACCCGCACACAATGCACGCCTTCATAACTTACCGGCGTTGTATGAATTTTGAAGTCAGTAAAAAACTTGCTGTCAAGCTCTCCAGGTTTTAGTCCATCCACACTTACACCGGCAATGGCGCACGAATATTCAGGTTTTAAAGAAGTGTGGATTTTAACACCCGGAATCTGCTGCGCTTTTTCTGCCCAATATTTTTTGAGGTAATGAATACGCTCCTGTTTACGTTTTGTACCTATCCCTTCCTGAAAATTGATTGCTTCCCCAATGGCCTGTTCGATACAAAAACTTCGTGTACCCAGGGTTTCAAATTTGCGAATGTCGGCACTCGTCGGTTCATGGTTACAGACCAGCGGCCAGATCTTACCAATTTTGTCTTTTTTAATCCACATCATCCCGCTACCAACCGGGGCACTCAGAAATTTGTGGAGGCTTGTTCCAAAATAATCACATTCCAGATCTGAGATCTTAAAATCCAGCAGACCGAAAGAATGTGCTCCGTCCACGATTACTTCGATACCCTTTTTATGAGCCATCTGACTGATTTTTTTCACGGGCATAATCTGCCCGACCCAGTTCACTACATGTGTCACATGGATGATCCTGGTTTGCGGCGTTATGGCATCGGCATAAGCCTTTACGATCTGGTCATCGTTTTCTATCGGAAAGTCAAAAGATACCTGTTTATAAACAATTCCATCCCGCAGCTGCCTCTGGCGCCATGCATTCATCATGTTGGGGTAGTCATATTTCATCCCAATGACCTCGTCTCCTTTTTGCAAAGGCAAGCCAAAGATCACGGTATTTAATGCCTCGGTAGCATTTCGGTTGATGGCAACTTCTTCGGGGTCGCAGCCTCCCATGACGGCCAGACGCTTACGTAAAGGCTCACGGCCTTTATCCATAATCCGCCACATATAATAAGAGGGGCCCTGTGCTGCCTGCCGGTTGTATCTGTCCAGCGCCTCCTGAACGACAAGCGGAGAAGGAGAAACACCACCGTTATTCAAAATGATCACATCACTTTTGCTGGCGGTGTACGCGTCCTGGATGGTGGCCCAATAATCTTCGTTTGTTTCACTTGCAGGATCCCAAAACTTTTCAGCTTTTTGGAAATCAGCAGCATGCATTTCGTTAAAGAGACTATCAAGTCCAAAGGCGCCTAGTCCAAGGGCAGCACTTTTTTTCATGAAAGACCGGCGGTTGTTCATAGTTTTCAGAGATTAGGAAGTAGTAGAATGGAGTGAAAATGAATATTATTAAACAGTATTTAACTCTGATTCTTTATTCAGCCACCTTTTTCCTCAATCGCTCCGCGCGGCTATTGCCTGACGATGGAATTCATCAGCCAGTCGTATGTGTCGCCAGGTTCCGGCAATGCATCCTGATTTAATTTTAAAAACATCAGGTGTAAATGGGTTGGAGAGCGCTTCTTGAACGCGTTGTATCCGCTGCGGCCCATTTCCGAAATTTTATCTCCCGCATTGACCCATTGCCCTGGTTCCACAAAAACAACATTGTTGTGCGCATAGTAGAACAGGCCGTCCAGGCAGGGATCATAAATCCAGATCCAGTTTCCACCTCTCAGGTCGCTGTCGTATTTCCAGTCCTTTTCTGATGCCACCACGATACCGGACGTAAATGCCAGCACCTCGATCGGCTTCCAGGTTCTGTCGTCTATATTATCCTGATTTCTGTCGTACACAAAAAGATCCTGTGCGGGGTGGCTTCCTCTCACATCCATGTCGAACAGGTCAAAACCTTCTGCTCTGTAACCCATTCCCCTGCCTCCGATTGAGTTTCGCGGTGTATAACCCTTGATCGGAAAAACGAAGTATGTAGAATCGCCCATCCGGCAGGTATCCCCGTTATGAAAGGTCGCCCGGATATTTCTCATATTCTCCTGCCATGCCCTCGCCGCCGAGTCAGGTGTGATCACACAATCTCTGATATCTTCCTGGATCTGGCGAAATACACCGGAGTATGTGAGCATATTGTTTTCAGGAATGGTCTGCGTGTTCCATCCTGCCATCCCCACAATCAGCAGCAAGCCAATTATTCTTTTCATTATACCACCAAACAATTTTCTTCCGCGGAACGACATTTTATCAGTAACAAACCCGTGCATCTTCCTAAATATAATAAATTGCAGCAAATGTATTTCAATAGCATTAAAAATGTGCTATAAATTCCTTTAAAGTAAAACAACTAAATATAAACAAGATGCAATATCGCCGTTTTGGACGTAGTGGCTGGCAGATCAGCGAGATAGGCTACGGTATGTGGGGACTGGCTGGCTGGACTGGTTCTGACCGAAAAGAAATCGAAGACTCCCTGGACCTGGCAGTAGAGTCCGGATGCAACTTTTTTGATACCGCATGGGCTTATGCCGATGGTGTGAGTGAAACTATCCTGGCAGATCTGATTCGCCGCAATCCGGATAAGAAATTGTATGCCGCAACGAAAATTCCGCCTAAAAACCGTCAGTGGCCTTCCAAACCAACGTCATCTCTCAAAGAAGTTTTCCCAGCTGACTATATTATTGAATACGCCGAGAAAAGTCTGAAAAATCTGGGTGTAGAACAAATTGACCTGCTTCAGTTTCATGTATGGGAAGATGCCTGGGCGCTTGAAGATGAGTGGAAAGAAGCGATTCAGAAACTTACGAAAGATGGAAAAGTAGAACGCTGGGGGTTAAGTATTAATCGTTGGGAGCCAAACAACGCGTTGAAAACATTGGAGACTGGTTTAATCGATGCGGTTCAGGTAATCTACAATATTTTCGATCAGGCTCCGGAAGATCAGTTATTCCCATTGTGTCAGAAAATGGATATCGGGGTGATCTCCCGGGTACCTCTGGACGAAGGAACATTATCCGGAAATCTGACCAAAGAAACAACGTTCCCGGCAGACGACTGGCGTTCGACGTATTTCGTTCCGGAAAACCTGAATGCGAGTGTGGATCATGCCGAAGCACTTCGCCCGTTTGTTCCGGAAAATATGACGATGCCAGAACTGGCACTTCGTTTCATTCTTGAAAATCCGGATGTGCATACGACAATTCCTGGTATGCGAAAACTCGCTCATGTAAAATCCAACATTGCTGCAAGCGATGGCATAAGACTTTCTGATTCTCTAAAAGAGACGCTCAAACAGCATCGCTGGGATCGCGAACCGACAGAATGGTCGCAGTAGGTTTTTCCAATGATGATATAAAAAAAATCCCTTGTTACTCTTGAAGTTACAAGGGATTTTTTGTTTTTGATTTTTGTAAAAAAAAGCTTTGCCAGGTTAAAACGAAATAAATAATTCAAAATTCATTACAACCAATATTGTACTTTTCTCATCTGAGGAAATATAGCCGGATGACTTTGTTTATGATTTTATTTTTTATTAAAATGCTTGAAAAAATTGCATTGGAGACGGTTTTTTGAATATATTCATATAACTATTCAAAGACAGATTCAATTTATTATGTTGATATTCATTTATTTGTATAATTTTTGATTGTATATTTGTCCCATCAACTTAAAAAACACTACATAACATGGCAATTACAAAACAGTATTTGAAGAGCAAGCCCGTTGTAAAAGTTACGTTTACTTTGCCTGCTGAGGCTGCTGAAAAAACAGAAAAAGTTTCACTTGTTGGTGAATTCAACGGATGGAATCCAGAAGAAGCAGTAGCCTTGAAAAAACAAAAAGATGGTTCTTTCAAAGGAAGTCTTGACCTGGTTCCAGGTAAAGAATATCAGTTCCGTTACCTTTTGGATAACGAGAAATGGGAAAATGACTGGGAAGCGGATAAATACGTATCTGCCGGTGTAGACGCAGAAGAAAACTCAGTAGTAGTGCTATAACTGCTCTACTAAAACCGAATGATCTGCCCTGGCAAAAAATGAAAAGGCGCCGGCAAAATGCCGGCGCCTTTTCATTTTTAAATCATAAAGTTATCGCTTTCAACATAAGCTTTTATCAAGGCATCTTCCCCCTCTTTTCCTTTTTTGGAATTTCCATGCTCCATGCCCATAATAAAACTTTTGTTCTCACTTTTACTCCGATCGTAAATATATTTGAACACATTTTTATAGTTAATCTCACCGGTGGTAGGTTCATTTCTGCCCGGCTCGTCGCCTATCTGGAAATAGTCGATCTCACTCCACGTTGCTTCAATGTTGTGAATAATTCTTCCTTCATTCTTTTGCATGTGATAGATATCATAAAGAATCTTGCAGGACTTGCTGTTAACACCACGACAGATCTCATACGTCTGGTCAGAGGTACGCAGAAACAGGTTTGGCGTATCACTAAGCGGCTCCAGTACCATCACCAATCCATGTGGCTCCAGAATCTCTGCACCCCTGCGAAGCGCATCGATGACGTGGCCGGTTTGTACGCCAATCGGCAGTTTACGTTCAAAGTCTCCCGGGACAACGGTCATCCACTTGGCATTAACACGTTTTGCGGTTTCTACCGCTTTTTTGCAGCCATTCAGGAATATGTCTAGATATTCTTTCTTTCCGGCAGCCAGCGTATTTGCCCCATTGCCTCCTTTGTCTACTACAAAAACACCCATTTCCATACCCAGCCGGGTCATCTCCCTGGCGATTTTCTCCTGCTCTTCAACCGGGCGCCCCATCATGCCATTATCTTCCAAGGCCATAAAACCCTGATCGGCCATAAATTTAAGCTGGTCGATCATATCTTTTCCGGCGCTGTTCTGAAACATGCCAAAATGTGAAGCGTATTTTAGTTTGAATTTATTCTTTGCCATAGTTGACGTTGAAGAAGCGCAGGCTTCTCCTGCCACAAGTGCAGCGCCAGCTAACCCAAGTGATGATTTAACAAAGTTTCTGCGGAGCATGATTTAATTATTGTGTTATGGTTTTAGGGAATAAAGAAAACTGTTTCTGTTTTATACCGGTTCGAACTCCAATTATAAAGCTTTATGACGATTATCACACAAGGAGCCAAACAAAAAGGGCAAAGCATATTAAGGTGGAAACCTTCGTGCTTTGCCCTATTATTATCTACTTTGACTGGCTGATCAGTCCTTTTTCTTTCTCCTTCTTTCTTTCCGTGACTTTCCCTTCTGCGGAACCTCTTCTGCTGCTGTCACCGTTTCAACCGGCTTAGGAAAATAAGGAGCCAGCTCTTCCCTGACGTTTTCGCGGAAAGCATTTTTCACCCCCTGCAAAGCAGACTCTTTGATAGCTCCGTCAATCTGATTTTGCTTTAATAACTTCACTACGGCGTCTTCGCCCGGCCAGCTTCCGCCAAGGTAACGCGCAGCATCCGCCCGTACAGATTCCTTCTCGTTCACATCCAAGACGGCATTTCGTAAAATGTATACCGACTCCGAACTACCCGCTGTCTGCAACGAGGCCAGCAAGGCGGATTTTTTAGTATCATTCAATCCGGAAAGTTTGTCTGTTATGAATGATACGCCGGCAATATCCAGCAGCAACGCCCCTGCATCCCGGCCCAATACCTCGCCTGATTTGTTGATCGCCAATTGAAACAGCCTGTTATTCTCAGACTCAGGCGCATACCGGGTCACCAGTTCGATGTAATCTTCCGTTCCATACGTCTCGTCGAGCAGCTTGTTTAACGCAGTAAGTCCCTGCTGAGAGTTTGTCACAAAGGATTTGTCAAGATGCAGCAAAGCAAGTTTGCTCACTTCGATACGGTCAGACGATTTCACGTCCATCACATGCATCAAAGCCTGTGATTTTTCATATCCTGCGTGAAAAAAGTCAAAAGCACGGAAATAACGTAATCTGCTTTTGAAGGTTACACTGGTATCAGAAGCCAGATCTGTCAGGTAAGGGATTGCCTGGCGCGTCCTGGCAAGCCAGATGATATCCTTTCCGGCATCCGTGGCACCTGGATTTTTACCCGCTCTGGCGAGCCATGCCGGGAAAATACGCTCCCATTGTCCGATCGCGCCTATGCTTAATGCCTCCACAGACCATCTGTCATTTCCGGGATATTGCTGAGCGAGCTGTAACCAGACATCCAGCGCTTCATAGGTATGGTTGTGATTAATGGCCAAAGCACATTCCCGGCGGACCTGAGGGTTAGGATCTGACGTCAACCTTTTAATGTATTCCGTTGGATCGCTGTTGCGCTGGCGGACAGCTCTCAAAGTTGTTATACGCAGGTTAGGGTTTAATTCCCGGAAGCCCACATCGAGACTTCTGTGGTTGAATCCTTCGATCCGGTTTAGAACCCACAGTGCACGAGCTCTCAGTTTCGGATTTCCGTTGTATTGTCTAAACAAGTTTTCCAGCTCCGGTTCTGCTGCCCAGCCTAGTTTTACGCAGGCGTTCCAGGCCAGATATCGTTGTGATAAGTTGGGACTTTGTAAGGCTTTTACGGCTTCAACAGGATTGGTAAGATCGAAAACCGGTATTTTATAAGGTGTTCCCTGAGGTGCAATGCGGAAAATCCGTCCCCTGCTGCGGTCCTTCATTTTGTGAGAGCCTGCAACCGGATCATACCAATCAGAAACGATCAATGATCCGTCGGGTGCTACGCAAACATCCGTTGGCCGAAACCATTTGTCTCTTTTTCCTTCAACCACCGGATTAATGCCAACTGATTTATAACCTGCACCATCCGGAACCACAGGGTAAGATGTTACTGAATTTTGGCCGGCGTCAGCCACAATTACCTGATCCCAAAATTTCCTGGGCAACAATTCGCCCTCGTATACTACCATTCCCATTGGAAGCCCTGATCCGGTCTCCAGTAAATTCGGGACCACACCCGGATCATTCTGGTGCCAGTGACGGCGAGGAATTTCATCCTCCAGGTTGGTATGATTGATCCTCCAGCTCGCGCCGTTCATCTCATCGATGTATCCAAAATTTCCGTTTTCCATCACATAACTTACCCTGTCGGCACCATTGCCCGGCTCTTCCTGATCGGACTGCCACATGGTACCATAACTATCAACGGCGACTTCAAAACCATTGTGAAAATTTTCTGCAAGGACCTCGACATTTCTAAATTCCTGATCGACTCTGAAAACCACACCCTGGCGGTATTGTCGAAAATCGATAGGCCTTTCATATTTATCTAACAAAGGCCGGTCCTGACCATCGACCAGCTGCTTTCCTGCATTTCCATAATTAAAATAGAACTTGCCATCCGGCCCGAAAACAAAAGAATGAACACCTGCGTCTTGTTGCATTCCGCCAATTCCTTTAAAAAGAACTTCTTTTTTGTCTGCTTTGTCGTCACCATCGGTATCTGTAAAAAGCCACACGTAAGGACTTTGGGAAACAATCGCTTTATTTCCCATCACCCAGATCCCAAGCGGAGCATTCAGCTCTGACCCCTGGTAAAAAACCTTGGTAACATCTGCTTTTCCATCACCGGTGGTATCTTCCAGGATCACAATACGGTCGCCCACGTTAAGTTCTGACTTCCCATTAACCGCCGGACGATAATTGTAAGATTCGCAAACCCAAACCCGCCCGCGGTGGTCAACGTCAATATTGATCGGGTTTGTTATCAACGGCTCCGAAGCAAAAAGAGAGGATTCGAGGCCATCCGCCGTCTGCAGCCCGGCCACAGCATTGCGTGAAAATCTTTTTTCAGATTCAGACAGCTTGGCATACACACTGTCAGGATGTAATACAATCAGGGAATCAACTACCTGGCATGTACCACTCAAAACAAAAAAGCAAAGATTTGTGGCAACCAGAAATGCGGACTTAAAATAATTTATTCGTTTCAACACAGAATTCAATGGAGCAAATACTATTGGACAACCTCAAAATTACCAGTTCTTTTTCATATAAGCGAAACAAAAACCGAGAATTAGATTAGAGGTGACATTAAAAAAACAGCCTGTTAAAACAAAAGCGTTTTAACAGGCTCTAATCCTATTATTGCTGAAAAAAAATAAATTATTTTTTCTTTAAACTGCTCATATATTCGACCAGATTCACCAGTTCGTCTGTAGTCATTGCGTCTTGCAGACCAGCCGGCATCATCGAATCGGCCATTTGTCTGATCGACTTCACCTGGCTCATCTTGAATTCCTGTATAGTACCGCCCGGAAGTTTCATAATAAGATCTGTTTCAGTTTTACTGGAAACAATGCCTGATACTGAGGAACCGTCCTTCAGGGTTACCTCAAAACCTTCGTACCCGAATCCAATACCTGCGCTTGGCTCAAAAATAGCCGCGTATAAGGCTTCTTTTGGAAGTTTTGTACCGATCTCAGATAATTTGGGGCCGAAGTCTATACCCTGTCCGTTCACCTGATGGCAAACGGTACAATACATCCCAAAAATTTCTTTGCCTTTTTCCGTATTGCCTTTCATGCCAACCAACGTTTTTAGGTCAGGGTGTTTTTTCACTTCTGCCCCAGGGCCGTCAAGATATTTTGCAGCTTCTATTTTAACCGACTTTCTCCATGCACCGCCTAAGCCTTGTACGGCCGCAGTTTTGATTTCTCCTTCAAATCTACCTTCTTTCAATAGAACAAGAACCAGATCTTCACCGCTCATGGTACCACCTAATGAGCGTGCCGCTTCTGCCCGCAGTTCATTCGGTTGTTTCGGATCCAAAGCGACCATTTTTAGCATATCCAGCGATTGCTTGCTGCCGACACCTTTGATTGACGCCACGGCAGCCGCAGCTTTCTCACTATCCTTACCTCTGATGACAGACCAGAGAAGCGGCGAGCCATTTTGTTTCAATAACTGCTGACCAGCACTCCGACCCAGGTTTGTCTTTGCCTTACTGATTGCCAGCGCTAATAAACGGCTATTTTCCGATGGAAGCTCATATCTTGATACCAGCTCGATGTAGGAACTATTGCCATACGTCGCGTCCAACAGCTTTTTCAACGCAGCCATCGCCTCCGGAGATTGTTTCACAAAAGCAGGATCCAAGTGATGAAGGGCAAGTTCATTGATCTCATTCTGGTTCTTTGCAGTTCCTTTCATTATTTTTAACAGTGCGGTTGATTTTTCTTTTGCACCAGGATTAAAATCAAATGCCCTGAAATATCTTAATCGGCTCTTCAGATCCACAGCAGGATCACTTGCAAGCGAAGCAAGGAGATTAACCGATTCTTTGCTTCTCGAACGCCAGACAATATCCTTTCCTGCATCGGTCGCAATCGGATCGGCACCTGCTTTCTTAACCCAGGCTTTAAAGAATGAATCCCACTGTCCGGCGGCTCCGATACCGAGCGCTTCCAGATACCAGCGGTCTTTTCCATCATACTGCAGGGCGAGCTGTGTCCAGATTTCGGGCGCATCAGGAGAAACCGTTCCGTGAAGTGCCAGGGCACATTCGCGGCGCACCTGTGCATCCGAATCGCCTGCAAGCAATTTGAGATATTTAATGAGGTCAGTATTTCTCTTTTCGCGGACTACGCGTAACGCTGTGATACGAATATCCGGATTTGCATCTCGAAATGCTGATTCCAGGTCTTCCGTTCCAACTTTATCGATTGTCGCAATGGCCCATAAAGCGCGGGCGCGCATCCTTGGATTTTCTTTGCTGCCATAAAGCTTCTTCAGTTCAGGAAGTGCTTGGGGGCCCATCTTCATCAGTGCTTCCCAGGCCAGATAACGAACAGAAAGATTAGGATTTTGCAAAGCCAAAACCGCTCCTGCTGCTGTTGAATAATCGGCCTTTGTGATTCGGTAAGGTGTATTTTCAGGGGCCAGACGATAAAGTCTCCCCTTATTCTGATCACCTGCCTGATGCCCCCCTACGCCCGGATCATACCAGTCGGAAATGATCAGGGAACCGTCCGGCGCCACACAAACATCGGATGGTCGGAACCATTGATCCCGTTTTCCTTCGAGTACATTTACTATTTCCGCTGAATAACCTGCACCTGCTTTTTGAACCGGATAAGAACGCACGACATTAGGACCGGCATCGCAGTGGATCATCTGATCCCAGAAGACTTTTGGCAGCAAGCGTCCTTCATACACAACCATTCCCGTAGGCGAACCCGCACCGGTTTGCAGAAGATTGGGAACAACGCCGGGATCGTTCAGATGCCAGTGGCGAAACGGTATGGAATCTTCGATATTCGTCCGGTTTGCACGCCAGCCTGCGCCCGTAATTTCATCAGTATAGCCATAATTCCCATATGGCATAACATAATTTATCCTTACGCCTTTGTTACCATCATCGTCGTTATCCGACTGCCACATCGTTCCGTAGCTGTCCACGGCGACTTCGTAATTATTCCTAAAATTGTTACCAAGTACCTCAATATTTTTAAAATCAAGATCACAGCGAAAAACGATCCCCTGTTTATTGGCTTTAAAATCAATGGCCTTTCCATCACGCCCGAGTACAGGGCTACCTTTCCCGTCAAGCAAATGCCCACCTTCGTTTCCAAAGTTGAAATACAGTTTACCATCCGGCCCAAATACAAAAGCATGCATACCATGGTCATGCTGGTCACCTCCTACGCCCTTAAAAATAACTTCTTTTTTATCCGCTTTCCCATCTCCATCCGCATCTGTGAATAGCCATACATACGGACTCTGGGAAACGATCACCTTATTGCCCATTACCCAGATCCCCAGCGGAGCGTTCAGTTCAGGTCCCTGATAGAAAACAGTTGACTTATCCGACTTGCCGTCGCCATTGGTATCTTCCAGGATCAGGATTCTGTCGCCCTCATTTTTCGTTGGATTCCCATTGATTGCGGGGCGATAATTGAACGCCTCACAAACCCATACCCGCCCAAACTGATCGACGTCAATGTTGGTAGGATTAGTCAGCGTAGGTTCCGATGCAAAAAGAGTTGCTTCCAATCCATCTGTTACTTTCAAACCTGCCACGGCATATTTAGGAGAACGTTTTTGTTCTGTGCTCAGATTTTCATATAAACTGTCAAGGCCGGCACTTTTAATCGTACTTGGATTCGTTCGCATGTACGAAGCTGCCAGAACGCTGAAAGCCAGAATGCCGGTTGCAGATAGGATCAGAGGATTTCTTAAATTCATTGGTGATATAATTAAATCGGTGATTGCTTTGGAAGTTGAAAACGGTCCAAACAGAATTTTGTGAGATAGTTCTGGTAAAGATTACTAAATTTAGATAATAAGAAACTAGCCACGTATCATTTACTACCATGAAGAAGATTTTTTTTAACGCAGCCATGCTCGTCGCCGGCTTTCAGGCCCAAGCCCAGACTGATATCCCTGCCGCCGATGTACAGATCAAAACAGCATCGCTGGCAGCGCCAACGGATAAACAGGCCGGTGCAAAGGTCTATGGATATACGTCCGACGGAACATTTAAAGTATTGCGGAATGGAAATAACGATTTTGTCTGCATTGCCGATGACCCCAAAAAGGAAGGCATTAATGTTTCCTGTTATCATGCCGACCTCGAACCGTTTATGGAAAGAGGACGCGTACTGACCAAAGAAGGAAAGAATCAAAAAGAGATATTTGACACCCGGGAAAAGGAAGTAAAGGGTGGTAAACTTACCATGCCCAAACAGCCCTCTACCCTATATTCACTTTCCGGGTCGGCTGAAAATTATGACAGCAAAACGGGAGATGTCAAGGATGGCTATTTTCGGTATGTCGTGTATATTCCGTTTGCTACGGCCGAGACAACAGGATTACCCCTGAAACCGGATGTTCCGGGAATGCCCTGGATCATGGACCCCGGAACGCATCGTGCCCATATTATGATCAATCCGGCAAAAAAATAAGGAGCTATACTGATCAGGAAACTTTCTCTACTGTAAAGGCCAGAGGCTTATCCGCAAAAAGAACCTTTGTCCTTTTCCAGATCAATCCGAAAAATTCTGTATTCCGATAAGTGTTCAGATATTCTTCTGTCTCCCAATGACTGTATGTCATAAAAATGTTGGGATTGTCTTTGTCCCGCCAAAGTTCAAGATGAAGACAACCCGGCATTTGTTTGATATCATTCCGGCACTTTTCAAAAATACTTTGAAACTCACTGATCTTATCTGGTAAAAAAGTCATTCTTACAATCCTTATGATCACCATAACTCCGATACTATTTTTAACTTAGTTTAATCCAAAAATTGAAAATGTCGTTGTTTACAAATTCTATAACCCAAACGCTTGTTTGTAAACAAGGGGGTGCTGTTTTATTTTAAACAAGAGCTGATTCTGAAAGAGTTAAAAAATCTGCAACTACTCACTTATCAAAGACATTCAACCACTATTTTGCCGATATTCATCAAAGCAAAGGTTTGGGAAGAAAAATATTTACATTATAGCACAAAAAGAATGATTTGCGCCCGGAATTTTTTTTATCCGAAAGCCATCATCAACTTGCGGGCAAGACCAGAAATTTAGTATTTGTTAACTCCTTTAAATATTCTGAGGGTATAGTTCGCTTCAATTCGTCTTTTTACTTAAAGATCTTTATCTATGAAAAACGCGAAACTGATGATTATGGCGGCAGGCCTTTCTCTTTTATCACTGCAATCTATGGCTCAAAACGAAGTAATACCCTTATGGCCGGAAGGGAAAATCCCCAATAATAAGACAAATACGATCCAGGAAAAATCTGTAACGACAGACGGGATTCTACGCATTAGCGGGGTGACCGTTCCAACCCTTACGGCATACCCCGCCCCGAAAGAAAAAGCAACAGGCGCGGCAGTGATGATCTGTCCCGGAGGGGGTTATGGCATCCTGGCAGCCTCACATGAAGGAAGTGACCTGGCCAGGTGGTTTAACGAGCGCGGAATTTCGGCTTTCGTTCTCAAATATCGCTTACCTGACGCAAAAGCAATGGAACATCAGCATGAAGCACCACTTCAGGACGCAATGCAGGGAATGAAAATGATCCGTCAGGGTGCTAAAAAGTGGAATATCGATGCAGATAAAATTGGCGTCATGGGCTTTTCGGCCGGCGGACATTTAGCCGCAACGCTTTCCACGCATTATAACATGGGAGAAAAAGCATCAGAAGAATCAAAACCCAATTTCTCTATCCTGATGTACCCGGTTATCTCTCTTATGCCCGAACTGGCACATGGTGGCTCGCGGGATAATCTTCTGGGGCCGGATAAGTCAGAAGAACTGATAAAATATTACTCAAACGAATTGCAGGTAACAGAAAAAACACCAACTGCATTTTTAGTACATGCAATGGATGACAGCGCCGTACCGGTGGAAAATAGCATTGCTTATTATCTTGCCCTGAAAAAAGTTAAAATTCCGGCTGAGATGCATTTATATCCGAAAGGAGGACATGGTTATGGAATGAGAACAGAAGGCAAAGGCTCGCTTGTCAACTGGCCGGCAGCTTTGGAAGGATGGCTGAAAGCCAACAGCTGGATGAAATAATGTCAGGCCGGATGCAGATCAGGAAAATCCAGATCTGCATCCGGCTAAAATTTTAGTTAAATGCTATAAGTCTTCTGCCGGATACTTCTGCAATTTCTGTTGTCGATAAACTTATATGCTTCGTAATACAGGCGTCACCGTTACTAATCTCCATTTTATAATTGCCGTCAGCAACGTCAGAAAAATCGAACTTCTGCCCCACTTTCCGCAGCACTTTGGGTACATATTCCTGATGTAAAGTTTTGCCGCTGATATCCACGAGCCTGATATTCACTGCAACACCTTTTTCTTTTTCAATCATCAGGTTCATAACCAATGAATTTTTAACCCGGTACATATCAACCCGGAAGGAATTCTGATCATTCCCGTCGGCGGGATGCGGACATTCTTTTGCTGAAACAAAACCGGTTATCAACGTAGCGTAAAGCGCCGAAGCTAGGATATTATGAAAGTTTTTCATGGCATTGAAGATGATATTGGCTAATTATTTTGAACCAATGATGTCTTCATTTCGAGCCATGTTGCACTGAGTTTATGAGCGGTGAAAAAGCGTGTTGAGCGGTTTATCGGGTTTTTATCCTCCAATGGATATCATTCTGCGATTTTGTTCATAATCTTCTCTGGCATTTTTTTCTGAGAAATTGATATGACCGCCATGAGCAAAATGTTTCTTATGGAAATGAGCGTGAATTAATGCCCGTACATCTTCACCACGCCTGAGTGGCGTGAGTAAATCCGCTTCTGTGGTATCAAAAAGGCAGTTTTTCAATTTTCCATCTGCTGTCAAACGGATTCGGTTACATCCGGAGCAGAACGGATGTGTGACGGTACCAATAATCCCGAAAGTACCTTTGCCCCCGTCTACTCGAAAATTATGCGCGGTATCGCTTTCGTCACCTTCCAGTTTCCGGAAAGTGAACTGCGTGCTGATATCGGCCAGCAGATCATTGTAGGATACTATTTTAGACATATCCCATTTGTTGCCGTTGAAGGGCATAAACTCAATAAAGCGAACGTGGAGGTTGGGTTCATCGAGGGTCAGTCTGACAAAGTCGTTCACTTCCTGCTCGTTCACCCCGCGCATGACAACCATATTGATCTTGACAATAAAACCCTCAGAAATCAATAATCTGATACTATCGAGGGTTTTCCCGAAGTGATCTCGCTTGGTAATGTTTTTGAAGGACTGTTCATTCAGGGTATCCAGACTAACATTTAAAGAACGAACGTCAGCATTTTTCAGATCATCAATAAACTGATCGACAAAAACGGCGTTGGTCGTCAGTGTGAGTGAGGTAGACAATGAACCCAGATTTCGAATAATCTGACTGGCATCTTTCCTGATTAAAGGTTCCCCACCAGTCAACCTGATCTTATCGACACCCATGTCAACGAAGATACCCGCAAGCGTCTGAATTTCATCAGCCTGCATCAGCCATTTGGATGGCATAAACTGCATGTCTTCCTGAGGCATACAATAGGTACAGCGAAGATTGCACTTGTCTGTCAGCGAAATTCGCAGATAAGTGTGTTTACGACCAAATGTATCCGTAATGGGTTGAGACATTTCCTGTTAATTATTTTTATTCGTGCTTTTTTCCCTCCATAACGCTAAAAACATGCAGGACTTGCGGAAAAAGTGCATCAATATATTCTGAAACGCCGCCGGTACTTCCAGGCATTGTCAGGACCAGTGTATCGCCGATCAGTCCCGAAACAGATCTGGACAACATGGACGTCGGCATTCTTTCCTGCCCATATTGCCTGGCCGTTTCTGCAATCCCCGGGATTTGGCGATCGATCAATTCACTTACCGCTTCCGGTGTAACGTCGCGCGGCGACAATCCGGTTCCCCCCGTTACTACAATCAATTGGTATGACAGATCACACAGACTCCTGATTTTTTCCTGAATTGTCAATTTATCGTCCGGGATAATACTATAATCGTTGACTGAAATGGCAAGGTTTTCGAACTTTTCGATAATTTTTTTACCGGACCTGTCTTCGCCAATGCCCTTTGAAATACTATCGGAACAAACAATAACAGCCGTTTTCAGGTCGGCAGGAACAGATTTCCTATCACTTTTCCCTCCTTTTTTTTCCAGCAATCTGATATGCCTGATCTCTACACCTTTATCAATCGGTTTGAGCATATCATAAAGTGTAAGCGCGACGACAGAAGCACCGTGCATGGCCTCCACTTCTACACCTGTTTTGTAAATGGTTTTAACAATCAGTTCAATAACTATGGTCAAATCCACAATGCTGTAAGTCACCGCGGTATATTCGATGGGGATCGGATGACAGTCCGGCAAAAGGTCCGGTGTTTTCTTAACGGCAAGGAATCCGGCTGCCTTCGCCATTTCGAAAACATCACCTTTAGGCACCGTTTTATTTTGAATCGCAAGAATTGTTTCCGGCTTGCTTACCTGAACGATAGCCTGTGCAGTCGCAATTCTTAATGTATTCGTTTTATGTGTAATATCAACCATTGAAATAAAAAAGATAATAGTATTGGGTTAGCTGAAGTTGAGTAAACCTTAAATATTTTCCTTCCAGATATACCCTCCGGCAGGTCCCACCAGTTCTTTGCCAAATATCGGAACCTTGGTTTTGATTTCTTCTACAATATACTCTGACGCCTCGAAGGCCGCGCGGCGGTGCCCTGAGGAAACAAAAACAAAAAGACTGATTTCTCCTGTAGGTACCAGGCCCAGACTATGGTAAATATGCATGCAGGTGAGATCGAATCTCGAAATCGCATCTTCCCTGATCGCATGGAAAGCCTGCTCAGCCATGTCTTCATAAGCCGAATAGTCAATGCCGGTCACCACGCCCTGCTCTTTTTCATCAGCACGAATCTGACCCAGAAAGATTGCATGAGCTCCGATGTTGACCTTTGCCTGATGTTTTGCAATCGAATCAGCAATGAACTGCGGACTGATAGGTCCTTGTATAAATACCTTTTTCGGTTTATGTATTTTATCCATTTTTCACTCAATTTTTAAATATCCGAACTGCCATCTGAGAAATATGAATTTGAAAAAATACGGCACAACGTCTCCATCCGGACCTCAGATCTATCCTCAATTTGATTCAAAACCCGATCAGCCTCCGGCAAAAGGAGGTAACAAGGCGACCTCAGATTTTAACGGAATAATGGCCTGATCGTCACCGATCTGCTGATTTACAGCGATTTTAAACTTTTTCCCACTCAGCAAAGGATACTTTTCCTGTATTCCTTTTTTCAAATCTCCAACTGACAAGCTTTGCTCAGCAGGCCAGATTTCGCTGCCTTGCCCGGTAATTTCGGCCAGCATTCCAAAATACAAAATTGTTATACCCATCGGTTTATATTGTCAAAATGGTAATAAGTGCACCCTCACCAGATCACCCGCCTGAACCGTTTGCTGAGATACAGGTAAATAAATCAAGGCATTAGCAACAGCAAAAGATCTTAGCGCAAACGATTCCTGCCCTTCCAGGGAAGTAACTTTACCATCTGAAACAATTGCTTTCAAAAATTCATCTCTTTCACCATTAAATGCATATGCGTGCGTGACAGGCAATTGGAGCTCTGGTAAAAAACATGTTTTATTTCCAGACATCAGCCTCAAAGCAGGAAGTACATATTCATAATAACAAACCAACGACGACGCAGGATTTCCGGGCAGCGCATAAAAGTTTGTCTCTTCCGTTTTTGCAAAAAGTAATGGTTTACCAGGTTTCTGTCTGATTTTGTAAAAGATCGTTTCGGCACCTATGGCTTCCAAGGCTTTGCCGACGTAATCATAATCGCCCACCGAAACCCCGCCCGTCGCAATGACGACATCATTTCTATCAGATAATATTTTCAGACTTTCAATGGTGGCCTGCAAATCATCTTCGGAATAATATATTTCTACCTCTTCGATACCTTCTTTTTTCAAAGCAGCAGCCAGCATCGATGAATTGGATTCATAAACCTGGCCATGGTATAAGGTGTCTCCGGTTTTTACCAGTTCGTCGCCCGTAACCAAAATTCCGACCCTGGGTTTCCGGTAAACTGAAACCTCTGCGATATTCAAACCAGTCAGAAAACCAACAGTACCCGCTGATATAAATGTGCCAGCCGGTAATGCCACGTCGCCTTCCCGTATTTGCTGGCCAATATTTCTCAGATTTTTGTTTTCTGCAACAGGATATTCATGGATGATCACATTTCCGTTTTCCAATGAAGTATGTTCCTGCATGATCACCGCGGTTGCGCCGTCCGGCACAGGAGCGCCTGTAAAAATCCTGATTGCGGTGCCCGGTTCGAGCATGCGTTTTTCAGCTTTACCCGCTTTGGATTCCCCAACAACCGGAAGAGTACTATTTATCTCCGAAATATCGGTATGCAAAATCGCATACCCGTCCATAGACGACTGCCTGAATGAGGGCAGTGAAAAGCCCGCAAGGATGTCCTCAGACAGAACAAAGCCAACAGCATCGGCAAGTGCATGTCTTTCAGAATTTAATACTGCAGTATGGCTCAATATGCTTCTTTTTGCTTCTTCAACTGTGACCATATTGGAATTTTCATGTCAAACAATGCAAGTTACTATTTTAAAACACACAAAATGTATGTTTTAAAATTGATTTGGCGGATCAAATAATTCAGAAATTTAGCCGTTTTAACTTCCAAAATCAGTCAAAAATGACCGTTGAATTTAAAAACCTGACTCAAAAAAAATTTTAATCAAAAAATAATGCAGCATCAGGACTTTGTTAAATACTATTTTAAGAAGAAAAAATTCAGTTTGTATCCGGCAGTGATTTCCAACGAATATTTTAGAAAATGTGCGTTTAACAAATAAAATCGAATTGTCACCAGCAAATACAACGAAATTTTATCGTCTTAAATTAGTGCTAAAACAAAATTGTACAAATAGCTGCAAATCAAGTTTTTACCTATAAATGAAACATTATTAATTCAATAGCGTTATCTTTGCTGCCCGGGAAACCGATTAAATTATGTTGTACGAAACAAAAAATGGATGATTAGAATTATCTTTATTGCCTTCTCAATTGCATCAATGGGGATGTTTTCTCTAAGCAACTTGAAGGTAGAAAAGAAGGAATTGAAGTCTGAACTCACAATCAATTCAAACCTTCTTGCCATTAATTTTTGTGGCGAAAAGGTGCCCCTTTCGGAGATGCGCATTGCCGAGCGGTACCAGAAAATGATCAGAAATTACGACACCCATTCTTTCCGTAAACTGATGACAAGCGCAGAAAAAAGGATGAAGGTTATAGAACCTATCCTGAAAAAATACGGAGTTCCTTCTGACTTCAAATATATCCCTATTATAGAAAGTGCCATGAGCAACGAAGCCACTTCTCACAGAGGGGCAGGCGGATACTGGCAGCTAATGCCCGCAACAGCCAAATCACTTGGCTTAACCGTAAACGGAACGGTTGACGATCGCAAACATCTGGTTAAATCCACCCATGCAGCAGGTAAATATCTTCGAGATCTTCACCGCCAGCTAGGTTCCTGGACACTTGTAGCAGCTGCCTACAATGCGGGACCACAGCACATCCAGAACCGAATGAACTCACAAAATAAAGATGACTATTTTAAGCTTCGGTTAAACGCAGAAACTACCAAATACATTTATAAAATAATTGCCGTAAAAGAATGGTTTTCCAACCCTGAACGAAGCCGCGAATGGGGAAGTGGCGACGTGATAGAGAAAATGGTCCAGATCCGTGAAGAAAAAAAGCTTTCAGAATTAAAGAGCGATTCAAAACAATTGGCAAGAGCCGCAACTGATTCTTGAATTCTTTGGTTATAATATCAGTTCAATGCAAAGAAACGGCCTTAATATGCTTTTCTTTGCATTTGTTATGAAAAAAACAGCTGTTTTGGCAGCAAATCATTCAATAAATTTTTATCCAAATACCTGATTATTATGACTAAGGCAGAAATGATCACTGACAAGGGTACAATGCTTATCGAATTCTACGATAAGGAAACACCTATTGCTGTGAAAAACTTTGTAGATCTTTCAAAAAAAGGATTTTACGATGGACTAACTTTCCATCGTGTGATTAATGATTTTATGATTCAGGGCGGAGATCCTCAGGGAACTGGTCGTGGAGGTCCTGGATATACAATCAAATGTGAGGTAAATGCTGAAAAACAATACCACGATCGCGGGGTATTGTCTATGGCACATGCCGGCCGTGATACGGGTGGATCCCAATTCTTCATTTGTCATAGCCGCAACAACACAGCGCATTTAGATGGAAACCATACCTGCTTTGGTAAAGTCGTTGAAGGCGTTGATACCGTTGATTTAATTCGCCAGGGCGACAAAATCCAAAAGATCAATATCATCGAGGAAGAAGTAGCTTAATTCAAAGCACTATTACAACAAAAGCGGTCCGGAATATTCCGGACCGCTTTTGTTGTAATATGAACTTAGATTTTCTACCAGAAATGGTAATATAAAAACGCAATAAGTGCAATGACGATCGAAGCCCAGATTACAAAACTGCGGTGCGGCATAAACATAGAAGCATCGATCTGCAGACCTTTTTTCTCGTCAGGAAGTATCAGACCAAGGATAAACATAACCACGACACAAATCAGGAACACCAACCCCATACGGTCAAGGAAAGGAACCTGTGTCCAGTCAGCGAAAGGCAGGTAGTTGTTGTGCATACCCAGCGCGATTAAAAACCCGCCGACGATGGCAAACAAAGCACCTGCAGAGTTGGTACGTTTCCAGAAAAAGCCCATGATGAAGGATGCGAAGATACCTGGCGACAATAGACCGGTCATTTCCTGGATAAACTGAAATCCTCCCTTTTTATCAATGCCCATATAAGGAGAAACGACGATGGCAAGAATCATGGCTATCACAACAACCAAGCGGCCAATACGAACCAATGTCTTCTCGTCTGCATCTTTCCCGATATAATTTCTAAAAATATCAAGCGTAAAAATCGTAGAAATACTGTTCGCTTTTCCTGCTAAGGACGCCACTACGGCAGCGGTCAAAGCGGCAAAAGATAAACCTTTAAGTCCCGTCGGCAATAAATTTAAGAGTACAGGATAGGCTTTATCCGGGTTAATCATTCCGTCCGCACCTAACATTTCTGCCTGAAACAAGCCTTTACTATACAAAGCATAGGCAGCTATACCCGGCAGAACCACGATCACAGGCATCAGCAACTTAAGACCTGCGGCAAACAGGATACCGTTACGGGCAGTTTTCAGGTCAGCACCCAAGGCACGTTGTGTAATGTATTGATTACATCCCCAATAGTTCAAATTCACGATCCACATACCTCCGAGCAATACCGTAAGACCTGGCAACTGCATATAAAACGGACTGGTTTTCGGGAAGATCATATGAAAGTGATCGTCATGATTTTCACGCATCATTTTCATACCGCTCATCAGGCCATCAATTCCGGTTTCACCCGAAACCAGATTAATAGCAAGGTAGGTTGTGGCCAACCCTCCGATTACAAGGAAGAATACCTGAATAACGTCGGTAAACCCGATTACTTTCATACCACCGATGGTAATAATAATAGCAAAAACTGCCAGCGCTATCATACAAAAGGTGAAGTCCAGACCGGAAATACCAGAAACAGCCAGGGCTCCCAGGTACAAAATAGAAGTCAGGTTAACGAGAATGTACAATGCCAGCCAGAAAATGGCCATGATCAAACTCACCGTCGGATTATAACGCTGGCTTAAAAACTGGGGCATTGTATAAATTTTGTTTTTAAGATAAATCGGCATAAAGAACACAGCAACAATGATCAGCGTTGCGGCAGCCATCCATTCATAGGTTGAAATACCCAAACCCATCGAGAATCCATTTCCAGACATCCCGATAAATTGCTCTGCAGAAATGTTGGACGCGATCAAGGATGCACCAATCGCCCACCAGGTCAGGGAGCCCTCTGCGAGAAAAAAGTCTTGTGTAGATTCGTTAGGCGTTTTTTTACGCTGGTAGATCCAGTACCCATAGCCCGAGACCAGGATAAAGTAAAAGAAGAATACTACGTAATCCAGGGTTTGTAATTGTTGCATTTCAAATATAAAAAATTAGATGAATGGATAAGCGATTTTCTGTTCAAGCCGAAAGGTACACTATTTTCAGAAAATAGTGCAAGTAAGAAATCCACGTAGGCGCCCAACTTGCCACCTTTATTTTTCCAGAATTGCTAAAACAGCTAAACAAAGAGAATTATGTCCGGCTTTACTCATTTTTTTTACCCAAATCGTCAACCCGGAGCGGATTGGGCGGAAGTTTTATTTTCGTTTTGGTTCTGGCTTTTTTTTCAATTGCCGCATAACTGTCAATAAAATCATTCCCGCTGTTGATTTCAGAAAGCAATTGCTGAACACCACTTTTCCCAACGAAAGAAAGCCAGTACGATACTTCGACGCCGGATGTCATGTAAGCCAGCATCACCTGTTTTGAATTTCCTGCAAAAAAACCTTTTACTGAGCTGATATCCTTTAGTTCGAGAATATTTTGTCCGCCGCCGGTCTGGAAAAGCCACTCGTCCATATAATCAAAGTAACGTTCGGGATATCCGGGACTGCTCACAAAACGTTGGTCCAGCATTAACGCGATACCTTCATTAAACCATTGTGGAATATCCATCGTTGTTTTCCACCAGCCCAGGCGTTTTAGCAGTTCAACGTGGCTCATTTCATGACTGATCACATCAACATTCAGTCCCTGCACATTCAGAACAACGTAAGATTGCCCCCAGGGCGTACCGAGGCTACAGCCGGCACCTTCCTTGCTTTGACAATACTTTTCATATTCCTGCTGATTTCCGCAAAGTATCAATTTAGGAGCAGCTTGTTTTCCAAGCCAGAAGGAGTCGATCCTGGCTTCCGCCTTTTTAATCACATATGAGATGTGCGAACGCTGTTTAACATCCAGATCAGGACTTGCATAGGTATTCCCGCTGATTTTTTCAAAATCTGAAAAACCAATAATTTCACAATGAAATATCTGAGGATAAAGAAAAAAATAACCCGGAATTACAAAAACCAAACCAACCAGAAGAAATTTACCGAGGGCGGCAAGTGGAGAATCAGGTAATTGTCTGGTTTTCAAATGGGCAATTTTTAGAAAATGATTTTAAACAGGGCATTTCAATTATAACGAAATGCCCTGTTTAAAATTAAAATTAATGTTTGAAATGACGCACACCAGTAGTGACCATCGACAACCCGTTTGCATTGCAGAAAGCAACTGAGTCTTTGTCACGAATCGAACCACCTGGCTGAACAACTGCGGTAATTCCAGCCTGTGAAGCAATTTCCACACAATCAGGAAATGGGAAAAAAGCATCTGAGGCCATAACTGCGCCCTGTAGATCAAAGCCAAAATGTTTTGCTTTTTCAATCGCCTGACGCAAGGCATCAATGCGGGAAGTCTGACCGGTTCCGCTTGCAAAAAGCTGATTTTCTTTGGCAAGAACGATCGTGTTGGATTTCGTATGTTTGCAAACCTTAAGAGCAAATTCCAGTGCTTTCAGTTCATCCGCAGTTGGTGCTTTGTCTGTAACGGTTGTCATTTGATCTGCTGTTTCAGTCGCCAGATCTTTGTCTTGAACCAGCACACCATTCAATATCGTCTTGAACATAATTCCCGGAAGCTCCACGGATTTACGTTTCAATAGATTTCTGTTTTTCTTTGATTTCAACAATTCCAAAGCGCCCTCTTCAAAATCAGGAGCAATGAGTATTTCCATAAAAAGCTTATTCAACTCTTCTGCCGTCGCCAGGTCTACCTTCACGTTGGTAATGACAACGCCTCCGAAAGCGGAGTTAGGATCACAGGCGAGTGCATTCAAATAAGCCTCTTTCGCAGTTGCAGCGGTGGCCACGCCGCAGGCATTTGTGTGTTTTATGATGGCGAATGTAGGATCTGAGCCTTCAAATTCGTCGATCAAACCGATACAGGCATCTACATCGACAAGGTTATTATAGGATAAATCTTTTCCATGCAGCTTATCGAACATTTGCTCCAGATCTCCGTGGAATGTAGCACTTTGATGCGGGTTTTCGCCGTAACGAAGGGTTTGGGCAGGAAGTTTGGAAAATTCGAAAAGGGCATCATCAGCCGTAGCATTTTTTCCTAAAAAGAAATTATTGATCGCTCCGTCATAATGAGACGAGACACCGAAAGCCTCACCGGCATACCAGCGGCGGTCTTCAAGATCGGTGGCTGCTGATTTTTCGGATAATAAAGTTACAACACCTTCATATTGGGCACGGGAAGAAACAATCAGCGTGTCTTTAAAATTTTTGGCAGTAGCACGGATCAGGGAGATTCCACCGATATCAATTTTCTCAATAATATCTTCCTCACTTGCGCCGGAAGCCACGGTTTCTTCAAAAGGATACAGGTCTACCACAACCATATCCAATGCCGGAATATTATACTGTGCAGCCTGTGCAACATCACCTGCATCGTCCCGGCGATACAGAATACCGCCCATAATGGCCGGGTGTAAGGTTTTAACTCTTCCGCCAAAAATAGACGGATAACCCGTTAGCTCCTCGGCAGCTGTAACCGGAATATTAAGGTTTTCAATAAAAGTTTGAGTACCTCCGGTCGAATATAGCTTAACGCCATTATCATGCAAAAGACGAACCAGCGGTTCAAGACCGTCCTTGTAGTATACCGAGATCAGAGCGGATTGTATTTTTTTTGACATTGGTCAGAATTTGACAGTAAACATTACAGAATTAAGGATTTTAAGGATTTCAAGAAGCCGTTTGTCCGCATCTTTTTCCTCTGGTATTCCTTTTATAAAAATAAACCGCAAAGATAGTTTTTAATGGTTAATTATTAATTGTTAATGATTAATTGTTGCTCATTAATTAAACCTGGACATGGATCAAAAACCAACCGCGCCCGGATATGACAATAGCAATTGTTACTAACAAAAAACCAGGAAATAACTTCAATATCGACATGCTATTGATACTTTCATTAACAGAAAACACTTAACCATTATCCAATATGAATCTTGATCTCACAGGAAAGACGGCAATCGTTTGCGGCAGTACACAAGGTATCGGGCTGGCTTCCGCAGTCGAGCTGGCATTGATGGGGGCAAATGTTACCCTGATGGCCAGAAATGAGGAATCTTTAAGACAGGCAGTGGAAACACTGGATACATCCCTGAATCAGCTTCACCGTTATATTGTTGCCGATTTTTCTGACAATGAAAATGTAAAACATGCCATTGACGACTATTTAAGACTTTGTCCGGATGTGCATATTCTTGTCAACAATACCGGAGGTCCTGCTGGCGGTCCGGTCATTGAAGCAGAGACGGAACAGTTCATAAAAACTTTCCAGATGCACCTGGTCAATTATCAGATCCTGGCCCAGGCAGTAGTTCCGGCAATGAAAAAGGCAGGGTTCGGAAGAATTGTCAATATCATCAGCACATCGGTCAAACAACCGATTGTCGGGCTTGGAGTATCCAACACAATCCGCGGCGCAGTTGCCAGCTGGTCGAAAACACTGTCGCTGGAATTAGGCCCATTCGGAATTACATCAAACAATGTCCTACCGGGTTTTACAAAAACCTCCAGGCTGAATGCCGTTCTGGATATGCGCAGCCAGACGCAGGGAAAATCCGTACAAGAAGTTTCTGATCAGATGGAAGCAACAATTCCGATCAGGAGATTTAGTGAAGCCGAGGAAGTTGGAGCGGCAGTCGCATTTTTATGCAGTCCGGCTGCTGGCAGTATCAGCGGAGTGAATCTGCCGGTGGACGGTGGAAAAACCGAAAGCATGTAACGCCCTGAAACTGGTTAAAGGGCTTCCAGAAGACCCTTTAACCAGCAAATTATTCAAAATCTCTTCCTATTGAGAATCTTTTTATGTACCGGTCGTCGCCAACTTGTATAAAGCCGATGATGGTTCCATCGGTATACGTGTTCCAGTCGCCATAGTTAATTCCATTACCCTGAATCGCACCAACCTTATAACTAGTCAGGAAACCAGGTCGGCCAAATGCCTCTTTCTGATCTGCGCTCTCAGAAACGACGAGGTCAAAAGTATCGGTAAATTTGGTGGTTGAATCGTCAATTGTTACCGTCGCGGTCAGGTATTGATTACTTTTCCTTTTAAGATTAATTTTGGCATTTTTTGATACGCCGAATTTTGCGGAGACTGCTTCCTTCGAATCCAGATCGACGATCAGATATCCGATATCAAAATTACCTTCGAGCCTCGAAGCAAAATCAGGCACCGGATCATGGGTGCGGCAAGATTGAAAGGCGAGTAAAAATAAGAAGAGAAGTAAAAGATATCGATTCTTCATTGTGGTTTACATGGCTGATGTAACTTTAAAATTACAAAACACCCTAAAAAATCCGAGCAATTAGCTCACTTTTTGATAAAAATTGGTGACAAAGCCTCGTATGAAACGTGATCGTGCCCAATTTAATCCACGAGAAAAATCACTCATCGATTAAATTCATGCGGATAGTCTGAAACATTATTAATAAGTCAGGCTCAATCGGCGCTAAACTTCCAAATTCAGAAAAACACAATATCAGGGTTATAAATAGTAGCCGTTGATATTACTGGCTGAGTCGTAGTCAGGATTTTTCAATAGCGCCGGAATAAGGTCATACAATTCCTTTCTTTAACGCCACCCAAATCCCAGCGCTAAACCGGCTATTGATGCATATCGGCTTTCGATTAATGCCGGCGTATACCTTACTTTTAAAATATAGATCAGCTTGCCCGTTACAAGATGGAATCGTAAACCGGCTAGGCCGAGCGGTGTGAATAATGGCTCTTTCTGATCTTTTGATATAAAAACCACATTACTGTTAAATTCTGTATCACAAAAAAATAATGCAATTCCCCCTTCCAGATAAGCTTCTAAACGATTGTACCCAGGCACAGGATCACATTGTCCCCGGCGATAAGGATTCAGCAGACAGGAGTACGTCAGGGCGCCTGAAAACGTATAAGTAAGAAAATCACTTCCACTGATTAACCCCATACCTGCCTGCACGTCAAGAAAAGACCTTCTTTTGTAATCAAACATTGCTTCTGCCCCTTGGGGGCTGTCCCGAAAGCCTCCACAACAACGCCAGCCCGTACAGGCGTATACAATGACTGGGCTTTGCTTTTAAAACATAGAATTAACAGCAACAACGGGATAAGTCTACGCATGTTTACAAATGAAGGATTTAGACTTCAACGGAAAAACCACAACATTAGTCTTCATAAAATACCATTCAGTTGCAAATTTATTATAATGGACGGCAATTGATGAAAAACAAGGATTAAGTTTATTGACTTACAGTATATTAACAATAGTACAACCACTGTATTTAATTCTTTTCGATGTCAATTATTTTGCTAAATTTGGATAATAGATATTTTATTTTGATCTATTTAAATCCGGATCGACACCGTGTTTCGCCTTCGTGTTTTATATGAATAGACTTTACCTGCTGATTCTAGGGGTTATCTGGTGTATTTCGGCTTCTGGCCAAAGTGCCGGAGACTTTGTCAGTTACGAGAAATCACGTGAAAGTATCATAATACAAGGGACGAAGGGCGTATTAAAAGTTCAGGCGGTTACACCGGAAATTTTCAAAGTTCAGTTTCTGAATTCTAAAAGCAGCCCTGCTTACGACAGTTCTTATTCCGTTGCTTTAAAATCGACGATCCCGATTGAAAAAGTGGTCGAATCCCAAAATAATATCCAGCTTTTATTTGAGACCTGTCTACTTGAGATAACCAAAACACCACTTACAATTGCTTTAAAATCGGGCAATGAATTAAAAATCCGGGAAGATCAAGGTATTCGTTATCTCAAAGATTCTGTTTTTATTTCTTTTAAAATCAATCCTGCAGATGTTTTTCATGGAGCCGGAGCGCGCCCTTTTGGTCCTGATCTGAACAGAAAGGCATTTGAATTTTACAATACCTGGGAATATGCCTATTATGACCAGGCAACCGGATTATCCCAAAGTTTTAATGTTCCCTTCCTTGTCGCCTCTCATAGTTATGGACTGCTCCTTGATAGCGACAAGCCCGGTCTGATGCGTATGTATGTAGGTTCGCTTGATTCTACCAAGCTGAATGTTGAAATGATGAGCTCAGGGCAATGGGCTTATTACCTGATCAACGGTGATACCAATGACAGAATTTTAGAAAACTACACCTTACTCACGGGCCGGCAGCCGCTGCCACCGCGCTGGGCACTGGGGTATATACAATCGAAGTTTGGCTATAAAAATCAGAGCGAGGCAACAAACGCGGTAAGCAAGTTGCAGAATCAGGGCTTTCCACTCGATGCACTGGCACTGGATCTATATTGGTATGGCGATGAAACAAAGATGGGCAATATGGACTGGTATCTTCCAACCTGGCCATCGCCGGAAGATATGATGAAAAAACTAAGTGCAAAAGGCGTCAAAACGATTCTGATCAGCGATCCCTATATCAGCACAAAATCTGATCAGTTTCAGACAGCTGAATCCTTGTCGCTTTTTGCCAAAAGATATGATTCAGGCCAGACTTACACTCAGGAAATCTGGAATGGCACGGTTGGTTTGCTGGATATATTTAAGCCTGAAACTCAGGCCTGGCTCAGAGGTAAATACAGAAAGCTTGGTTTGCAGGGCGTTGGCGGCTGGTGGACAGATAAGAATGAGCCTGATCATCATCCGTTTGATGCTTATCATTCCATCGGGAATGCCCGGCAGATACACAATCTTTATGCGTTGTTTTGGTCTAAAAATCTGTTTGATCTTTATCAAAGGGATTTTCCTGATCAACGGCTTTTTAATTTGACGCGGTCGGGATGGGCTGGGTCGCAACGGTATGGCGTCCTGCCATGGACCGGGGATGTTGCGCGTTACTGGGCCGGATTTAAGTTGCAAATTCCCATGATCATTCAGGCCGGCATGTCCGGACTTGCTTACATGCATTCGGATATCGGCGGGTTTGCCACGATGTCAGATAAAACAAATAAAGATGAGGAACTGGATATGCGCTGGTTTCAGTTCGGCACATTTTCCCCGATTACGAGAAACCATGGACAGCGGCCAGATCCTGAACCGTATAATCTGAGTGAGCCTTTTTACAGCGTGGTAAAAAATTATCTTCTTACCCGTTACCAGCTGCTTCCTTACACTTATTCTCTTGCCTGGAAAAACAGCATTTCGGGCCGGCCAATTTGTATGCCAATGGATTATTTTGAAAATAACAGAAGTCTCGGCAGCCTTGATGACCAGTATTTTTTTGGAGAAAATCTTATCGTTGCCCCTGTGCTGTTACACGGAATGCCCTCGAGGAAAGTGGTCCTGCCGGCAGGAAAATGGTTTAATTTCTGGACAGACGCGCTGCTCGATGGAGGAAAAAACATATTTCCCACGCTAACAGTCGACCATATTCCAGTGTACGCAAAAGCCGGTGCAATCATTCCACTTTCATCTTCCCGTGCACGATCGACTGATTATTATACTTCCGACAGTTTGACAATCAAATTTTTTCAGGATATTTCAGTGCCTGCATCTTTATTCAGCATGTTTAACGATGCCGGTTCTGATCCTTCGGCATTGACAAATGGCAAGTACGAATTAATCGATTTTATGGGGAAAGTTTCGGCTGACAGCATCGGGATATCTGCGTGGCGGAAAAAATCCTTCGACAAATCCATCGCCAAAAGAAGTCTCGTTTTTGAGATCAAAAATCTTACTTCACCGCCAATCGGTTTAAAAATTAATGGAACCAACTTTCCTGTTGTGCTGTATGCGAACGAATTTTCTGCGAACTCAGCGTATTATGATCTTGCAAATAGAGAATTAAAGATCCGCTGCGAATGGGTGTGCAAAGATCCGCTTAATATATCCATACTCAGGGATGGTCTTGCCGTCATCACGGGGATCGAACCGGAAAGGGATGATAATATTTTCACAGTTTTCCCCAACCCAACGCTCTCGAATGACCCCTTATCTTTTAAAATTGAATTTATTGAAACAGGCGATTACCGGCTGGAAGTTTACAACAATTCCGGAACGATGGTGACTCATAGGAACCTGGGAAAACAACAAAAAGGAAAGGTAGCGGATTTCCGTATGGATGTACAGAATTTTAAAGGAACGTACCTATTTAAGCTTAAAAATGAGCGGGACCATATTCAAACCAAAACAGTCATTATTGAATAGTCCGTTCCGGTCTGTAAGGTATCTGACTTTCATCATTATGCTGTCTTCCTCTCTGGCCGGATGCGTCGAACCATTCAGTGTCAAATTTGAAACGGCAAAAGAATATATTGTGGTCGACGGGGTCATCACCGACATGGAAGGTCCTCAGTATATCAGGCTTTCCAAAACAAACCCCGACGCCAGCAACGAGAGTTCTGAGTTTTCCCAGACTATCTGGACAACCGGTGCCTCTACTTTACCTTTAACAAAGGCGAAAGTCAGCGTCATCGTCAACGAATCGGCTACTTTTATGCTCACAGAAACGGATCCGGGTGTATATCAATTGCCTGTGTCCCTGAAAGGAAAAGTCGGGAACGCTTATCAACTTCAGTTTGAAACAGAGACCGGCCAACGTTACCAATCCTCTTCAGAAACGATGCTTCCCGTAGCTTCGGTGAAATCTGCATATGATGTATTCAATCCAAAGGGTTTACCCAACTATTCAGCATACTACCGTGACTTTACCCCAAGCAACGACATTTATGTAAATTTTGATGATCCTGCCGGACAACAAAATTTTTATCGCTGGCAATGGACTTTATGGGAAACCCAGAAAAATTGTGCGACCTGCAGCCAGGGAAAATACTATTTGTTTCAAGGGGAAAACGGCATCGACGGCGACTGCTTCAAAGATCTTACGCTGAAATACAATAACATTTACGATTACAGCTGCGAAGACCTTTGCTGGGATATTTTTTACAGTTCAGACATTACCATATTTTCAGATATTTATACCAATGGACAAAGTCAGAAAGATAAGTTAGTAGCTCAGATTCCCTTGCTGCAAGCCAACCCATGCCTGGTAAGTCTGCAGCAAAATTCACTGACGCCCGGCGCATACAGATTTTTAAAATTAATTCAGGATCAGGCTGTTAATGCTGGCACGCTGGCAGATACACCTCCGGCACCTATTCAAGGCAACGTCCTTAATACAAGCAACAAGGATGAATTGATCATCGGATTTTTCACTGCCTCATCGGTGGCTGAATACAAAACGATGTTATGGCGGAAAAGCATCAACAATCTGGCGGTTTTAAATCAACTCTTTAAGACCATACACAACCGGGATGCGGTCTTTGAAGAAAGATCTCCCGAACGGCCATATGTTCCCCTTGCAATTTGTAAAAGCAGCCGGTCCAGAACTCCCTTTTTACCGAAGGACTGGAAGTGGAGCCAATAAGCATGAAACCAGTATGATGAAATTATTTTACCTGATCTGTTTTTTATTGGCTGGGCTAAGTGCACGGGCCCAGGGGCTGAAAATTACAGGAACTGTCAAAGATTCCGCAACCAACGCGCCTTTGCCGGGCGCGACGATCGTCGTGGATTACCGTAAAAACCTTTCTACCGACAAGGTTGATGAAAAGGGTAATTTTTCCATCGAACTTCCTATCGATGATCACGTCATCACGATTCGTCATGTGGGTTATGAAACGTCCCGGACATTTATTAAAAGCGGTGTACAGAAACTCAATTTGAATGTTCTGCTAGCGCCCACTTCCAGCCAACTGGAAGAAGTGATCGTCACCAGCAAAGGTTATGATCAGACGATAAGACAACCTATACTGGGTTCTCTTCAAATTAATATCAAAACATTGGAAAAACTTCCCTCCGCCTTTGGAGAACTTGATATTTTGAGAAGTCTGCAAATGCTGCCTGGTGTTTCCAGCGTCGGCGAAGCCTCCAACGGTGTGAATATCCGGGGCGGCACAACAGATCAGACGCTCATTTTACTGGATGACACACCGATCTTTAATCCGACACACATGTTCGGATTATTTTCTGTCATTCCGCCCAATACTGTCAACAGCCTTGACTTGTACAAAGGAAATGTCCCCGCACGTTTTGGCGGCCGTATCGCATCGGTACTGGACATCGCTACTAAAAATCCCAGTCTGGATAAATTTAGAATTTCAGGAGGGATAAGTCTGATATCTAACCGGCTGATGGTTGATGTGCCAGTCATCAAAGGAAAACTTGGCATTTATGTAGCAGGAAGAGGTGCATTTAATGATTTTATTTTGCCAAAACTGGACAAACGATTAAATAACATCAGAGCCAAATTTGGTGAACTTTCGGCTAAATCTTTTTACCGGGTTAACGAAAAAAACACGGTTACCGTCATGGGTTATTATAGCAACGACTTTTTCAAAACAGATCTGTTGACCAATCTGCCGAATGTAGTCGGCACGGATACCTATTACAAGCATCTTACCACAAACGCCATGGTGCGTTGGCTGCATGTGATTTCACCACGGCTGAATCTACAGACATCTGTCATATACGCGCAGTATTCGCCCGAAATCGGAACAAAAGAAAAGGCAACAGAAAATGTAGTCAGACTGGAATCCTCAGTATTGCAGAAACAGGGAAAATCAAACCTGAATTATCAGTCCGAAACTCATAAGATCGAAACCGGCTTGATCGGAACCCGTTATGAAATCAGACCAGGGACACTGGAACCAGGAATGAGCAGCAGCGTAAATTATATTACAACACCGACCGAAAAAGCAAATGAACTGGCCTGGTATCTTGACGATGAAATAAAAATTACTCCTGCACTGGCGATGTCTTTCGGGCTTCGGTACAGCTATTTCATGGCGGTGGGAAAATCCACCATCAGGAACTACATCTCCGGCCAGCCCAGAGATGATTTTTCAGTTATTGATTCTACAACTTATGGTGTTGGCAAAATTTCGAAATCTTATGGAGGCCTGGAACCAAGGCTTGGATTAAGTTATTTGTTAAACGACCAAATTTCTCTGAAATTCGGCTACAACCTGATGAGACAGTATATTCAGGTAGTTTCCAATACGGCCACTCCCATCCCGACTTCCAGATGGAAGACCAGCGATACACATATCAAACCGCAGATAAGTAATTTATTTACAGCCGGGATCTACAAAACTTTCACCGACAATATATACGAAATGACTGTTGAAGGATATTACCGATTATCAAATAACATGATTGACTACAAACCCGGTGCCGATTTCCTTCTTCAGAAATATCCTGAAACCCAATTGATCCAAGGAAAAAATAAATCCTATGGCGTTGAGGTAATGCTTTCCAAAAAGAAAGGGCAGATGAAAGGCTGGGCAAATTATACCTTTGCAAGATCGCTAAACAAAACGGATCAGGGCACGTTGATCGAGCTCGTGAACCGCGGGGACTGGTATGCTGCCAATTATGATAAACCGCATAACTTCAATGCTTCCATGGATATCACTGTCGACAGCCACAATTCCTTTGGATTCACCTTTGCTTACAGCACAGGCAGGCCATACAGTGAACCAATTGGTTTTATCAATTACCAGAATAACATTTATCCTTTTTATGATAGAAGAAATAACAAACGGATCCCCGATTATCACAGGCTTGATTTTGCCTGGAACATTTACAATCCGAGCATGAAAAACCGCAGATGGCAGGGACATTGGACTTTCTCAGTTTATAACCTTTATGCCAGAAAAAATGCTTATTCTGTCTTTTTCAAAACCGAGAATACCGTCACGAAAAGTTACCAGCTCAATATTTTCGCCGCACCTATTGTTACGGTAGCTTACAATTTTGTTTTCTGAATTCAGTCTTTCTTTTTTATCACAACGAGCTTGTCGTCATTTCTGGCTGCAACGATTGCGCTGCCTGTTTTTAATTTAATCGCCCGCAATTTCCTGACCTGCCCTTTTATCTGCAAACCATTCAGCGACTGCGGAGTAAATTCGCAATTCCCACGGTTGATTAAGACAGTTCCATAATCGGCGTCGTATCGTCCCATCTGAATGTTGATATTATAAAAATTACCCATCAGCAGCACATCAGGAAGTTTGTCGCCGTTTGCATCTATGATCTGCGCATCATAAAAGGGTGTCCATTGCGCCCGGAATTCGAGTGGTTTAAGGGTAAAATTACCCTTTCCATCATTTATCAGAATGGAATTTGCGAAGTAATCCGCTTCAAGTGTATTGGCCTCTTTCAACTTATCTTTACCAAGAATGTCGTCCATAGCAGCTTTGGAAAACTCGGTTGCATATATGTACTTTTTGCGGATCACCGGCATTTGCTTCTCCATTTCCAGCTTGGTAGCAAACAAGGATTCTACGCCATTCAGATAGTAAGTCAGGATGGGTTCTTTTCGTCCGTTATTGTCAAAATCATTAATATACATTTTCACAGGCTGATCTTTCGTCGCTTTAAGGCGGCTGTTCAACCCGAGATTCCCAGCAAGAATATCCAGATCACCATCACCATCAAAATCGAAAGGCATCACAAAGTTCCACCATCCCCTGCTCTCAGTCAGCATTTTTTTACTGAAACCTCTTCCATTGTTTTCGAGCATACAGATCCCGTCCCATTCCAACGCGATCAACAGGTCCTGGTCGCCATCCTGATCCATATCTGCAAGCCTGGCATTTTTCACATATCCGATTTTGCTCAAATCTTTCGCATACTGGTTTGTTACATCTGTAAACTTGCCTGTACCATCGTTGGCTAACAAATAAGACTTAGGGATTTCGCCGTAATTGACCGGAACTGCTCTTCCTCCAATAAATAAATCCATCGCACCATCTCCGTTGAAATCTAGCGGGACAACACAGGAAGCGGTAACAAAAACGTTGGAAAAAGCATCAGTTTTCGTTTTCAGATTACCTTTCCCATCATTGAGATATACCCGCGGAAGCTGATATTCCGAGTTATTTGTATACTCATTTCCACCCGTTGCAACGACCAGATCCGGATGCCCGTCCTTATTCACATCAATCCACTGTGCATCAACTTCTTCATAAGTGCTGTCTGACGCCAAAGCAGGCTGGGCTGATTCCTTAAATAAACCTGCCGATGTTTGAAGAAATAAGTGAGATCTGAACTTTTTGGATGACCCTACAAAAATATCGTCGAGCCCATCATGGTTGATGTCTGCAACTGCCAGAGCCGGGCCGTCTGCCGATACTTCAAATGGAATCAGCGCATTCCGATCAAACTCAACAAAATTATTTTCTTCGTGGCGCACTTGAACGCCAAGCCTGGCAGCAATGTCCTCATAAGAATAGGTTTTATTAAGCCGGTTTTCTTTGAATTTAACATAGTCGAAAACGGGTAATTTCTGATCGTAATCTAAGGTCAGCGAATCTTTTATTGCAGCCTTTCCTAAGACCTGATATCTGTTATCCGGCCATATGACGACCATTGAGTCAACCTCTTCACGCTTACCTAATCCGATATTTAAAGGCACTTCCATACTGGACTGAAATCCTCGTACCGGAAATTTTTCATACGTCCCGACCTTGTCCTTCTTAAAAATCAGACATTTAGCACCGATCGCGTTTAAGTTTCCTTTGGCACCTTTTAGATACAATCTCAAATAATCATTTTTGGCAGCCTTACGGTTTGCGAGATTTTCATAAATGAAAGCTTTATCATTGATATTGTTTGTAACGATATCCAGATCACCGTCATTATCCAGATCTGCGTAAACAGACCCGTTGGAATAGGACACCTTATCATTTTTGATATTTCCTTCAAGATCTTTAAAGAGGAGATCCTTCTGGTTCAGGAAAAATTTGTTCAGGAGTTTGATTTCAGGAAGTTTATCTGCCAGTCTTGGATCGTTTTCGTCAATATCCTTTCTTTTCAACCTTTCCTGAACAACATCATCGGAGATAAATTTGATGTAATCCGTATCATTCATCCGTTTGGGAATACCATTTGAAATAAACAGATCTTTAGAACCGTCGTTATCAAAGTCGGTAAAAAGCGCAGACCAGGACCAGTCTGTCGCATGCATGCCGGAATACATTCCGATCTCACTGAACGTTCCGTTTCCATTATTGAACTGGAGGTTATTTCTGGCGAACTGGTAGTTATATCCCTGGCGGATTTTATATTTAAAAATGCTGTACATATCCTCGCCTTCCGATTTTTTGAGAATCTCGTAATTTGAAGGGAGCATATCCAGAGAAACAATTTCAGGGAAAATATCATTGTTGATATCCGCGATATCGACGCCCATCGAAAACTGACTTGTATGCATAATGGACGTTTCCATTTCATCTTTGAAGGCTCCATTTCTCTGATTGATGTAGAGATAATCATTTTCATGGAAATCGTTTCCTACATACATATCCGGGTAGCCGTCAAAATTGATGTCGCCAACACCTAAACCAAGGCCATAGCCTAATACAGTGCTATTGATTCCGGATGTTCTGGAGACTTCAACAAATTTCCCCTGCTCATTTTTAAAAAGCTTATCGCCTGCAAGCGGGTGATAAGTACCGTCAAAAAGAGCCCTTCGCCCGAATGTTCCGTTCTGGTGAACCGAGTGGCTCATCTGAAACATATCAAGGTCACCATCCAGATCATAATCAAAAAATGCGGCCTGTGTCCCGAATATAACGAGGTCTAAACCATACTCTTTCGATTTTTCTTCATAGACGGGAATACCGTCTTTGGTTATTTCCTGGCAGACAAACAATAAGTTATGACCTTTAATACCTTCAAAATCACCAACCTGGCTGACATAGATATCCAGCATTCCGTCCTGATTGATATCCACAACCGAAACGCCATTTGACCATCCCTTCCCTCCCTTAAAGTTTGATTTTTCTGTAATATCCTCAAATTTCATTCCTGACCGGTTCAGATAAATACGGTTCGATTCCTGATTTGCAGTGAAACACAAGTCGACCAGACCGTCGTTATTAAAATCACCGGCACCTACCCCACCTCCGTTATAGAAGTACATGTAGTTGAAAATATTAAATTCCTTGGTTGATTTTAAGGTATTGGAAAATTCAATACCGGTTTTTTCGGGGGATAATAACTCAAAATTATAGTCCTTTTTGTCTTCTTGTTGAGAACACGAAACAATTCCTGAGACAAAACCTGCAAATAGTATTTTTAAAAATATATCCTTCATACATCACGCTTGCTAGCCCTTATTGACCCGAAACAAAACAGGTTTTGAATTGTTGATAAGATTTATCAGATAGGGTTTTCCGTTAATCTTTATTGAACTGATCTGTTTTAACTCGCCGTCGATGGCATAACCACTTTGGGTGCTGAACAAAACATCAAATTTCAAGTTTCCTTTGTTGATCAGAATGTTTCCCCGACAGGCATCCAGGGCACCCAGCTGCGGTATAAAATGGGAAAAATTGCCGCCTACTACCAAATCCGGTTTGCCGTCTTTATTTACATCCAGACTTTCGATGGCATTCAAACATGAAAATTGCATCATATCCGGTAATGCAGTAAGTGTAAAATGACCCTTACCGTCATTCACGGCGATCGCCGATTTCAGATAATTAACAGATCGTTCATAACTGGAGCGCATCACGTCCTCAGGAAACAATTCCTGAATAGAGTTTTTAGCATATTCCGAATGCTTGATATTTTTCTTTTTCAGGAAAGGAAATTGTGTGGTCAATTCACGCTTTAGCAGCACGGGTATATCACGTGAGCCGACCGTTTTGGTCATTACTTTATCAATGTTCCCATTTTTATTAAAATCATTGATCCAGATCTTTAACGGTTCTTTCTCTGATGCTTTCAGTGAAAAGTTTTCTCCGATATTTCCCAATACAAGATCCGGATCTCCGTCGTTGTCAAGATCTGCCACTTTCAACGTCCCCCAAAATCCATGATAAGAATCCAGCCCAGAGTCGATTTTTTTTAACTTCCCATCTGAAAATTTAAAGACCGAAGGTGCCATCCAATCTCCAACGACGATCAGTTCCTGCTTATTATCCCCATTGATATCTGCCCAATAGGCGTCACGAACCATTCCTATTTTCAATAACTGAGGTGCAATCTGCGCTGTCACATCTATAAAAACACCTTTTCCGTTATTCTGGTAAATATAGCTGGTTGGCGTGACACCATATTCCCTGGGAACACTCCTGCTTCCGACAAAGATGTCGAGATCTCCGTCCCCATCATAATCCGAGGTAACTATGACAGCCGTATTCATACTATTTGGAGGTAGTGCGTGGCTATTTACTGTAAAGTTTCCTTTACCATCGTTCAGGTACAATCTGGTCGGAAGCTCCTGGGCATTTGGCTCTGCTTCATTCCCTCCGCTTCCAACAATCAAGTCAAGGTCCCCATCACCATCCGCATCGAAAAAACGTGCGGCCGTATCCTCGAAACCTGTAAGGTCCCGGAATATTTTCTGTTCCGACTTTTTGAATCCATCACCAGTCTGAATATACAGCTGACCTCCCTGACCTTTGGCGCCGCAAACGTAGATATCATCTTTTCCATCCTTATTTACATCTCCGATCGCCGCCTTTGGCCCTTCCTGAGAAAGCAACATGGGAATGTTACGCTCATTAAAAAAATCGTCATACCGGTTCTCAACATGTGCTTCAAAAGACGATGGAGATTCGGAAACCAGATCATCGGCGATAGGTTTTGACGGTGCAAATATGCGCTGTCCGGAATCCTTTGAAAGAAAAGTCAGCGTCGTATCAATCAAAGGATTTGACTTCACCGTAACTTTTCTGTTTGGCCAGATAATGCGGAGTGAATCTATCTTTTTAATATTTCCCAAACCTATGGTCACGGGATATTCAGTACTCGACTGAAAGCCACGTGCCGGATTGATCTGTTTGTCAAATATCTGGTTACCTGCAAATACTTCCACTTTTGCTCCCACAGCAAAGGTATTCTGCCCTTCTCCTTTAAGTCTGATTTTCAGAAAATGATTACGATCTTTTTTGAGGTCTGATTTATTCTTGTAAACAAAACACGGTTGATTCACATTATTAACAATCAGATCGAGGTCGCCGTCATTGTCAAGATCGGCATAGGCGGCACCATTTGAAAAAGATTTCTGATCCAGGCCAAACTCAGCCGCTTTTTCGGGAAATTTATAATTGCCCTCATTATGAAAAAAATTGTTGGCCACCGGGTTAGATGGCATTTTGTCAATGATCTTCTGCATGCTCTCTTTCTCTCCGGATATAACCATTTTCTGCACGACCTCATTCGCGAAAAAATCGATAAAATCCTGATCAAGTATATCGTGATAAATACCGTTGCAAACGAAGATATCTGTTTTTGAATCATTGTCGGCGTCAAACATCAAAGCCCCCCAGCTCCAGTCACTGGCTGCTACTCCGGCATAATTCGAAATCTCGCTGAAAGTACCGTCCTGATTGTTAAGCTGCAGGCTGTTTTGCATGTATTGGTTATAAAATCCTTTCTCCTTTTTCAAATTAAAAAGATAATGATTTTCAAAAGAAGTTGTGGTTTTTAATCTGTATTCGTCACGCGGAAGCATATCGGTTACGAATAACTCCGGAAAACCGTCATTGTTCAGGTCGGCCATATCAGCACCCATCGAAGCGAGGCTGGTATGTTTAATACGCTTTTCGAGTTCCTCCGAAAATGTACCGTTTTTATTATTGATATAGAGGTAGTCCTTCTCATAAAAGTCGTTGCAGATATAAAGATCCGGATACTGGTCACCGTTCATATCACCCACGGTAACACCTAATCCAAAGCCAATCAAACTGCCGTATATACCTGCTTCTTCGCTTACATCGACGAATTTGCCATTGTCATTTCTTAGTAATTTATCACCGCCGCCCTTTTTCAAATAATCTTTCACCTGCCAGTCCTTTGCCCTTAGCTCACGGTTGTTGGCATAGTTGAGTGTGTTTACCGGAATGAAACTGTTATTAAGGATAAATGCATCAAGATCGCCATCCAGATCATAGTCAAAAAAGGCGGTGTGGGTAGTATAACCATCTTCATTCAAGCCGTACTTTGCTGCCGACTCTGTGAAAGTGAGATCACCATTGTTGATATATAGCGCATTTTCCTGGCTCACGCCTTTCTGATATCCTGCGTTGCACACGTAAATATCAAGCAGGCCGTCGCTGTTGATATCCACCATCACCACCCCCGTACTCCATTTCATACTTTCCGCAACGCCCGCTTTAACCGTAATATCCTCAAATTTAAAATTCCCTTTGTTGAGATATAACTTGTTATCGCCCATATTGGCAGTGAAATAAATATCCGCAAGTCCGTCATTGTTGATATCCCCTACTGCTACGCCACCGCCATTATAAAAATTACGATAGGTAAAAATGTTAAAATCTTCCCTGTTGACAACCTTGTTCTCAAAATCCACACCCGAATCAGATGCATCTACCAGCTCAAATACGGCGGTTTCATTCTGCCCTTTACCGCATGAAAAAAAGATAAGTCCGATAATCAATACACCTCCAAAATTTACCAATCTGGACAAATATCTCATAGTTATTTTGAAGACTTGATGGCGCTGAATAATTCTTCCTCAGTAATATTTAACAAACTAAATGCAGGCTTTTTGTAGATAATGGTAGCATCAAATTTTTTAAATTCAGTCGGTTGTTCAAAATCGCTATACTTGCCGACTTTTCCATGAATCGTCATGATGATCTTTTCCTTTGAAAACGCTTCCAGCGTCACAGCGCCGTCAGTCATGATAAAAGCTTCGCCGATCATTTTTTCCCTGTCTGTGAGTTTGCCCATCTTGACCCCTGCATTGATCTGATCATTCGAAAAAACTTCCTTTTTAGAAGGAATAGCCAGGTACCAGTCGTCACCGCCAAAACTTATGATGCTTCTTCCGTCAAACTGGTCAATAAATGTTATGCTGAGAAGTTTGTCCGAAGCGTTCACTTCTCCTTTAAAAATACTTTCCTGAGGGTAGAACTCTTTCCCATCAATTTTGTAAATAACCTTTGCCTCGTTCTCTCCAAGCTTATTATAGATCTCGTCGTGGTCACCGGAAGAGGTGCAAGACGTTAAAAGATTTACTGCAATAACACTTAAACAAAAAATAATCTTAAAATACTTCATGAATCTGTAAGTCAAATAAAAGCAAAAATGCTCGAATATATCGAGCATTTTTGTAAGCATAAAAATGTTTTTATTAATATCCGGGATTCTGAACTAGGTTTGCGTTCGAAACAAGGGCCGCAGATGGAATTGGGTAAAGTGTCGTGTAGGCTTCCTTCACAGCAGTACCTTCACCTGTTGTAAATTTACCAAAACGAACTTCAGTCGTTCTTTTTCCACCTTCCCAGTACAATTCTCTTCCAATCTCATCAAACAGATTTTGTTCTGTCAACGAGCCAAGCGTACTGGCACCACGGGTTGTTCTTAATGAATTTACCTGAGTCAGCGCACCGCCGGCGTTGCCGCCTCTAAACTGCGCTTCAGCTTTCATCAGATAGGCTTCTGCATAACGCATCAGGATATATTTCCCTGAGTTGGCCGGGTGATATTTAATAACACGGATACCTTTATCCGTAGCCGCACCAGCCAAAGGCACATCTCTTGTAAATGATAACGGTTTCTGTGTACGAACATCGATCACCGGAGCTCCTTTGTCATCATACTGCTGGCCGATCAGGAATCCCAAGCCAATACCTGAATACTGTGTTCCGTCCTTTTTGGCCGGCGCCCCGATTCTGCTGTCCTTTGATTCAAAAGTATCATAAAAGTCAGCCAGGGTTGAAAACCCGTTCCATCCGGATGGGTTCTGACCATAGTGAAGTGTCATAAACCAGCGGTTTTGAGCAGTACCTTCCAATACTAGCAGAATAGGTTCTGTTTTTGCAGCGGAAGAGAACGTTGAGAAATAATCTTTCTCCAAGGCATATCCGTCAGCAGTGATCGCGTCAACATAAGCAACTACCTTATCCATATCCGCTTTGTCGAATGTATAAGGCCCGCCAGGAGTTGTACTTTTATATACTGATTTATTTAAGTAAAGTTTCGCCAAAAGGAAATTAGCTGCTGCTTTCGTAGCCGTACCATTGGTTACAGAAGGCCCTGATTTTGGCAGATTTGGCAATGCTTCTTCCAGATCCTTAAGAATATAATCAAATGCTTCCGAACGTGTCAAAACTTTTGGCAGGTCATTAACGCCCTGCGTTACCTCTCTTACCGGCACTACACCCCAATAATCCAAAACCCAGTACATATTGTAAGCTCTCAAAAACTGAGCTTCCGCTTTCTGAACCGGTGTTGGGTTAGAAGCAATAATCTCCGTGGCTTTGTATGCACGTTGATTCAGGGCATTCCAGGCACTAAGAATGTAGGAGTGCGAGGCATCCCAGGTATGGGCATCCAGCGTACGCCAAACTCCGTTGTCACCCCAGTCAACTCCACGTGTTGGTGGAATCATTTCTGCTGTGGTATGCTCACCAAGAGCATAAATACCAGCCTGATCAGAATAAGTTGACAGGTCTTTGTAAGCAGAAGAAAGTGCTTCCGGCACATTTACAGGCGCAAATCCTCCTTCGACGACCTCGTTAACCACTGAATCTTTCTCATCATTGACAAGATCCGTGCAGGAAGTTAGGGTTGCAATACTGGCACTCAGTACCAGTAATTTATATATATGACTCGTTTTCATTATCGTAGGTTATTAAAATTAGAATGAGAAATTTGCACCAATAGTCCAGGTTCTTGAACGAGGATACGCCGTGTAATCAATTCCAAAAGATGGAATGTCATTCAATGATTTGTTAGTACTCACTTCCGGATCTTGTCCGCTGTATTTGGTGATCGTGAACAAATTCTGGCCTGACACGAAAATTCTTGCGTTAGACAAAACTTTGCTGCTCTTCAACGGAATACGGTATCCAAGGGAGAAGTTCTGCAATCTTACAAAGTCTCCCTTTTCTAAAAAGCGGGTCGATACATCCGGAGCATTAAGAGCACCTTCTCCATTGCCAATCACATTCTTAGTTACGTTACGTCCATTGGCAAACGATCCTTGCGTAAAGAAAGCATTTGCTGTGTTTGAATACAGGTAGTTTCCAAAAACACCATTAAAGAAAATACTCAAATCAAAATTACCGTATTTCAGGTTGTTTGTCAAACCTGCATTCACCTTTGGCAGAGGACTTTTTCCACCCAGGAACTGCTGGAAATCTCCATTTGGATAAAGCGAATTGCCATTGTCGTCAAAGCCACCAAATTCACGTAAGAAATAAGCAAATAATGGCTGCCCTTCGGCAAGGCGTTGCGCAAATGCGCCAGAAAGACCTTGTCCGTTGATCTCACCGGTATCATAGGTTCCGATAAGGTTTTTAACAAGGTTTTTGTTGTAAGAGGCGTTAACCAATACTTCCCATGAAAACTTGGTTCCTTCAACCACAACACCGTTCAGCGCCAACTCAATACCGCGGTTCTGAATGTCTGTATCAAGGTTTCTGTAAACGAATGGGTTTGGTGCAGGCTGTGCAGCAACCACTTTGAATAACAGATCTTTTGTTGATTTATTGTATGCATCAATGCTACCTGAAAGTCTTCCTTTCAAGATGGAGAAATCAATACCAAGGTTAAATGCAGCAGTAGATTCCCATTTCAGATCCGGGTTGTTGAAGGCCACGGCGTTCAAACCACCACCAGTGATACCGTCACCGTTCTGATTGATGGCATAATCACTGTAACGATCTCTTCTGTCATAAACATTGTGAGGAATCGCCTGGTTACCGGTAACACCATAACCTACTCTTAAAGAAAGATCGGTGAACACCGTTTTAGGAATAAATTTCTCTTCAACAAGTTTCCATTTGAAAGCTCCTGAAGGGAAGTATCCATATTTATTGTTTCCTCCAAATTTAGACGAACCATCCACACGCAACGTACCGGTAAAAAGGTACTTGTTTCCAAAACCAAGATTTACACGACCAAAATAGGATTGCAATTCATCTTTCACATAACTTGAATTTTGAACAATTGAACCCACGCTGCTTAATGCAGTGGCATCTTTAATTCCAACAGTTCCGGCAATACCCAGGTTGTTGATCATCAGGTCAAGATTGTCAGTTCTGAAATTCGCAGCCTGAACATTTTTGCTGCTGTTTTCAAAACTTTGATACGAATACCCTAACAATGCATTCAACGTAACTTTACCAAACTCTTTGTCATAGGTAAAGTAGTTTTCCCAAAGCTGGTTGTTAGATTCAACATCTCTGATGTACACACGTCCAATGTTGGTGATACCTGTAACCAGCAAATCTCTTCCGTAAGCCTGTTTTCTGGAAGACATTGATTTATCAAAACCAAGAACGGTTTTAAATTTCAGTCCTGACAAAATCTCCATTTCGGCATTGATGTTCCCAAGTGCACGAAGCGTACTGTTTTTGTCTCTTGACAATTTTACGAAGGCCATTGGGTTAGGCTCCGTGGTGGTAACCTGGTTGAATCCGCCACCTGCATTGTATACTGATCTGGTTGGGTTCGCTTTCAGGATACTTCCTAAAAGATCACCCTCAAAACCAATGTTTTCAGAGATCGGAACACCTGTATCAAGTGTGTTTGCAAAGTTAAGATTACTTCCAATGGTTAGTTTATTGTTGATAAACTTCTTGGTACCACTGAAACCAACACTGTATCTTTTCACATTTGAAGTCTGCACGATACCATCCTGGCTTAGATATCCAAGAGAGAAGCGGTAGTTTCCTGAGTTATCACCGCCTCCATAAGAAAGGTTATGCTGATGCGTCATGGCAGTTCTGAATAACTCTTTCTGCCAGTCAGTATCAGAACCCTGATCCTGACCGCCAGCTGCGATGTATTCCTGAGCATTCAAAAGGTCATATTTCTTTGTGATATTACTTACACCAAGAGAATATCCATAGTCAAGAGATCCTTTTCCTTTTCCTCTTTTGGTTGTAATCAAAACTACCCCGTTTGCACCGCGTGAACCGTAAATAGCGGTTGCAGATGCATCCTTCAAAATGTCAATACTGGCAATATCATCCGGGTTCAAAAAGTTAAGCGGGTTTTTTGCAGGCTGACGACCAACACCCTGGTTGTCACCGCCACTGGAAGTGTTATCTCCACTCAACGGAACTCCGTCAATTACAAATAGCGGGTTATTTCCACCAAGAACCGAGGAGGTACCACGGATCCGCACGTTAATTCCACCGCCCGGCTCCCCGCTTGACTGCGTGATCTGCACACCGGCCACTCTTCCCTGCATCAATTGTTCAGGAGATGTTACAATACCCTTTTGAAAATCCTTTGAGCCCAGTGCTGAAACTGCCCCTGTTGCATCTTTCTTTTTAACAGTACCATAACCAACGACAACGACTTCTTCCAAAGCTCTTACATCTTCTGAAAGTGTTACGTTAAGCACTGAATTGTTCCCAACCGGAACATCTTTCGGCTCAAAACCAATTGAACTGAAAGAAAGTGTCGCATTGGGAGCTACGCTGATCTGAAATTTACCATCAACATCTGTATTCGTACCAGTCGTACTTCCTTTGATCGTGATAGCAACGCCCGGAAGACCTGAACCCTTGGAATCTGTCACCCTTCCTGAAACGGCGTTTTGGGCATAACCCGTTAAAGTGAGCAGTGCAAATGCGAGTGATAATAAAACGGACCCCAGTCTCTGGCTGTTGAGGGACTTGATGCCCCAAGGGGTACTCGCTGCCTTAAATTGAACCGACGTAAGTCGATCAGAATAGGAAAATTTCATCATAAATAGGTTAATTAATTTTGTTCATTCTGGTACTTTCAGCCTTATTTATCCAAATCTAAACGCAATCATAAAACGCCGAAAAAATAGCTTTTAAGAATAATTAAAGATTGATTTGGAATTTTTGACAAATAGTAACCCAAATTAATATAATAAGTTGAAATATCACAAACATAAGTGACAAAGAATTATTCGATTATTATTATTTATTATACAATTTGTCACTTTAAAGCGAATAGAGGCACTTTTTGGAATCGTTGTTACCTCAGAATCGGAGTTAAAAATAATTTTATTTATTCTGGAATAAGTAATAGTAAATGACCGGTTACATTTTTTAATATTCGTTTCAGGCATTTTTTTTATGCAAACGTTTCTATAAAAATTTCGTGATTTGATCAGCGGTTGTGCGTAACTTTGGAACAGTTTCGTTTCTGTATATTTATTGTTATGACACCGCAGTCCTCCGTTTCCAGTACCGATTTAAAACAACTTGCCAGTCAGCTTACCGGTGATTTTTATGATGACAATACCATGCGTACCTTATATGCTACGGATGCATCAGCCTATCGTGAAATGCCGCTTGCAGTAGCCATTCCTAAAACGCTTGAAGACATTAAAACGCTGCTCGCTTTTGCTGCAGGGAAACAGATATCACTGATACCACGTACTGCAGGAACTTCACTTGCCGGGCAGGTTGTAGGCAGCGGGATCATCGTGGATACTTCAAGACATTTTACAAAAATCCTGGAAATTAATCCTGAGGAGCGTTATGTAATCGTAGAGCCGGGTGTCATCCGAGATGAATTGAATATGGCGCTCAAACCATATGGGCTATACTTTGGCCCGGAAACATCGACGGCGAACAGGGCTATGATCGGCGGGATGGTTGGAAATAATTCATGCGGATCAAATTCGGTCGTTTACGGTAGTACAAGAGAGCATTTACTGGAAGTTAAAGCAATCCTGGCAGACGGAAGCGATGTGACATTTGGCACTGAATCTCCGGAAGCATTTAAAAGTAAGGTACCTGCCTCGGCGGTATCACTTGCTGACAAAATTTATGCTAAAACGTTCGAGATACTTTCGAATCCTGCCAATCAGCATGAGATCAGGAAAGAATTTCCTAAACGCAGTGTAGAAAGACGCAATACCGGGTATGCCCTGGATATGCTTCTGGAGACCGAGCCGTTCACACCGGCGGGCGAAGATCAGGAGGTCGTCCCCTTTAACATGTGTAAGCTGATCGCGGGTTCGGAAGGTACGCTTTGCTTTTTGACAGAAATAAAGCTGAACATTATACCACTTCCACCGACAACTCAAGGTTTGCTTTGTGCGCACTTTACCTCGATTGATGAGGCCTTAAGGGCGACTATTTTAGCATTAAAATACAAACCGCAGGCTGTCGAACTGATTGATAACTACGTATTAGAATGTGCAGCTACAAATAAGGAACAAAAAGCCAATGCCTTTTTTGTTCAGAATACGGCATCCGGGGAATATCCGGCCATTCTGGTCGTAGATCTTTCAAGAGAAACGAAGGAAGAAGTGGAAGCACTGGCACAAGCCCTGGAAGCAGATTTCAGACAGGCCGCAATGGGCTATCACTTTCCTTTGCTTTTTGGTGATGATACTAAAAAAATATGGACACTGAGAAAGGCCGGCTTAGGATTGCTGAGTAACCTTCCGGGAGATGAAAAAGCCGTTGCCGTGATTGAAGACACGGCGGTTGACGTTTTTGATCAGCCACAATATATTATCGAATTCAATGATATACTGAAAAAACACGGGATGTCTGCGGTGCATTACGCGCATGCAGGTTCGGGAGAATTACACCTTCGTCCGATCATTAATTTAAAGACCAGGGAAGGGCATGAACAATTCAGGACGATTGCCGAAGAAATAGCAACACTGGTAAAGAAATTCCAGGGCTCACTTTCAGGAGAACATGGCGATGGTCGTCTGCGTGGGGAGTTTATCCCGCAAATGGTGGGTCAGCATAACTATGAATTGTTCAAGGAACTCAAACGCACCTGGGATCCTCACAATATTTTGAATCCGGGGAAGATCGTGGATACGCCGCCAATGGACACTTTTCTGCGTTACGAAGCTGACCATGAAACCCCTGAATTTAAAACCTATTTCCGATACCCTGATCAAACTGTTTTGCAGCATGCAGAACAATGTAATGGATCAGGCGATTGCCGTAAAACCGAAATGAGCGGAGGAACGATGTGCCCTAGCTTCATGGTGACCCGGAATGAAAAGGATACCACACGTGCGCGCGCCAATATTCTGCGTGAGATGCTCACAAATTCTCCGAAAGAAAATCGTTTTGATAATAAAGAGATAAAAGAAGTTTACGACCTGTGCCTTGCCTGTAAAGGGTGCAAGGGAGAATGTCCGTCAAATGTGGACGTCGCTAAACTAAAGATGGAATTTTTGCAGCACTACCACGACGAGCATGGCGTTCCGATGCGTTCCTGGCTGGTTGGAAATTTCACAAAACTGACGGGTCTGGCAAGTTATGTTCCCTGGGCATATAACATGATCTTCAAAAATGCGCCGCTTCGTAAAATAGCCAATCAGGTCGTTGGTTTTCACCCGGAGCGGACCATGCCACTTCTGCATGATACTACTTTGGTTTCATGGTATAAAAAACGCAGGAAATCAAGCTTCACTTCTGACAAAAAAGTATATCTTTTCTGTGACGAATTTACCAACTATAATGATGTGGAGATTGGCAAAAAGGCTGTTCAGGTTTTGGAAAAGTTGGGATATGAAGTCATCATTCCAAAACACGGGCCCTCAGGACGTCCGCAATTGTCAAAGGGTCTGTTGAAGGACGCGAAGAAAATTGCTGAGGAAAATGTCAGGCTATTAAAAGATGTCATTTCTTATGATACCCCGCTGATTGGTCTGGAGCCTTCCGCTATTTTGACTTTCCGTGACGAATATCCTGATCTGGTTGATGAAGACCTTGTCGAAGATGCAAAAAAACTGGCAATGAACGCCTTGCAGTTCGATGAGTTTATATCCCGCGAAATCGAGCTGAAACACATTTCTAAAAACTCTTTCAGCAAAGAAAAACGTTTAATCAAACTTCATGGGCATTGTCAGCAAAAGGCTATTTCCAGTATGGTTCCTACAAAAAGAATGTTATCGCTGCCCGAGAATTATACGGTACAATTGATCCCATCGGGATGCTGTGGCATGGCTGGCTCTTTCGGATATGAGAAGGAACACTACGATATTTCTATGAAAATCGGAGAACTGGTACTTTTCCCAACGGTCCGCAAACAAGCTGAAGATGTCATTATTGCCGCTCCCGGAACCAGCTGCCGCCACCAGATCCACGACGGAACCGGTCGGAAGGCGCTGCATCCTGCGGAAATATTATTCGAAGCTTTGGTATAATTTATTGTTCAACATAATCCAGTTCCTTACCATAGGTCTCTTCCATTTTCCATAAGGAAAGTATGGCGAGCAAAAAGCAAACGGCTCCAACCGCAGCGCCCGCCTGAAGAACACCCCAGTCCGGTTTAAGGAACTGGAATAGGGGCAACGTGATCAACACCGTGGCCCGAACATTATTAGCTACTGATGTGGTAACTGTTGCACGAAGATTTGTACCGAATTGCTCGGCGGTAGTCGTAAGAAACATCGCGATGTAGCCGATTGAAAAACCTAGCCAGGCATAACTGAAATATAGAGTCTCGGCCGATTTTATCCCTCCAAAAAGAAGTACAATAACGCCTGCCAGCGTCATCATCATCATGACCAGGATCGCTTTCCTCCTGGATTGTAGCCACTGGCTTAAAAACCCGCTAAAAAAATCGCCTGTCACTATACCTATATACGTATACAGAACACAAGTGCCCGCCGGGACATCTCCGGGGATACCGAGTGCTTTCGCGAATTCATTTCCGAATGTAGCATAAATCCCGATCACCAGATAGGTTGGCAAAGCGATCCCCATACAACGCAAATAACGGATGAGCCGCTCGCGTTTTGTAAAGATCGTCCACCATTGTACCGACTTCGTTATGTTATCCTTGATTCCTTTTTCAAAAAGAGAGGATTCCAGCACGTTCACACGAAGGGCCAAAAGAACTAATCCCATTCCGCCGCCAATGAAATACGCCATTCGCCAGTCCGTAAGTTTCACAGCAAAAAAGGCGGCAACAGCACCCGCCAGGCCGACACTGGCTACAACGGAAGCGCCGTATCCGCGGTGTTCTTTTGGAAGAATTTCTGCGATCAAGGTAATGCCAGCGCCAAGTTCGCCAGCCAGACCAAGTCCTGCAACAAATCTTAAAATGGAATACAGCTCAACATTATTAGTAAATCCACAGGCGATATTAGCCAGAGAGTACATCAGGATTGAACCGAAAAGCACGGATCTACGACCCATTTTATCACCCCAAATCCCCCAGAAAAAGCCCCCGATCAGAAGGCCTGCCTGCTGCCAGTTATATATTCTTGCACCGATTAACGAAATTTCCGCTTCGGATAGTCCGAGATCTTTTAAACTTGGTACACGGACGATATTGAACAAAAGCAGGTCATATACATCGACAAAGTAGCCAAGCGAGGCTACGATCACCGGTAACGAAAGCACAGAACGAATCGCAGAAGTATTATTCGGAGCGAAAATTGAATTCATATTTTACACATAACGGGATAACAGGAGCCATTTTCTAAAAGTAGCAACAAAAATATTAATCATCAATCGGTTTCCTGCGCATCGACTTCACCTGCGATTTTTTCTGTTTTCCTGCCAGCCTGTCAAGTTTGGAAGCTAAGGTGGGTCTTGTCGGTTTTCGTTTTTTAGGAACAAAAAATGCCTGCTGGATTAATTTATTAAATTTTTGAACAACCTTATCCTTGTTTGCCAGTTGTGACCGTTCCGTCTGATGATAAAGGACCAGGATTTTCTCACTGGTCAATTTATTGTTTAATTTATTTATCAACGTCATTTTTTCATCATCCGTTAACAAATCAGAATTGGAAACATCAAACCGTAACTCAACTTTCGTTTCGACCTTATTAACATTTTGTCCTCCGCTCCCACCGCTTCTGGCCGTTTGGAAAACAAGTTCGGGATGTAATTTTTCGGGATTGATCATGGCGTGTTTTCAATTATTGTTAACGTGTGTTAAGGTATATACGAATTTGATATCATTTTTCGCTTTTCCGATGTAAAATATCATATGTTTAATAAACAATTTAAATATCTAAAAAACTCACTTACAAGTAATTACACAAAATAAACCGGTAAACCAACAGGCAAAATTACTCTTTTCGACCTAAATAGACTGCGAACCTTTGTTTTTCACTAGAAATGATGCTTTAAACCTGCGATAAATTTTTGAGTCAAACAACCGATTTTAATTCAGAAAACAACTAATTCATACGGCCATGTATAACATGCATAAGTTCCGGATTTTCGCCTTGTCGATTCTACTCCTTGGAGGTATTTCCATTCAGGAAAAGGTAGAGGCTCAGCCGGGTGTTTCTATCTCTTTTCAAACCTTTTACAATGAGTTATCTCCTTATGGCCGCTGGATTAACACACCGCAATACGGGTCGGTCTGGACTCCCTATGCGGATCCCGGGTTTCAGCCTTATTCAACAAACGGCTATTGGGAAGTAACGGAATACGGCAATACCTGGGTATCAGACTACGACTGGGGATGGGCGCCCTTTCACTACGGACGCTGGTCTTTCGACGATTACAATGGCTGGTTCTGGATTCCGGGATATGAATGGGGACCTGCCTGGGTAAACTGGCGTTCCGGTGGCGGATATTATGGATGGGCGCCGCTTGGACCTGGTGTTAATGTAAATGTGTCCGTCAATATTCCGTCTTTCTGGTGGGTATTTGTTCCTCAGCAATATATTACCACCCGCGGCTGGCGCGATTACTGTGCCCCTCGGGGACGTTACAACCATATCTATGGCCAGACAACCATCATCAATAATTATTACCGGAATGATAATCGTACGTATGTTTATGGACCGAGACGTGATGAAATTGAACGGGTAACAAGGCGGTCGGTTGTTGTGAGAGACATTGACCGTAACCGCCGAGGCACCGTCATAGTGGACCGTTCCAATGGAAGAAACAGCAATTATTATGGAAATGAACGTGGCAGAACTTACAGCGAGCCCGGCAATAACAGCCGCTATGGATACGATAACAATAACCGCAGAGGGACTATCCCGGATAATAATTCCGGAAACCGGAACAACGACTACCGGTCCAATAACCGCACTTACGATGGTGGAAATGGAAACAGAGGGACTGAGATAAGAACCGAGCGGGAAAACCGCCCGTCTGTCCCCGACCGCTCTGCTGAACGAACCGCTCCTGACAGAGGTTATTCCACTCCAAGCCAGAGCCCCCGTGAAATGAACCGCTCAAGAAATCAGGAACAGCCTGCATATAATGGCGACAGTCGTGCGACCCGCACCTATGATCAGCCACGCACTGCTCCCAATACTGAGCAGAACCGTTCACGACAAAGTGAGCCTTCTTACAACACCGGACGTTCCAGAGATTATGGAAACAGCGAAAGATCGTCTAACAATGCTCCGGCAGTTCGCCCTAATCCTTCTGAAAGAAGTTCGGGCGAATCATCCAGAGGCGGGAATGGCGGTGGCAGATCCTATGAAAATCCGGGTGACAGACCCGAGAGAGGTGGCCGCTCTCCAAGATAACATCACCTGATCATTAAAAAGCTCCTCAAGGAAACTTCAAGTTTTCTGAGGAGCTTTTTAATGTATTGTACTTTTATAATTACAATATTTCCTGATTATTACGTTTCAACATAAATAGTCAGATTTTAAGGAAATGTGGTAATTTCAGCATACTTTTTAACCTATGACGCTTTAATGGAAATCCAGTTTGACATTGATTTTAAGGAGAGTGCGCCAAAATACATGCAAATTATCAAATCGCTGTTATTGGCCATTGGTAAGGGAAAACTGAAACGAGGAGATAAAATACCGTCAATCAACCAGTTAAGCGAAGAATATTTATTATCACGTGATACCGTTGAAAAGGCCTACAAACACCTGATCAAGGATGGCGTGTTGATTTCTGTCCGGGGAAAAGGTTATTTTATCAACCGTGTCGACATTGAAACAACGTCAAGGATACTGCTTGTATTTAACAAGATCAGCAATTATAAAAAACAGATCTACAATGCCTTTGTTGAAAACGTAGGCCGTAACGTGATCGTCGACCTTCACATTCATCATTCCAATATCAATATTTTCAATAATTTGATTAAAAATTCTTTGGGAGAATATGATTACTATGTAATCATGCCGCATTTTTATGAAAACGAAGATGAGGCGGTAAAAATCCTGAACCTGATTCCATCAGAAAAGCTGATTCTGCTCGATAAGGATATCTTAGAGAACAGTCCGTCGAAACATTCTGCTGTATATCAGAATTTTGAAAAAGATATTTTACATACCCTCAACGAGGCAATCGATCTTTTGCAGGGTTATAAAAAACTGATCCTGATCTTTCCGACACTTATTCCTTACCCAAAGGAAATCATCAAAGGATTCAGGCTTTTTTGTATACAACATCAGTTTGACCACGAGATAATCTATGAGACAGATGAAAACATCACGGTACTGAAAGATGCGGCCTATGTGATAATTGAAGAAACGGATCTGGTCAATCTTATCAAAAAGTGCCATGAACAGCGTCTTGTTGTTGGAAAAGATGTTGGTATAATTTCTTATAATGAAACACCGCTTAAAGAAATTCTGCTGGATGGCATCACAACGATTTCAACCGATCATGAACAGATGGGAAAATCAGCGGCTCGCCTGGTGATGGAAAATAAAACGGAGAGTATTAAAAATCCCTTTACACTGATCAGAAGAAAATCTCTATAAAGCAAAACGCCACCGGGAGTTACCCAATGGCGTTTTTCTAAATATTCTGATTACAGGCCAGTAGCAACTGTCACTGTTCCCCGTTCGCTGATAAGATTTTCTCTTATTTTAAGATCACGAAATAACCCAATTGGATCCAGAGAACCGCCGCTGTGCAACATAGCTTCTCTTACCAATGGGCGGACATCTGTTCTGAACGCGTTTTGCAGCAACTGCTGTGCCAAAACTACGTCATTATTCTGACGAGCGCTCTCCAGCTTTTTACTATCCAGGATAAGCGCCTGGGCATAAGAGAGCAAAATAGCTTCTACGGACTGCATCAAATCCTCCAACGGATCTTTTACATTGTGACTCGCATCGATCATCCAGGCAAATCCATCGCTGCCTTTCCCGGCACGCTTCATTCCTTCAACCAATTCTACAAAAATCAGGAACAACATGTAAGGCCTGATACTTCCAACGGTAAGGTCATCATCACCATATTTCGAATCATTGAAATGGAAACCAGCCAGACGGCCTTCCATCATCAAGGTGGCAACAATTTGTTCTATGTTTGCATTTGGCAAATGGTGACCTAAATCTACCAGAACATCCGCTTTCGGCCCTAATTTCTGGCAAAATAGCAACGAGCTTCCCCAATCCTGAATAACGGTCGAATAGAAATTAGGCTCGTAGGCCTTATACTCCACGAACACTTTCCAATCTTCCGGAAGCGCATCATATATTTCCTGCAAAGATTCCAGTGTGTTCTGAAAAGATCTTACAAAGTTAGACTGTCCGGGAAAGCAGGAGCCATCTGAAAGCCAGATCGACAGTGCTTTGGATCCCAGTTCTTTCCCATATTTAATTACTTCGATATTGTGTTCAACCGCCTGTCTGCGGACCTTCGGGTCCACATGCGACAAGGAACCGAACTTATAAGATAATTCCTGATTTTTCTGATCCTGAAAAGTATTGGAATTTACCGCGTCAAACTTCAGATCCAGCGAGGCAGCAAGTTCGATCATCGCATTTGAGTCGCTTGGTATATCCCATGGAATGTGAAGCGAGATTGACCCACTGGAACGATTCAGTGCATGTAAAATGCCGACATCCTCAATTTTTTCAACTAATGAGCCGGGCTCTCCAGCTCCTGAGAAACGACCAAAACGCGTACCACCCGTTCCCAAAGCCCAGCTTGGTATGGCAACCTGAAATGCCTGCAGCTTTTTTACGATCGCGTGGGCGTCAATGCCCTGTTCGCCTAATTGTTCCTTTAAAAATATGAACTGGTTGTTGTGTTTTCCAAGCAATCCCTCATTATGCTGGTCAATGCGATATTGTTCTATTTTCATCTTTTTAGCATTAAAGAATTAGAATTGAGCTTTTGAAACAGAATCTGATGATCATTTCGATCTATTCAACGTTTCAATCGCAGCAGTATTTCGTAAAAAAGAAGCTGTGCCAAAAGCAAAATTTACTTTTTAGCACAGCTTTCTATTAAGTTACTAGCGCACGAATGCAGCCGGCACTCCACCATCAATGTTCAGGACATTTCCGGTACTTTTCCCTAACAATCCACCAACGAATACAAAAACGCCGTTTGCAATGTCCTCTGTATGAATTTCAGCATTCAAAACGGTGCGTTTTGCGTAATATGCCGGTAATTCTTCAATCTTTATTCCATAAGCTTTTGCACGGCCAGCCGCCCAGCCACTTTCCCAGATCTTGCTTCCTGAGATCACCGCATCCGGGTTTACTACATTTACGCGGATCTTGTCCGGCCCCAGCTCTGCTGCCAGAAGTCGGGTCATATGTTGCTGAGCCGCTTTCGCAGTTCCATATGCAACGTTATTCGGTCCTGAAACCAGGCCGTTTTTACTTGCGATGTTGATAATATCACCGCCTAAACCTTGTTGGCGCATGATTGCAACCGATTCCTGTGAAACCAGGAACTGACCTTTTACCAATACATCCTGCAATATATCCCAATCCTTAATTGTCGTTTCGGCAAGTGGTTTGGAGATTGAGAGGCCTGCGCAGTTTACAACAATATCCACGCCACCAAATTTCAGTTTTGTAGTATGTAACCCTTGCTTGATCTGATCGACTTCCAAAACATTGGCATTGGCTGTAGCTGAAAAATCTTTACCAAATTTTGCGTCGAATTCAATTTTTGTTTCTGCTAACGCTTTGTCATCGATATCCGAAATAACGACGCAGGCACCCTCTTCAAGAAACTTCTGTGCAATCGCTTTACCAATGCCACCTGATCCGCCGGTAACAAAAGCCACTTTACGGGAAAGTGATTTTTCCTTTGGCATACGTTGCAGTTTGGCTTCTTCCAGTAACCAGTATTCAATATCAAAAGCTTCCTGTTCAGGCAATGAAACATAAGAAGAAACGGCCTCCGCACCTTTCATTACGTTGATCGCATTAGTATAAAACTCTGCGGCAACACGGGCAGTCTGTTTATCTTTTGCGAAAGAGAACATACCAACGCCCGGATACAAAATGATCACCGGGTTCGGGTCACGAACGGCCGGACTGTTGTCATGTTTGCAGCGATCATAATAAGCTTGATAATCTACCCGGTACGCTTCGAACTGCGGGCGGATAGCGTCCAGAATTGCAGGTGCATCGCCAGACAATGTTTCCAGGGAAAGATCCAATACCAGCGGACGGATCTTTGTACGAAGGAAGTGGTCAGGACAGCTGGTGCCCAAGGGAGCAAGTTTATCAAGATCATTGCTGTTGATAAATTCCAGAACACGGGAATCATCGGTAAAATGTCCTACCATCGTCTGACGGTCAGAAGCCAGGCCGCGAAGGTAAGGAGCTAACTGTCCTGCAATTTCAAGACGACGTGCTGCATCCAGACTTTCCTGTTTTGCGCCCCCAAACACCGGACGTTTTTTACCATAATTTGCTTCAAGATATTCCGAAGCTTTTTCAATTACATCAAGCGTATTGATGTAAGATTCGTAAGCAGTGTCTCCCCAGGTAAACAGCCCATGTCCACCCAAAACGATTCCGCGGATTCCAGGGTTGTCGGCAAGCGTTTTTTCCAGTTTCAGACCAAGATCAAAACCAGGACGTTGCCAGGGCACCCACGCAAGTTCTCCATTAAATAATTCCTGTGTAATGGCCTCCCCTTCTTTCGAAGCAGCAATGGCAATTAAAGCATCAGGGTGTAAGTGGTCGATATGTTTGAATGGAAGCAGACCGTGCAGGGGTGTGTCGATTGACGGAGCTTTCGATTTAAGATCATAGATACAATGGTTAAAAAGTTCAACCATTTCGTCTTCGAACTCAAGACCACGGTAAATATTTTTCAGAGCATGCAGGCGATTTTGATAAAGACCGGCAAGGCCGCTTCGTTTCAGAGTCCCGATATCTCCGCCAGAGCCTTTGATCCACATCACTTCGACAGAATTGCCCGTCAAAGGATCCTTTTCAATGGTCTTACAGCTGGTATTTCCACCGGCATAATTTGTAAGACGAAGGTCTGCTCCAAGTAAATTGGAACGATACAAAAGTAACTCCACCTGATCATCACCCAGGGAAGCCGCTTTTTCTTCGTCCCAAAGGTAACTTACATACTTGTACTGCTCTGCTTTTAAAATGCTCATATTGTTTTGTTTTTTATAATCACTTTTTGGTTAAAATCGCTTAAAAGTAACAGGTGGGTCAACTCGGAAAACTTCGCTTTTTATTACGATACAAGATTAGAAAACTTCGCATTGGGTACCGTCCTGTGGTATCCTGCATACTAAAAAAATATAAGATAAATAAGTTATTTTTTAATTAAAACGGCCTGAGCAGAAAAATCTACCCAGGCCGTTCAGCGAGAAAGTATTATTACCTGCTAATTTTGAATGACTATTTTCCGCGTTTCTCCCCCTACTTTAATTAAATAAAGTCCGTTTAAAAGTTTATCCGTCCGAACGGGCTGCGCAGGATTTACCTTTTGTTCAAGCATCACCCTACCCTCTGAATTCCTGATTTCAACGGCCTCCTCCCTATCCAGTCCTGAAACAAAAAACTCACTTTTCGCAGGATTGGGATAGACGCTCAGTTTTGTTTTATCCTGTTTCACAGTAATGATTCGCGAATATTCCGATTTCCCGTCCCAGTCCAGTTGTTTCAGCCGGTAATAGGTTTTGAAATAGGGTTTTGCATCCAAAAAGGTATAGGTTTTATCTCCCCGATTATCCCCCATCCCATCGACGAAACCAATATTTTCAAATGTTTTCGCATCGGCACTGCGTTCGATCTGGAAGCCTTTGTTGTTGGTTTCTGAGGTGGTTTTCCACGTGAGGAGGTTGCCTTCTGAGCTGGTTTTCCCGGAAAATGTGGTTAGGGTAACGGGTAAGGAAGATACAGTATAATCATCGCTTACTAATTTCAACTGCGTGGCAATACTATTGGTAACCTCAACCCTGAATGTTCCTAACTCATCTGCATTAAAATATGGATTACCTATGTTTGTTGCTACTAAAACTCCGTTTTTAAACCATTTATACGTATTATTTGCCAGGGTACCTCCTGCCTCAACGAAAAGCATTCCTCCTTGTCCTGACGAGGAACTAAGTGGAAAATAGCCATACATCGGAATTTTTGCCTGATTATAATATGATTCTAAACGGCTAATATTTGTTTCCATCCCATTAAAAGTAAAGGAATTACCGTAGACATATACATTAGCTGAAGTAGGCAGGTCTGATAAGTCAGGAATAGCCCCACTTAAAAGTCCAAATTCATGTTCTCTAAAATAACTCCAAAAACTTAAGTCTAAAAACAACAATTTACTTAATTTTCCTAAGTTAGGTGGAATGACACCATTGAAATCATTGTAAGATAAATTAAGATATTCTAAACCCAAAATATTCGCGATCCACAATGGGATAGCCCCGTTAAGATTTTGGGAATGCAGATCTAAGTGGGTTAAATTTAGCAAACTCCCTAGTTCATCGGGAATAACACCGGTTAATAATCCATATGGATCAAATCCTGAATCTATAGGAATATAAGATATATCCAAGTATCTTAACTTAACCAAATTGCCTATATTAGCCGGAATACTCCCTGTAAAAAAATTTCCGCCAAGATCAAGATGTTCGAGGTTGATTAAGTTTCCAATTATAGCTGGTAAAGCACCACCTATCCCACCCGTATGCACTTCAAGATCCCCATTTTCCATAACTCCTATACCTTGATCCAAATCAAGAATTTTTAACGCTGAAAGATTTCCGAGGTCAAAAGGAAGAGTTCCTGCTAGCATATTAGTAGACAAGTTTAAGCCGGTCACACGTCCGGCTTCACATGTAACACCATACCACCCACAGGGGTTGTCTCCGGGAGAGCCCGGAACAGTCCAGCCTGTATTGTTATACCAATTTACTCCATCAGTGGAATTATAAAGTGCGACGAGAGCCAACCGGTCATCTTCTAAAGTCTGCGCAAAACTCGTGCTTACAGAAAGGACTAAAGCCAAAAGAAAGTAGTAATGTTTCATAGTGTTTTTATCAGTGTGAAATTAAAGTGCAAGACAACGAAAATCATGAAGAATGAAACATTGTCATTCATGCAGGATCTTTAAGAGAAGTCGTTCAAAGACGTTGAAATCATTGGCAATTAAGTATTCTTCTGCCAACTCAAAATCAAATTTTAAACAAAAAAACCTTTTACCAAATTATTTACACAATAATTTGATAAAAGGTAACTTATCTCAAATTCTAAAATAAAAACTACTTCCAGCTCAATCCCATATTATAAAACAAAAACGCATAAATATCCGCCTGGGTTTCTAATGCCTTTTTGGTATTGCTGGCTCCGTGTCCGGAATTTGTGTCAATGCGAATTAAAAGCGGATTTGTTGAAGACTGACCGGCTTTTGCTTGCAGTTCAGCGGCATACTTAAAAGAATGCGCCGGAACCACCCGGTCGTCGTGATCGGCTGTCGTGATCATCGTCGCCGGATAATTGACACCTGATTTGATATTATGTAATGGAGAATATCCATACAGCATTTTGAATTCTTCTGCATTGTCGCTGCTTCCATAATCGGCGATCCAGTTCCACCCGATCGTGAATTTATGGAAACGTAACATATCCATTACCCCAACAGCGGGAAACGCAACCCTGAATAATTCAGGACGCTGATTCATAACGGCACCAACGAGCAAACCACCATTCGACCCACCCTGTATGGCTAAACGTTCAGGAGAAGTATATTTTTCCTTGATCAGAAATTCTGCCGCCGCTATAAAATCATCAAAAACGTTTTGTTTTTTCAGCTTCATGCCCTGCTCATGCCATTTCTCCCCATATTCACTTCCGCCACGCAGATTGGCCTGAACATACACGCCGCCCTGATCTAAAAACGGAATACGTGTAGGGCTAAACGACGGCGTAAGACTAATGTTAAACCCGCCATAACCATAAAGAATGGCCGGGTTGGAACCATCAAGTTTCAGTCCTTTTTTATAGGTAATGAATGCAGGAATTTTTGTTCCGTCTTTGCTTGCGTAAAAAACCTGCTTCGTTTCATAGTCATCAGGTTTGAAAGAAACTTCCGGCTCACGAAAAACGGAACTTTTGTGAGACGCAATGTCATATCTGAAAATCGTAGGCGGATAGTTAAAAGAGGTATATGTATAAAACACAAACGAATCACCCTTTTCGCCTCCGAAACCGCCAACAGTTCCTAGTCCAGGCAGTTGTACTTCATTTTCCAGCTTCCCGTTCAGATCGTACACATATACCCGTGAAGTCACGTCTTTTGAATAAGATGCAAAGATCTTTCCACCTGCTGTACCTGCTCCCTGCAGCGGCTCTGGTTTTTCCGGCAGAAACGGTTTCCAGCCCTTTGATTTACTTTCATAAAAGAGCACTTTTCCGTTCGGAGCATTTTCGTTGGTCTCGACAAGAAATCCACCGTCAACATTTTCAATGATATTGTAGCTAAAATCGGTAATTTCCTCTTTGATGGCAGTGAATTCAGATTCTCCTTTTTTCATCACCCATAAGCCGTTCCCGTCTTTTCCCTTTCCTCTGTCGCTTACGTAAAGCGCGGCAAACTGTTCATCCTCTGTTGTGCTGACCGTATGAAATCTTTGTCCGTTGGCCGGATCTTCAAATATCAATTTATCCGCAGACTGGCTCGTACCTATTTTATGGTAAAATACCTGATGATTTTCATTTTTTGAGGCTAGCGCGCTTCCATCAGGTTTTGGATAACTGCTGTAATAAAAACCATCTCCCTGCCAGGCCGCACCTGAAACTTTCACCCATTCTACTTTATCTGAAAGCATTTTCAGCGTATTCATATCCATAACCTGATATTCCTGCCAGTCGGATCCGCCTTTTGAAAAACCCAGGACTGCATGATTCCCGTCTTTTGAAAGTTCAAAGACCGTCAACCTGGTAGTACCGTCGGCAGATAGTTTATTCGGATCAAGCACGGTTTCAGGAGATCCATTCAGGCCTTTCTGGCGATAAAGAACAGCCTGATTCTGCAATCCGTCATTCTTGTAGAAATAAAAATAATCCCCCTTTTTTGACGGTGCTGAATATTTAGGATAGTTGTAAGCCTTTTCCAGATCGGTAAAAATTTTTCCTTTATAAGGAATTTTATTCAGGTATCCGAACGTGACTTCATTCTGAGCTTTTACCCAGTTAGCTGTTTCTTTGGAACGATCATCTTCTAGCCAGTGATAAGGATCGGACACTTTCGTTCCGTGATATTCATCTACGTGCTCAACCTGATTCGTTTTGGGATAAGTTATTTTTTGGGCGGAGCCATCGGCGCCGATCAGCGTAGCAGTAAGTGCAGTCATGCTTAAAATTTTATAATTCATATTCTTTATTTATTATGATCTAAACAACAATAGTAACCCGGGTATTACCAAATAATAAAATATTTTCAATTTCTCTCTGTCTTTTATTTTACATTAAAGTAAAACAACGCATCTTTATTATTTTTAATCGGATCAAAATAATTTAGAGCTTTTAACGCAGTTACTGGCGTTGACACATGCCATTGATACCTTACCCGATACAAGAATTTGCCGGTCGCACCTTATTTATGAAAAAATGACGCGGAACTCTGTATCATACTTGACGTTATTCCTGTTGATATTGAATCTGGCCTTCCTGGCCGGTCAAAGCCGTGCGTCCCATCCTGTCGCTACGCCTGTTGCAAATGCAGGCGTGCTTGATCTGAGAAATGTTGACCTGGAAAATTTCACAGTCCCGATCAACGGAACCTGGAAGTTTTATTGGAAACAACTCAAAAAGCCACAGGCTCCGGAATCTTATCATGAACTGGTAAAGTTCCCCGATCTTTGGAACAACATACTCTGGAAAGGCAAATTTTTACCTTCACAAGGATTTGCGACCTATGAACTACAGGTACTTCTTCCGAAAGAGAAGGGGCAGTTCGCTTTTAATATCCGGGATATGTACAGTGCCTATACTTTCTATGTCAATGGAAAAATTGTGGCGTCAAACGGTATTCCCGGCACCACAAAAGAAAGTACGGTCCCGTATTGGTCATCCCAGGTCAGGCCCTTCCGCTCAGCCGACACACTACATTTGACCTTGCATATTGCTAATTTTCATCATTCGAAAGGTGGCAATGCCAAGTCTATTGAAATCGGATCTTTCAGTACGCTGCAGGCTGGTAAAAATCTGGATTATGCCTTTGATTTCCTGTTAACAGGCTGTATGGTAATGGGCGGGCTCTATTTTCTGGGTCTTTATCTGCTCGGACGGCACGACAAGGCTACTCTGTATTTTTCACTGTTCTGCTTCTTTTACAGCTATCGTATCATCGGAACCGGTGATTACGCCATTCATTCGATCTTCCCGTCACTTGGCTGGCAGCTGGCAATACATTGTGAGTACATTTCACTCTTCATGGCTGTCGCCATGTTTGCACTCTATACCCGCAACCTTTACTGGGACGACACGCCACACAGGATTATTTTCGTGATGACCGGTATTTGTTTTGCCCTGAGTGTCATAACGCTGATCTCACCTCCTGTTTTATTCACAAAACTGATCAACCCCTTCATTGGCCTTTTGGTTTTCTATATTGTTTTTGCGACATCCATTTATATCAAAGCGTATAAAAACAAGCGTATCGGTGCAAAGTATGCCGTAATAAGTACAGGCGGCATTTTTATCATTTTCATTGCGCTCATCTTAGCTTACTATGACGTCACGTACCCTGAAAAGCTTTTTTTATTTATCGGTTATCTGGGTTTCTTTTTCTGTCAGTCGATCATACTCTCCTTTCGTTTCGCCTACACCTTAAAAAAGGCCAAAGCCGACGCCGAAATGGGGTTAAAAGTAAAGAATGAGTTTTTGAGTACCATGAGTCATGAAATCAAAACGCCCCTGAATGCCGTTGTTGGCATGACCCATCTGATGATGAAAGAAAGGCCGCGGCCGGATCAACAGCAGCGTCTGGATGTACTTCTGTTCTCAGCAAACAATCTGCTTAACATTGTCAATGATATCCTTGATCTCAATACGATTGAAGAGGGTAAAATTCAGTTCGTTGAGGCTCCGTTTGACATCAGAGCGCTTGCAGTCAATATCATTTCAGTTTACAAAATGTCCGCTGCTGATACAGGTATAGAACTCATTCTTGATGTAGAGAAATCTGTACCTGCGAAGATTTCGGGTGATGCCAAGCGTATGACACAGGTCATCAGCAATCTGGTGCAGAATGCAATCAAATTTACCAGGATAGGCTGGGTAAAACTGACCATCACGACGATTACCAGCACTGAACGGGACATTACCCTGAAGATCTCCGTTCAGGATACCGGCATTGGCATTGCGAAAGAAAAGCAGGTTTTGATCTTTGACCACTTTACACAAATTGAGTCTTCCTCGACAAGAGGTTTTGGAGGAACCGGGCTTGGCCTGGCCATTAGTAAAAGGCTCCTGGAATTGCAGGGCTTAAAATTATGTCTTGAAAGCGAGGAAGGTAAGGGCTCTGACTTTTATTTTATTCAGATATTTCCTTTGCCGGCAGAAGTAAAAGATGAACCAGGAACCGTCCAGGAAAGTGTTGATGAAAAACCATTAAGAGGGATCCGTGTTCTTGTTGTAGAAGACAACCGGATGAACGTGGTGGTGGTGCAGAACTTCCTGAAAAGATGGGGTGCAGAGTCTGAAGTTGCCATGAACGGACAAGAGGCTCTTGACCGGTTTGATGCATCGCGCCATCAAATCGTCCTTATGGATCTTCATATGCCAGTTCTGGATGGTTATCAGGCGACTAAACAGCTTCGTGAGCGCGGAGAGCGTGTGCCCATCATCGCGCTGACCGCCAGCCTTGCACCAGACGTTAAACAGGATATGTTCAGTATTGGGATGACCGATATTGTTTCCAAACCTTTCAATCCAGACCAGCTGCTAAACAAAATTATGGATCAGACTGTCCGGTCATAACCCAGTGTCAGGATTATTTCCTCTGATAATAATTTAAATTCACACTAGTAGCCTGTCCAATTTCTCCAAGTGTATAAAAACCTTTTCCGTCACGGCCGAAACTGATCGCTTCCCCCTGTGGTTCAGGAGCAAGAAATATTTGCTTTTTGGGTGATTTTAATAAGGTTTGTGCAATGGTTTCGCCTGAATTTCTGATCCAGTAAAATGCTGATGTATAATTCCTGATCAGTATTTCGCCACCGTTGACAGCCACACTTCCCCCGGTTGCAAACACGACAGATGGAATGTTTCCAACCTTTTCAGCAACAATTGTTGAGGACGTAGACTGAGGATATGCCAGTCGATACAGTCCAGCCTTATCCAGTTCCTTGGATACCACAAAAATATCTTTGGTGACCGGATCCAGCAATAATGTTTCTGCATCACGCGGCCCGTCCGGGTAACTGAATGTTATCTTTTCCAGCGAACTCTGACTAAATGAACCGTCGCGACTACTGATTTCAGGAATACGGTAAATGATATTGGTGGAAGTCATTGGAGGATTATTATTTCCTATCTCTCCGATATACAAATAATTCACCCCCTCTGCCGGGCCAGGGCCGCTTGAAAGGTCTTCCCAATCATGATTCGTCGCGCCGGGAATATTATATTCTCTGATACTCTTACCATCCGTGCTGATGAGATATAAGGAATTGGGTTTACCTGAGTCCTGCAACGTCCATAAATAGCCGCTCATTGAGAAACTATTTGCAAGCCCGGAGGCTTCATCGATAATGCCTGGCTGTATTGGAAATTGCTGGGGAACAGTGTCAAAATTGACAGACTCACCTGTTTCGGGATTAACTTCAGGATCACTGCATGCACTCCAACTGATTACCAGAATCAATATTAATAATACATTTTGCAGTTTAAATCTGAATTTATAAAATTTCATAAAAAACGTTTCATGTTAGATTTGGTAAAAATACGTACTTTTGCGCCATTTATTATCAGGCAGTTTCTTTTATATCAGTATTAAAATAATTATATGTTACGTACACATACCTGTGGTGAGTTAAGCTTAGAGCATGTAAATCAAGAAGTTGTGTTGTGTGGATGGGTTCAGAGAATCCGTGATAAAGGAGGAATGGTATGGCTCGATTTGCGTGACCGGTATGGTTTAACACAGCTTCTTTTTGAAGAAGGCAAAACACCACCGGAGGTATTGGAAACAGCGCGCTCACTTGGGCGTGAATTTGTGATCTCCACAAAAGGCGAGGTTATCGAACGCCTTTCTAAAAATGATAAAATTGCAACGGGCGCCATTGAGATACGTGTATCAGAACTATCAATTCTCAATCCTGCAAAACTTCCTCCTTTTTTAATCGAGGACGAAACGGACGGAGGTGATGACATTCGTATGAAATACCGGTATCTGGATTTGCGCAGAAACACGGTTCGGAAAAATCTCGAACTTCGTCACCAGGTTGCACGTCATACAAGGGCTTATCTGGACGACCTGAATTTTATTGAAGTTGAAACGCCTGTTCTCATCAAGTCGACACCGGAAGGCGCACGCGACTTTGTGGTACCGAGCCGTATGAACCCGGGTGAGTTTTACGCTTTGCCCCAGTCGCCTCAGACTTTTAAGCAGCTTCTGATGGTAGCAGGATTTGACCGTTATTATCAGATCGTAAAATGTTTCCGCGACGAAGATCTACGAGCAGACAGACAGCCGGAGTTTACACAGATAGATTGTGAAATGTCATTTGTGACGCAAGAGGATATTCTAAATACTTTTGAAGGGCTTATCCGTAATCTTTTCAGTAAGGTAAAAGGGCTCGATTTGCCGGAGGTACCCCGTATGACCTATGCTGATGCCATGCGTTTATACGGTTCCGACAAGCCGGATATTCGTTTTAACATGAAATTTGTCGAGCTGAAAGGAGGAGAACAGGATCTTACATCAGGTAAGGGCTTTGGAGTGTTTGATGATGCCGAACTTGTCGTAGGTGTTTGTGCGCCAGGATGTGCAGTATACACCCGCAAACAAATGGACGAATTAACGGATTGGGTTAAACGTCCTCAGATTGGAGCTAAAGGGCTGATCTATGTACGCTATAATGAGGATGGAACGGTAAAGTCGTCCGTTGATAAATTTTATTCCGAAGAGGACCTTAAGAAATGGGTCGCAGCATTTGACGCAAAACCTGGCGATCTAATCCTGCTGATTTCAGGCCAGGCTGACAAAGCCCGTAAACAGCTGAATGAAGTTAGGCTGGAAATGGGTTCCCGCCTGGGTTTCCGAAATCCGGACGAATTCCGGGCATTGTGGGTGCTGGACTTCCCATTGTTAGAATATGGCGAACAAGAAAACCGCTGGTTTGCTATGCATCATCCTTTCACAAGCCCAAAACCGGAAGATATTCCTCTTTTAGCAACAGACCTGTCGCAGGTACGTGCCAATGCATATGACATGGTTATTAACGGTGTCGAAGTTGGCGGTGGCTCTGTAAGGATTTTCGAACGGAATCTTCAGCAGCAAATGTTTGAAATACTTGGATTTAGTCCTGACGAGGCACAGGAGCAATTCGGCTTCCTGATGAACGCCTTCGAATTTGGAGCCCCTCCGCATGCAGGTATCGCCTTTGGATTTGACCGCTTATGTTCAATTTTTGGCGGTATCGATTCAATCAGAGATTTCATCGCTTTCCCAAAAAATAATTCCGGACGTGACGTAATGATTGATTCGCCGTCTAGTATTGAGGAAAAACAATTGAAGGAGTTGTCGATATCTGTCAGCACTCAGTAAAATCCTGAATGTGAAATATAAAATTCAGATAAACAACTCTCAATTATAATATCTTTATGTACTTTTGAAACGATTCAACAATCTCGTCAAAAGTTCATAAAGATGTTTTTTTGAGTCAAATAAACCATTTACGCACATTACATGCATTGCTCAATACTTCGTAAACTATTCCTATCGGGAATATTTCTTCTTCTTTTACAGCCCCTGGCGCCAGTTTTTGGTCAGACTGTTGATCCCAATTCAATTTCTAACGAACAAGTTGTAGAGTTTTATAAAAAAGCAAAAGCGAGCGGCTTGTCTGATATGGACATTGAGCAGGCTGCTTTACAGAAAGGTTATACGTTAGATCAAATCAGTGCCATGCGTAATCGTTTACAACAGGCACAAACATCGGCTCCAACACAGGCGAATAGGAGTACAACAGACGAAAGCAGACGAAAAATAGCCGATTCGACGCTTGTCAAAGTTAAACCTGTGTCCAGACTTCCAAAAGAAGACTCAGTGAGGCAAATATTCGGAGCTTCATTTTTCGAAAATTCAGCAATGAGTTTTGAGCCAAATCTAAGAATTGCAACACCAAGAAATTATATACTTGGGCCTGACGATGAGCTTAATGTGGACATTTACGGAAACTCTGTCGATAACTTCAAACTTAGAGTAAGTCCTGAAGGAACCGTAAAAATGCTTAATCTCGCGCCAGTGCAAGTAAGCGGTCTTACGATTGAACAAGCATCTGAAAGAATTATTAACAGACTTCGCACTGCATACTCAACACTAAACCGTCCTGGTGGAGGGACCTACTCGACCATCACTCTAGGCAATGTAAGGAGCATTCAGGTTCTGATTACCGGAGAAGTGACACGGCCGGGGTCTTATACACTTCCTTCTCTGGCTTCTGCTTTTAACGCACTTTATCAAGCAGGAGGGCCAAACCGAAATGGTTCTTACCGAAATATAGAAATTATTAGAAATGGAAAAATAATCCGCACGATTGATCTTTACGGATTCTTGGTTGATGCTAATTTAAAAGATAATATAGCTATGCAGGACCAGGATATTATTCTGATCCGCCCTTACGAAAAGAGAGTTGAACTCTCCGGGGAAGTAAAACACCCGGCCTTATTCGAGGTTAAAAAAGGAGAAACATTCAAGGACATCATTCGTTATGCAGGAGGTTTTACGCCAAATGCTTATGCTGCCTCTATTCAATTTAGAAGAAACACAGGCAAAGAACTGAAAGTTGGATCAGTTAAAGGAGAAGAAATCAATACGCTGGTTCCGGAAAACGGAGACAATTACCGGGTGGGTAGAATTCTGAACAGAATTGAAAACCGAGTTGTCATAGACGGCGGAGTTTATCGTGATGGAGAATATCCTATTGATGACCAGACAAACACAGTCAAAAAACTTATTCAAAAAGCTGATGGTTTGCGCGAGGACGTATTTTTGAACCGGGCTATCATTGAAAGAAAAGACGAAACACTTCGTCCGGAAATTATCGCCTTCGATTTAGGTAAATTAATGTCAGGAGAAATTGATGATATTGCTCTGAAAAGAGAGGACCATATTTTTATTAAAACCATTGATGAGCTCAAAGAGGCGTATTTAATAACAATTGCCGGCGCAGTAATCAATCCTGGAACAATCGATTTTCAAGAAGGTATTACCGTGGCCGATGCGATATTCAAATCAGGAGGTTATATTGAAGGTGGTATACCTTACCGTATAGAAGTGTCAAGAAGAATAAAAAACGATACAGTTTCTATTCCAAATTCTCAAAACGTTCGTATTTTCTCTTTGGATGTCGATGAAAATCTTAAATTAAGTCCAGCAGATGAAAAGTTCAAACTGGCTCCATTTGACATCGTTTACATCAGAAAATCCCCAAGATATGAGCCGCAAAAAGCAGTAACGATAGTTGGGGAGATCATGTATCCCGGGACGTATACTATTCTTACAAACTTTGAAAGAATTACTGATCTGATTCCAAAAGCAGGAGGTATGAAGGCAGAAGCTTATATTCGCGGCGCACGGTTTTACAGAAACAGAGAACTCGTTGCTGTTGATTTAAATGCGATTTTAGAGAAACCCTCACTTCCTTCCAATCTCTTACTTCAAAACGGTGATTCCCTACGTATTCCTACGAAGTCCGAGACAGTCAGGATCATGGGAGCCGTTCAAAACCCTTCTGTTGTCAATTTTGATCCTAAGTTTTCATTTAAAGATTATATTTCACAAGCAGGTGGATTCATGGAGAATGCATGGAAAAGCAGGATCTACGTCTCCTATCCTAACGGAAGAACTTTTAGAAGCAAGAAATTTTTGTTTTTTACTTCAAGGCCGAAAATAGAAGCAGGATCGATTGTCACTGTTCCTCTTAAAGAAAAGAAGACAGATCGAGAGACTTCTCCAGGAGAACGTATAGCGATCATTTCTCTTATCACGACTGTTACAATCTCACTGATTAGTATTTTAAAAAAATAGCATAAAAATAACATATTATGCCAGAAAATCTCCAGCCATTGGGAAATAGGAAGAGTGAGTATACAGAGATTACTTTTAATGATATTAGTACTTTTTTTAAAAAACACTACTTTTTCCTAGCCTTATTTACAGTATTTTGTACTTTCTTCGGTTATGCGATGAGTTACACCATGGCTAAGATGTATCGGTCGGAAACTGTGTTACTACCAGAGCAAGGACCTGCCAATGGTGGTGGTTTTCTTGCAAGTCTTGCCGGGCTTGGAGGTATCTCTGCTATTGAAAAAATAGGAGCAGTTAGAACAGATTTATATCCCAATGTGATGAAAAGTATGCCATTTGCCATATTCATGCTTAAGCAACCAGTCAAGGATATAAATAACAAAAATTATAAAAGCCTTGAAGAATTCTTATCCGAAAAGCCTAAGGGACACTTTTTTGGCCTAATTCCGGCATCTCCTGAGGTCAATTCTCCTCCATCTCCTAAACTTGCTGACAAGGAAATTTTAACACTTTCACTTAAAGAAGAAAATAATGCCAGATCAATTCTCGGATTAATTAATACCACAATTGATCCGAAAACTGGTATTATCACTATTGAATCTGAAACAAAAGATCCGGTAGTATCTGCAATGGCTGTTTCTGCGGCAAGTCGCTACTTGCTTAACTACGTAGAAGACTATAGAACCGGAAAAACGGCTCGAGAAGTTACATTCTTGGCGAAAAGAATGAGTGAAGCAAAACAAAGGGAGATGCGGGCTGAGTATGCACTTCAAAGCTACCGAGATAGAAATAGAAACGCTTATCTTAATGTGGCCCGTATTGAAGAACAAAGGTTACAATCAGATTATACACTTGCTCAATCCCTTTATATTGACCTGGCAAGAAAATATGAACAGGCTGCAATCAAGGTCAAGGAGGAACAGCCTATCTTTAAGGTCTTGGAGCCGGCAAAAGTATCGTTTCAAACAAGTAAACCACGCAGAGCTCTAATTGCGTTATCTTTTGGCTTCCTCGGATTCATTTCTGCACTGGCCTTTATTCTAATAAAAATCTCCAGAAGTAAAATTACAATCCATTGAAATTACAAATTGTGATCGTAAATAACGTCCACTACATAGTGTTTTTATGATCAAAAATGGTATAATAAATATCTTAGGGCAAATTCTTAAAGTTGGGTCTAGCATTTTAATAACTCCAATTTTAATCAAATTTCTTGGACTTCAAACTTTTGGTCTATTAAGTTGGTCAACCGCGATCTTAGCTGCAGTGCAGCTTGCTGAGGGGGGACTTAGTTCTGGCTTACTTTATTACCTTTCGGAGAAAGGACTTTATGATAATTCTCAACATTCCGAAGAAAAGAAAAACCAAATTATTTCGTCAGGAATTATCTTATTAATTAGTTCATCCATTCTTGTTGTTCTAATTTTATTTTTTGGGTCTTCTTTTCTGGTTCAAACACTCAACGACATTAGTGATGTCCAGCGGAAAGAAGCGCAAAATGCACTCCTAATTGGATCAGTTTTAATTGGAATTAAAATATCTCAAAGTATATTTTGGGCTATTTTACAATCAAAATACATGTATAAAGAATACAGTGCAATTAGTACTATCCAAATAATCATAACAAATTTAGGATTGGCACTTTTAGCGTATTGGGGACAAAGAGATATAACAGCCTTTGTATTATTAAATATTGTAATATCAGTTGCATTTACCATTTGTCTGTTTCTTATAACAAAAAAGATTATTCATTCTTTCAAATGGGACTTGTCCAGAAAAGTTTTGACCAATATGTTCATATATAATTTTGGTGTTTGGGGAAGCAACCTCGGCTCAATCTTATTTTCCCAAGGGGACAAACTGATAATTGCCCATAATCTGGGAATTGAAATATTGAGCGTTTATACAATCTTCACCAATTTAGTAGGTCAAATGAATCAATTTGCAGCCCAGGCAACGCACCCCATTGTTCCCATGGTAAGTTCACATTCTCAAGATTCTTCACTAATTGCAGAAAATTTAAGAAAATCCATAAAACACGCCTTCATATTAAATGTCTATATTTCTCTAGGTGGAGCTGGTATATTTATTATTCTTGGAGAGCCTATTTTATCTTATTTCCTAAATCATAACTTTTCGATACAATACCTATTCCCATTTCAAATGCTTTCATTAATATACGGCATCTATACGTTATCAGTTACCGGATATTATATAATGCTAGGACTTGGCAGAAGCAAGGAGGTAATGGCTGCCTCAATATTAGCAGGCATTTTGACATTATCGAGTATGTACTATTCGGAAAACTTACTGGAAGCAATCTTAAGCAACTGCTTTTTCTTTCTTATATTGATTCTATTATACCAAGGAATGCGCGCGGTAGGCTTCAGCTTTAAAAATTGGATAACGGTCGTGGCCCCACCGCTTTCAGTCCTTATTATAGTAACCATATTATTAACTTCGGCGATACTTTCATTTAATATGAAGCTTACAACTAGTATTCTTTTTTGTTTTATATTCTCGCTTTTAATTTTAAGGTATTACGGCTTCAACAAGATACTTGATTCTTTCACAACACTATTTAAACAGTAGAACGATTATGGACATTAAAGTACTATCTAAACTTCAAAGGTTACTCAATAATACGTTTGGAGTGCATGTAAGAAAATACCCCACAGGTTTTTTGAAAAGCAAAAAAGTACTCATAGATCAAGAAAATATTAATATCATTCTAGATGTTGGAGCAAATGTAGGACAGTTTGCAGAAGAGACATTTGAATTTGGTTATAACAAAAAAATAATCTCGTTTGAACCAATAAGCACCACTTTTAAAACACTTAGCACCAAGGCTCAAAACCATAATCATTGGGAGACTTTGCAGTTAGCGTTAGGTAATTTTGATGGAACTACTGAAATTAATGTATCTCCCCTCTCACCAAGCAGTTCAATTTTGCCTTTTGTAAAGGACATGGTGGGCGTCCTTCCTGATTTGAATTATACTACAAAAGAAGTCATTCAAGTGAAAAAACTAGATTCGATATTTAAACAAATAACGGATGAAAATAGCAATGTATTTTTAAAAATCGATACTCAGGGTTTTGAAAAGCCTATACTTGAAGGTTCCATTCACTCGCTACAAAAAATTAAAATGATACAACTTGAGATGTCTTTGGTCGAGATATATGAAGGAGAAATAACATTGTTCGATATGGTTTCGTTTCTGGAAGGGTATGGCTTCAGATTATGGTCTATGGAACCTACTTTCTACCATCCAACTAGTTACCAGTTGTTACAGTTGGATGCCATCTTTATCCGGACCAATCCATAATTTTTAGCCTCATTAACTATACTACACTTTTAAATACGATGTTAGCCATTAATTACAAATTGATGTAGATCATCTGATATTAGCAAAACAATGGACAGTAAAGTTTTACCGAAGCTTTCTATAATAACCGTTTCACGTAATTCAGAAGCATTCATAGAGGAAACCATTAAAAGTGTTATCTCACAAACCTATTTTGATATCGAATACATAATAATCGATGGACTTTCTACTGATAACACCGTTGAAATTATCAAAAAGTATCAAGACAAGATTTATAGCTGGGTAAGTGAAAAAGATAATTCTATGTATGATGCTATTAATAAAGGTATCCAAAAATGCAGCGGAGACTATGTATGGATTTTAAATTCTGATGATTACCTCCCAAACAACAACACCGTTGCTAATATTATGAATGTAATTTATTTATATCCTAAAAAAATTGCTTTCTATGGAAATATATATATTGACAGTGCTGTCAAAGTAAAACTGCGACGAACTTTTCAAGTCACTAAAAAAGAGTTGCTTTTATCTGAACACGGTTCATTTGTTCCTCATCCTGCATTGATCGTCAATAAACGTCTTCTAGATAAAATCCCAGTTTATGACACAACTTTTAAATATGCATCTGATTACGATTATATACTTAATCTATTTGAGATTGGAGAATTAAAGTATATCAATTTAGCTTTCTCTGTTTTTCGCCGGCATCCTGGGAGCATAACTTCCTCTGGAAAAATTGAATCAGAAAGATTGGCAATACTTCACAAACATTCGTATTTCCAATATTCCAAACTTGAACGTCAAATTTATTATTTCTCTGGCTGGCTCAGATATAAGATTATAAACCTAATTTAATAAAGCTTTTTGACACGAAAACTTACATATCTATATTTTTTACTCCTGCCATTCACTAGCGCTTTTGCAATAACGGAGGTTGTTTCAATATGCCTTGTGATACTAGTTGTGCTAATATTAATACTCGCCTTCGACATCTACCAAGGTAAAAGTATGATTTACATAAGTGTCACTGATGGGATTTTATTAAGTTTCTGGCTCATTACAGCAATTAGTTTTATTTTGAATATAGGCATTTATGCTAGCAATAAACCCTATAATCATATTTTTGCATATACGTATGTCATTATTGGGAACTATTTTTTACTGAAAAATATTTTGCTTAACCAATTTAAAAGAGGTGAGCTTTCATTTGAGAAAGTTACATATTTTATAGGAGTGGGAGTCCTCATTACTTCAATTTTCGGTTTAGTTGAATTTTTTAGTAAAAATGTATTTTTTATAAATATAGACGACTACATACCTAGGGCCGCTGTTCAGGGCTATGAACCTTTAACTGCTTCTCTCATTCGAATACGGTCTTTCATCGAAGAATCCGGACACCTTGCATTTTATTATGAAGTTTTGGGGCCAATTGGACTTTATGGACTTAGAAAATTTAAAAAACTGTTTTACAGCACATTAATTTCTATGATTATGTGCTTCCTGTTAAGTTTTAGCACTGCTGGATGGATCATTGTTGCTGTTATAGGTTTGGTTGTTTTTTTCTATTACCTGGCAACCATCTTTGTAAAGTCTAACTCCAAGTCAAATGTTTATCCCTTAGTTAAAGTTGTCTCAGTATCCTTTTTAGTCTTGTTTATCTCATTCTATATATACAATACAATCGGAAAAGAATTTGTGGAGAATGCAATTTTCCTAAAGGTTAGCGGGTCAGGTTCCGCTGATGACCGCACAGACAGAGCGGTGGAGGCGTTTAATGCGCTAATTAACTCTAACTGGCTACATCTCATATTAGGTCACGGTCCTGCGGCTTATGATACGCTACGCTTTACAGCGGCAACATTGATTTTATATCAAGTGTTTGCATTAGAATCTGGCATTTTAGGATTATTCCTTTTTTTATCCTTCATGGCCGCTAATGTTTACCAAACATTTTTTATTAAAGATGAAACACTAAGAATAATCTTTCTATCGTCAATAATTGCTGCCCTACTTCATTTTATTTTCATCGGTAATTACTATTATCCTTGGCTTTGGGCTCTTATAATTTTAGCCCAGATTGTCAAACAACAACAAAAATCAATTTCATGAACGGAAAGAAAAAAGTTATTTATATCATTCATGATCTAAAAATCGGTGGAGTTGAAACCGCACTTCTAACAGCTATGCCGATCTTAACTGAAAAATATGACTTCCGGTTAATTTGCCTCGGCATTATAGACTCTAAAATCAAATCGAAATTAAAAGAAAGAGAACTCAATTCAATAATAGAATATAGTCCGTATAACCCGATTTCTTTTGTTAAAGCATGGAGGTTTATAATTAGCTTCAAACCAGACTTAACGCTTGCATCTCTTTGGAGAGCTAATTTTCTAGCAACCTTAACCGTATTTTTCAATAAACGGCTAGCTTTCGTCTCTTTTAACCATAGCACCAAGCATGCTCATCTTGCTGAAAATATCGTGCAAAAAGCATCTGTGAAATTAGCTAAGGAAATTTGGACAGATTCGTTCTCCACTTCGAACTTTATACAATCGCGATATAATCTGCCTGATTCGCCCAAAATTATTTCGTTTCTGCTAAGAAATGTTCCTGCAAAGAAGATTAATTTTAATGAGATCACTGAACATAAATTCATGTTTGTTGGCCGGATTATTAAGATCAAAAGGCTTGATCTCATTATTCGTTTTTCGCAAATGCTAAGCCAACATGGCTTCCAGTATAAAATTGACATTTATGGTCCTGACGAGGATAATTTATGGCAAGCTTTTGAAGACCAAATCTCTCAGGAAACTCTAAATATAACCTATCAAGGCCCTCGCCCTTACGACGAACTTGCAAATATATATACTGAATATCATCACTATGTGCAGTTTAGCGATTATGAGGGAATGTCCATATCTGTGGTTGAAGCAATGATGTCGGGTTTAGTGTGTTTTTTAAGGCCGGTGGGCGAAATCAAAAATTATTCGAATCACTTGCAAAATGCCATTCACTTATCGAATATTTCAGAAGAAGGACTTGAGTTATTTTTTAAAACAGCCCGTAAGGTATTAAATGATCCAGAACAAATGACTCAACTTAGCAAAGCAGCCAAAGAAAACTGGAAAGAAACTATTCTGTACAATCAGGATTTAATAAATAATATCGACCGTATTCTAATGTAATGAATATCTAATCAGAGACACAAAAATACTTTGTCACAAGGCTGTAAGATTAGAAACCTCAATTATTAAAATGATTCAACCAAGAAAAAATATTCTATTTGTCGTTACAAAATCGGAACCTGGCGGAGCACAGAAGTTTGTATATGAACAAATCATCATTGCGAAAGATCATTTTAATTGTTTTCTCGCAACTGATTCCCAAGGTTGGCTATCTTCGGCAGCGTCACCTTATGTTGACGGAAGCCTTTTGGATGAAAACATAAAAAAAATATCCATTCGGTACTTTTTCTCGCTAATTAGATTTATTCATAAAAATAAGATCGATCTGGTAATTTGCAACTCTGCTTATGCCGGGATATACGGCCGTATCGCTTCAGCTTTCACTGGAAAAAAATCAATTTTTGTCTCACATGGCTGGTCTTCTGTCTATCGTGGCAAAAAACTGTCTTTTTTGTTTAATAAAATTGAAAACTGGCTGAGCGTGATTGGCTCTTCAGTTCTTTGCATTTCTAAAAATGATTACCGTATTGCAATTGAAAAAATAGGAATTTCAAAAAGCAAACTGACTATCATCCAGAATAAGACGTTTTCTCAATTTTCGGCACTAGAGGCCAAACGATCCTTTTCTGATCCTTTGAAGGTTTTAACTGTTGCCAGGCTAGATGCTCCCAAACGAGTTGACCTTGCCTTATCAGCATTGGGAAATCATCATGGAGTACACGTATATGTCATTGGTGGAGGAAGTCAAAAATCTAACTTAAAAAACCTCGTGCAACAGGATAAAATTAAAAATTTTACATTTCTTGGAAGTGTTGAAAACTTTTCAAGTTTTCAAGAATATGATGTATTTATGTTAATTTCAGACAGTGAAGGCCTACCCATGGCGGCAATTGAAGCCATGTCTTGTGGACTACCTCTCTTACTCAGTGACGTTGGTGGATGTAGTGAACTGGTAAATAAAAATGGAGTTTTGGTAAAAAACGAAATTGAAAACATACGTTCTGGCATTAACAAATGTATTCTATTTAAAGAAGATTTCAGAAAAGCTTCATTTGATTTATTCAATGAAAAATTCAATCTCCAACGTAATAAAGATGAATACATTGATTTCTATCGGCAAGTAATAAATAATGTTAGCGAAAGAAAGATTTGACCTATTCGAGATTCCAAGGCATTCTAAATCGAAAAATCGCATGAAAATGACCATTGGCAAGGCCCTTCTAAGTGTCTTTTTGCTGCTCACCGTACCGTCAGAAGGGCAGAATTCATATAAAGCCATTCCAAAATTGGGCGATGTGGTAACACCGGAAATGTTTGGTGCCAAGGGTGATGGACTATCAGATGATAGAATTGCTCTTCAGGCTGCACTTGACGCTAAGCAAGCGATTATTTCACTTTCCGGAAATTATAAAATTTCAGGATCTTTAAATATTCCGAGCAACAAAAAAATATTTGGACAGCAGAGTATTATCTCGGCCCAAAATGGGAAGTTCTTCGATGCGCTGGTAATTAAAGGTGGGAAGAATATTTATATAGATGGATTGACAATTCAGGCCAAAGACGCAGAAAATGCATTTGACAAAGCAATTTATATTATTGACGGTAAAAATATTGTTATCTCAAACTGTATTATTAATAATATCGGAAAGGCATCGAACGTTTCGGAATCTGGATTTGGAATACTTGTTTCAGGAAGTAAAAAATCAGCCCCAACAGGAAACTTCGGCTCTGAGAATGTTAAGATATTAAATAATACGATTACGAACATCAAAGGCTTTGGAATGGCCAGAGGTGATTTTATTTGTATTCAATATGCCAGCCAAGTGTTAATTGAGAATAACTATTTAAACAATTGCAGCAGACAAGGAATTGCAATTACCGATTTTGCGACAGACATAAAAATTAGCAACAACTTTATTTTAAACTCCTCCCTTGCAGGTATTGATATTGAACCTGATTACGAGAAAACAATCACCGCACATATTACTATCAGGAACAATACAATTAGAAACTTCGGTTGCAAGCCCAAACTAGCTGCTGGTGTACAGTTGTTTGGTATAGACTGCCATGGAAATCAAAGCGATATTGATATTGAAGGCAATCAGATTATAGCTGAAAACGATTCGTCTATTGCAGGAATTAACTGCCAGGCTGATTCTTACAATATCCGCATTTCTAACAACTTGATTGAAGGGAATAATATTCTAAAAAAGGGAATCCTTTTGTATTCAGGGTCAGGCGCTAAAAACCTAATTATTTCCGGCAATATAATAAGAGGATTTAAAGACTATGGAATTGATAGTTACCAAAATGGATCAATGACAATTATAGGAAATCAGATTGAGTCCTCCATAGCGCTAACTGGAATAAAAGCTAATGAAACTGATGCAATAATCAGCAACAATATTATTACCATTTCAAACAATGACAAAAACGTTTGTGGGATATCTGTTCTGCAGTCTGGTTTCAAAAAACTCCATAATAACGTCGTAAAGGTAAGAAACGGCAAGGCATATCAAATTATGGTTAATAGTGAGTTTCAATCGATAGGCTCACACTTTTCCGATAATTCAGCTATCAATCTCGGTAACGGGATGATTGCTTATGCCATAGAAGCCGGTACATTAACACCAGGTTTTTTATTTGTAAATAATTATTCTGACCCTAGTTTTCTTAAAAGTACGGTACCAGAGGCATTTTCTATAACGTCAGTAAATGGCACATCACCCCCAAGCAGTGGATATCATGTGAAAGGCAGTAGAGTACGTAATGTGAATCCCTCAGCAAAGAGCTATTTGGGATGGATTTGTATTGATTCTGGAACGCCCGGTATTTGGAAACCTTTTGGAAGTATTCTTCCAGATTAACAGGAGCTGGCTTTATGCCAGCAATAACATTGTAAAAAGCCCCGTACACGACAATATCTTTAGTAACGTACACATTATGATATCCTTGGCCTAATCATCTTGTCGGGAATTTTAGTAATTAAAAGATACTATTTAAAGTTTTTATTTTAAAATATTATTGCATAAACTTGTACAACAATACACACAACTATAATTAGTACCATGAGAAAAACGTTTACAGAGTCTCCCACTTGTATTCATCGTTTAAAAAGTAAGACTGCGAACACGAATGAGGTTTTAATCATTACCAGTTATGATTACTATCTGCAGAAAGTGGATTTTGCGCTTTTGTTGAAATGCTACCAAGAAGTGATTCTTATTCCGCATTCCGCCGATGATGTCTATTTATTGAATGATACTGTTAATCCTCTACTAGATAAATACGAAAAGATTCATCTTGTCACAAATCCAATTTATGACAGTAAATATAGCGTCATTTATGAACTTGTTATTAGGAGGAACAAATCAATCAAGATAACTACGGTGTATGACTTTTGTGAGACGAAGCTTAAAAAAGTTTATATTCCTGATAATGTAGAAGAAAGCAACCCAAATGTAAATGCTTTACTCAATTTCGGCAGACGGGTACGCTATCCCAAAAAGATCATTGATGTAACAATCTCAGTAGCACTATTTTTATTCAGCCTTCCTCTTTGGATATTAAGCTATCTAAGAATAAAAATGGAATCCCCCGGACCCGTTTTCTACTTTCAGGAAAGGGTTGGAATGAGCAACAAAAGTTTTGCATGTATCAAATTCAGATCTATGAGTTTGGATGCGGAAATCAATGGAGCCAGTTTTTCGAAGAAAAAAGATTCCCGTATATTTTCATACGGTTCGTTCATGCGGACTAGCAGAATTGATGAATTGCCGCAGATCATTAATATATTTCGTAGAGATATATCGCTAATCGGCCCCCGGCCGGAACGACCGGTGTTTACTGAAACATTTGATGAAACAATTCCATATTACAATATACGCCACAACGTTAAGCCAGGTATTACAGGTTATGCGCAGGTGATGTACCCGTATGGTGCCGGCGTTCGTGATGCACGGCATAAGTTAATGTATGACCTGTATTACATTAAAAATTGGAGTATTCAGCTTGAACTTAAAATCATCTTTCTGACAATTTTGGTCATTTTGGGTAGAAAAGGCCTTTGATGTTGCGTAGACTAACTCTAAATTTTGCTCAATCTTCCCATGAGGAAAGAACTGATTATTAAAATTGTTATCTGTTTTATATTAAGTATCGGTACAAACTACGCGCAAGATTCAACACTAACTTATTCTACAGGTATCCTCGTATCTGCTGCAAATTCTAAAACTCCATATTGGTTACAATCCAACCAATATGGAGTAATTCCTTCGTCCGGTTCATTTATATCAGGTCAGGTAGGGATTTCCAGGATTTACAATCCTGGAAATCCGCGCTTCTTTCAAATAGGTGGAGGAATCCAACTTATCGGTAACACCGGCAAAACAAATTCTTTTTTTTTTACGGATCTATACGTTTCATTGAAAGGAGGTCCGGTTGAATTAAGTATTGGACAGCGCCAGGAGGTGATGGGGATTACTGATAGTTTACTGACAACGGGTTCTTTTGCAATGTCAGGAAACGCAAGACCTTACCCCAGAATTAAAATATCAACGCCTGGCTTCGTTAATATTTTTCCGCTAAACGATATTATCTCATTTAAATTCTCCTACTCTGACGGGCTGTTAGGTTCATCCAAGATCAGCTACGGTAATGTCAAAGAAGTTCCAAATGTTTATCTGCATCAAAAATCCCTTTACCTGAGACTGGGAGGTTTACGACATAAAATAAGTGTCTATGCTGGCTTTAACCACCAGGCGATGTGGGGAGGAGAGGAAAAAATATTTACCGGTGGGCTGAATACAGCCGAAGCGTACAAGTATGTCATCCTGGGCAAGCCCTGGGCAGGCAGCCGTGTTGGAAATCATTTTGGAACAATTGATGCTGCGGCAGAACTAAGAGGCCGCGCCTGGGATATATTGTTATACCGCCAAAGTATTTATGAGGATGGATCCCTCGCTAAATTATCAAACATCGCCGACGGACTCAATGGACTGAGATTTAAAAGAAAAAATATTGACAAACAAGATTTATCCTTTAAAATAAATACCGTTCTGTTGGAATTCATTTACACGAAAGAACAAGGTGGCGGGGAGTTTGATTTTGACAAAGGTATTTTTGGAAGAGATAATTATTTCAACCACTACGTATATAGACAAGGATGGTCATACAGAGGCAGAGCCATGGGCACGCCGCTTATCGGCTCACAGAATATGTATCGGGATGATATTCCCAGAGACAGTTTAAACTTCACCGGAAACAATAGAATCGTAGCACTCCATGTCGGTTTGACAGGATCATGGAACAAAACTGACTTTTTGTTTAAAGGCACATTGTCCCGTAATTCAGGAACCTACGACTTCCCTTTCCCTGCAGCATTGACGCAAACCTCATTCCAGTTAAAAGCTGAAAGACCAGTATCCATTTGGAATAAAAGTCTTTTAAGTATAAGTTTGGCCGCAGATATTGGTAAATTATATACAAATAACGCTGCAATCACGTTAGGATGGCGTAAGGTAGGCTTCCTTCGTTAATTTTTCCCTTGGAATGACTAATATTGTGAAGGTATTATTTACCAAATACAGCCTATATCCCAAGCTGATGCGTATACATTTTTTTGTTGCTATATTCTTATTCCTGGCGTCATCAATTTATGCGCAAGATTCTACCTTTCAATACAGCGCTTCTGTTTCTCTGGCCGGGTCCACAGGCCAATCCCCTTTTTGGCTATACTCCAATCAAAATGGTATTGTTCCAGTAAGTGGAAGTTTCATTTTGGGGGACTTCGCTGCCTACAAAGTGTACAATCCAAACAATCCACGAATTTTTCAATGGTCGGCTGGTGCTGAACTCATTGCCAGTTATGGTAAAGAAAGAAATGACAAAGCCGGCGATTACTTTCTCAACGATCTGTACGTTGCCGGCAGGATAGGGCCTGTTGAGTTTCTTGCAGGGCAAAAAAAATCTATAATGGGCCTCGTCGATACCCTCCTGTCATCAGGCTCCCTGGCAATGTCAGGAAATGCAAGGCCTGTTCCCGGCTTTAAAATATCCATTCCGGAATTCTTACCTCTTCACTTCACCAATGATCTGGTTGCCTTGAAGGCTTCATATTTCGATGGGAGATTGGGCCAAGGTGATGTTGCATACGGCAGCGCCCGTAGTGTGCCGAATATCTATTTACACCAGAAATCACTTTATCTCCGTTTTGGAAAAAATAGCCATCGTCTAAAGGTTTATGCCGGCATCAACCACCAGGCCATCTGGGGTGGAGAGGATAAGATTTCTCCCATACAAAACTTAAATCGTATTGATGCATATGGCTATGTTATTTTAGGAAGAAACCTTGACGCCCGGAAGGTGGGAAGCCATTTTGGAACAACTGACCTTGGGATAGAATGGAGAGAAAATGACTGGACCTATTTCTTGTATCGCCAGAATATTTACGATACGGGCTCCTTGTTTAAAGTAATCAACCTTACAGACGGGCTCAACGGCTTTAGTATCAAGAGAAACAAAAGACAGAAAAAAACCGAAAGCTTCCTTATAAATTCTTTCCTGTTTGAAGTTGCCGGTACACAAAAGCAAACCAATAACTCTCCTCTTTCCGACTTAACCATCTTTAGAACCGGTGATTATTACAACTCATATATTTATAAGCAAGGATATTCATACAAAGGTTCCAGTATAGGCACTCCACTGATTCCCGGACAAAATACAACAGATCAGGAGCTTCCGAGGAATAAAACAGGCTTTACCAACAGCAATCGAAGTTGGGTTTTTCACTCCGGTCTGACTGCAAGTTGGCTCAATACCTATTTTCTATTCAGAGGTACCTATTCCAGAAATTTCGGAACGTTCGTTCAACCATTTGAGACTGTAAAACAGCAAATTTCACTTCAGGTCAGCGCAGAAAAAAAAGTAAAGTTTCTGAAAAATGGCAGTTTCTTTGCAAGTTTTTATTCCGATATTGGGAGCCTTTATCCGGTATCTACAAGCTTGCTGATTGGCTATCGCAGGAGTGGTCTTATCTGGTAACTATATAATCGAGGAAATGTTTGTGGTACTTTTGAGACCCCTTCATTTATATTTACACTACCACACTATTTATACTTTGAGATTTACCTATGAAATCAATTTCCACGATTCTAATATGCCTTTTGTGCATATTTCATTGTTCTAAAAGCTATTCTCAATCCGGTTTCGACACTAAACAGTACCCAGATTCAACCTTTTCATTTTTAGAAATAAAAGGGATGGGTAGTTCAACTTCGCGCACACCATTCTGGCTTCAGGCAAATCAATTTGGTGTAGTTCCCCGCACAAGCCCTGCAGGTAGTGTAATGATTGGCGCTGATCATTACTGGAAAGTTCCCTCAGTATCAAATAGCGGTGACTGGAGGGTAGGCTTCGGAATTGAGGCAGTTGGTAACCTGACAAAGCAAAATAAATTACTTCTCCCACAAGCATACGGAGCCATTCGTTACAAAAACTGGGAGCTATCAATTGGACGAAAAAAGCAATGGGTCGGATTGGCCGATTCTACTCTGGGAACGGGTTCATATGCCTGGTCTAACAATGCAATGCCACTTCCAAAAATTCAGATTGGTACCAGAGGATTTATTCCGGTACCCTTAACAAAAGGCTGGATCTCTTTTAATGGATTTTATTCAGACGGAATCTTTGAGAACAACCGACCGATTACCAGCAATTTGAAACTTCACCAAAAAGCACTGTATATCCGATTGGGAAAGGCTAATTCAAAATTGAAGTTGTATGGAGGTGTAAACCATCAGGTGCAATGGGGCGGAAAATCTCCTTATTTAACTGTCGACGGCGAGATGCCGGGTGGCTTGGGAAATTATATTAAAATGGTCACCGGGCGGCTAGGAACAAAAAGTGCAAATGCTACGCATTTTGATAGTACCAACAGAATCGGGAACCACCTGGGGACTATCGATTTAGGATTAGAACTTGAAACTTATGGTGCAAGCTTATTTTTCTATAGACAAACAGCTTATGAAGATGGTTCTATTTTCTACTTAACAGGGCTGGTTGATGGATTAAATGGATTACGGATTCGCAGGAAAAATAATTACGGATCGAATTTCTCAATTACAGAAGGTGTTTTGGAATTTCTCTACACAAAGGATCAGGGTGGAGACATTTTTATCCTTACCGATGGAAAGAACAGGGGCCATGACAACTACTTCAATCATGCCCAGGTTCGGGACGGCTGGTCGTATTATGACAGGACGATCGGAACTCCATTTATTCCTCCGACTACTGACACAAAATGGAAATGGCCCAGCTACGCAGACAGCTTTACAAGCAACAATCGCGTTAGTGTCTTACACCTCGGACTACGTGGTACTCTGGCGCAAAAGATCACTTGGTCTACCAAGGTATCTTACTCCAGTAACTCAGGAAGTTATGCAGAATCTTTCAAAGGTTCTCCAACCCAATTCTCAGGCTTAATAACCATGCAGGGAAAAATAAACCTTTTCGGAGGTACTATTTTGAAAGGCTCTGTGGCTGCCGATCTTGGAGAACTTTATCCGGATACATACGGCTTTACACTCGGGCTACGTAAGGAAGGTCTGCTGAGCAGGTAAAAACAATCTGACTTCTGCCAGGTTGACATCAGATATTCTGCCGAATCTCCTTAGCCAAATCAGCCAATTCATCCTGCGAAATCTTAATCTTCTTGCTAAAATCCGCATCTTTCATCGAATTTAGCGGCAGAAGATGAATATGCGCATGAGGTACTTCAAGCCCGATTACACTTACCCCGATCCTTAAACACGGTACCGTTTTTTCCAGAGCAGGCACAATGCTCTTTGCAAATAAGAAGAGGCGTGAATAAGTTTCATCATCGAGATCAAAAATATAGTCGACTTCCTTCTTCGGGATCACCAACGTATGTCCTTTAACGATAGGGAATGCATCTAAAAAAGCCAGGAATTCATCATTCTCTGCAATTTTATGCGAAGGTATTTCACCACTAACAATCCTTGAAAATATAGAAGCCATGATTGATCTGTTTTCTAAATTTATAAATAATTGACTTTCAGAACCTGTCAAACTTTAATACGATTTTAAGTAGTTCCGAGGTCAAAAGTACTTAATATTGTGTTCCAAAACTTTTAAAAATATTGAATATGAATTTGACAAAATGGCAAGGATTCGGCAAAACAGCCTTAATCGCCTTATTCTCATTAGCCTTCATCGGAAACGAATCACAAGCACAGACAAAAGGTAAGTGGGTAAAATTATTTGACGGAAAAACATTGACCGGATGGCATAGCTGGCAGGAATCTTCTGCCAATCCTCAATGGAAAATTGAAGACGGCGCGATCGTGCTTGCTGAAAAAGGTGCAAAAGACCTGGTAACGGACAAAGAATATGGCGATTTTGAACTGGAACTTGAGTGGAAAATCAGCGAAGGAGGAAATAGCGGTATTATCTACCATGTGATTGAAGATAAAAAATATTGCTGCCCATACTCAACAGGCCCGGAAATCCAGATCTTGGATGACGTAAAACATCCTGATGCGAAAGCCGGCAAAGATGGCAATCACAAATCGGCCTCATTATATGATATGCTTCCTCCAAGCGACTTCACAGTGACAAAGCCAGCAGGTGAATGGAACAAAGCGAAAGTGGTTATCAAAAATGGCCACGGTGAAAGCTGGTTAAATGGCAAGAAACTTGTTGAATTTTCAACGATGGGTCCGGAGTGGGACAAATTGGTAGCAAATAGCAAATTCAAAACTTGGGACGGCTTCGGTGTGTCTCAAAAAGGTAAAATAGCTTTGCAAGATCACGGAAACAAAGTGTCGTTCAAGAACATCCGGATCAAAGAACTTTAGTCCAGGTTCATCGATCCGGCCCAATATTCCCGGCTGTAAATTCGCCTGACAGGCCAGTTTTTCAGCCGTAACAGAAGGGGTAAATAAGCGTGTGGTTCCTTTGACGATTTGCTTCGGTGATATAAATCATCGTCTGTCAGGATCAGACCTTTATATACCCCTTCTGCTTTTATTGTCAGATCGGAAAAAGGCAGCTCTTTTTGCAGCTCAGGCTTCATGACAGACAGACGATCCTTCAATAACCAGTTTGATCTGAATCGATCCGTGGCCAAAGGTTTTGGCTTAAAATGTCCATCAGATACTTCCTGAGCATATTGCAGATAGGCTTTTAATAACTTTGGCCCCTGGTTGGCAGCACCGTCAGTCTGTAACTGGGAGGGCCACAAACTCGTAACAAAATAGATCTTTTCCCGTGCCCGGGTTATGGCTACATTTAGCCTGTTTTCACCTCCTGCTGCATTCAGGCTACCGAAATTAGCGGAGACCTTGCCCCTTTCATCCGGTGCGTATCCCATCGAGAAAATAATCACGTCACGCTCATCGCCCTGGACGTTTTCAATATTCTTCACAAAAAGACCTTCCGCAGTCACATTGGCCACTTCTAGTGCCTCTTGAATCAATTCCTGCTGATAAAAGTTAAACGTAACGACTCCCAGTGTTTTCCCACTCTTACCAAGCTCAGATACAAGCTCGACGACCTTCGCTGCTTCAACGAGGTTCGTGTTTTGTTTCCAGATCCCTTCTGTTTTGACATAACTGATTCCAGGTTCGCGGCTATTGATCAGTTTAAAATCCGGAAGCAGCCGTAAGGAATTTTTATAAAAATGCTGATTTGAAAAATCGATGAGATCCAGTGACAAGCTTCGGTAGTGGCCTGAAAGCTGATACTGGTCCAGGCTTTGAGCAGCAAGATCCAGCAAGGAAGCGACTTCAAGTGCCACCACAACTTCTTCCTCTCCTACCCTTTCCTCATAACGCACCTTATAAAGATCACTGGGTGAAAGTTGTTTACTATCGCCAGCAACCACTACCTGTTTTCCCCGGTATGCCGCCGGCAAACCATACTCCGCATAACACTGAGAAGCTTCATCAAATATGACCAGGTCAAAAAGACCCGCTTCCATGGGGAAAATCGCTGAAACGGCTTCCGGGGATGCCATCCAACAGGGAATCAACGAAAAGACATCGTCGGAGTGGTTTTCGATCAATTTCCTGATTGGCCAGATCTTACGCTTCTTAGTAACCTGATGATTCAGTTCACGGTACGTCACCTGGTTGCCAAGCCTGTTCTTTTCTATATTTTTATAGGTAGTTTCACGCAGCTTCATGGTCGTGATATTTCTGCTCAGATTTTCCTTTTGACCAATGCTGGCCTGAAGCTGCTCTTCCCACTGCTGCATTTTCAGCGAGGTGACAGCACGCAGTTCGGGATATTTATTTTCAATATGCCCGATCCATTCCAATGTGATGCTATTTTCAAAAAGCCTTAGGACCGCATCGGAAAGACTATAATTTAATTTGTCGCTTTTTGATAATACACGGCGGGAAACAGTTTGTTCCTGACTGTTCATCTCCAGCCAAATTCTGTCCATTTCTGCCAAAGAATCAAAATCTCTGCTCAAAGATGGCAAGAGCTGTGCTCCGTAGGTTTCTGGGTTATCTATCAGCTTTTCAATTTGTTCTGGCAGCAAATACGGCAGCATTATTTCTTCCAGCTTATTCCAGGATTTTATCCATCCTGAAAGCTTTTCAAGGTTATCCTGAAATTCATAGACCTTATCTGATTTTCCAGCCAGATTCCTGATCACTTCCTGCCAAGGTTTCAGGGCTGCTCTTGAAGCCGCATCCGCGGCACTTTCAGCAGCCTGAAAAAACTGAATATATTGTGTTTCGAAAGAGGCATTAAATTCAAGATACTTTTGATCAAAGCTCAATAACTCATTTTGAAGCCAGTTTTCCAACTCCATCCGGTTTCGGACCCGAAGGTCTAACTTCTCCAAATCCTGCGGCGAGGTAGAAAGGCCATTTTTCTGCGCGGTATCATTTACGACCGCCTTTTCATTACCAAAAAGACTCCACCAGACCGAAGACACGGATGATTGTCTTGCTTCAATTGCTTTTTTCAATTGGCCCCGAAACACAGGTAGCTGCGCAGGTTCAAGCGTCGACTCGATCCCATCTTCTGTAAAGCCTTCCAGTGCATCAGCAGTCTGCCTGATAAATGCCAAGCGCTCAGCACTGTTTTGATCCGAAAAAAGATACGTTTTAAAAAGTAAATAGGTGGCCTCATTCCGGACAAGCTGTGTTATATCCGACAACCTTTCAAGAACCTCGTTTCTGTTCCTGGAATAATCGATAGAGAAAGGCCTGCCTGTTATCGCTTCAAATTGCCTGCTTTGATGAATGTATGCCTGGGGCCAATCGGAAAGCATAGCCTCCATGCTTCTCAGATCCCCCAATCCAAATTTTGCGAAACTTCTCCGGTTGTACCACTCGTGCTTTTGGTTAAATCGCAGGCTGTAATTTGAATATATTTTGAACCGACGCTTAAAGTCATCCCACTGATCGAGCCGAAAATGGCGATAAAATTCTTTAAGATCAACATATTCTTCCCTGGGATCGCTGGTCAAATACAGTTCCTTTACAGAAACACCAGATTCATTCTCATCAAAAAGCGCCGCCCGAAAAGCATCGAGCTCACCTACCGTCCGGTCAATTTGTCTGCTTTCCTGCGTAAACTGTCTTTCCAAGAAAACAGCGTCCAGACTATAATTCTGTTGGCGGTAGTTCTCTACCTGTTCAATCTGCGCTGCAAATTGCCGGTACAGTTCTGCTCTGTCATTTTTAAAATCATGAATTAATCCCACAAAAGGATCCATTCCAACCGTTTTTAGCCGCTGATAAACAACATCCAGAGCTGCTCTTTTCTGACAGACCAGTAAGACCCGTTTGCCCTGTGATGCAAAATCAGCCATCAAATTACAGATAAGCTGGGATTTCCCGCTCCCCGGAGGGCCCTGCACCACCACAGACTTACCCGATTTAACGGACCTGATAATAACTTCCTGCGACTCATCGATTGCAAAGGGAGTCAAAATTTGTTCTTCTTTTAGGGACGCCGGATTGGATTTGCTGTGCGTTTCTTTTTCCTCATGCTGCAAATTCCCTTCTGCTTCATTGTCCAAAAGCAGCATATTAAAACTGCTGTCTGTGGACATGTCCAGCAACGCATTATAATCCGGCACGAGGTAGGATCCGGCCTGAGGAAAAATGCCAAGAACTGCTTCGGGGAAGAGTTTCAATACTCCGTTTTTTTCCAAAAGATGCAGGTCAGCACTTTTCTGCATGTCAAAAGGTTGCAGTTTATCCTCAAAGAGCTGTTGATTAAAATTTATCCGAAGCGGCGTTTCTTTAAGCCATTCGTACAACTGCGTGCGAAATTCAAGGCAATCCTTAGAAAAATCTTCAAAAGACTTTTCCAGGATCTCGTCAGTAATAGTAGCCTCATTAAAGTGCGCATATGCCAGTGCCAGGCTCCGGTTCAATGTCACACCAATGTCATCCCTTTCAAACAAACACCACTGTTCGCGATCGATGCGGAGCGTTACCGGAAAAAACAAAAGTGGTGCATGGATGGGCGTTCCGTCAGAAAGTTTTCCACGGACGAAGGGATAACCAACATATAAATCCCTGGAACCGCGTTCCTCTTCAATAAAATGTTCAGTGCGGGCAATTTTCCTTAACCTTTTACTGACTTCATTTACTTTTTCAAAACGCGGATCCTGAATATCACAAAGTGGAATTCTTGACTTTTTTTGTATCAGGTTTTGGATCAGATCAAAGGAAGATTTCCCAAGAAGAAAATCACTCTCATGGATATCCAAAAATTGTTCAGCCGGCAATGATGTCAACAACAACGATTTATTGCGCGTGCTAAGATTTGTAAGACGTTTTAAGTATGCTTTAAGGACTCGATTCATAGCGTCTAAAACGACCCCGACCGTTTAACTATTGGATGCAATTTCTTTAACTTCTTTCTTTTCCGGAAAAATTACGGAAGCAAGGATACTGATAGCAAGAATGCCCAAAATAATGTAAAGTGAATAAACAGTCTCAAAGCCCATAGCTTCCAGAGGCTTATGCGCAAGCATCTTTCCGCCAATGAACACCAATAACACACCTAGTCCATATTTCAGGAATCGGAATAGTCCCATAATATTACTCAGGAAAAAGAACATCGAACGAAGCCCCATGATGGCAAAAATGTTGGAAAAGAACACGACATACGGATCTTTTGTCACGGAAAAAACGGCTGGCACCGAGTCAACTGCGAAGATCAGATCGGTAAATTCAACGATCAAAACCACGACAAAAAGAGGTGTCACAAGCCATTTCCCTTTTTTCTTAACAAAGAAGTGCTCGTATACGTAACGCGGAAAAACAGGCAGATACTTGGAAGCAAACTTAACGACAGGGTGTTTTGCAGGATCAATTTTTTCGTCCTCGTCACCCTGGAAAAATATTTTTCCGCCCTGATAAACCAAAAGGATACCAAAAAGATAAATAATCCATTCAAAACGCTGAATCAGTGCAGAACCAACAAAGATGAACACAAACCGCATGAGTATTGCCCCGAGAACACCCCAGAAAAGCACCTTTTTGTAATATTTCGCCCTAACGCCGAACGAGGCAAATATTAAAATAATGACAAATATGTTATCAACAGACAGGGCATATTCCAGTAAATAACCTGTGATAAATTCCAGAGACATATTCTCCCGGTAAATTTTCAGACTTTCTTCAAAGTTTCCAGGAATCAGTGTGAGATGAGGCGCATATTTGGATCTGATGGTTTCAAGTTGCACAAAATTATCGACACCGTGCACCAGATCTCCGTGTGTTTTAATTACAAAGTAAAAAACCAAAGCCAGTGCTATCCAGGCAACCGTCCAGCCGGCTGCCTCACCAAATTTAACTATGTGATCTTTCCGATTGAAGACTCCTAAATCCAATAGGAGCATAATGCTTATGACAACAAGAAAACCTCCAAAAAACAGAACTTCGTTAGAAAACATGAAATTGATTTTTATTTTAATTCGATAAAGCTACAACTAAGACACCGATCCAAACTAACAGGCGTCAGAAAATGCAATTCATTACTTACCACACTATACAAAGGTAATCAAAAATTGAAGTAGGCAGCTGAATTAGGACGAACGGTTTAAAGTATAATTTGAGCGTAAGAAATAGCAGGAAAAACGGAAAAACCTTAGTAATAACCGATATCAAATACAGTTTCCTGTTTGCCGGAAAAAAACAAGACGCCAGGTACCTGACCTCCACTCAAAAAATTGAGGCGAAATGCCTGGCGAAAATAGTCTTCGGACTAAAATTCCGGCCCCATCACGCGGGAAGAGAAAAAAAATCAAAATTATTTTCAGAGATAACTATCATGATTTACAATTTGTTAATAAAAACATCATTTTTTTTTCAAAATTATTTTCTCCCAAAACTTGCGTCGAATACCCTCCATGACTACCTTTGCACCACGTTAATCAAATAACGACACCAGAAAACGCAGAAGTAGCTCAGCTGGTAGAGCGCAACCTTGCCAAGGTTGAGGTCGCGAGTTCGAACCTCGTCTTCTGCTCAGAGATATCAAGCACCGGAAACGGTGCTTTTTCTCATAAAGGCCGACAAACTTGTTTGAAGGCGGGTTAATGCCAGGGTGGTGGAACTGGTAGACACGCAGGACTTAAAATCCTGTGAGCTGTAAGGCTCGTACGGGTTCGATTCCCGTCCCCGGTACATCACTTAGAAAAGACTTCCAAATTGGAAGTCTTTTTTTTTGCCCCTCTTTATCCTATATTTGATATTTTTCAAATCCCAACGAAGCGAACTATCTCACGTTTGGATAGCTTTCGAACGCTGCGCCATCGTTTTGTGAACTGAAAGTTATGAAAGTATCTACTTCTGAGCCTTTTAAAATAATATATTCTATCCTGGATCATGAATTTCTGGGCTACATCTTCGAATCTTTTGTCGTTCAGTTAAACAGCCAGGGTGAATTTTCGTATCAGATACAAAATATTTCTTCTAAAAACATCGAAGAGTTCAGCTCCGGACTCAATGAAACAGATTTTGAACTGGTAAGCCTTATAGACGATATCCAGCAGGACACGATCTTAAAAAAATTCAATACCAGAAAGCTCAGCCCCGTTGATTTTTTTCTAAAAATATACGATCAGCAAAAGGGAGATAAGGTCATTCAGGAGGCGATCACCGCTTATCTGGAAAACAGCAAAGCCCGGATTCTTGCAAAATTAGCGGGTAAGGATTTGTTTATCATGGGAAGCGATGGCAATCCGTTATGGAAACCGGTTGAATGGGAAAGCGCGAAAGCGACGATTCGTTTTCATTTTATGAGGAATGAAGACAATACCCATTATTTTCCTGCTATTCGTCATAAAGGTCAGAAACTGGATTTCCAATACAAAAACGCAATTATCCTTTGTGAAGAACCCGCCTGGCTCGTCGTAGATGGCCATTTATACCATTTCGAGGGAAACGTAGACGGTAAAAAGATCAAACCTTTTCTTGCTAAAAAATTCATTGCAATACCCCGTAAGGTCGAGGAGACTTACTATGAGCGTTTTGTGGCTCCCCTTATCGCCTCCTACGACGTAGTATCCCGGGGCTTCGATATCAGAAATATTTCTGCACCGCCAAAACCAATCCTTACCATCACGGATGTTACTGTAAAAAGCAAAACTTCCCCTGCACTGCTCTTTGCTGAAGCGGATGGCGAGGAAGTCATTACGGCAGATTCTGAAGATGGTGACGTTTCGTTCGGAATGGCTTTCCAGTATGGTAACTACACCTTTCCGTTTGATAGTTTCGCTACGAGTTCCAGTGTTTTTATGGATAAAAAAGGTGATGAATATACTTTCTACAAAATTAAACGCGACAGCGTTACCGAACGGCATAATCTAAACCAGCTTAAAGATTGGGGGCTGGCCATCAAAGGCGGACAGCTTATGCTTCCTAAATCCGAGGCCTTCGGTTGGCTTCAGAGCCATGCCAAAACATTGGCAGAACATGGATTTACACTCCGCCAGAATAATGCCGATGTCAAACGGTACTTCCTTGGTTATTCTTCCCTTGATGTTTCAATTGAAGAAGGCCGTGACTGGTTTGATATCAATGCCCGCGTTCAGTTTGGAGAATATGAAATCCCATTTCTAGAATTAAGAAATTATATACTACACCAGAAAAAAGAATTTACACTGCCTAACGGTGAAATTGCTGTCATTCCGGAATGGTGGTTTACCAAATATTCTGAGCTTTTCGCCTTCTCCGAGCATGATCATGAAAGCGACGAAATTCGGTTAAAGATGCACCATCTGGCACTGGTGCAGGAATTAAAGGAAGAAAGTCTGGCTTCGGCGGTGATCAGCCGGAAGCTTGAACGGCTCCGCGACTTCAACCAGATTGATCCCGCAGAGGCTCCGAAACATTTTAAAGGAACCCTTCGACCTTATCAGAAGGCGGGGTATGACTGGCTTCAGTTTCTGAATCAATATCGTTTTGGCGGATGTCTGGCAGACGATATGGGCCTTGGTAAAACAGTACAGACGCTCGCACTCTTACAATCTCAGAAAGAGGCTGGCATCCGGGAACCATCGTTATTGATTATGCCCACTTCACTCCTGTATAACTGGGCACTTGAAGCGAAACGATTTACACCCAAGCTGAAAGTAATGTTCCATACCGGTACGTACCGGGAAAAAAATACGGAGCAGTTTGAAGGTTATGACCTGATTCTTACTTCTTATGGAATTGTGAGACTTGACATTGATTTTTTACAGTCTTTCCGTTTTAATTATATAATCCTGGACGAATCTCAAGCGATCAAAAATCCCGGATCTATTATTACAAAAGCAGTCAGAAAATTAAATTCAGCACACAGGCTCATTTTAACCGGTACTCCAATTGAAAACAGCACGCTGGACCTATGGTCACAAATGTCATTTGTTAACCCTGGACTATTAGGAACACAGAATTTCTTTCGTGATGAGTTTCAAATTCCAATAGAAAAGAAAAACGACGAGGAAAAATCCCGGCGCCTTTACAACCTTATAAAACCTTTCATTTTACGAAGGCACAAATCGCAGGTTGCCACCGACCTTCCTGAGAAAGTGGAAAGTATTCAATATTGTGAAATGTCGGAGGAACAGGAGAAAGCATATGAAGAAGCTAAGGCATATTATCGAAACCTGATCCTGCAAAGTATCGATTCAGACGGAATTAATAAATCTCAGCTCGTGGTCTTGCAGGGCCTTACCAAATTAAGACAACTCGCAAACCATCCTAAAATGGTGGATCCAGAGTACATCAACGGATCCGGCAAATTTGAGGACGTTTTACATAAAATGGAAACGGCAATCAGTGAAAACCATAAAATTTTGATTTTTAGCCAATACATAAAACATCTTGATCTTTTCCGGGCTAATCTGGATAAGGGAAATGTAGCTTACGCTTACCTGGATGGATCGACGAAGGACCGTCAGGCAGAAGTCGAGAACTTCCAGAATAATGAACATATTAAAATATTCCTCATTTCTTTGAAAGCTGGTGGACTCGGCCTAAACCTGACCGCGGCAGACTACGTATTCATACTGGACCCGTGGTGGAACCCTGCCATAGAAGCGCAGGCGGTGGACAGGGCACACAGAATTGGCCAGGACAGGACCGTATTTACTTATAAATTTATTACCAAGAACACGGTTGAGGAGAAAATTCTGGCCCTGCAACGTACGAAGAAGCAGTTAGCTGACGAGTTAATATCCAACGAGGACGGTTTTATTAAATCACTTTCAAGAGAAGATGTATTGTCTCTACTTGAATAAATCCGAAAAGACTTATCATTAAAAATGGTCTGAAACATGTGTTTCAGACCATTTTTAATGATAATGTATTATAAATTATCTTAGTTCAAAAGCGCAGTTGTTTCGCGGGTAATTAAAGCTTCGCGATCAGGTCCTGTCGAAATGAAAGTGATTGGCAATTGAAGTTCTGCTTCCAGGAATTTTACATAAGCTAAAAGTTGTTCAGGAATCCCGTCGAAATCACGAATGCCGTCAAGAGACTGCTGCCATCCCGCAAAATCTTTATAAACAGGCTCAGCCGTATTGTCACACAGATCATATGGAAGCTGATCTGTCAAAGTCCCGTCAGGCAGGCGGTAATGGGTACATACACGAATGTTATCAAAAACGGTCAGTACGTCAACTTTCATCATAATAAGCTGCGTAACGCCATTGATCATAATCGCGTATTTCAGAGCAGGCAGATCCAGCCATCCACAACGACGCGGACGACCTGTTGTAGCTCCGAACTCACGTCCCTCTTGTCTCATTTTCTCACCCGTTTCTTCGAGCAATTCTGTTGGGAAAGGTCCGCTTCCTACACGTGTGCAATAGGCTTTGAAGATACCGAAAACTTCACCTACGGCACTTGGTGAGATACCAAGACCCGTACAGGCACCAGCTGCCATGGTGGTAGAACTTGTCACAAAAGGATAAGAACCAAAGTCGATATCAAGCAAAGATCCTTGCGCGCCTTCGGCCAGAACCGTTTTACCTTCTGCAATTGCATCGTTGATAACATATTCACTATCAACCATCTTGAACTGCTTCATAAATTCAACAGCACCGAAGAAATTTTCTTCTGCCTGCGGAAGGACCGAAGCGTAATCGAAAGAATAAAAATCAAGAATAACTTTATGGGCATCAACGAGTTTCTTATACTTGTCAGCAAAATTGGGCGATAACACATCACCTACACGCAGCCCCAGACGAGCTACCTTGTCCTGATAAGCAGGCCCTATACCGCGAAGGGTAGAACCAATTTTCGAATCACCTTTAGAACGCTCGTAAGCTGCATCAAGTAAAGCATGGGTTGGTAAGATCAACGATGCCTTTTTAGAGATAAATAAATTTCCTGCCAGATCAAGATTATATTTAGCAAGATTTTCAATTTCTCTCTTAAAAACGATGGCGTCTAAAACAACCCCGTTTCCGATAATGTTCTGGATTTCGCTGCGGAAAATACCGGATGGAATCTGATGCAAAACATGCTTAATACCATCAAATTCCAAAGTATGCCCGGCATTAGGGCCGCCCTGGAATCTTGCTACTACCTGATAGCGTGGCGCTAGTACGTCCACGATTTTACCCTTACCTTCATCTCCCCACTGGAGACCAAGCAATACGTCAACTTTCATCCAATAAATGGTTATTAAAAACTACTATTTGCTAAAAATGACAAGGCGTAACAAACCATTTAATGTCTGTTACGCCTCATCGAAACTTACTCTCTAATGGCATGTCCCTCTGATACTTCCTCAGAAATTTCTTTCCGGTTCTGACAATTCTCCTTGGTACAATTGCCGTAGAATATCAGAGAATGATGCATCACGCTGAAGTTAAGCATTTCTCCTACCATGTTCTGGATAGACTGGATCCTGGGATCGCAAAACTCCATGACTTTATGACAATCCGTACAAATTAAATGATCGTGCTGCTTGTTTCCGTACGATTTTTCAAACTGTGCAAGGTTTTTACCAAACTGGTGTTTGGTTACCAGGTCGCAGTCTACAAGTACGTCCAGAGTATTATACACCGTTGCTCGACTGACACGATAACGTTTGTTTTTCATGCTGATGTAGAGCTCATCCACATCGAAGTGATCTTCACGGGTATAGATTTCTTCCAATATCGCAAACCTTTCAGGGGTCTTACGAAGTCCTTTATTTTCTAGGTAAGCCGTCAGAATTTTCTTGGCGGCTTCAAAATTTGGTTTGCTGGCTTGTGGCATATCTTTTGAAAATCTTGCGCAAATTACGTGCTTTTTTTCTTAAATCACAGAGGCAATTATGCTGCGGTAGTCATTTGAAGCTTTCATGTTGTGACTCGCACTGCGCCGGTCTGACCGGACAGCGATACTATAAACCAATTAATTAACAAGTCACACGCATAATGGTTCATTAATTTCTAGTTTCCTGTCAGGTTCGTATCAAATCTTTGAACCTGATAAACTCCCTCCACTTGTTCAAGTTTACTGATCAAAATATCCAGATGTCGCGTGTCCTGTACATAAAGACGGATATCACCGTTGAATACTCCATCTTTTGTATCAATGGTAAGGCCTCTCATATTGATATGCAGCTCATTGGAAATGATCCTTGTGACGTCATTGATCAGGCCTACCCTATCAGTCCCTGAAAGATAAAGTCCGGCAAGAAACGCTTCATCTTTGTTGGACTCCCACTTGGCTTTGATGATTCGATTGCCATGTTTTGACATCAATTCCGCAGCATTCGGGCAAGTCGTTCTGTGAATCTTGATACCTTCATTGATCGTTACAAAACCAAAAACGTCATCCCCTGCAATCGGATTGCAACAGGGTGCCAGTTTATAATCGATCTTATCCATATCATCGCCAATCAGCAGCGTATCGCTATCAGCCCTGTCACCGTGAAGGTTTTTCAGAAGCTTGGTATAAGCTTTTCCATCTGCCCCATCGATCGGAGGAACGATCGTTGTCGCAACGGCCTTTCTCTCTTTTGCTTCTTTGTCTTTCTTGAATCTTTTTAATTCATCGAGATGGACGTATCCCTTTCCGATTTTATAGAAAAAATCCGTTGCTGTCTTGCATTCGAAGAAAGCACGCAATTGATTCACGACCTCGGCAGTAAGTTCTATACCCAGCACTTTTAATTTTTTCTCAACCAGCTGACGACCATCTGTTTCATAATGACGGTTGTCTTCTTTCAAGAAATCCTTAATTCTTGCCCGTGCCTTGGAAGTCCTGACAATCCTGAGCCAGTCTTCGTTTGGCTTTTGCTTGTTGGAAGTAATGATTTCGATCTGGTCACCATTGCTGAGGACATAACTGATCGGAACCAAAACTCCTCCAACCTTTGCGGCCATGCAATGCACACCTACTTCGGAGTGGATATCGAAGGCAAAGTCCAGTGCAGTAGCACCGCTCTGAAGAACTTTCAATTCTCCTTTTGGCGTGAAAACAAAAACTTCCTCATTGAAAAGATTTGTTCTGAACTCATCCAAAAACTCGATTGCAGCGGTTTTATCCCCTGACCCGGTTTCTAATGTTTCCCGAACCTGGCTGATCCACTGCTCTATATTTCCACGTACCTTGGTATCATTTCCTTTATACTTCCAGTGCGCAGCATATCCTTTCTCAGCAATCTCGTCCATCCGGGAGGTACGGATCTGTACTTCTACCCATTGTCCGCTTTTGCTCATCACCGTCGAGTGCAGGGATTGATATCCATTGGCACGCGGTGTACTTAAAAAGTCTTTGAGCCGATCCGGGTTTGGCTTGTAATGATCCGTCACGATGGAATAAGCCTGCCAGCAAAGCGCCTTTTCACGGTCACCTTCCTGCGGAGATTCCAGCACGATCCGTATCGCAAATAAATCATAGATCTCTTCGAACGGTTTATTTTGCTTGCGCATTTTGTTCCAGATCGAATAGATTGACTTTGGCCTTCCCTTGATGATATAATTCAGCCCGGCCTGTTCCAGATCTTGAGCGATCGGCTCGGTAAATTTTGAAATAAAACGATCCCGGGAACTTTTGGTCTCTCTCAATTTCCTGGATATCGCACGATATTCCTGAGGCTCCGTATATTTCAGATATAATTCTTCAAGCTCAGATTTGATACTGTAGAGCCCAAGCCTGTGCGCAAGCGGAGCATAGATAAATATCGTCTCCGATGCGATTTTAAGCTGCTTATCACGCGGCATGCTGTCCAGCGTACGCATGTTATGCAGGCGATCGGCAAGTTTTACCAAAATGACACGGACGTCATCTGAAAGTGTAAGCAGCATCTTCCGGAAATTCTCAGCTTGCTGTGAAGTCCCATACTCAAATCTCCCGGAGATTTTTGTCAGTCCGTCAATGATCTTGGCAACTTTCTTTCCAAACAACCGGTCTATATCCTCGATACGCATGTCCGTATCTTCCACTACATCGTGTAATAAAGCGGAAACGATACCGGTAGTGCCTAATCCAATTTCCTCCACTACAATCTGCGCTACGGCCAGAGGATGGTAAATGTATGGTTCGCCCGATCTGCGGCGCATATCTTTATGCGCTTCCACAGAGGTATAAAAGGCTTTCTTTATCAGTTTTGCATCATTGTCCTTTAAAAAAGGCTTGGCTGTTCGTAACAACCTGCGATATTTTTTAAGGATATCCTTACGCTCCTGCTCCAGATCTATGCTCAGGGTTTCAACGAGTTGCTCCAATGCTTAATAGTAATTAGTACGCTTCACCAAAATAACAAATTTTAGCGACATTATTCAACAAAAAAATATTTCAAAAAATATTTCCCAAAAAGTTTGCATGTTTAAAACAAAGTTTGCTACCTTTGCACTCCCAACCAACGACAAGGGTTGAAGATTAAAGAGAAAATAAGAGCGGGCGTGGCGGAACTGGTAGACGTGCTAGACTTAGGATCTAGTGCCGCAAGGCGTGGGGGTTCGATTCCCTCCGCCCGTACAACTAACAAGGGATTGACGGGGCGTCATGTTTCCTATCTGAAATAAGAAGATGAACTGCTCCGTAGTAAACCCGTCAAATGCCCTCAGGACACTGTTTTGAGGGCATTTTTGTTTGCGTTTTACTTAAAAAGCACATTTACTAATAGCAATTAAGCATGGAAGTTTTATTAGAGAAGAATTCGCCGACATTGGCCTCTCTTAAAGTTACGCTAACCAAAGATGATTATCAGCCAAAAGTTGACAAGTCGATCAAGGATTATTCGAAACGTGTGAATTTAAAAGGCTTTCGTCCTGGCAAAGTACCATCCCATGTAATTCAGCGCATGTATGGAAAAAGCATATTAGTGGACGAAGTAAATAGCCTTTTGAGCAATGCAGTAAGTACTTATATCCGCGAAAATAAATTACAGGTTGTTGGGGATCCAATTCCTAACCGTGAAAAAGCAGAAGAAGCCAACTGGGACAAACCAGGTAATTTCGAATTCAGCTATGATCTTGGTGTTGCAACGGACTTCGAAGTTAACCTTTCTGAAATTCCTGCTGTAAAACGTTATACGATCGAAACAGACGAAAACGAGTTGACAAAAACAGTTGACAGTCTTCGTGAAAGATTTGCTGACAGCATCCACCCGGAAGTAAGTGAATTGGGTGATATGGTTTTCGGTGAATTGAAACAAGAATCCAGTGAATTTACAACACGTACCGCAATACCTACAAAACAGGTGGCGGAAGAAAATCAGGCTAAATTTATCGGCTTGAAAAAAGACGACGTTGTTACTTTTGATATTCAGAATACTTTTGCTGATCAGGCTGCGATTGCGCATGTTACTGGAAAGAAAAAAGAAGATATCGGCGAACTTTCAGGTGATTTCACACTGATCGTTGAAGATATCACCCGTTCAGCACCAGCGGAAGTTAACCAGGAGTTTTTTGATAAGGTTCTTGGACCAGGCGTTGCTGACAGCGAAGAATCCTTCAATGAAAAAGTTACGGAAGTAATTAAAGGAAACTACGAACGCGAAACAGAAGCATTGCTTCGTCGTGATCTTGAAACGGCTTTGCTTGATTCAATCCAGATCGAACTTCCGGGAGAATTTTTGAAAGATTGGTTGGAGCGTACAAACGAAGGTAAATTTACGCGTGAGCAAATCGAGGAACAATTTGAAGATTTCCAAAAGTCTTTGAAATTGAGCCTGATTAAAAATAAAATCGCGGATTCTCAAGGTGTTAAAGTTGAATATCCTGAAATCCTTGAATTCACAAAACAAATGGTTCGCGGTCAGTTCGGTATGTACGGAGACGACGACAGCATGGCTGATACAATCGACCGTGTTGCAGCTGGCTATCTTGCAGACAAAGAGCGCGACAACTATTCTCAGATTTTCAATCAGGTTTTTGATAACAAAATCATCGATATTGTTCGTAGCCAGGTATCTACTGACGAGCAAACAATCGATGTGGCTGGGTTCGAAAAACTTGCAAAAGGTGAAGTTGCTTAGTTTTTAAGTATTTCATTTTGATAAAATAAACGAGGTCAACTTTTTAGAAAGTTGACCTCGTTTTATTATATTACTATAATTCGCGTTGGTAAAGCTGCCGTGGAAAGTTAGAGCATAAAAGAAAAAGAAGAATTGCAGCATCCTTCGCCCAAAGGAGGATCCGGAAGAAATGTGAAAGGTAATTTAGTCTCACCAACTTAGGGCAATCATCAAAACGATATTTTGATTTGTGAGATGACAAAATGATACACTTTTTTGAGTCATTTTGGGCAGTCAAATCACGGCCTGCTCCGGCCTTAGGAAACGGACGTTACTTGCAACACGTTAGATCAGTACTTTTCCAAAAATTTAAAGATAAGGCGCTAAATAAATGTTCTTAAAACAAGTTGTCTCTGGATTTTGTCTTGATTTATAGCTAGTTTTATGCAGTGTTATATTTTTTTCTTCTACTTACGTTGCTATGGAATTTGTAAAGAAAAACTTATCAGCTATTTCTGGCCTATTTGTATCTGCCTTCTTTATTTTCTTAAGTTATAGTAAGCCTGCTTCGTCAATGGATGATTATGTTGGAATTTCTATTGGAGTATTCTTAATCACATTCGTGCTGCTATGCTTAATATATTTCAGAGACTATGGGAAAATCAAGTAGCCTGTAACTGTACTCTTTAAAGAATTTTAGCAAAAAGCCACTTACCCCCTTGTTCTCTGGTTAGCTTCTTCAAGAGACAAATTCATTCCTTAAATAAACTGTTTGTCAATTATATGGCATATATATTTTGTTCTTTAAAAGCATTAAACATCAAAACCCAATCGGTTCCCGATGCTGCTGCACCTGTCTGCCAATCTCCAAAGTCACCAAAGACCCAAATCTTTTCTTCCACAGATCCAGCTCATTTTGCAATTTCGCATTAGCCGACAATAACCTTTCATTTTCCTGACGGAGCCATTCTGTTTCTGAAAGCGTTTTTGATTCAAAACCGAGCAGTTCTGGCAATGAAACATCCAATAGTTTGGCAATATTTTCAAGGCGAGAAAAGGAAAGTTCAGTTCTTCCTCTTTCCATATCGCCGTATGCCGTTGTGGAAAGCCCGAGCATATCGGCCATGTTTTCCTGTGACAATTCTTTTTGCAGACGAAGCTGCCGTATTTTTTCTGATGGATTGCTCGTATTGTTCATAGTCTGATCGACAGAATAAATTTTAATACCGATTTTCTGAAAGACTGAATTTTACTCGTATTATTGGCTTTGGAGTGATAACATATGCAAGTTAAAAAGCATTCAAAGAATCGCTTCTCAGATTTTTCGACAAATTATAACTGAAACAGACGAGGATTATTCGATGAAATAATCAATTTTGTGAACAAGAAAGAAACAAATCAGCATATTCGTCTTTCGAAACTAAGCAGTCAGGCTTTTTGTTCTTTAAAAGATGTACGCTTACCATTACCTATTATTTTAAAATTTAAAGTTTATTCATGAATCACGGAAATGAATTTAGAAAATATGCCGTTCATCATTTAGGAATGAGTGGCCTTACAGTTGACGGTTACATGAACCACACTGTTGAAAACATGACCCGTTCGGTTATTGAAGAGCGTCCGATGAACTTTCGTGAAGTGGATGTATTTTCAAGATTAATGGCCGACCGTATCATTTTTATGGGAACCGGAGTTGACGACAACATAGCGAATATCATTGTTGCCCAGCTTTTGTTCCTTGAATCAGCTGATCCAAAAAAAGACATTCTGATGTATATCAATAGCCCGGGTGGCTCTGTATATGCAGGTTTGGGTATTTATGATACGATGCAATATGTTCGTCCGGACGTTGCTACGGTTTGTACAAGTCTTGCAGCTTCTATGGGTGCAGTATTACTTGCAGGTGGAGCGGCAGGAAAACGTTCTGCCCTTCCTCATGCGCGTGTGATGATTCACCAGCCATCTGGCGGTGCTCAGGGGACTTCGGTCGATATTGAAATCACAACCCGTGAAATCGTAAAACTTCGTCATGAACTTTACGAAATCCTTGCAAAACATACAGGACAGACTGCTGAGCAAATCGGTATTGACTCTGATCGTGACAAATGGCTACGTGCTTACGAAGCGAAAGAATATGGACTTATCGATGAGGTTCTGACACGCGATAAATAAGTTTTTTTAAACTAATGGTTCTAAAATCGCCCGGAAATCAAACTTTCGGGCGATTTTGTATTGGTGAGAGCCGATGAATTTGGTAACAAGTTGAAAAAGCCGGAACTTTGTCAGATGAGGCTATTGCACTGATTAAGAATAAAATCGCATATTCGGGAATGCCAGGCATCAACGATTAACGTTTCAGCCCTTGGTAATTTCTTTTTGGAACCAGGTTTTCAGATAGAAAATAAATCTTTTGAAACAATGCCTTTAATACTTTTGTTAGAGTGCAATACCCCATTATATTTTTCATGGTACAGATGTTTTGATAAGTACCTGATTAATAGTTGTAAAAATTGATAACTGTATATATTCACCAATGGCACAAGTAAGTTGTTCGTTTTGCGGACGCAAAAAAAATGAAGTTGAACTGTTACTCTCTGGTATTGATGCCCACATCTGCAACCATTGTATTGCACAGGGATATCAGGTTATTACTGAAGAGTTGAATTCGAAAGACGACAAGAAGGATAAGAAGACGAAGTTACCAAAACTTAAATCGATTCCCCCAACGGAAATCAAGCGTTTTCTTGAACAATATGTGATAGGTCAGGACGAAGCCAAGCGTTCATTAGCTGTGGCGGTATATAATCACTACAAACGCCTTAACCAAACCGTAACCGAAGATGATGTTGTGATTGAAAAATCGAACATTATCATGGTTGGAGAAACCGGGACTGGTAAAACTTATCTGGCAAAGTCTATCGCACGTATCCTTCAGGTGCCTTTTTGTATCGCAGATGCAACTGTGGTGACAGAAGCTGGGTATGTTGGAGAGGATGTTGAGACGATCTTGACACGTCTTTTGCAGGCTGCGGATTATAACGTGGAAGCTGCCGAAAGGGGAATTGTTTATATTGACGAAATGGATAAGATTGCCAGAAAATCGGACAACCCATCCATCACACGGGATGTAAGCGGTGAAGGTGTTCAGCAGGCTCTTCTTAAATTGCTGGAAGGATCGTCTGTAAACGTGCCGCCGCAGGGAGGGCGCAAGCACCCTGATCAAAAAATGATCACCATCAACACTGAAAATATACTTTTCATCTGTGGTGGGGCATTTGACGGCATTGAACGACATATAGCAAAACGTATCAATACCCGCCCGATCGGGTTTTCAGGTGACAACCGGATCATCGAAATCTTTGATAAAGGAAATTTAATGCGTTATGTGACTGCTCAGGATCTGAAATCTTTCGGATTAATTCCTGAACTGATCGGACGACTTCCTGTTCTTACGCACTTAAATCCGCTCGACCGTGAAACTTTACGCCGTATCTTAACTGAGCCGAAAAATGCTTTGGTTAAACAATACAGCAAACTGTTTGCCATGGAAGGGATCACGCTTCATTTTACAGAGGAGGTGCTCGACTTCATTGTCGACCAGGCCATGCTTTGCAAACTGGGTGCCCGGGGCCTTCGTGCCATTTGCGAGTCTATCATGACAGATGCCATGTTTGATCTGCCGTCTCAAAAAGAAGTGAAAGAGTTTACCATGACCCTGGACTATGCCCAGGAGAAATTTAGTAAATCTTCGATGTCTTTACTGCGTTCGGTAGCCTAGCTATTCAATAAAATAAAAAAACACCGTACTACTCTTAACCGGAGAAGTGCGGTGTTTTTATTTTACATTCTATGGCAATAGTTCTATTTTGCATAAAAAATCAAATAGATCATGGAAAATTGGCTGTCAAATAAGAATATTGTCATCATAGGAGGAACAACGGGATTGGGATTTTCGGCTGCCAAAGCATTTGTAAAACATGGGGCAAATGTAGTCGTGGTAGGACGCAACCCCGAAAACTGTCTGGTGGCAGAATTACAATTAGGGAGCCAGTCAAGAGCCAAACAGGGAGATGCCACACAGCCTAATACCGCGCTGGAAGCCATTCAGCTTTGTATCCGCGAATTTGGAAGCTTTGACGGTTTGTATCATGTGGCAGGTGGCAGTGGAAAAAAGTTTGGTGACGGGCCTCTGCATCAGTTAACACTAAGCGGCTGGAATAATACATTAGATCTGAACCTGACATCATTGATGTTATCGAACCAGGCTGCTGTTCAGGCATTTCTTGGTATGGGTAAAAGCGGGACTATTTTGAACATGAGCTCGGCACTCGATTTTACACCTTTTCCCGGACATTTCTCAGCACACGCCTATGCAACGGCAAAATCTGCGGTATTGGGTTTTTCAAAATCGATTGCTGCCACTTATGCGCCAAATAACATTAGGATCAACGTGCTGGCACCGTCAATCATCGAAAGTCCTGAAAACAAAGATCAGCAGATCGAAGAGTTCATCAGCGCAAAACAAACGTTGAACGGCGGACGGTTTGGCTTGCCGGCTGATCTTGACGGCGCAGCTATCTATTTCATGTCAGATATGTCAAAATTCACGACCGGGCAGATTTTAACCGTAGACGGTGGTTGGAATTTGACTGAATGATCAAGTGCAAAGGTTTCAATTTTACTTAAGATCATTTAAATTGAACGACGGTCGGGCACTTTTCTGTTTATATTCACGTAATTTCGGCAAGTAGACTCGATTCTTCATAACTGGTTTCAATTTAATATTAAATTATTTCAAAAATATGGCTACCGGACCTATTGTAACGCTGACCATTAACCCGGCTCTGGATAAAAGTGCTAACGTAGACCGCATCGTACCGGAAAACAAACTACGTTGCGACACCCCTAATTTCGAAGCAGGCGGAGGAGGTATCAACGTAGCAAAAGCCATTCATCGCCTGGGAGGAAACCCGACTGCTATTTTTACGATCGGCGGGCCAACCGGCCAGCGCCTGCACAAGCTGGTTAAAAGCGAAGGTGTTGAAACGTTAGTGATCGAAACAAAACAATGGACACGTGAAAATTTTCACGTTCTGGAAACCAGTACCGGATTTCAATACCGTTTCGGCGTTCCAGGTTCTGAGTTGATGCCCACAGAAGTGCGTTCGATTTTGGAAACAATTGAAGAATTTGATCCGAAACCATCCTATATCATTGCCAGCGGGAGCTTGCCGCCTGGTGCTCCTGATGATTTTTACGGGCAGATCGCAAAAATCGCGCATAAGCAGGGAGCCCGTTTTATTGCCGACGCCTCCGGTGACGCGCTGAAATCAGCCACAGAAGCCGGAGTTTATCTTTTAAAACCAAACATTACAGAGCTTAGCCAGCTGGTTGGTGTTGAAAAACTTGAAATGGACGATGTCGATGACGCCGCACGGGCGTTGATCATACGGAATCAATGCGAAGTGGTAGTAGTTTCCATGGGTGCCATGGGTGCCATGCTCGTTACTGAAGATCAGGTTGAACATATTCCAGCTCCGCCGGTTAAGAAAAAAAGTGCCGTAGGTGCAGGTGACAGCATGGTAGCAGGGATTGTCTGGACGCTTTCACAGGGAAAATCGTTACGTGAGGCTGTTCGTATGGGCGTTGCCTGCGGATCTGCGGCCACAATGAATGCAGGAAGTGAATTATTCAAAATGCAGGATGTGAATAAACTGATGGACTGGTTGAACCGTTATGGAAAACGGTATTCCGGAAATTCATAATCTATACAAACGTAAATTCTTATTGAGAGCCTGACGCCTAAAAAACGTCAGGCTCTTTTTACATCCGGGATAGGGAGAAAAATAGTTTGTGCGTCTTTTCCATGAAAACCCCGGATCATGGATCATAAACACTCCCGCCGCCAATTTGCCAGGCTAGCCGTCGCCACGACAGCGGCACTGACCTTTAAACCATTTTATATCCTTCATGCAAAGCCTAAGGCCGATGGAGAAATTATTGGCCATGGCTCACACAAATACCGTGTGCAGCAAGGTTGGGGAAATCTGGACTCTTCGAAATTTCCAATCAACAATTGCCATGAAATGGTTCAGGACAGCAAGGGCCGTTTGATCATGATAGGTGACGAGGTTAAAAATAATATACTGATCTATGATCGTTCCGGAAAACTGCTTGACAGTTGGGGACACGAGTTTCCAGGCGGCCATGGGTTAACACTCTGGAATGCAAACGGGGCAGAATTTTTATTTATCTGTGATACCAATGGGAAGGTTTTTAAAACGGATTTAAAGGGGAATATTTTATTGACCATTGAGCATCCTTCCAAAACCGGCGCTTATAAAGAATCTGATCCGTTCAAACCGACTGAAACTGCTATTGGCCCTGACGGTACCATTTATGTTGCCGACGGATACGGTTCGCAGTGGATTTTGAGGTATACGCCGAAAGGAGAATACATTGACAAATTTGGGGGCTCAGGAGATCTGGACAGCCAGTTTTCTACCGCACATGGCATAACTGTAGATTACCGCGACAAGGCGAATCCTACTTTACTCGTTACTTCACGCGTCCATAATTCGTTCAAACGCTTTACACTGGACGGAAAATATTTATCAACCCTATTTTTACCCGGTGCTTTTGTTTGCCGGCCCGTGGTAAAAGGTGATCATCTATACGCCGGTGTGTGCTGGTCTCGCCTGCGATATTATAATCAGACCCCAAATTCCGGATTTGTAACTATTCTGGATCAAACTGATAAGGTCGTATCCAATCCTGGCGGTACTAAACCTGAATACATTGGCGGAAAACTACAAATGATGGTACAAGACAAACCCATTTTTATGCATTGTCACGATGTTTGTATCGACCAGGACGAAAATATTTATGTTTGTCAGTGGAATGCAAAAAAAACTTATCCTGTAAAACTTGAAAGAATATAATATGATGAATTGATTATCGGATCAATTTGATCATCAATGCGTTGACAGTCATCGTAACAATAGCCAGCAATCCATAAGCCAGCCCAATTGGCATTTTCGGCACAAACCACCATACCCCAAGGAGGAATATTACAAATCCGTATCCTGCAAGAAGCAGCCCGTAAAGAATTCTCGCCGCAGCCTGAGGACCTTGCTGAGCATGTGTAAAAACCGCAAGTGTTGAGGTCATGATCGGAAACGGTGTTAATATGCCACTCCACGTCGGACCCAGTTTATCCGAAAGCTGTGTCAATAACACGACGAACAACGTAGCCACGAACATACGCAAAGGAATATCATAAACAGGATGTCGCCTGTACTCCGCTTTCCCTTTTGGTTTTGGAAAAATATATAAGACACCCGACAAGACAAGTACGTTAAGACCGGTAGCCAAAGGCAGCGAGGGCGTTCTGCCCAATGAGGCCAGGGCTACAATAAAAAATGCCAAATAACTGATCAGTACACTCGGAAGCCAGGATAACCTCGGCGCAACCACGGAATAGATCAGCGCAAAGAATGTAGTACCGATAGAGCCCATCAAAGCAGACGGGATGGTGGACGCGGCAAAAATCGGGCCGTTCTCCATGGCTATAAAAAATGATATCGGGCCCGCAACCCAGGGAAACCCTCCTATCCAGCCACCAAATCCTTCGCCCCATTTCCTTACGCTCAAGGTTACACCAGCAATGAGCGGAGGCATTAAAAGAATTTTTATTAATAAAAGATCAGACACTTACAATGAATTTAAAGTAGACTGATCAATGCTTTCTCCTTCATTATCAGCAATCAAATTTACATGCTTAAAACAAGAGGGTAAAAGAAATTATAAAATAATATTGCAACACAGTTGCATGAATGTTACTTTTGCAACGTTGTAACAAGTACGTAGGATACCGCTGACTAATTTCACTCCTTTTATAGAACATAAGACAGAGATTGTAGGATTTAGACAATTCTAGGATCGATTAACCTGATGAAAAAATATTTTTTACTGATCGTATCGCTGGCAATTTTTTCTGTTAGTAAGGCACAAAACGCGGATTGTGCCTGCTTTATGAAAGGTATTGTTCGTGACCAGCATAGCGGGCAGCCTATAATTGGTGCTACTGTTTTGCTTGAAGGAACAACCAGCGGAGTTTTTACTGATGAAAAAGGACGATACGAAATCCGCAACCTATGTCCTGGAAGGTATAAACTGGAAGCGCGGATTGTCGGATATAATACCTACCGGCAATCGATTGACCTGACCGAAGGGCACGAGGAAAACTTCAGTCTTGAAGAGCAGGAAGTGCATTTAAAAGATGTTGAAATAACGGCACACAGAACGGACGCGCCAGCGTCTCAGCCGTTGGCAATACTATCGGGTAACGATCTTGAAAAAACACGAGGGCAAAGTCTGGGGGAAAGTCTGAAAGGAATTACGGGCGTCACCACCATGCAGACAGGATCTTCTATTTCCAAACCGGTCATCCATGGACTGCATAGCAATCGGGTATTGATCATGAACAACGGTGTCCGGCAGGAAGGACAGCAATGGGGATCCGAACATGCGCCTGAAATTGACCCATTTGTAGCGACACGTATGTCTGTAATCAAAGGCGCTGCGGGCGTTCGTTATGGATCTGATGCGATTGGAGGTGTCATTCTGGTTGAACCTGAAGAGCTTCCTTTCAATAAACCGCTGAGCGGCGAAGTTAACATGGTAGGTTTTAGTAATGGTCGCCAAGGCGTTGTGTCTTCTACTTTACAAGGCGGTATTAAAGGCGTATCCGGATTTGGCTGGCGGGCACAAGGTACAATCAAACGTGGCGGAAATATCAAGACACCAGATTATTTTCTTGACAACACCGGTATCAGTGAAAAGAACTTTTCCTTGGGCGCCGGATATCGTAACAAAGGCTTCGGCATCGACCTTTTTTACAGTCGTTTCGACACCAAAATCGGTATTTTCTCAGGTTCTCATATTGGCAGTATCACAGATCTGCTCAATGTGATCAATAATGGCGAACCCTTCATAAAATCGGGATTCACATACAACATCGGCAGACCGAACCAGAATGTCACCCACGACTTACTGAAGGCAGAAGCACATTATCATTTCAATGACGGCAACCGCCTGCAATGGACGATTGCGCAGCAGATTAACAACCGGAATGAATATGACCTGCATGTTCCCCGCAACGATTCCATAGCATCCCTGAATCATCCGGAATTGACTTTTAAACTTAACACGCTTACAAATGATGTAATCTGGGACCATAAACCTATTGCCGGAAAAGTGACCGGCCAGATTGGTGTAAGCAGTTTGTACCAATACAATTTAATGTCGGGGCGACCCCTGATTCCGAATTTTAATCAGTTTAACATTGGCATTTTCTGGATTGAAAGGTATGTTAAAAATAACTGGGAGCTGGAGGCAGGGGGCAGGTATGATTACCGGACGTTAAGTACGCACCGTATTGTGAGCCGCCAGAAGGTTTCGAATGATTTTACATTCTCAAACGCATCCGGCACCATTGGTGCAACGCGGAATTTTTCGCAGCGCATCTCAGCCAGGCTTAACGCAGGAAGCGCCTGGCGCGCACCAAACGTGAGTGAACTGTTCAGTGATGGAGTACATCATGGCGCAGCTGCCTTTGAACGTGGTGACTCAACCTTGCGTCCGGAGAAGGCTGTTAATACCATTGCCAGTGTTAAGTACCAGAGCGAAAGGCTAACGATTGAGATTGGGGGATACTTCAACTACCTCCGGGATTTTATTTATTTAAAACCTCAGCCAGACCCGATCCTGACAGTCAGAGGTGCTTTCCCTTACTTTAAATATACCCAGACAGATGCGACTTTCAAAGGGATTGATTTTTCGGCTGACTGGGAGCTTATCAAGCATCTTACATTAACCACAAAGCTAAGTTATCTTAAGGCATACGATACCCGAAATGATAATTATCTGGTGATGATTCCTTCCAATCGTTGGGATAACCAGTTAAAGTATTCTATTCCTGAACTAGGAAAATGGCATAACTTATTTGTTTCAGGAGGCAATCTGTGGGTCGCGAGACAGAAAAGAGTACCACCAAACAGTGATTTTTCTCCTCCGCCGGCATCTTACTCGCTCTGGAATATTCAAGCCGGCGGAACAATTCATGTCTCGGAAAAACAGCAGCTTGAAATTGGGATTTCAGTAACAAATCTGTTCGATACAGTTTACCGGGATTATATGAACCGCTTCCGGTACTATTCCGATGACATCGGCAGAAACGCATCATTGCGCATCAAATGGAAGTTTGGTTCCTGATAACTTTACTTTTCTTATAATATAAACAAATAACACATGAACATGAGCCGTAAATTGACCTGGATGTTACTGATTGCTGTAACCACTTTATTTACTCAGTGCAAGGATTCAGCCGATGAGGTTGAAGTTGATGACGAAAATGAACTGATTACTTCAGTTACGCTGACTTTTACAGAAGTTGGTACAGGAACTGTTACAAAATTTGCATACAAGGATCCCGATGGAGATGGCGGAAATGCACCGACAAAATTTGATACGATATCGCTAAAAGCCAATGCAAGTTATACGCTGACACCGGAGTTTCTGGATGAAAGCAAGACGCCCGTTGATAACATCACAGGAGAGATCAAAGAAAAGGATTTTGAACATTTGCTTATCTACACACCATCCCCTGCTTCGCTGTTCACTTATACCTATGGGGATAAGGACAGCAACAATTACCCGGTCGGGCTGACCGGAACTGTCAAAGCAGGTGCTGCGGGGACTGGCAAATTAAAAGTTCAGCTTCGTCACCAGCCGAACGCAAAGAATGGCACGGCCACTCCCGGAACTGACGACGTGAATCTTGATTTTAATTTAATGATTAAATAAGGGGAAGTCATAAAAAAAACGGGTTCAGTATATGCTGAACCCGTTTTTTTATTTCGAAAGGCATTCAGGGCACTTACCCTGGATCAGCAGATTAAAACTTTCCGGCTGGTAACCGCTGGGCAAAGCAACATTTGGAATGTGCAGGTTTTCCAGACAATTGGTTTTTCCACATGCATTACATTTAAAATGAATGTGATCGTGCTGGTGTTTTTCTTCAGAACACTGATGTGAACAAAGGGCATATCTAAGCCCTTCATCGTCCAGCACTTTGTGAATAATGCCTTTTTCTAAAAAAGTTTTTAAAGTACGGTATATGGTTACACGGTCGTAATTCTCCCCTAACACCCCTTCCAGATCCCCGTGCGAAAGTGCGTTCTTTCTATTCATAAACGTAGAAAGCACATCTTCCCGGCACGTTGTTGTACGCAGGTGATGACCTTTCAATGTTTCTCTTAACTGCTCCATTTTTAACCAGTTTAAATTCTTTGTCCGGCTTTCATAGTATAAAAACCTTCCACTTCAAAGTTAAGTTCTAAGTTCAGTAAAATCCTCAAAAAGATAATTTCTTTTATCATCTATTGTTACTAACAACAAAATATTCTGCAACATCGTTGCAAATGATACTGATTGCAGCTATTTTTGCAACCTTATTCAATTACACATGAAAACTTTCCACACGCACAATAAAGCAGATTATGTCGGAATACTAGGTTCAGTGCTTTGTATCCTGCATTGTATCGCGATGCCTATGCTGGCCCTGGGATCAAGTCTTGGCCATGATCATCATGAGCATATTGGTTTTATTTCCCTCGATTACTTTTTTATACTGCTCAATCTGATAGCGGTTTATTTTGCAACCCGTGAACACAAATCACTTTTGGTCAGGGTGCTGCTCTGGAGTGCGTTGTCAATTTTTGCCGTTTCGCTGATTTTCGAAGAACGCAGTATCATTTTCCAGTGGCTGGGCTATTTTGGTTCTGCATTGTTGATCATCGGGCATTTGGTCAATCTATATTTTTGCCAAACCGCCCAGCAGCCAAAATTCAAGGTTTCCTGACTATTTATCGTATCTGACTTCGAACTTGCTCAGATCAGGGCGCATCGAACGGTGCCTTCCCAGTTCATAATCAAAAACGGCTTTTCCCAGATCCCGCATAAATGGCAGCCCGATTGTCTCATAATCGTATTGGTCATCGTTGAAGATCTGGTCTTCATTACAATAAATAACGGCGGTTAGCATAAACTCAATACCTTTTTCAAAATCGGCGATGTACGCATTATCCAGCAAAAATCCGTAAGCATCACCAGATTTGTTGAACAACCGGATGTGTCTGGGCAAACGTGTTTTAGTACCTCCGAAGAGCAGAAATTTACAATATCCGTCATAATAATCATCCGTATAATGAGCCGGAAATTCAGTCTCCACCGGAAACTGCGACATGTATTGATACAAGAAGCTGTAATCCTCTGCGGACAGATCGAAACGTTGTCGCGCCGGAACAGATTCAGGGAAAAATATAGCCTTCAGCAACTTGTGCTGTTCTTCCAGTGCAAAATAGTTTTTCTCTGTAAAGTCGAACGGTTCATTCACCAAAACACCGTTTTTCAGATACCCCTTTCCTTTGGTGATGGCCTCGGGTGAAATATACTTTTTATCAGCATATTTGCCTGGCTGTTCGTAAATCACCTTGCCATCTTTTTCAAATTTTACAGGATTTGTATACCGGTTATTTTCCGTACCGATTGCAGATTCCAGCCGATGTGTAATTCTTACATTGTTATACCCCTTGGCGCGAAGCGAATCATTGAAGTCTTCTTGTCCTAAAAATTCGTATAATCTGTTGAAAGCATCGTTGTCACTCGCCAGCAATATTTTTTTTGCATAATGCGCAACAGACGGCAATTTATTTTCCGAGGTAGTATCCGCAACGACTGCCGTTTGTTCAGGTCTGTCTGCACCGGTTATCATCGGTGTAGTTTTATCAATCTTAAGTTTATTAACCTTTTCCAGAGCCAGTAATACTGCCGGTAATTTTACAGTGCTGGCAGGATAGAAGTATCGGTTATTGTTGACATGATATCCGTACGTCGTAAAATGAGGTTCGTTTTTTTTATTCCGGTCAATCTTGGTATAGAGAATCTGCACTTCATATTTATCTGGATTATCCAGCACATTTGCTAAATGCTGCGAATGCTTTTTAAGAAGTTTTTCCAGAAATTGTCCATTATGAATTTGCGCAGATACCGGATTTGAAAGCATGCTGACGAAAAAGCAGGTAAGTATTTTTAACGGGAGTGATCTGATATTTTCTGAATAAATCATAGGTAATCGGGAGCACGTGTTTCAACGAAGATACTATATTTTACTTTTTAAAGGATAAGCGGAATTATATTTAACTACATTCCGCCTTTACTTATTCGAATATAAACAATGGCGACTAATGGAAGAAAATAAATTGCGCAGCCGCGGCTGGTTTGGGAAGTCAGGAAAGGACGGTTTTATATATAGGGCATGGATGAAAAATCAGGGATTTCCGGCAGATGAGTTTGAAGGACGCCCCGTTATCGGTATCTGCAACACGTTTTCCGAACTGACGCCATGCAACGGGCACTTCCGTGAACTGGCAGAATCAGTCAAAAGAGGAGTTTGGGAGGCAGGCGGATTCCCGTTGGAGTTTCCTGTCATGTCGCTCGGTGAAACGCTTATAAAGCCAACAGCGATGTTGTACAGAAACCTGGCCAGCATGGACGTCGAAGAGTCGATCCGTGCGAATCCGCTGGACGGCGTGGTGCTGCTTTGTGGTTGTGACAAAACAACACCATCCCTGGTCATGGGTGCCGCAAGTGTTGATATACCGACCATCGTTGTATCAGGCGGGCCGATGCTGACAGGCCGGTACCGCGGAAAAACAATCGGTACCAGCGATGTATGGCGTTTCAGTGAAATGTACAGAAAAGGAGAAATATCACAGGAAGAGCTAACAACTGCAGAAGCATGTATGTGCCGCAGCCAGGGACATTGCGCTGTTATGGGTACGGCGTCAACCATGGCTTGTATGGTCGAATCACTCGGTCTGACCCTTCCTGAAAATGCTGCCATTCCAGCAGCTGATTCACGCAGAAAAGTAATAGCGCAACTATCCGGCCGTAGGATCGTGCAAATGGTGAAAGATGATCTAAGATTATCCCAGATTCTGACGCGGGAAGCTTTTGAAAATGCGATTATGTTGAATGCTGCAATCGGAGGCTCAACGAATTTTGTAATTCATTTGCTGGCCATTGCCGGCCGTATCGGGGTCGAACTTTCGTTGGACGATTTCAACGCATTATGCGAGAAAATACCCCTGCTGCTGAACCTCCAGCCGTCTGGTGGGTATTTTATGGAAGACTTTTATTATGCCGGTGGTTTGCCGGTTGTAATCAAAGAAATGATTTCGCTGCTGCATAAGGATGCGATCACGGCAAATGGGAAAACCGTAGCTGAAAACTGTGAATCTGCGGAATGTTTCGACCCGGAAGTAATTGCCACCTTAGAAGAACCGGTGAAAGATCTGACAGGATTGGCTGTTGTCCGTGGAAATCTAAGTATTCATGGCGCTGTGATCAAACCTTCTGCATCGTTAAAACCCGAATTGATGCAGCATCGGGGGAAAGCTGTCGTCTTCGAAGACATCGATGACTATAAAGCAAGACTTGATGATCCCAATCTTGACGTTGATGAAAACAGTATTCTGGTGTTGAAAAATGTTGGGCCAAAGGGATATCCGGGTATGCCGGAAGTCGGAAATATGTCCCTCCCGAAGAAGCTCCTTGAAAAAGGTGTTATTGATATGGTCCGGATTTCTGACGGCCGCATGAGCGGAACTGGTTTCGGCACGGTGGTTTTACACATATCTCCGGAGGCTGCTGTTGGAGGAGTTTTGGCCCTTGTGCAGGATGGCGATATCATTGAACTGGATGTTGAAAACAGGAAACTTAATCTTGAGGTTTCTGACGAAGTGCTGGAGGAGCGCCGCAAGTTATGGAAACCGCTGGATATGGGGTACAACCGGGGTTATGTCAAACTTCACATTAATCATGTTATGCAGGCTCATGAAGGTGCTGACCTCGACTTTCTGAAAGGTGGGTCGGGAGATAAAGTCACACGCGATTCACATTGACGTTTTGAATTAGATATATAGCTTCTTTAAAATATGATGCATACTTTTCCACCGGTCCGACGGTGAAAATCCGTCGGACCGGTGGAAAAAATCAATCGACCCGTCGCACAGCTTTTTTACCCTTCAATGAATATAAGGACTGAGAGATTATATATTAATCATCGGACCTAATTAGAACAAACCCATTTCAAATATGAGCAACCCATTATTTAATAATCAAGTCGCTATTGTTACTGGTGCAGGACAGGGAATTGGATTTGAGATCGCTAAACAACTTGCGACGAACGGAGCCTGTATTATTTTAAATGATGCTGACCATGAGCTTGCAGCGCAGGCTGCTAAAACAATACGGGGCCTGGGCGGTGAATGTATCGCATTTGCCGGCGATGCCTCCCAATCGGAGGTGATCGACGGCATGGTTGAAGAGGCTGTCCGGTGTTTTGGGAAACTGACAATATCCGTTGCCAATGCAGGGATTACACTCTTTGGCGATTTTTTCGAATACCCAAAAGAGAATCTACAAAAAGTGCTGGAAGTAAATTTAATGGGATCTTTCTTGCTTACCCAGGCAGCGGCCAGGCAAATGAGGTTGCAGAAATCCGGCGGAAGAATCTTGCTGATGTCCTCGGTTGTCGGACACCAGTCTCACCAGTTTCTCGGAGCTTATGCGATGTCGAAAGCCGGGTTGGAAATGCTTGCAAAAAATCTTGTTTTGGAACTATCTCCGCATGGCATTACCATCAACGCAGTGGCGCCCGGAGCTACCCTGACAGAACGGACGTTAACCACCGACCCGACTTATCCGAAAACCTGGTCTGCCATCACGCCAATGGGCAGACCCGCCATTTGCGAGGATATTGCCAATGCGGCACTCTTTCTTTTATCGCCGCATTCGGGACATATCACCGGCCAAAGCCTGATCGTGGACGGAGGCTGGACATCGGTAAGCCCTTTGCCGGATCTAAGCAATATGGATGTTTAGAAAGATTTTATTATTCTTCGCCTAAACCTTTTGCAAACAGCTGAGCCTCCAGATCGTCAATGTTTCCTTCGTCAGAAATAAAAAGTTCTCTTGGCTTGGCCGAAGATGCAGGTGTAATTGTCATAAAGTTCCGGTATTGTTCATCGGAAATAATCCGCAACTGAAGTGCACGTTTCAGCACCATTGGGAACGGAACCTTGAAGAAGCTGGCAATATCAGCAGCTAAAAATGGCGGGATTTTAGAAATGTCTTCCCGAAAAAAACTTTCTACATCCTTATAAGGCAGAAGCGCATCAAAAATTAATTGTTCCGAACGGTTGGCAAGAGATACCGGATTCGCATAAGAACTGTGTAAACCCAGGGAAACGGTCAGTAAATGTATATGGTAATTACGCTCATTCACCTCAGAAGCTGCATTAACAAAGACCCATCCTTTTTGATGAAACATCGATGAAAATCCTTTAAAGATCGGATCAATGTTATGAAGCTGCGCTATTTTAATTCCTTCGGGATATGGCAATTTGTGGCCGATCTGGTGGACGATATCCTGGGCGTATGAAACATCGGCCGCTTCTCCGGCAGGTTCGATCACCCAATTCCCCTGCACCAGTCCTTCAAAAAGTTCATTGGCTGCACGCTGACTTTCCGTTTGTCCGAGATGCAGAATTATTCTGTTGCCACGGACGGAAAAATCGAGCGGGAGCTGATTTTTGATTTGCTTTCTGGCCATTTTTGAGAAGTGTTAAGTATTAATACCAAAGATACGTCCTTAAGATTTTCACAACAAGAGTCTTGCAAGATTATCTCCACTGCAAGGTGTTGAGCAGGTGTATCATGTCTTTTTGTATAAAGCTGATGACCGGAGCCAGAGAATCGTTCTTTGCTGCGGTTGAAAAATAGATAGCCCCGCGTAAAAAATGCCTTGTACTGTCTGTGGTATAAAACTGGTATGGACTCGGCACGTCACCTTCTATCTTAAATAACATTGCTGTCAGATGATGGTCTGTTAACAACCTTTGCTCCTGAATGGAAGAGGCTCTTACCTGATGTTTCCCTGTAAGTTTAAACGAATCGTTGATGTAATCCCGCAAAAGCACCGGGCTGTTTTTCAACGGTTTGTAAGTAAGCTGGATATTTGCGTTGAACCGGGGATAATAAATAAAAATCCAGTCCTTGCCGGCAAGGGCAAAAGTATCAGGCAAAATTTGTGCTGATGTTGAATATTCAAAAGAATACGGATGTTCTTCTGTCAATTTCTGATACCGTTGTGCCGGCAAATCGATACGGTTAAATCCTTTGGGTTTAGGCACATAGGCCTGTTCCTCTTGGCCGCAGGAAAAAAGAAGTGTGGCGATCAGTATAAATATATAATTAACAGGGAAAGGGTTTACCATTGATCTGATGAATTCTCTGAAACGAAATTTTGCCTGCAAAGCTAACGAAAAGAGACTTATAATATTTTGGAGTTAGTCATTAACGGGAATTGCCTGAAAGCAAAAAAGAAACCAACGTTCCTGAAAACGGGTTTCTTATTTGACTTTTCGAGGCGAGATTCAGAAGCTTTTATTCTACGGTAACAGATTTCGCCAGATTTCTTGGCTGATCTACATTACGGCCACGCATCACCGCAATGTAGTAAGACAGCAACTGCAATGGAATCACCGACACAAGCGGCGTCAGTATCTCATGTACTTTCGGAACTTCAATGACAAAGTCGACCATTTCCGGAATCAGTGTATCCCCTTCGGTGACAATGGCAATTACCCTACCCTTTCTTGCTTTTACTTCCTGTATATTGGAAACGATCTTCTCGTACGAGCTGTCTTTGGTTGCAAGAAAAACAACAGGCATATCTTCGTCGATCAAGGCAATCGGCCCGTGTTTCATTTCAGCAGCCGGATATCCTTCTGCATGAATGTAGGAAATCTCTTTCAGTTTTAACGCTCCTTCCAGTGCAACCGGAAAGTTTAACCCCCGGCCAAGGTATATGAAGTTTCTTGCATAGGTAAAAATGAAAGCGATCTCTTTAATTTTTGCGGCGTTTTCAAAAACACGATCCACTTTCGCCGGAATGGTTTCCAGTTCAACCAGCAGCTGGCGGTATGTCTCTTCCGAAATGGTACCTTTTCTTTTTGCCGCAGCGATCGCAATCAGTGTCAACACAGTCACCTGGGCTGTAAATGCCTTGGTGCTTGCCACCCCAATTTCCGGCCCGGCATGCGTGTAGGCGCCGGCATGCGAAGCGCGTGCAATCGAAGAACCGACTACGTTACAAACGCCAAAGATCGTTGCGCCTTTCGATTTTGCAAGCTCAATAGCAGCCAGCGTATCGGCAGTCTCACCGGATTGCGAAATCGCGATGACAATGTCGTTTTCTTTAATAACCGGATTTCTATACCTGAATTCGGAAGCATATTCTACCTCCACATTTATTCTTGCGAGCTCTTCAAAAAGATATTCGGCAACCAATCCTGCATGCCAGGAGGTACCGCAGCCTACGATCACGATCCGGTCCGCAGCAGCCAGTTTATCAATATAATTAGCCAAGCCCCCCAGCTGGAGATGTGCATCGTCTGCTTTCAAACGCCCGCGCATACTGTCTGCAATGGACCGGGGCTGTTCGAATATCTCCTTAATCATGAAATGATCGTAACCACCCTTTTCGATAGTCTCCAATTCCATTTCAAGTTTCTGGATGTACGGAACTTTCTTTGTGTTATCCAGATTCTGAATGCTCAGCTTACCGTCCCGAACTACGGCAACTTCGTAATCATCCAGGTAAACTACGTCTTTCGTGTACTCAATGATCGGTGTTGCATCGGATGCAAAGAAAAACTCGTCCTCGCCAACCCCGATCACCAATGGACTTCCCTTACGGGCAGCAATAAGCTGTTCCGGAAAGTCAACGGACATGATGACGATCGCATAAGCACCCACAACTTCGAGCAATGCGAGCCTCACAGCTTCTTCCAGTGAGGTTCCGGTTTCCTTCTGAATATCTTCTATAAAATGAATAAGAACCTCTGTGTCGGTAGCACTTTGAAAAATGTGCCCCTTACTGATCAGATTTTGCTTAATTGAAGCATAATTTTCAATAATCCCATTATGGATTATGGCCAGCTTATGATCATTGGAAAAATGCGGATGTGCATTGACGTCATTAGGCTCTCCATGGGTTGCCCAACGCGTATGCCCAATGCCGATTCTGGCGTTCAGCGTTTTGTCTGTCAGTTGGCCTTCCAGATCTGAAACCTTGCCCTTTTTCTTATAAATATTCAATTCTGCGTTTTCAAGCAGGGCAACACCGGAGCTGTCGTAACCCCGGTATTCAAGTCTTTTCAGACCTTTTATAATCAGTGGATAGGCCTCTTTATTCCCAATATAAGCGACAATTCCGCACATAATTTTATTAAAGTTTAGTAGATGTGTGTATAATATTGAGTGCAAATAAATGCCAATATGAGATCGATAACAAATAAAATAATAAAAATTATCCAATTTCGGGAGAGTGCTCGAACACGCAGTAGTATATTCATTATGAAGGATTTACATCTTAAAAAATATTAAAAATTAAAGATTGTATCATTCCATGATGATCTTAAAATTTACCTTTATGGAGTTTTTTTAATAACTACAAAAAAAAGCGGCGACCAAGTTCTGGTCGCCGCTTCGGTACTGATTTATTTCAGCTTAGCTCATCAAATCAGTATACAGATTATAATAAGATTCAGAGAATTTTTCGTCTTCTTCGTCAAGCTCTACACGTTTAGGTGCATCATTAAAAATTTGATTCAGACTGTCGCTGCAATGTTCCTCCGCTTTGACAACCGCATCAGCATATGCACAGCCTATTTTAACAAAGCCTTCGAAATCTGCCGTATGCAGATGAGACAGCGCCTCATCACTTACGTCGATTGCTTTTGCCTTACTCATTAAATCTGCATCGAATTTATAATCAAAAGCGTTGTTATGTACTGTAAACACACTTTTCGTATCCTTAAACATAGGATCGTTACGGTATGTTGTTTTAAGATACATAGGAATCAGAGCAGTCATCCAGTCATTGCAATGAACAACATCCGGAGCCCATCCAAGTTTCTTAACTGTTTCCAGAACACCTTTGCAAAAGAATATCGCGCGTTCATCATTATCATCGTAGAAATTATTCTCCTTGTCGAAGAATACAGATTTACGGTGAAAATAATCATCGTTATCTATAAAATAAACCTGAAGCTTTGCGTTTGGGATTGAAGCAACCTTAATAATAAGTGGTTTTTCTTCATCACCAACCGTAATATTAATTCCTGACAATCGAACTACTTCGTGAAGCCTGTTTTTACGCTCATTGATTAGACCAAACCGAGGTACCAAAATTCTTATCTCTGCCCCGCGCTCCTGCATTGCTTGCGGAAGTCTTCTTACATAATCGGCAACATCTGTGGTCTGGAGAAAAGGATTGATTTCACTGGCTACATACAAAATTCGTAGTTTGTCCATAGATATTAAAAGCAGTTTGTGAAAAAAAGTTTTGCAAAATTACTTAAAAAAATCTGCATTTTCAATAGATATTCAAAACTAATTGTAATATTGCGCAGAGTTTGGGCTTATCTATGCCAAATATTTCAGAAACCGCTGCGAACAGGCCGGATTAACCACTTTTTCACGTTTAGGAAAAACAGGTTCAGTTTGAAATCTATCCTGCACCTTCCCTACTTATAATTCATTTCATGGAAGTTTTTACTTCAATACCCAGTTTAAAAAATTTTCTTCTTCAACAGCGTCTACAAAATAAAAGCATTGGTCTGGTTCCGACGATGGGCGCGCTTCACGAAGGTCATATCTCACTGATTGAGAATGCCAAAACACAAAATGATATTGTTGTCTGCAGCATATTTGTAAACCCTACACAATTTAACAATCCGGAGGACCTTGCGAAATATCCAAGAACACTTGAAGAAGATTGTGCGATGCTGGAAAAAGCAGGATGCTCGGCGGTATTCGCACCTTCGGTTGAAGAGATGTATCCCGAAAAACCAACGCTGACGATCAATTTCGGTCTGCTTGAAACCGTTATGGAGGGAGCTTCCAGGCCGGGGCACTTTAACGGTGTCGGTATTGTGGTGTCAAAACTGTTCAATATCGTTGAACCCCACCATGCCTACTTCGGCCAAAAAGACCTGCAGCAGGTAACCATTGTGAAAAGAATGGTAGAGGATCTGTCGTTTAACCTTGAGCTGATCATATGCCCGACTATCAGAGAAATCGACGGACTGGCCATGTCTTCGCGTAACAGGCGCCTCAGTAAAGAAGAAAGATCACATGCTCCGATCATCTACAAAATATTACTGGATGCACAGGAGAAGCTTCATAACGGAGATACGGTTGAAGAAGTCAAGGAATCAGTACAACTGGAGTTTCATGTACTGGCAGGTTTTGAACTGGATTATTTTGAGGTTGTCAACACGAAAACTTTACAGCCTATCCATACGATCGGTCGGGAAGGAACGACAGCGCTTTGTATCGCAACCTATCTTGGCCCTGTCCGTTTAATTGATAACGTAGTTTTCTAATATCTCCAATTTATAAGCAAAAAGGCCTCGATGGAGGCCTTTTTGCTTATAAATATTATGATTCCAGTTTCCAGTCTCCGCGATAGGTGCGTTTGACAAATTGGTTGGCTTCATCGAAGTTTGTAATCTTCATATTGTTACCGTCCCACAACAATTTCTTACGTCCAGGATAGTCAAAACCTTTTCCATCGGCTCTGGCCTGGCGAAGGTTGTAGCTTCTGATCCCCAGGTTACCCATGATTACGGTCTCTGTCAAAGGACCGGCATAATCAAACGAGGATGTCAGCGCCTTATGTTCTTTACTCTGATAACCTGCTTTACAGGCATCAGACCAGGAAACATGGTGTCCAAATTCTGGCATTACGGTATATTTATTACCAAAATCGCCCTCTTTGTATTCAAGTTTCGTTCCGTTTTTCAGGTATACTTTTGGATCCTTCCCATAAGTTCCGCAGGTCATTACTCCTTTTTCACCAATGAGTAATACTCCATTACTGCTGTCAGGTTCACCCAACGGATCGTTTGCAGGTATCAGATCCGGATGGAAAGGACGGAGGCCGCCGTCATGCCAGGTTAATGTTACTTCCGACTTATTGGTTTTGTTGGCCGGGAATTTTAATTGAACACGGGAAGAAGGAGGACAACCTTCCGGAATGTACTCAGGTGTCCAGTCTTTGATAAACACTGAACCTGCACTGCATTCCAGTTCTGTGGGATAACCCAGACCTAACGTTCTGAATGCCGGGTCAATCAGGTGACATCCCATGTCGCCCAACGCACCTGTACCAAAATTCCACCAGCCGCGCCATTTGAATGGATGCCAGGCCGGGTTATAGTCTACCCATTCTGCAGAACCTACCCAAAGGTCCCAGTCCAGACCTTCCGGTGTTGGCATTTTTCCAACCGGAACCGGAATTCCCTGTGGCCATACCGGACGGTTTGTCCAAACATGCGCTTCATGGACATTGCCAATCAAGCCTTTTTTAAACCACTCCTTCATTTGATTCTGCGCAGGGTTGGAAGCACCCTGATTTCCCATCTGCGTCACCACCTTATATTTTCTCGCAGCTTCTGTCAGCATACGCGCTTCATAAATATCGTGGGTGAGAGGCTTCTGAACATATACGTGTTTTCCACGCTGCATCGCAGCCATCGCAATTATGGCATGCATATGATCGGTAGTGGAAACCGTTACCGCATCTATATCTTTCCCCATCTCATCAAACATGCGTCTGAAATCTTTGTATTTCTTGGCAGTCGGATGCAGCTCGAAGTTTTTCTTTGCCTGGTTCCAGTCAACATCGCAAAGTGCAACCAGATTTTCAGCTCCTTTATTCCATGCATTGTTGGTATCCGAAAATCCCTTGCCGCCCACACCAATACCAGCAATGTTCAGTTTATCACTTGGTGCGATAAATCCTTTACCAAGGACGTTTCGGGGAACAATAAAGAAACTCCCCACTGCTGCCGCGGTAGTTTTTTGCAGAAAGTCACGACGGGTGACACCTTTTGGTTTATTCTCTGTAGTCATCGGGTTTGGTCTAAAAATAAAGTTTAATAATAATCAAAAGCGCTGCCTCATTCATTCATACTGAATTGAATTAATCAGAGCTTAAATATAATGATGTTCGGATATATGTTTATGTCATAATCCATTAATTCATAATTAAGATTTTACCGGTAAGTTCATGCTACTAAAATCTTGTCACATAAAACTGACTTTCAGCTACTTATTCCGTCTTAAAGTGTCATAAATATCCTCCATTTGAAAATTGGAACTCCCCCCGGGAACGTGATGTTTTGAAGGGTGTATATTATTCCTGTAACTTTGCCGGACTTATACGCATAAATAATAATAATCACTCATCTAGCTGAGTAATGCAAATAACCATAATGAAATCTAAGATTCACCGTGTGAAGGTGACTCAGGCAGAATTGAATTACGTAGGAAGTATCACCATTGACGAGGATCTGATGGACGCTGCCGGATTAATTGAAAATGAGCAAGTCCACATTGTTAACAATAACAACGGTGAGCGCTTTGTTACATATGTCATTAAGGGAGAGCGTAAAACCGGAATGATCTGCCTGAATGGCGCTGCGGCCAGAAAAGTACAGATCGGAGATATTATCATTATTATTGCATATGCGAGCATGACACCTGAAGAAGCAAGATCCTTCAAACCGATGGTTGTCTTCCCCGATCAGAATAATGAGATTATTAGTGTTACGGCACATGGTTAATCAGAACTTACTCATCTTCAATATTTAATTTATGAAAAGCGCTTTACGCTACATTATCTCGCTCGGACTGGCGGGTGGCCTGATTTGGTTTGTGTTCAAGGATATCAATCTGGCTGATATGCTTGACAGATTCAGTCAGGCAGATTGGCGTTGGATGGCCATTTCATGCTTCCTTCTGCTTTGCGCGCACGTTACAAGAGCCTGGAGATGGGGAATGCTGATGGAACCACTGGGATATAAACCGGGTATTGTCAACAGCTCAATTTCTGTTTTAACAGGTTATTTTGCTAACTATATTGTTCCGAGAATGGGCGAAGTTACACGCTGCGGAACTTTATACAGACTAGAACGAATCCCCGTGAACCTCAGCTTTGGTACCGTTGTAGCCGAACGCATTTTCGACGTCATCATACTTTTATTCCTGATAGGCCTGAATTTCATCCTGGAATTTGATCGCCTGAGCAGCTTTTTTACTGAAATTTTCCAGAGTAAAATTCAGGGAAACGGACAGCCGGATGCGGGTCCGAGCCTGCTATTAATCATCCTTGGCGCAGGTTTTTTTGCTGTTATCATCGGGGCGATCGTTATTTTCAGCAGTGCATCTTTACGCAATAAACTGATGGAGAATGCAGTGGTTCAAAAAATCGCGGCTTTTTTACAAGGAATGCTCGAAGGACTGTTAAGTGTCAGAAAACTTAAAAATCCGGGTATGTTCTTTTTAAGCACTGTGATGATCTGGGTATTTTACTATCTGGTCTCTTACGTGTTGTTTTTCTGTATTCCTGAAACTTCTCAGCTCGGCCTGCTGGCAGGGTTAACATTACTTGTTGTCGGGTCGATCGGGATGACTGCCCCTACTCAGGGAGGAATCGGAGCATACCATTTGCTTGTTGGCAGCGTGATGGTATTATATGGTTTAACTCAAAAGGACGGTATTACGCTGGCTACTTTTATTCATGGCACGCAAATGTTATTTATGCTGGTAGTCGGAGCATTGGCATTCCTTTATGTGCTGATCCAAAATAAGGCTGTACAAGAACCTGCTGTTGTTACCCATAATAATTAGACCCGTCAAACCACCTGAAACTGTTTTCAAGAATGAATGCAACCGAAAATAAAATTTTACGAATAGAGGAAGCCAAAGAACTAATCGAAGACTGGCAAAGAGCCGGCCAGAAAGTCGTCTTTACCAATGGCTGCTTCGACATCGTTCATTTGGGGCATATAGATTACCTTGAAAAAGCCCATGCGCTGGGTGGCCGCCTGGTACTTGGACTAAATACCGACGCATCTGTGAGCCGCTTAAAGGGACCGCTTCGCCCGGTGGTTAATGAATATGCCAGAGCGCGTTTAATGGCAGCCCTGTCTTTTGTAGATGCTGTCATTTTGTTCGATGAACCGACGCCCAGTCAGCTGATTGAGGCATTAAAACCTGACATTTTGGTAAAAGGTGACGATTATACAGTCGAAACGATCGCTGGCGCAGATTTTGTTCTGAATAATGGAGGTGAGGTAAAAACAATAGCTTTGGTTAAAGGTTATTCCACTTCGGCGCTTATTGAAAAGATTAAAGAAGGATATTAAAAAGGAGGGATCCATAGATCGAAAGTGCCGATATTTCCTCTCATTTGATTGAAGATTAATTTTCCTTAACTAAAAACTTAAAAGAGAAATATGGCTGGTTCATATGTAATTATTATACTTGTCATGGCCATCAGTATGTATGTGCAATGGCGTTTGAAGAGTAAATTTGAAGAATATTCACAAGTTGGCCTGAGCAATGGCATGAGTGGTCGCGAGATTGCTGAGAAAATGCTCCGGGACAGTAATATTTTTGACGTAAGAGTAGTTTCAGTGGAAGGTCAGCTGACTGACCACTATAATCCGCAGGACAAAACAGTGAATCTAAGTCCTGATGTATTTCATGGGCGGAGTGTTTCAGCAGCAGCTGTTGCATCTCACGAGTGCGGGCACGCTGTGCAGCATGCGACTGCTTATCAGTGGCTGAAATTCAGATCGCAGATGGTGCCTTTTCTAAGCATTTCGTCCCGGTATATGCAATGGGTGATATTAGGTGGTGTACTGCTGTTGAACACAACACCAATTCCATTAGCCATCGGCGTAGCATTATTTGCAGTAACCACTTTGTTCAGTTTTATTACCCTGCCTGTGGAATACGATGCAAGTAACAGAGCCTTAGCCTGGATCCAAAACAATCGGATTGTTAACGAAAGAGAATATGTGATGGCGGCTGACGCCTTGAAATGGGCGGCCAGAACTTATCTGGTAGCAGCGATCGGTTCTCTCGCAACCTTGCTTTATTACGTGAGTTTGCTAATGGGAAGAAGAGACTAAATATAAGATTAACCGAGTTTAGAATATTGCCGGAGAAGTCAGCCTTTAAAAGTTGACTTCTCTTTTTTTGTTCTATATTTTTGATAAAAGCACTATTTATAAATATCAAAAGTTACCCGTACCAAACGATAAAAACATGAATTCGATTTCAGAAGCGCGCCGCTATCCAATGCAAAAGAAATATTAAGCAAAAAGGCAAAAAAGCAGGATGGGCGTTATCAGGATAAAAATATATAAAAATGGCCGGCCATACTGCATATACCGGTGTATTGCTTGCTCTGGTTGCTTTACCTGGAATCAAGGAGAAAAATGCCCGGAAGAGCGTTGAATGGTATCAACTTGAATTGTCTCAGATGGACAAAAAAGTAACCGGATCGTTCGCAGACGTTTATAAGGCACTTCATCTTTCCATGAGGTACGACGGAGCGCAAAATGCAGAAGTAATAGCCATTGGTTTGCAGGCGGCCGAGAACCTGATCAACCGGACAGAGCAAAAATTAGAGAAATCTGAGTTCTTAAAATTAACCAAAGAGGAGTAACATTGGAAAATCCATCGTCACTCCTCTTTGGTTAACCGGAACTTCTATTTCCGCTGATTCCAGTAGATCACCACATTGTGTGTCGACCGACCGGAAGCAATGACATCGAGATCTCCATCGCCATCAAGATCAGATACGGTCAGATCTTCACACGCCATTTTAATTTTATCGTCAAGCGAATATTCCTGCCATTTTTTTCCTTCCGGATCCATGCCGACAAACATCCTTACGCCCATAATGTCAGCGACGTTTGGATTTCGCCAGCCGGCAACAATTTGGTCACGGCCCTGGTCAAAGAAATCTGCACAGGCAAGTGCGTGGCCTTCTTTCATTTTATCCGTTAAAACCGCACGATTATCTTTAGAATAAACAACGAGTGAATTTCCGTGCATGGGTTCAACGGTTGTAGAAAATAACTGATTTTTACCAAGTGACCCCATCCGAATCTCACCGACGCCCTGCCCTGGTACCATCCAGTTTCCGGACGGCGCCCAACCATCCGCACCATTCAGAAAAACCTGAACGCCTTCTTTACTTCCAACGGCTAAACCGGCAAACCGGCCGGCAACTTCCATAGGCTGAAAGTTATGGGTCATATGCATATTGGTTTCAATAAGATCATAACCCCAAAGGCCTTTCCGATTTTCAGGTATATCAAAAGCAATCAATTTTACCCCTGCGCCTACCCCATTTACGTTTCCCTCGCCATGCAACGGCAACACGATAAGCTGGAAAGTATCGTCTGTCCTTTTCACCCAGTGCATTCTGTGAATTGTTACTTCATGATGTAAGCGGACGGGCTCCCAAAGCTGGGTCCGGTCTTCGGTTGGGGATAGGTAAAATACGGCTCCTGAAAGTTTATTATTTTTAGTTTCACCAGGATTCCACTGTGCGCCAACGGCAATTTCGACTTTTCCGTCGCCATCTATATCCCGGGCTGCAATACAAACATTATCTTGTTCGGTAAGATCTTTGGCGATCACATACCGGATCCACTTGCCATTTTTCGCTCCGGGATTTTTATACCAGGCAATTTCCTTTTTATCTGCCAGCAGAATATCCGGCTTCCCATCTCCATCCACATCACCAGTTACCACACCGTATCCGATACTGATTTGGTCATCGATCACCTCTCCCTTAAAAGTTGCTGTTTGTGCCTTGACGGTCAGATGGAAAAGAGAAAGAAGAACGAAAGGTAATATTTGTTTTTTCATAGATTAATTTATCAATTTCTGGCTTTGGCAGAAGTCTTAAAGCCTACTTTTTCACAATATACTTCAAAAACCCCGTTACCTATATTTCTAAACATACATTTTTGCGTCGCTTTGTTCTCCTTTTCATACTTTTGTACTTTAAAGAGAACCAAAAACCATTTTATGAAAACTGTTCCCCTACACCAGGTCCATGTTCAACTAGGTGCCAAAATAGTACCCTTTGCAGGTTTTGAGATGCCCGTGCGCTACTCGTCGGATATGGAAGAGCATCATACAGTCCGCAACAATGTCGGTGTTTTCGATGTGTCTCACATGGGGGAATTTAGTGTTAAGGGTCCAAAAGCGCTGGATTTGATCCAGCGGGTATCTGCCAATGATGCCTCCGTTTTGTTTGACGGAAAAGTACAATATAGCTATCTGCCCAATGCAGAAGGAGGTGTTGTGGATGACCTGTTGGTTTATCGCTACAATGCCGAAGAATACCTTCTGGTTGTAAATGCTTCCAACATTGAAAAAGACTGGAACTGGATTCAGAGCCATAATACAGAAGGTGTGGAAATGAAGAATCTTTCTGAAGATCTTTGTCTGCTGGCAGTTCAGGGACCTAACGCGACAGCCACTTTGCAAAAACTTACTGAAGTCGATCTGGCGTCGATGGAGTATTATACTTTTCAAGTTGGCAAAATGGCCGGTATTGAAGGTGTGATCATTTCAGCGACAGGCTATACAGGTGCTGGCGGATTTGAAATTTATATTCAAAAAGAAGATGCTGAAAAAATGTGGAATGCCATTTTTGAAGCAGGTCAGGAATTTAACATTCAGCCGGTTGGGCTTGGCGCCCGTGACACGCTGCGACTGGAAAAAGGTTTCTGTTTATACGGAAATGATATTGATGATCAAACCTCTCCCTTGGAAGCCGGCCTGGGCTGGGTTACCAAATTCACAAAAGATTTTATCAATTCACCAGATTTGAAAAGCCAGAAAGAAGCTGGCTTGAAAAACAAACTGGTTGGTTTTGAAATGATCGACCGGGGTATTCCACGCGGCCATTACGAATTGTGCGACGCAGAGGGAAATAAACTGGGAGACGTTACCTCAGGTACTCAATCACCAACTTTACAGAAAGGAATTGGCCTGGGTTATGTACCAACAGCTTACAGCAAACCGGAAACAGAAATTTATGTTAAGGTGAGAGACCGCCTGTTGAAAGCAAAGGTTGTAAAATTACCATTTGTAAAAGGCTAAAAATCTAATACCAGACTCATGCAGCAGTCTGGTATCTTTCTTTCTCATAACTTTATATAAAATTTCCGCATTGTTTTTAGTATGAAACACCTTGATGTTTGTCTGACGCCTGATCTATTACATTTACATAAACTTGACAATTCGATTGTAGTCGTTGCCGATATTTTCCGGGCAACTTCCTGTATGGTAACCGGCCTTGCCTATGGCGTAAAAAGTATTACTCCTGTTGCGACCATTGAAGAATGTAAGTTATTGCAGGACAGAGGTTTTATAGCCGCAGCGGAACGCGATGCACATAAGGTAGAAGGTTTTGATCTTGATAACTCTCCGTTCAGTTATATGAATGAGCGATTAATTGGATCCGAAATTGCAATGACGACCACCAACGGAACGTTGTCTATTGCAAAAGCGCGGGCTTCGGCAGTAAAAGTGATGGTGGGTGCTTTTTTGAACCTGGGTGCGCTGGCTAATCATCTACGATCGGAACAATACGATGTTCTTGTACTTTGCGCAGGTTGGAAAGGCAGGCCAAATCTGGAAGATACCTTGTTTGCAGGCGCCCTTGCAGAAGCATTAAAAGACCAGTTCATGTTAAGAGAAGACGGTACGCTGATGGCGCAAAGACTTTATAATCAAAGTAAAGAAAACTTGCTTACGGCGGTTTCCAACTCTTCCCATGTGAGAAGACTCCAGCGCCTGGGTATTCATAAAGACATCTCCTATTGTTTACAAAAAGATCTTTATGACGTTGTTCCGGTGCTAAGAGGGACCAAGCTAGTCTCCATGAATTGATTTTTAAATCGTTAAATATAAGTTTCAACAACTATACATGTCAAAATTCTTCATCATTGCTTTCCTTGCTTTGTTCATAAGCACAACATGGGTCCACGCGCAGGAAGTACCCTCTTCGCCGCAAACCGATAGTACTTTAACCAGCCCGAAAGGAAATAAGGATCAAAAATCCAATGAAGTAGTTGCTGATACATTATCAGAAGCAGAAGCTGAGGAGCAGGTTTTGAAAGCTGCCAAAGCCAATGGTGATACTGTTTACGCTTATAAGATCACAACTGGTGATTTGTCATACCTGACCGTTTGTCCGGGAACTACCATCACCGTTCCGTTTGTACCCGAAGGCCCGTTTGATGCTGATAATAACTTCATCGTTCATCTGATAGATCCGGCCGGAAGATCTATCCCTATTTCTTTGCCAAGTAAAGAGGGGCCTATCCGCGCTGTAATTCCTTCGTATAAAATTGGAGGGGAGGTATATAAAATCCAGGTTCTGAGTACTATTCCCGTTATAAAAAGCCAGGAAGTACCGATCCGTTTGCTTCAGACACCAACAGCAAGGATCGAAATTATGGATGGAACTCAGGCCGTACGTGTTATGCCCGGCAAAGAAGTGCAATTAAAAATTAATCTTCAGGGAACAGCGCCCTGGTCATTCAGACTTTCGGACAGCACAACCGTTTATCAGACTTTATCAAACCCGCATTATCTGACCGTCAAACCAAAACATGTGCAGGCTTACAGCATCGTAGGCATTTCTAACGCTTGCGGAAGCGGGACATCCACCGGCGAGCCGATTGTGAATGTGGACGATAACCCGGAACCTAAACTTGAACTGAAAGAAATTGATAAACTTGTAAGATTATGTTCAGGAATTCCTTTTCAGGTCCCATTCAGTGCGACAGGTAAATTTAAAGCAGGAAATAAATTTGTTGTTCAGATTGCTGAACGTACCGGTGTATTTAAAACAATATCGTCGCCCGACACGACAGGTTATATCACTACACAGATACCTACAACTTATAAACCGGGTGATTACCGGTTGCGTGTGATGTCATCTGCCCCTTATCTGATCAGTCAGGTTGCCAATATCAGTATTGCTGCACCAACCGTGGCAACCCTGCAAAGGGATTCACTTCACCTGCCTGAAAACGGCTCGGGCGATCTCTCGGTTCGGTTCGAAGGCGGCGGCCCATGGTTCGTATTGTTGTCCGACGGTACTTATGAGAACAATATTATGGATTCACCGCATAAAATCACTGTTAAACCTTATCACGACACGAACTTTCAGATTTCGTCAGCGGGTGGACTTTGTGGTGTGGGAAAGTTTTCCGGGCGTGCAAAAGTGACAGTTACGACACCTCCTGCCAGTATTACCATGGAGAAACTGCCGCAGTCGATGGTTTGCGCTGGAAGCACCATTGAGATACCTTACAAAACTGTCGGGCGCTATTCGGCAACCAACCGCTTTGTTGTCCAGATAACTGACAAAAGCGGTCGGTTTGTAGATCTGCCTACCACGGTTACACCGACGACCTTTACAGCCAAGGTTACCTCTGCTGTCTCGCCGGGTGACACTGCCAAGGCACAGAAGATCCGTATCATCTCCTCATCTCCCGCGGTTTCCAGTAAAGAAGAAGAGATCAGGGTTATTGCAAACAACAAGGCAGTCGGCGAAGTATCCGGAAAAGCATTTATTTCAGGAGGAAGATCAACGCGCATCACCCTGAAATTTAAAAATGGCTTGCCTCCCTGGTCGTTCACGCTATCTGACGGCACTGCTGTAAATGGTACTTTCCTTAACCCCTATCTGATTACGGTCTCACCGAAGGCGACGACAGAATATACTATAAGCTCACTAAAAAGCGGTTGTGGAACAGGTACTGCAACAGGCTCGGCCATTGTTACAGTTGACAAATAATTCGAACCCAAAAGAGAAAGCGGGATGATGCGCACTTTTATACTGCTTTTGCTTTTGGGTATTATGCATACCAGGTCGTTCGCGCAACAGATTCCGATCGGATCCTGGGAAACCTATTTTAGCTATCGTTCTGCAAAACAGGTTATACAGGTAAAAAACAAAATTTTCTGCGCGACCTATAATGGGCTTTTCAGTATTGACCCGTCCAGCGATCAGGTTTTTATTCTTTCAAAAGCACAGGGCTTACATGATGTTGGCATCAGTACCATGTCCTACGATTCCACCGAGAACCTGTTGATGCTGGCCTATCGGAATGGAAATCTTGACCTGGTTTATTTAAATGAAAATCAGGAACCAGACGAAATTGTAAACTGGCCTTTCCTGATCGATTCTCCGGATCTTCCGGCAGCAAAAAAAGTAAAGAAAATCCTTTTCAGAGAAAACAAAACGTACCTGGCAACGAACTTTGGGATTATTGTCCTAAATGCTAAGCTAAAAGAAGTGTTGGAGAATTACCGCTACATTGGCACCAGCGGAGCAGAAGTCGACGTTACAGATATGACGTTTACGAATGATTCTCTTTTTGCCGCTACCTCACAGGGTTTGCTCGGTACGTCTCTTTCTGCAACGATCAACAGACAGTATTTTGCTAACTGGAAAACCATACTGACACCGTACAAACCGTTTTCCATTTCTTATCAAAATAGAAATTTATTTGCAGGGTTCATCGGGCAGGGCATTTACAAGCGCAAAACCGGAGGCTGGGAGTTGATTTATTCATCTCCGGATGTACATAGCTCCTTCTCTGAAAATCTTGTGACATTATCGGATAAAATATTGGTAATCAATAAGGAAAAACCCGATGTCTATGAAAATCCATTATTCAATCTGCTCGGCACAACTTTAATCAACAATACATTTTTCTGGACAGCAGATTCCAGACAGGGCCTGCTGAGCAATAAAGATGGCGCTTTCAAATCTTACAGTCCTACGGTAGGCGATACGACAATTGCGATAAAAAAAGACTCATCGGTTGTTGATTTAAACGGATTGGTGTGGACCAGACTTCCATCCTGTCTTGGCGGCGGTATTTCCGTTAAAAACACGACAACAAATCAACAGCGGATTTTGTCCGTCGCCGCCGGAAACGGAAGTTTACCATCGTCAGCAGTTAACAGTCTGGCCGTTGATACCGATGGACTAATCTGGTTTGCAAGTGACCGAGGTGTTGGATATTTTATCGCCGATGAAATTTTGCAAAGCTCCCGTCCGGAGGCCATCTTTCCTGTGTACGGACAACGAAAATTGTTTGGCAACGAACGCTGCAACGCCATTACGGTCGAACCGGGAAACCGCAAATGGATCGGAACCGAGAACGGCCTGTTTCAATTTACAGCAGATGGAACGGAGCTCCTCAAACAATTTACCTCACAAAACAGTCCTTTGCCCGCTAACCATATCCAGCACCTGGCCTTTTTTGCAGAAACAGGTCTGCTGCACGTGGAGACACCCAATGGCATGGTTGGATATCGGAGTGACGCGTCGGCAGCCCGGGAAAATTTAGCTGATATCACCATATTTCCAAACCCTGTACGTCCTGACTTTGATGGGAATCTGGGCATTAACGGACTGATGGACCATAGTGTTGTCAAAATAACTGATTTATCAGGTCGTCTTGTTTTTGAAACACATTCCCAGGGCGGAACGGCATCATGGAATCTAAATGATTATACGGGCAAACGGGCAAGAAGCGGAATATATTTAGTTATTATCGTGTCTTCCGACAAAACAGAAAAGATGGCCGGAAAACTGGCTATTATCAATTAATTTAATCTAACTATCTTTAATCATCACACGCAGTGTACAAATCGGGAGTAAATCCGAAATTATAAAAATGACGACCCACGACAAACAACCCTATATCATTGGCATTACAGGCGGAAGCGCTTCCGGAAAGACTTTTTTCATGAAGTGTCTTATCGACTCATTCCCTCCAGAGCAGGTATGCAGAATTTCGCAGGACAACTATTACCGCCCCATCCATGAAATTCCAAGAGATGAAAACGGGGTTGAAAATTTTGATTTGCCGGAAACGATTGATCATCACCTGTTTGCGGAACACATTGCTGTTCTCCGTGCAGGCCGCGAAGTTCACCAAAAAGAATATACGTTTAACAATCCTTTGATTACACCTGAAATTCTTGTGTTTGAGCCAAGGCCTATCATTATTGTTGAAGGAATTTTTGTTCTTTATTTTCCTGATATTGCGCGTCTTATCGATTTAAAAATATTTGTTGATGCGAAAGAACATGTTAAAATAAAGAGGCGGATTATTCGTGATAATAACGAGCGGGGTTATGACCTGGATGACGTTCTGTATCGCTGGGAACATCACGTAGCCCCGACCTATGACAAGTACATCCTCCCCTTACGCTCAGAAGCAGATATGATCATCAATAACAACACAAGGTTCGATACGGGGCTGGATGTTCTGGTTGGGTTTTTGAAGAAGAAACTGGCTGAGCGGGGTGATGCAGCAAACTCATTATGAGTATGACCGGAATCAATTTTCTATTATCCAAGAATTTTTTATTGATATTCAAAATTATTTTTTGATTCTGGTATAAGCTAAATTTACAGGAGAATACCTTTCACATTTTTAAAAAACAGGATGCACCACATTTATATACATCACACACTTTTTAATCGCAACTGGTTAAAAGTTACCTTGATTCTATTCTCAGCTTACTGGTTCACATCTTGCGGTGATTCAACCACTGAACCGGTAAATTCCCGCAATTATCTCCCCTTAGCGATTGGCGTTTATCAGATCTATGATGTAAAAGAAGAAGTTTATTCATCCGGGCAGACAGGCCCGTCCGTTAAGACGTGGCAGGAAAGAGATGAAGTAGTTCGTGAGACAAAAAGTGCAAACGGGATTTCCACTTTCATCATTTCCAGATATTCCCGCAATACAGCGACAGACAGCTGGTTAAAAGTAAAAGAATATTCCATAGAGCAATTTCCGGATAAACTAATCTTAAATATAGACAATCAAATAACTGTTCCATTTATATTTCCAATTGATTCAAAATTAAAATGGAATGGAAATATGTATAACACACAGGATAGCAGAGAGTATCGTTATGAAGACATTGATCAGCCCTTACAGTCGGGTAATCTGTCTTTTGAAAAAGGCCTGACTGTGGTAGAACAGAGCGATACTACATCGGTCATTACCTATTCCCTCGGAATAAAACGTTATGGACTCAATACAGGCCTGATTTATGACGAACAGGCTTCCTTTGAGTACTGCCAATCGACACCTGATTGTATCGGGCAAGGTATCATTGATTCCGGATCAAAAAAGGTCAGAACGATTGTTGAATACGGCGGATTACGATGATATTTTATTAGTATTATTCTGTCCAGACAGATCCTGAAAATCACTGCAATACAACTTAGTTTTGATTTTAAAATTTGGAAATAACAAAAATCTCATTAATTTTACACCGGATATATTGTAAACCATTAAAAATCACAAGAAATGATTACTATGCACTCTACACAGACGAAGAAATCTTACCGTAAGCCGGTTTTGAAGAAAAAAGGTTCGATAAACTCCCTTACTAAGGGGTTGAAGGTAGGAAGCAGTGATGCTAATACAACTACGGCCCAGGTTTAATTACAAAGGTAATGTAGATGATATTATATGTTTTTAGGCTATTTTTCTAGTGTTCCTACAGTAAGGAATAGCCAAATTCAAGAAGCTCAAAAGACCATTTCTTATTGTAATGGTTTTTTGAGCTTCTTTCCTATACAAGATACGAGTTCTCATCCCTATGTATTGGCTATTTTAGGGGTTGATGACACCATTTGTGTTAAGAACGTTCCTGAGGGTAATTTTAAAACTAAGTTTAATTCTTATATTGAGTTTTTCGAATATTTGGAAGAAAAAAGTTATTACTCCAAAATCACAACTATCCTATACGATGAGAATAAATGTGAAGTAACGATAATACGCGACCTATTTGGAACAACACCTTTATTTTATATCCATATTCCTCATAAATTATTTGCATTTTCGTCAAGCCTTGCCTCATTAATTTTAATTCCTGAGTTAAAAAGCTATCTGGATTTGAATGATTCAAGAGTTTCAGAATACCTATCCTGGTTGTGGGACTCCAACCTCTATACCACATCCACCTTTTTTACTCATTTTAGCACTGTCCTGCCAGGGCACAAAATCACATTAAATCTTAAGAATTCAGAAAGCTCAGTATTCCACAAACTAGATCTATCAAAACGGGATACTCCTAACGACTTAATGGAATCAGGAGAAATATTTAGATCCATATTTAAGGAATCCGTTCAAAATGCCCTAAAAGAAAATGAATTTATAAGTGCTCAATTAAGTGGTGGCCTAGATTCTTCATCTGTCTGTTGCATGATACGTGATTGCCAGCAAAACATCCCGATTCATACAATTTACACTGATACTGGGACAGTATTGACAGATGAAATATCTTTCGTAGACGAGGTAACGAAAAAAATTGATTCCACAAATTACGTTATTCAACCTGAGCCTAATGATTTCGAAATTGCTAGTTTGCATATCTCCCTTTATGGACACCCTGAATATATGCAAAATAGTCCATCACTTAATAGGACTATGATCCAATGTGCCAAATCTTATGGCAGCTCATCATTATTTAGTGGTCACCCAGGAGATGCAATTGTGGGATACGGAGACGATTACATATCAGAGTTATTCAAAGCAGGTCAATGGTCTATTTTAAGGGATATACTTTCTGACCCTGAAATACAATTATTGAATTTAGTTAACGATAAAAACGATCAAGATAATCCAAATTTTAAAATTGTTTACTCTCTTTTGGCACAGGAAAAATCTCGTCTTAACAAATACGAGTTAATAAAATTGGTCTTCAAGGTTTCTAGATCATTTAATATTCCGCTTTCATTTTTTTTCTCCAATGGAATACGCAAATTAACTGATAAATTTATCCTCCCTACATCAGTGCTTCGGAATAAGACTATACTAGGTCAAAATACCAATATTCGTCATTGTAATTCCACTGAATCGGTAATAGGCATCGAAAGAATGACGGATCCTGACCATTATAATTATTTATATGGAACACAATCTATGTCATTTAATGAAGAGATTTATATTCTTGATAGTTATTATAAAGTAAACAATGTCTTTCCCCTTTATGACAAAGCTCTATTAGAGTACTGTATGATAGTCCCTTCTCAAATCAAATATAATAATGGATTGCGGCGTGGACACTTTAGAGAAGCTATGAAAGGTATTCTTCCCGAATTAGTTCGTATCAGAAGATCTAAGGGCAACTTTGGGATGTACGGAAGGAGGGCAACTCTTTCACTCTATTCCCAGGCAGAAGAGGTGTTGGCAGAAGATTCTTTAGTTTGGAAATACGTCGATAAATCAAAATTTAATCGTTCGTTAAACCTGTTAATGAATGACTCTCAACCCTTGTATATTTATAATAGAACTCTCTTTTTTGTATCCAGAACAATTTATCTTGCGATTTGGCTTCACAAACTCAAGAATAGGGATTTCCATCCTTCAATATGACAGAAATCCCTCCGATATTACTTTTTCAAGTATCTTCTACGGACGAAAACTCGAGCAGGATTTTCCTGATACGAAGTAAGCTAGTATTCGCTCAAAGTGCCTTCTCTTGGATACTACTTGATAGAACCACCATTGGCTGAAACTAATTTTCCGGAAAATACCGTTTCCCTACCCGCCGTATTTTTAAGAATAACCCTATAAATATATATTCCAGAAGCCACCTTAGGTATCCAATACCAATTTATGAAATATGGTCTTTCTCCACTTTCTAAAACTACGCGCCCAAAAATATCATAAATGAATGTTTGAATAGAAGCAGGTGTCTCTTTAACATCTTTTAACTCGAATCTAACGTAATCTAAAAATGGGTTAGGTGAAACAACCAAATTTGTTTGCGCGGTCGATTCTACTCGAATTTGGAATTTGATTTTATAACTTTTGGCGACTGAGTTCCCTGCAACATCTTTACCTCCCACCAAAAGTTCATACACCCCATCTCGCATATTTACCGGCATGAAAGTCAATGTCAAAGATCCGTCAGGATTTAGAGATAATGATATCTTGTCACCATTATAACTTTGTCTCTGAAAATCGCAAAAGTCATCTCCACATGGCTTGATGTAGAGATCCATTAAAGTAGTATCTGTAGATAAAAAATTATTATTATCCATTAACTTAATGCTAATGGCAGGAACTGAACTAAATATCTGGTCGTTTTTCACAATCTCTTCATTAAATCTCACATCCAATATAGGCTTGATTAGATCCTTTGAATTGAACAGCGAATAAACTTTTACGTTCCGTGCTTCTTCCCAATCTATACTCAATTCAGTGTAGTTATTTGCCTTACTTGCCTCAGAAATAGTATTTTCTGAATCAATGACCAGACTGATTTTCTGTAATGCTTTTTCATTTTTTATATTATGATAGACGGTATCTTCAAATGAAATAGAGGTATGTGTAAAAGCCTCCACTTTGGTTGATCCGTCTTGATAAACAATGGATAATTTCAAAGGTATACTTTGATCCATTATATATTTTCCCTTGTTTGAAATCACCGCTCCAATATTAATTGATGAGGCATGTCCAATGTTTTTGTCTTTATCACCAGAAGACAGAACCAAACCATCAAATTTCCCAACGCTATAGTCAGTCTTTCCAACCTTAACTAAATTTAACGCAGGGTCCCCTTGAAGAAGTGATTGATGAATATTTGCAAGATCAAAATCACCATGACTTTGAGTAATAATTATTCTAGCAACGTCTTTTTGAATTTGTCCAATACTACCTGATGGAGAGCCCCCTTCAACAAATAGGTGGCGATATAATTCATTCAAATACCTGGAAGATGATGACAAAAAACTATAATAAGAGTTTGCTATAATAGCTATGCTACCTCTTTCACTATTGACCCAATCGCTTGACAATGGTAACTTATCCCCTGCTGTAATATTTGTATTATTTCTTCCGTTAAAAATATTACCAACACCACATCCATTAAAATAGATAAATGGGTATTTATCTATGTTACCATATCCCCTTTTGGGGTCCGTTACATATCCTAAATCGAAATCAGTAATCGTTGACGATCCATGTCCACAATAAGAGATCATACCAACTCCTTCATTTACTTCAGATGCGATATCCACATTTTCGACTTCAACTATACTTTTCTTTACAAAAGCACTAACCTTGCCTCCAATTTTTCCATTTTCAACTATTGGAGCCAAATTTGATAACATGCCTGCTAACTGTTGGATTTCTTGCGCTGATTTCCCCCCACTTAAATGCAGGACTTTTTTGTTCCAGGCAAGATCATCATTACTCTCAAAAGCCTTAACTTTATTAAGATAGTTGGTGACCTGAGCATTATTACTAGCTGAAATCCTCCCAATTGGAATAGCAGGGACATTAGCAGGAGTACCTGACAATCCTTCCACCAGCAACATATCAGAGCCTGGAAAACCGATCGTTGGTATCTCGTCGGGCAACTCACGAACCATTTTATTCCACAACGTCGTAGATATGCCCACCAAGAGTAAATTGTGCTTGGCCCGAACTCCTTTACTCAACATGTAATCTACAAATCGACGTATTGCCACCGGGCTAGGTTCTCCATAATTAAATTGATTATATATATCTTTAATATTCACTATTAAAGTCTTGTACCCGCCCCCCTTCTCCGATGACCTATAATCAGCATAATTATTGACAGCAGCTCTAAGCGTTTCGTTAGTTATAATGAGATAATCTTTATCAACAGGAGAATAATCTTCAAATATAACAGAGGTGACTTTATTAGACCCAACGGATATAACCTCCGAGCTAACCAATAAATTTAGTTCCTTATTAATTGAACGCTCCACCATCAATTGCAGCGTACTACCAACATAATTTCCAGAGATTAAGCGGGGATTTTCAATGTTGGTAATATCGTAAACGTGGGCATCAGAAGGACAGTTAGTGATACTCAGGTTACTGTAACCACTTGCACTTGGCAAAAGATTAAAAGCTTTAGAATTCACCCCACTCATATCAAAAGCTTGCGGATAGATGGTTTTTATGAAATTCACCGAAAATATACCTGTTGAAGAATAACTATCTGTAATTTTCACAGATTCCAGTTTAAAATAACCATTTCCATTTGAATCCACATCTGAGTCGGCACTTTCCTTTGAAGCTTTCAGATTATATTCCTGTGTGTAAGGAATAAAATCCGAGAATGATATAAGGTCAGGATAAGTTTTTTCTGTCGCAGAAGTTTTACCGACAGATGCCTTTATGCTATTACTGCTAAAAGTTCGGCCGTTCAACTGAATCTGTATTTTTGGCTGACGCTCAGAATCGACTACTAGATTTTTAAGCACGAATGGGAAATCAAAAACCGGGTTTCCAGGTGATCCAGTGCCTTGGTCAATCTTGAAAACTGCCTTACTCGATCTGCCTTTTCCTTCCTTGAAATAGCTTTGATCTAGCTCATGATAAACATAATTTTGAGAACCGTCATAGGTATCACTAACAGTAAAAACTGTCAAATCACTTTGCATATGGTATAATTCTCTTGACCCTGAAATGGGTACTTCTTTCTGGCTTGTTATAAGTTTAACTGGTAATAGGCTTGAGAATGTTAAAAAATATACACTTTCGTCAGAAAACCAGCTGTAATAAGGATTCTGACGAGTACCCGTAAACGGTCGATACAAAAGAGCATCAGTTACACCATCATTACTAACACCGTAAAATTGAATCTCTTTATCTGATGCATTGATCAAAGAAACTTCAACCCCTCGGTGATATAAATGTAATTGACCCGGCTTATTTTGAAAAGATGCAGGGAGAGTTACTTTGTGAATCCCATTCTGACTGACTCCAATTCGAAGCCAAGTTTGTCCGTATTTATTCGCCAACCACTCTTTTCCATATTCCCCGGACCAAGGTTTCTGAGCCTGAACCATATTAGGACAGCACAAAACCAGTAAACAGACAACGATTTTCAAGCTACTCATTTTCAACTATGTTATAATCCGAGTGTGTAATGGATTGATATTGATATATTCATATTCAATCTCAATGAAATCCTTATGATTAATACTTGAAGATCTTTCTTTTGTAAACGTCGTTATTGATTGTAACTATTTCCAACAAATATACTCCCGCCGGATAATTACCTAAATTTATCTCCTTCGATCCATTATAGTTTATTGGAGATGAATCTCCGTTCATATTAATTATGTTAATCGACTTAATATCTAGATTGTTGACTAATACAATTTTAATGAGGCCCGAAGTAGGGTTGGGCATTACTGTCAATTGACTCGTATTAGGTATCTCAACAGAAACAATTCTGGAATAATCCTTCTTTCCAGCGCTAATGTTATTATTTTCTATCTTATCTACTTGTACTAACCGATAATAGTTATTGCCCGGATTTGGATTAGTATCAAGGAACGAATAGGAATTTTCTGAATTCGAGTCTCCCTTTCCTTCTATCATACCGATCACCTCGAAAGATTTGGCATTATAACTTCTTTCTATTAAAAAATGACTATTCCCTTTTTCCCATGCAGTTTTCCATTCCAATTTAACCTGACTACTTCCTTGAATAGTCGCTTGAAATGAAATCAGATCAACGGGTAACGGATCTGCAGAGCTCAACACCCTGAGAGCAGGATCTCCGAACAATAGCGATTGATGAGTGTTAGCCACGTCATAACTATTTGCCATGGTTCTCCCACTAGTACTTCCTGTCATGACAATCCGGGCGGCACTCCTATGAATCTGACCCAGCGTACTTCTTTCACTATCACTCTTAAAAAGTCTGCTGTATAAAGTGCCTAAATATTGATTTGAAGATGTCTCAAATGCGTAATAACTATTTGCAACTATCGCTATCGCACCCTTATTAGCTGCCAAGAGCCAATCTGAGCTTAGAGGAATTTGAGTTGAAGCAGAGGCCGGGAAAGGGGAAAATGCACCGTTAAAAACATTTCCAACACCACAACCGTTGAAATACATAACAGGATACTTACCTGAATTTGTGTAGCTTCTCGCGCCATCAGTGGCATATCCAATATTATTGTCTGTAAATCTTGATGACCCATGACCAAAATAGGACATAAATCCAATTCCCGCATTAACCTCTGGAGCAATATTTAAGCTGCTGTTTGGATAATTATAGTCATTATCCGGTTTAACCTTGTTCGTAACCATTCCATTGAAGGCTGCATTAGTAACAAATGAGGCATGATCGGCCAAATAATTTGCAAAACGTGTATTTTCCCCCGAATAAAGTCCTCCACTGATGTGAAGCCCTTTCCTTCGCCAACTTAAATCACCCTGAGGATAAGTTTCATACTCTTTAACTTTATTTAAGTAATTGTAAACCTGAGTTTCGGTGCTTGCGGAAATTCTTCCGATCGGAATAGCAGGTGTCTCACCAGGAGACCCTGCCAATCCTTCAATAAGCAATACATCAGAACCTGGAAAACCAATTGTCGGAACTTCATTGATTAATTCCCGAACCATTTTATTCCAAAGAGTTGTTGATGGGCCAATAAGTAGTAAATTATGGGCATTACGTATTCCACTGCTTAGCATGTAATCTACATACCGACGAATAGCAATAGGACTCGGCTCTCCATAGTTAAATTGGTTATAAACGTCGTTTATCTTTACTGATAAGGTTCGATACCCTCCCCCTGCTTGGGATGATCTATAAGTAGCATAACTATCCGCAGCATTTGAAAGATTTTCGCTGGCAATGATTAGATAGTCTTTATTGGCAGGTGCATAGGCTTCAAAAGTGACGGGAGAGATTTTGGCTGCTGTTACTTCAATACTTACGTTCGTCACTAACAAATTTAGTTCCCCGCTGTTCGGACGTTCTACCATCAACCTCAACGCCGTCCCTTCATAACTCCCTATTATTAAACGTGGATTATGAATGTTAGTAATGTCGTACACCTTTAAGTTTTGTGGTGCATTTGTGATAATAACATTACTTTGGCTATTCGCAGTCGGTAAAAGGTTAAATACCTTAGAGGTTATACCCGTCATATCAAATGACTGAGGATATTTAGTCTGAATATAATTTACAGAATAAATACCCGTGCTATTGTCAGAATCAGTAATTTTTAGTGATTCCAGCTGAAAATACCCGTTCCCATTAGCATCAACATTAGAATTATTGACATCAGAAGAAGCTTTCACATCATACGTGGCTGTGAAAGGTATGAAATCCGAAAATTCAATTTTGGTTGGATAGTTGTCCAAATTCGAAGCAGTTTTGCCAACTGACGCTTGAATACTATTGTTGGTGAATGTCCTGCCATTAACCTGAACTTCTAAAACAGGTTGCCTATCAGGAGTAATTACCAAATTTTTCATTTGAAAAGGGAAAGGAAAAATATGATTGTTTGCAACTTCGCCAGTCTTTTTTAAATACGCTTTGCTGGATCTACCCTTTCCCTCGTTAAAATAACTTTGATCAAGACTATGATATACGTAATTCTGCGTGCCATCATAGGTATCACTTGCAGTGTAAACCGTCAAGTCTCTCTGAATGTGGTAGGCTTCTGAGCTTCCAGATGCATTTATGATAGGCTGCACAGCAACCATTTGAGAAGGTGTACCAAAAAAAGTCAAAAAATAAGCACTCTCATCTGAAAACCAACTGTAATAAGGATTCTTTTTTACACCTGTGTAAGGCCGGTATAAGAGCGCATCCGAAGAACCGTCATTAGGAACTCCATAAAATTCAACTTCAGTAATAGTTGCGCTTATTAATGCAACTTCTACCCCTCTATGATAAAGATGTAATTGATTAGCCTTATTTTGGAATCCAGCAGGTAGCGTAACCTTATGAATCCCCTTTTGACTGACACTAATTTTTAACCAATTAGGTCCATATTTCCCAGCAAGCCACTCATTCCCATAAACCCCACTCCAAGGGCTTTGCGCCAAGGCATCTGATATTGGGAGCATAAAATTAAAAAGGGCAATTACTGCAATAACGATCAGATTAATTGCCTTTAAAGTAGATTTTTTGTGCATAATGTTGGACCCGTTTTGTTACGATATTTTCTATTTAACTAATTAAAAGCCATACTATTGCTTGAACCTAAAATTAAGGAAGTGCAGAGAAAAGTTGATTTCAATCAATTGACGATAAAATTACAACAAGTTAAATATTTGTACAAGTAATTCTTACAATTAACCTTTGGATTAATTGTACATCTTCCATTTCTGGAAAAAGAACTGACTTTTACCAATAATTTTAAGAGGCCGGGTGATTTAAAGGTAACTGAACTTCAAAATTTTAATATCGTAACAGCAATAAGAGCACCAATAATTCGATAATTGGAAACCTTGTGCGTATCTAGATTGATCTGTTCTTTTTTCCAAAATCTACTAAAACAAAATGACCAGGATAACAACAGTAAGATTGCGTTATCATGGCCAAATTGCATGAAATAGAAATGATTAAAACTTTACAATCGTTTTGGTGTAAACTTTATTGCCAGAAATAATCTTATATTTGTGTACCAATTTTGTACATATATAACATAAATATGTTTGTAATTAGCTCCAGAGAGTTCAGGGATAATCAAAAAAAATACATGGATCTGGTCGATAAAAACGAGCAGGTAATTATTCAGCGCGGTAAGGAGAAGGCTTATGCTTTAACTCCTGTGGGGAAAAAGGATAAATACTTCATAGATCCGGAAACAATGGCCGATATCCAAGAAGGAATCATTCAATACCGGGAAGGTAAAACAACCAAAGTAGACAAAGCCGATTTTGATAAGTTGCTCGGTTTATGAGCTATTCCATTGAATTTACCTCCAAGGCTCTGGAAGGAATCGAAAAACTTAAAAAATCTGGGAATAAGCCTGTGCTCATGAAAATCCGGAAACTTCTCGATGAACTGACTGAGCATCCCTATACCGGAACAGGCCAGCCTGAGCAATTGAAACATAACCTCTCTGGATTCTGGTCCAGAAGAATTAACCAGGAACATAGGATCGTGTATGCTGTAGCCGAAAAAAGCGTGGTGGTTACTATAGTGTCTGCTAAAGGACATTATAACTAATACGCGCTATGGAGCTGTCAAGAATCGGATCGATTTCTATGATCTATGCAACCAAAATGGGATAAAAATCTTTATATTTTCTTTTTTCGTAAAAACATGCGAAAAATCTATTATTCAGCTTTTTGCAAAATTATCATAAGATGATTTTATGAGAAAAGAGCAAGTCAAAGTTGCTACATATAAAGTTAATTCTAGAGTGCTCGTAAAAGGAACTGACAACAAGAGAGTAGGGTTTATGTCAAAATATGGTTTATAAATTTGAGTGGGATATGGGAAATTTAAGAAGGCACCAGGCAGAAAAAGTAACAGCATAGCATGGCTCGTTACAACAAAGCCAGGACAATGACATTTAAAAATGTATCATCCTGGCTGCATTGCTAAAAACGCCAGTTATTTAAAACTTCACAATCGTTTTTGTATAAACTTTATTGCCAGAAATCACCCGGATAACATAGAGTCCTGGCTTTTCCTTTTTGATATTAACATCAACTTCTCTTTCCCTATAAAACGATTTACTGACAAATCGGTAGCCCTCTGCACCATAAACTTCGACAGTACCATCGGGTATATTTTTCAAACCTATCTTAATCAACCCATTAGATGGATTTGGGAATACCGATAGTTCCGGCTCACTTAAGGTTTCCACGGTATCAGTTGCCACCTCCACTCCTTTTCTTGAAACAGGATCGTCACTGGCAGAACATCGCTCGACGTATCCGCGGAATACAGATCCATTTAAAGCATCAAAACCAGCTGCAAGTAACACCTCAGTTCCTGCATGATAATTTGCTACCGCTCCTGAATTAATCGTGTTTGTTACAATAAGAAAGTTTTGTGCCTGTTTATGATCATTTGCTCCCGCGACTACCGCTCCATTTACATCTAAATTGGGCTTGCATTGAGCATTATTTCTTAATATCTGAAGTGCGGGATCACCAAGTAAAATCCTTTGATGGATTCCGTTGGATATATTCAAAACATAGGAAGTAAGATTAGCAGGAGTATATATGTCCTCCCCTACGTGTTTTAGTATCCCTCCGATAGTTCTTCTGCTTTCCTCAGCAGTTTTAAATATATGTTCATATAATAGTGGTACATTTTTACTTTCAACAGATTCCCATCCGTAGGTAGAAAGTCCTATAACGACTATCGCACCTTTATTGGGTGTTAATAGCCAGTCCCGAGCGAGGGTATTGTCTCTATTGTTGAAAATATTTCCAACACTACAGGCCGCAAATGACATCACAGAATATTTTTTTGATGCTGAATATCCACGACTTACATCAGAGACATTTCCCATGTTCGCCTGTGTATATCCCGGAAAGCCATGCCTAAAATAACTAATAAAACCCACACCGGCATTCACTTCGGCAGAAATATCAACATCTTCATTTGCATCACTATCTGCATTTGGCTTCCATTTTGCCGAAACGCTTCCCAAAAATGGTACAGAGGTTACTTTTGCAGATTGCCCAGCTAAATAATTCTTAAATCTATCTCGCTCACCATATTTCCCGCCTCCTGTAAGATGCAACACATTTTTTCTCCACTCCCTGTTAGTCATATCTTGCTCATATTCCATTACTTTCTCCAAGTAATCATGGACCTGTAGAGGACTATTCGCACCAATTCTTCCAACCGGAATGGCTGGTAAATCATTTTGGACTCCGGCCACACCCGCTACCAATAACACATCAGATGCAGGATATCCAAAAGTCGGGACCTGATCTGGTAGTTCTTTATTTTTGGGTATTGAGTCTCCAATGGTAACAGAATTCCCAATCAGTAATAGGTTATGATTATCCCTAATACCGCCTGAAAGCATGTAATCAGCAAACCGTTTTATTGCTACCGGACTTGGCTCGCCATAGTTGAATTGATTATATATTTCTTTTATCTCTTTTACAATCGGACGCATAGAGCCTCCCAATGATGAACCCCGGTAAGACTTCTATTCTTCCGCAGCTGATTTTAATCTATCTGTTGTTATTATCAAATAGTCATAACCAGAGGGAGAAATGTCTTCAAAACTTACGCTAGTCGCTTTGTAGGATATATCTATTGGGGTATCACCCGTAACCAACAAAGTAAGCGATTTGTTCACATCTCTCGAAACCATTACATTCAACTCAGAGTTGATAAAATAGCTTTTCAAAATCCGTGGCTTATGTGTATTCGTCACATCAAAAACTTTCGCATTAGCAGGTGCGCCGGGAATAATCACTTTACTAAGCGTATCACTGGCAGCTCGAAGTTCAAAAAAAGCAGTATTTTGCCCAATCATTGAGAAAGCCTGTGGATATCTTAGTTTTGCATACGACAATGAAAACATTCCAGTACCACTAGAAATAAAACGTGGGTCCGGGTCCGTTCCCATCTTGTTTGTCAATATGCCAACATTTAAAAAGCCGTTGTTACGCAAATCTGAATTCAAAGTATCGGTTGACGCATTAAGACGAAACTCCTTTTTCTTTGAGGTTAGGCCTGTAAATAAGAGGTGACCTGATGATGTTAAATCCCGTAATTTGTTTATATCCTTCCCTACCTTGACACTTACATCATTAGCTTGATATAATAATCTTCCGTACAACAGAAGTTCTAACGTAGGTTGCCAATCTGCACCAAAAAATAAGTTTTCAACTGGTAATTTTACCCATAGATCCCCTAATAACTTGGGATGGGTCAAAGTAGTGTGTCTGCCGTAAATTTCCCCCGTTATTCCTTTACCACTAATCCAAAAGCTTGGCGTAAGTGTTGGCGAATAAAAACTTTCATTAATACTATAACTGTAATTATCCGAGTATTGCTGAATCTCTTCTTTGACATGATACCTTTCTGCAGTAATGTTGGACATTGCCTTGTCACTTGTTAACGCCCTTTCACCTGCAGAAGGAGAATAGGATAAAAGTAAGAACTTTCATCTGAATAAAGGCTAAAATAAGTATTTACCCGAGCAGTGATGTCGGGCTGGTTGGAGTCCGAATAAAATAACAGTGCATCCGATTTCCCGTCATTGGGTATCCCGTAAAACTGAATTTCAGTAGCCGTGGCATTTAGTAAAGAAACTTCTTCCCCCCTATGGTATAAATGTAAAAAAGCGGCCTTGTTTTGAAAATTACCAGGTAGTGTTACCTTGTAAATTCCCTTATTTTTGACATTAATTTTCAACCACTCTTGCCCATACTTTCCGGCTAACCATTCATTACCGTATACCCCACTCCATGGCGTTTGCGCAAACCCATTACAAACGATACTAGCCAGGACGACCGACAACATAAATTGTTTGAGGGGTTTTTCATTTCTAGTAATCCATTTCATCATTTCAAAAATTTTATAGTTCGATTACTCATGATTACTTCTTATCGATCAAACTCTGGATCAACTCTTTCAATTGAAAAACCTGACTTTCCAGCATACCCAATCGCTGTTTTTGTTCTTCAATCGTCTTTTGCTGATCGATGGCATATAGCGTAAGCTCTTCTATTTTTTCTTGCTGTAAAACAGAAATCTCGCCCAAATTCAATCCTTGGCTTTCAATCTGACTTGCTTTTGGTATGTTCGGCAAATGTCCATTTCGTAAAATGAAATCCTCAACTTCAGAAAGTGGTTTCAGCTTATAATGCTCATTAAAAACATAATCCGCCCAACCTGTCCGAACACGAACTTCCTCTGTTAGAATTCCGCCCTTCACAAATAATTGATAACCAGTTATGTCAGCTCCACCTACCGATGCCGGAAAAACAGATGTGTTCACGCCCACTTTACCATTGAAGATTAAATTTTTAGCAGTGAAATCTCCGTAGATTAGCGGATTAACTGTTTCTGTATTCGAAATAATTAATTTGTTGCTTTCTGTAGAGTTCATTCCAGCTCTTATCCCTAAAAAGACGTTACCAGAACCTGTTGCGTTATACAAACCCGCACCGCCACCTACATAAGTATTATTGCTACCTGTGGTATTTACTGCCCCCGCAGCATTACCAACAAACACGTTTGCAGAACCGGTAGTATTGGCAGTTCCTGTTGATGTTCCACCCAAAAAAACATTGTAATTACCGGTGGTATTATTCTGGCCGGCAGATGTCCCGAGAAATGTGTTTTCCTTTCCTGTTGAATTACTGTAACCAGCCTTATACCCCAGAAATGTATTGTAGATACCTGTTGTATTTGAATATCCTGAGAGGCTTCCGATAAACGAATTCTTCGCACCGGTATTAATTCGTCCCGAAAAGTTACCAAAGAATGCACCGTAATCTCCACTAGTCCCCGCTCCAGTCCCATCATAAGTAACCGTACCATTAACAGACTGTGTACCATCTGTTCGTGCTGATCTCAGCGAATCACTTTGTGCATGAACCTTTCCAAATAAAGCAGAGTCAATAAAAAATACGTAAGCACTGCTCTTGAATTGTAAATGACTGCGTTTCATTTTTATTAGTGTATGTAAAAGTATCCCTACTCTGTTAAGGCTTTTCGGGGGCCTCCGGTATTTTGTACAAATGAATTTTATATCACAGAAATATCCTGAAGAGTTGTTCACAGAGAAACTCCTGTATACATAAAATGCACAAATTATCTTATTAAAATAGGGATTGTATGCTGTTCGGATATAGCTGGTGAGATGCTACAATGCAGCGGAAGATTTCCATGAGTTGAGAACTATTGCAAGGTAAATCATTTTTAGAAATATAAAAGTAGTTGTATAAAATGTAGAATAACTTCGGAGTATTCAACATATCCACTTAAATATCGCCTAAGCGAATTTGCTGTCACCTTTCGCAGATGAATAGACCATCAGCCGTAACTATTAATAATTATATTCCAAAATAGATTTTGTCAAATACTTAACCGATCCCAAAACATCATTAATCTAATTTATTATAAACTGAATTTTAATCAGTAAAATATTTTAATATTATACAAATAGCTAACTAACAGGAGCTTAAAAAAATACCAGCATAATTGGAACGTTTTGTATTATTTTATGGTACTAACCCTACGTTTATTTCGTTTATACGAAAATCGGTAGTCCATGAAATTGTAAATCTTACAAAATTAGCCTTAGAATCATGAGAGAGCGTATTCTTAAAATATTGAATAATTTTGGCGTTGACAGCAGCGCGGTTACTGACAATGCTAACTTTATTAAAGATCTGGGATTTGACAGCCTGGATACCGTTGATCTGATGATGCAGCTTGAACAGGAATTTTCGATCGCCATTCCAGATGAGGACTACGCCAAAATTGTCACAGTGAAAAGTCTTCAGGACTACCTTGAAGAACGCCAGGCCATTTTAGCATAACCGCTTTTCTATAAGTCGATATTATTGAATCTTAATGTCGGCTTATATAGGTCTGCCGGTTACCCATTTGTTTGAGTTTGCAATTTTTATGGCGTCTGCTTTACTTGAAACTTCAAGTTTTCTGTAGATATTTTTAATATGTGTTCTGATCGTTTCTTTGCTGACAAATAGATCCAGGGCAATTTTTGAGTAACTCTTTCCTTCTGCAATACTTTGCAATACCTCTGTTTCACGTTCTGTCAAGGGTGAATCCTGCTGCTGACGAAAGGACTGAACGACCATTTTCGCAATAGATAAACTCATTGGAGCACCTCCGGCCAACGCCTCGTCTATGTTCTGGACAATCTCAGAGATATTTGAGTTTTTCACAATGTAACCTCCTGCTCCTGCACACAAGGATCTGAACACTTTTTCGCTGTCTTCCAGGACCGTTATGATCAGCACGATACAATTCGGAAGCTGTTTCTTAATTTTTGAAGTCCCGGTGATACCATCCATTCCAGGCAGCTCAATGTCCATGAGTACGATATCCGGGTTATCCTGTGCGATATTGTTCAGTGCATCTTCGCAGTTAGCATACAAATTTACAACGTCATAACTTTCCACCGTATCCAGTACCGCACTAAAACCTTCCCGAATGGATGAATTGTCTTCAATGATGATGATTCTTTTCTTCATGGCTATTCTTTCATTAATCAACTACTGTATCATAAAAGGTGCATCAAGCTGCAACCTCGTCCCCGCCTGACTCCCATAAACGTTGAGCTTAAACCCGTTGTCTTTACTGCGCTTTTGCATGTTCACCAAACCATTGTGCTTTGATTTTGTATCAGGCGCTTTCCATTGGCCATCGTCCTGCAATGCAATACTGATGTGTTTCGGGAAGACGGCCATTTCAAGTACAACTTCGGTGGCTCCGGCATGTTTCGCGACGTTGGTCATTGCTTCTTTAAAAATAAATATAATATGTCTTGAAGCAAAAGGCTCCAGCTGGGCTGCTTCATTTCCGGAATTGACAGAAGAGTTGACCGAAAACGCCACATCGAACTGATTATAAAATACCTGACCGAATGATGTGAGGTAGGCAAACAGCTCCTGCGGATCATCGCTGTTATTGTTGACACTCCACAGAAAATCCCTGCTTGAAGCATAAAGCTGATCGCTGTTGGCGATGATATTATCAACCACCGGGATAATTTCAGGATTACCCTTTAATTTCAGTTTCAGCATAGCGGCCTGCCTGGTAATGGCAGATAACATATTTCCGGTCTCATCGTGAAAATCGCTTGCCAGATTCTGACGCATCGTGGACAGCTGCCGCGTCCGGTCTTTGACAGCTTTGTTGAGCAAGTCTATTCTGATGTGCTGCTGCTCCCTGATCTGCATACGGGCTGCGTCATGCTGTTCCTGGACAAACCAGAAGAAGGTGCCAAAGAATATCGTCAGGACGATGTGGGAAACGACCGCATAAATACTCTGGTCACTGACTTCAGGAACCTTGTAGTAAATAATCAAAATCGCCAGAATATTCATTCCGATCATCAACAGGCCTACTTTCCTGTTAAACCAGAAACCTGTCAGCAACAACAGGTATAACGTGGTAACAGCCGGGGAATTGATAGCTCCGGTCTCCAAGGTATCGGTTATAATGACAAAATAACTTGTCAATAGGCCGAGAATTAACGGCTGCCAATAGATCCCGTAAAACTTCAAACATAGTAAAGTACAAATTCCGAGAAACGCTATGCCATAATAACCGATCAGAGGCGGAGGAAAAAAGAATAACGGAATGGGCAGGATCAATAAAAGTGCCGTTGCCACGATCGTTCCGCTGACTACCGTACGTACCTGATCGTATTGCGGATGCAGCTGATTTCGCATCGCAGGCTTCAGAAAATAGTGTATCAGTTTTTCGGGTATCATACATTGGGCTTTGCCCGCAAAATTAATCAGTGCTACTACAAAATCATGGTTTTAAACGCTTTAAATACAAAATCCCCCAAAATGGGTGATTGCTTAACGATGGATTTGCATCTAATTTTGAAGCTAAATCGCAGAATTAAACTTAATTACAAAAATATAACAACCCTCCTCCATAAGCTCAGAAGCATGAGCAGGCAGTAATACCGCTGGTAGCTTTGCGGCTACCAGCATGCATAGACTTCCATCAGGCGGACAGGTTATGTAGATTCATTTCGACGAACACGTCGATTCCTTTCTAATGAGAATTATCTAATTTTTTGATAGCTTTACAGTTGAAAGCTGTAAAGCTATTATTTTAATATCCTGACCGTACATTCTTAGATCCGATAAATCTCCTTTTAGCTCCCCTGACGAATGAAACATTTTTCTGCTTTCCGATTTTCAAGAATTCACCGTGAGCATAAATTCCCATTAATACTTATTCCATAAGCCGACTTCATTTTAACTATACACACATCTATTTTTACCTTGCCCCAATACTTTTCACTTCATGCAAAACCCTCTTAAGGCTCCACTTACATGCTTTCTTCTGCTAAATCTTTTGATCGCATTTCCTGGCAAAGCGCAGGACGCATCCGTTTCAGCCTGCGAACAGGCCAAAGACTATTCTGTAATTAAAAAAGGAGAAAAAAGGTGTATGTCGGGCAAAGCTACGATCACCTACCTGACCCTGGAAGGCGGCGTGCTGGTTATTGACGGCAACGCGCGGATTAATAACCTTATACTGGACGGAGGAAAAATCCTGGTTACAAAATCAAGTTCGGCCCTGCTGCCATCGATGAAGCTTGAAAATGTAACCATCAGCAACCACGGCTCCATCGTTTATATGGGCGATGTGAAGATGACTTCCGGTGGCAGCACGATCATCAACGAGGATCCTGACAGTCAAATGGATTGGGGCTCCTCAGCGCTGAGCATCGCCGGAAATTCAACTTTTATTAACAACGGAACCGCCGCGATAGGCCTTTTACGTATCGAATCGAAAAACGCGAAGGTTATCCTGGGACCCAATTCTTTTTTAAACCTCATCAATCTGATCAGCAATCATGATAATCGAATTGCGGTACCGACAGGCTCCGCCAATTTGAGTCAGGCCGGATTTGCACAACTTCCCAAGTCGCTGACCGATAGCCCACGGCTGATCATCTGCCCCGGAGCAGTCTCAGAGCAACGAGCCCTGTCAAACATTGTTGGCGGGTACGGCAAGGCGAATGTGATGGCAAAAGGTTGTAAATCTTCCTCAAATGCGCATTAACATAGTATATCAAATAAATCTTCTAACATTCATCCTACTCAATCTGCAAAGGTTCGGCCATGAATCCTTGCGTTATGAAATTAAAGTTTATCCCCATTATGAAATTAAAATTTTTACGAGTCTTAGTATTTCTCCTTGCCGCAGCTCAATTCAGCTTTGCGCAAATTTCAGTAACCTTCCCAACCGACCGCGTCGTCTTTCAGCGTGACAACTCAAATCAGGCAGTACTTACCGTAGCAGGATATTTTTCAGGTTGTATTGATCGCGTGGAAGGCCGTTTCGTGCCACGCGCTGCCGGACAAGGCACCCAGGCGCCCGCTGACGGAGGATGGTCCATTATCCAAAGCAATCCTTCGGGTGGAAATTATTATGGCACGATGCCCGTTACCGGCGGTTGGTATAAACTGGAAGTCAGAGCAATTCTGGACAACAACCAGGTAGGAACAAGTGTCGTAGAGCATGTGGGTGTTGGGGAAGTATTTGTTGTTGCCGGTCAGTCAAACGCAACCGGTGGCGATGGAAATCCGAACGGCCCTGGCTCAACTGACGACCGCGTGAACAGCGTAAATTTTCAGAACGTGAATGCCAATGGGTACAATGGCATCGCACCATATTCAGAGATCAAATTGCCATGTCCTGAGTTTGTCCATCTGGACGCTGACACAAAAACGGCTCCTTTTGGTAATTATGCCTGGTGCTGGGGAGCGTTTGGAGACAATATGGTTAAAAAATTACAGGTTCCGGTCATGATATTCAATGCCGGCTGGTCAAGCACGGGCATTCGCAACTGGCAGGAAACGATTAACCCCAACGGTGTCACGACCAGTGAATTCAGCTATACTTTTCCGACCGGTCTGCCTTTCGGACATATGCGTATCGCGTTGAATAATTACATTGCACAACTTGGCGTAAGAGCCATTTTATGGCATCAGGGAGAAACGGACAATCTTGCAGAACGCACAGAACCGGACTATCTGAAAGATATCCGTGAAGTAATCCAGGCAACCCGCACTTTGTCGGGCAAAAGTAATCTGGCATGGGTCGTTTCCCGGGTATCACGTTTTACAGTAAACGGTGCTTCACGTACATGGCAGCCTGTGATTGATGCACAAAACGATGTGATCGGAATAGGAAGCCACGGGGCAGATCCGGCTTACAAACTACCCGGAGTTTTTGCTGGACCAGCTACGGATGATTATTGGGATACCAATTACCGGAGCGATCAGGTTCATTTCTCAGGACAAGGTCTGATAAGTCTGGCCGAATTCTGGTCTGAAAAATTAAATACCGATTTCTTTTCCCAGTCAACGCCATACGCTGCAACACCTCCACTAAAAATTTCTGTTTCCCGCTCAGAAACGGCTGATGTCACCCTGACCGGGCCATCGGGCTGGGCTAAATACGACTGGTTATCAGCAGACAATTGTAACAATACTTTATCAGCCTCGCAGCAATGGACGGCCTCTTCAGGTGATTTCAAGCTTAAAACTACGGATGCGTTGAGTAATGTTATATTTTCTCCACGCATGCGGATTCCGGCCTCGATCAGTCCTTCTGCAATTGCAAGAAATGGCGACGCTACGCAGCAAACTATTAACAACGGGAATAACAATGTATTAGCAACCGAGTGCCGTATTATTGCTAAAATAGTGCCGGCATCCAATTCGGGTCTGGTCAATGGTACGTTGACAACCAAAGCAATAATCGATGCGGCACCAGGCAATTATTCTGGCGCACGGTATGTACAAAGACATTTTGATATTAAAACAGGGAATACCAATTTGAACTCAAAACTTACATTGTATGTAACCCAGCAGGAATTTGACGCATTTAATCTTATCAGCACGATACAGCTTCCTAAAAACCCAAATGACCAGGCAGGAAAGAACAATCTGCGTGTTATCCAGTTTCAGGGGACATCCTCAAGCGGAGCACTTGGAAGTTACAGCGGTGCACGGAGCGAAAATACCCCATCGGAAATCATATGGAATCCATCACTGAACACCTGGGAAATAGCCTTTGATATGAATACGGCGGGTGGCTTTTTTATCAGTAATAACAGTACTGCACTCCCGGTCACCTTAACCCGGTTCTCAGGAACTTCGCTCAACAAAACGGTCACACTTGAATGGTCTACGTCAATGGAGGTAAACGCGTCTCATTTTATGGTCGAACGTAGTAATGATGCTGTCAACTTCGATGCGGTTGGAAAGGTTCTGGCTGCTGGGGAGTCAAAAGTAAAAAAGGACTATACCTTTTTGGACAACTCTTTGGAAAAAGGAAATTATTATTACCGGTTAAAGCAGATTGATCAGGATGAATCGTTTGAATACAGCCGTATTATCGGTGTAAATGTAAGCGCTGAAACAGCTTTGAAGATCTATCCGAATCCTGTGACAGACATCCTGTCGATTCAATCAGAAATAGAAATAAACTCAGTTGAAATTTTTAACGCTGCTGGTGTAAAGTTGAATTCCATATCACCTTCGGCTCACTTTTATTTATTGGAAATGACTAATTATCCGATTGGCCTGTACCTGGTAAAAGTCAACGGTGAAGTTTTTAAAATAATAAAAAAGTAAGTAAAGCATTTATAGAATATCAGTTACATAAAAGGATTGCTTACATAAAATGTTGCCAGATCAATACTGGCAACATTTTTTTATTTGTAGCTAAACATTTTAAAATTTACTTTTGCCGGGAAATTAATAGAATCTTACAATGTTTTAATTGATCTAAAAAAAGAACTTTTCAGTTTTCGATCAATTTATTTTTTCAATTAGCTTATTTTGGAAACAAATAATACGAGCAATATTGTTCATTAAAGAGGTTTTGGATTTTTCCGGGCTGACATGCCTAATGAACTATAATTCTTTCTTACACAATGAGTACCATAAAATCTATAAAATCGATTACTCCTGATGTCGTACTGATTGGGGCCGGTATCATGAGTGCAACGTTGGGTATTTTACTGAAAAAGTTAAACCCCGCCTTTACGATCTCTATTTTTGAGAGACTGGACCGTGTTACTGCTGAAAGTTCTGATGCCTGGAACAATGCAGGAACAGGACATTCTGCCTTTTGCGAGCTGAATTATACGCCGCAGAGAGCCGACGGTTCTGTTGAAATTACAAAAGCTATCAAAATCGCTGAATCGTTCGAAGTATCGAAGGAATTCTGGGCGTATCTTGTAGAAAATAAAATCATTGAATCTCCGGAAGAATTTATCCGCCACATTCCGCACATGAGCTTCGTCTGGGGAAGTGAGAATGTGGATTATCTAAAAAAGCGTTACGAAGCACTGACGGCACATCACTTGTTCGAAGGAATGAGATATTCGGAGGACAATGCAGAAATTGAGAGCTGGGTACCTTTGATCATGGATGGCCGTGATCCTAATGAAGCGGTCGCTGCAACCCGTATGGAACTTGGTACGGATGTAAACTTTGGTTCATTAACGAGGACAATTTTCGATTATCTTGAAAAACAGGATGGTGTTAATCTTTACCTGAATCATGAAGTAGAAGATTTCAAACATGAATCGGATGGCAGCTGGACAATCGCGATCAAAAATCTTGGAACCAGAAAATCTCAAAAAGTCAGGACGCCGTTCGTTTTTATCGGAGCAGGTGGAGGATCTCTTCCTCTTTTAGAAAAATCAGGCATACCAGAAGGTAAAGGGTTCGGAGGTTTTCCGGTAAGCGGACAATGGCTGGTTTGCAACAAACCAGAAATTGTTGAACGTCATCAGGCTAAGGTTTACGGAAAAGCCGCTGTAGGTTCTCCGCCAATGTCGGTTCCTCACCTGGACACCCGGGTCATTGACGGTAAGAAAGCATTGCTGTTCGGACCATATGCAGGTTTTTCAACCAAATTCCTCAAAAACGGTTCTTACCTTGATCTTCCGCGTTCGATTAAACTCAATAACATCAAACCGATGCTTGCTGCCGGTATACACAACATACCGCTTACCAAATATCTGATTGACCAGGTGAGACAATCACCAGAAGATCGGCTTGCAGCATTGAGAGATTATATGCCTGAGGCACGTCTGGAAGATTGGGATCTGGAAAAAGCAGGACAGCGGGTGCAGGTTATCAAAAAAGACAAAAAAGAAGGAGGCGTTCTTGAATTTGGTACAGAGATGGTAACCGCCGCAGATGGTTCGCTTGCAGCATTGCTTGGCGCATCTCCGGGTGCTTCCACTTCTGTTTCCATTATGATTGACCTGATACACCGGTGTTATGCAAAAGAAGCACAGAGCCCGGAATGGAAACAACAGCTCAAAAAACTGATACCTTCTTTTGGAAGCTCTCTTGCCAATGATGCAAAATTAGCTGCCAAAACAAGGGAATGGACAACGCAGGTATTGAAGTTGAGTGCGTCCAGAAAAGAAGAAGAAATCCACGCATAAGCGTTTTTTATTAATAAAAGCAATAAACCCGAACGGCATCAGCCATTCGGGTTTATTGCTTTTAACCCTATCAGGTCAGGATCTATTAGTGAACCAGTGCAGACGGTTCTTTCACATCGGCTATCTCAGTAATGACGGGAAGCTCAATGAAAAATACTGTACCCTTATTCTCTTCACTTTCAAACCATATTTTTCCGTTATGCGCTTCAATAATCTGTTTGGAAATAGAAAGGCCAAGTCCGAAAGGCTGCTCACCCGAGGTTCCCGCACGTTTTGCTTCTGTAAAAGGATCGAATATTTTGTCTTTCAAATGATCAGGGATACCGATGCCATGGTCGCGAACGGAAAGTTCCAGCTTGCCTGATTTGGTTTGAATTTTAACCTTCACAGTTGATTTAAGCTTGCTGAATTTAATTGCGTTAACAACCAGATTGCTCAGTACTCTGAGCAGTTTTTCACGGTCACCTCTTATCCTGACATCTTCACGGATCTCCAGTTCGAGCTTCTGGTCCTTCTCGTCGGCTTTAAATTTCAACTGCTCAAGGCACTCCTGCAAAAGCCGGGTCACTTCCACGGATTCCATTTTCATTTCTTCTGCCCGGTAACTCAGGTTAGCTGAAAGCAAATCACTGATCATATCAATTGATTGCAGGCCAAGCGTTTTAAGCATTTTGCCTAATTCTTTCTGCTCCTCCGTAAAATTATCTTCTTCTAACAACAATGAAGATATGGACACAATTGCACCCAGCGGATTTCTGAGATCATGGGCCACCACTTTCAGGATCTTGTCTTTATCATTATTGCTTTGTCTGAGATCCTCCAGGGTTTGTTCAAGCTGCAAATTCTGGAATGTAACCTGTTTGTTAAGTTTCGTCAACGCCGCAACATTCGATTTGGTAGTGCGCCAGTTGTACCAGATTAACAGCAAGATCGCCACAGTCATCACTGCAAAAAGAGCGGTGATGTACAGATATCCCCTTTTCAGGTCATTTGCTTTGCTTAATACCGTGTAGTTATACTGCTGCTCAATATTTTCAAATTCTCTGTCGACATCTGCAGTGACAAGCTTTTTATTCATCTGGTCAAGTGAATCTTTCAGCCTTATGTAATTTTGAAGGTAAACATAAGCTTCACCCGGCTGCTGAATCCTGTCATTGTATTTCCAGTTGAGCTTGTTGAAACCGATCGCTACAAACAGATTGTAACTCGAATCAAGTGAAGCTTTTAGCTTCTCCTGAATTTCACAAGCCTCATCCAGCCTGTTGGTCCCAACATACAATTCTCCCAGTTTGACCATTGCCATTTGCGCGTCGGAAAGGTCAAAACCTTTTCGGGTATTGGTTGCAATGCTCTTTTGAAGTAATGTGATAGCCGTCAGCGTATCGCCTTTTCTATAATACTGGTCAGACTGATTGCCATAAACGACAGCCTTTGCCATTTCCACATAGTCCTTCCGGTCCGGATAATCTTTGAATCCTTCTTCAATAAAGGCCAGTGCCTTGTAGCTATAATTCAGAGAGCTGTCCACCATATTCAACCTGCCGTAACTCAGGGAAATGTTAGCCAGTAGTTCTTGTCGCAGGGCGAAGTTTTTGAAATCCTTGATACAATACGCTGAATGTTCAAAACACTGTTTAAAATTGGTGATAGCTTCGTTGTACTTGGCTTGTTTGTAACTCACCATACCGAGCCTGTAAGTGTATTCACTAACGGCGCAAGGGTCGAGGATTTCGCCCGCAATTAATTTACCCCGGTAATAATATTGATACGAATCGCTGAACCGTCGCAGTTCGAACAGCAAGTCGCCTTTTTGAAAGAAGGCAGTGGAATAATCACGGATGTATTCTTTTCTCAACTCCTCAGTAGACAGCAATAAAAAAATACTGTCCATTTGGGTAATTGCGCTCTTGTAATCTTTTATTTTAGGATAGTAGTTCTGCCCTTTAAAGCTGAACTTTCTGATCTGGTCACCTGTTCCCGGATTTTCAATAGCCCGGTAAGCGGAGTCGAAATAGGCGAGCGCTTTTGTTGTTTCACCTTTGTCAAGCATTCGGTTGGCCTGTTCGCGGATATTGTCTACATACACAATGTGATCTGAATCCTTCCTGACCTGGGTTTCACAAGAATATAAAAAAACTACAATTAAAGCGATAAAAACGGTCCTGCCGACCTTACCCAAAAACGATATAAAATTGGCAGAAAAACACATTACCATAAATTTCTAACGAAGATTATGTACTTTATTGAAATAATTCTATTAAACAATTGAACAAGACACTAAAATTAGTTCATTACCAGTATATTAAAAAGTACGTTTAACAATTATAAGTAGATTTTATTCTAACATTAATTAATGTTGTCAAGATTTTTACTTGTTCCGCCAGGCACCTTCCAATCTTATTTGAAATAGAGCACCAATACATTGCTGTCGATACATACATAATCGTATTGTTCAATTATCGAAGAACAAAAACACAAACAAAGTTTATTGAAAATCAATTGATGTATTCCATTGATGGTATGGTTTTTTTCTACTTCGGCAATATTTTTTTGCTCCGGAATTCCCTTAAAAAAACAGCCCGAATAAGCAACACAAAGTATACGTTATAGATTTTATTCGTATTTTCATAATCTCTCCATTAGATTTACCATGAAATAAAGTTGTTTTGCTGCTTCTTCAATTGCGATGCAGGACCTTGATTTCAACAACATCTTATTATTCATCAAACAAATAAATCATGAAACATTCATTACCATTAACAAGACTGGGAGCCGCAATAATTCTGGTTTTTATTTTTTCCCATTTAAGTTTCGCTCAGTCATTTGTGCAGGGAACCGTGAAAGACGGCAAGGAGCTTTTACCGGGGGCGTCAGTATATGTTCAGGGGCAGAGTTCAGGTGTAATTACGGATGCGCAAGGTATTTACAATCTTCCGCTGGCACCAGGAAAGTATACGGTAACGGCGAGCTTTACAGGCTTTGCGCCAATGCAGCAAGATGTAACGCTGGCAAGTGGACAAACGCTCACACTGGATTTTAATCTTCAGACTCAATCGTTAAACGAACTCGTCGTGCTGGGTACGCGCGGAGAGCCCCGCTCGCAGCTTGACACACCTGTACCCGTTGATGTGATAGACGTACAAAGAATTGTTAAAGATGTAGGCCAGGTGTCGATCAACCAGATCCTGAACTACGTAGCGCCCTCTTTCAATTCCAATACCCAGGTTCTTGGTGACGGCACGGACCATATAGATCCTGCATCACTGCGTGGCCTGGGCCCGGATCAGGTGCTTGTATTGATCAATGGAAAACGCCGGCATACAACTTCCCTGGTCAACATCAACGGAACATTTGGAAAAGGGTCGGTTGGAACCGATTTGAACGCAATCCCCACATCGGCGATTAAAAAAATTGAGATACTTCGTGACGGAGCCTCAGCACAATATGGCTCTGATGCGATTGCTGGTGTTATCAATATCATTTTAGAAGACAACGTCAACCAGATCCGCGCGAATGTAACGACCGGCGGTTTTGTTTCTAAAAATTCAGAGGGAACGATCGATGGAGAAAATGTACAGGCTAATGTCAACTTCGGCCTACCATTGGGGGCAAAAGGCGGATTTGTAAATCTGGCAGGATCTTTCGATTTTAGAAATCCGACAAATAGAATGAAGGAATTTACCGGCGTCATTTTCAGCGATTATAACAATCCGGCATTGTATCCCAATCCGACCGGCGCCGATATCACCAATGCGGAACTGCAAAGACGTGGTCTGCAGCGGTCAGATTTCAATTCCAGAATTGGCCAGGCATCTGCCCGCGGCGGTGCTTTTTCGTTTAACAGTATCATTCCTTTAAATGAAGGCGCTGAATTTTATGCCTTTGGCGGACTCAATTACCGAAATGGGGAATCGGCGGCGTTTCGCAGGCAGCCGGCACAAATCACCCAGAACATTCAGGAAATTTATCCATTAGGATATTTACCTTTCATTAATACGGACAATTACGATCAGTCCTTCGCAACGGGTATCCGCGGTAAGGTAGGTGCGTGGAATGCCGATTTCAGCAACACCTTCGGGCGCAATCAGATTGACTTTACAACAACCAATTCGCTGAATGCATCGCTCTTAAAGGCGTCGCCAACCACTTTCACGGATGGCGGTTACCGCTTCGCACAAAATACAACTAATCTCGATTTTAACCGCCGGTTTGATGATGTTCTGGATGGTTTGAATGTAGCTTTTGGTGCAGAACATCGTTTCGAAAATTATAAGATCATTGAAGGAGAGGAGAATTCGTATGCAGATTATGGCAGGGCAATAAAAGTGGGTACGGACGGTGCCGGGAAAGATATTCTGATACCTGATATTACTGGAAATCTCCAGACCCGACGAGCTCAAAATGGCAACCCTTATGGTGGTGGTGCACAGGCATTTCCAGGCTTTCGTCCTGAAAATGCTGTGAATGCTACACGTACCGCCGTGGCTGCCTATACCGATATTGAGCTCAATTTTACACCAAACTGGCTGGTAGACGGGGCTTTGCGGTTTGAAAATTATTCAGACTTTGGCTCTACCTTAAACTGGAAGATCTCGTCACGTTACAAGATCGGAGAAAATTGGGCAATCCGGGGGGCAGCCAGCACAGGCTTTCGCGCACCATCGCTGCACCAGCGATATTTCAGTGCAACGTCAAGCTTATTCGTTGACGGACAAATTATACAGTCCGGCACATTTACGAATGATAGCCGCCCAGCCAAACTTTTGGGCATTCCCGATTTAAAACAGGAAACTTCTCAAAACTACAGCCTTGGATTTACAGGAAGTTTTGGCAGGTTCAAGCTTACCGTTGATGGATATTATGTCCGTATTGACGACCGGGTTATCTACACAGGAAATTTTACCGGAAGCAACAGACCTGAGGCCAGTGCGCAGGACCGCGAAATTTATGAACTGCTTGATCAGGCGAACGCACAAACTGCACGCTTTTTTGCCAATGCCATTGATACGGAAACAAAAGGGATTGACGCCGTACTTACGTATTCAGACCGTATAGGAAAAGGCCGCTTCCGTGCAGACCTTTCCGGAACGTTTGTAAAAACAAACGTAGTGGGGCCTGTGAAAGCTTCACCGCTTTTGGCAGGTAAAGAAAGTATCTACTTTGATAAAGCCAGCCGCACCTATTTTGAATCGGCAGTGCCCCGGGTCAAAAGCAACCTGACGCTGAGTTACAATCTGAATAAATTAGGAGTCTTCCTGCGAAATGTATATTTTGGGCCTGTTGATGCGGCAACCAATGTTGATGCAGACGCGCAGACCTTTGGCGGTAAAGTGATCACGGACCTTTCGCTTAGTTATGACATCGCCGCCAGTTTACGATTGACACTGGGCGCTAACAATTTGCTTGACATCTATCCTGACAAAACGATTGGAGGCAATACCGGTGCCGGTTATTTCATTTATTCCAGAACCGGCCAGCAGTTTGGTTTCAACGGTCGTTTTCTGTTTGCCCGCTTATCATTCACGCTATAAATCTTAAACGCCGAAGAGCGGTTAACTTCTACTGGTTAGCCGCTCTTTTATAGGTATTGTTCCATTTTTACGTGTTCAATATTCTCCTCAACAAAAGTATCACCAAATTGTGAAAAGCCATTTTTTTCATAAAATCCAGCTGCCCGAACCTGTGCGTGAAGATATGTCCTTGATCCCTTAGGCAAATCAGACAGTAAGGCCTGAACCAACTCCCCTCCCACTCCGCTGCCTCTGTAAGCATCCAAAACTGCAAAGCGCTCGAGCTTATAACCATCTTTTGTCTTTCGCCAGCGTGCAGTGCCTGCGGGAAGGTCATTCACTTTCGCAAGAAAATGGGTTGCTTCATCATTTCCATCTTCCTCTGCTTCCGCATTTACATTTTGTCCTACCACAAAGACCTGCCTGCGTATCGCAAATGCAGTTTTAAGATCTTCCGAATTTGAGATTTTCTCAACCCGAATCTGATCTGGGTTTTTAACTGTCGAAACCTGTTTATTTTCTTCCATAATTCTCAGTGCTCTATCCAGAAAACTCTTCTTTTTAAAGGCAGCTTCGACCTCAGTGATAGCGAGCATCATATTATTCTTGGTATCGGTGAGCTCTGTCATTGCTGCAACCATGATCCCCCACACCGGTTTCATTTTTATGATTAATTCCTCAGCTTTTGCTGTCAGTTGAATCAGCCGTTTCCTTTCGTCGCTTTTATCTTTAACAGAAACAATCAGTTTTTCTTTTTCAAGTTCTTTAAGCAAACTGATCGTTGAAGGATGCGCATATCCGATTTCAGATGCAATTTCACCAACACTCAGGCAGGATTTTTCATTTAAGGTGTAAATGACAGGAAACCATTTCGGCTCGAAGTCAATACCGTTCTCTTTATAAATTTGCAATCCGTCCTTTCTGAGCCTGTCACTTATTCTTTGTAAACGTGTAGAAATTGCCAGAATTCCTGACTGGTCGATACTGTTCATGTTATCTTATTTCCAGATGGTAAAAAACATTATCCGCAGACATGATTGGAAACGCAGCAGGGAGATTTTGTTTTTCTATGGAAACAAACCCGTTCCTTTCATAAAATCTGATGGCCGCTTTCAGGATATCAACTGTTCCAAGATATAAGTCCGTTTTGTGCTTCGTTTTGCAATACCGGACAAGCACGTCCAGAAGATTCTGCGCAACCCCCAGTTCCTTACCCCGGAAATCTTTATTCACAAACATTTTACGGATCACACCTTTTCCATCACCAATAGAAATGAGCGCGATAGTCCCGACCACCTGATGCTCATGCAAAGCGGCCCAAAAGCCACCTCCAGTCCCATGATAATTATTTTCAATATCCATCAGATCTGGCTGATCTTCCAGGGTGATGGGAACACCAAACTCAATTTGCTGAATTGGAATGATCAAATCCACAATTTGCTGAGCATATGAATTGCCGACCGGTTGTATTTGAGGCATACTGGTTTTCATTTTAATATTATGTACAAATATATGTAGTTAGCTACATATATTGACAAATTTTAAGATCTTTATTTAAAACCGGTAGGCATGTGATAGTATTGGGAGATTTTGTCAGATTGGGGAAGGATCAGAAGATTCGGTGGCTGTCAAATATAATCCTCTGATTTAGTTTGATTTAAGGGGTGCACCACATTTCGGTTGACACGGCAAACGGATTCGGATAAACTTTTTCTACAGCAGAAACTTCACGGTTCGATTGGATAAGTCTTACAACAGAATCAAGTTCGATCAGATGTGCAACCTCAACCGACAACACACCCACAATGTCTTTACCCTTACTCATCAGGTTCAGATGTTTGATCTTGACGCCTTTGACAGATTCGATCAGGGAAGTGATTTTATAAAGGCTCTGGTTATTCCTGTAGGCAATTTTTATTTGATATGTGTTTTTCATTGGTCCTGAAGTTTAAATTCATTGATGATGGTATGTTTTATGATCAGGGATGCTGATCGGATGATCAAATTTACAAACTCTTTTTCATTATTCTATATAGTCTACCATTTTTATATATTAATAATCAGACATATTCGGTATCATACCTAAAATCAGGTTTCCCAAAACCAAGATATCCTCTGTGAAAGTGCGCCTTTCATCAGAGGATACCTTAAAATGGAAACCGTCAGAACTTATCTATTGGGCATCAAACCACAAGCGGGTTGTCAGCTTATCTTCTCCCTGACTGGCTACGGCAGCTTTGTAACCCGCACTGTTCAAGGCCTGCTCACCGGTAGGATATGTCAGCCGAAGTGGAAATTTCCCGTTTAAAACACCAGCATAAGCTGGTTTCAACTGTGGGTAATCCAGTCTTCTCCACTCGGTATATGCTTCCAGTCCCTGACTGAAAAGTGCAATCCATTTTTGCTCTCCTATCGATTTTTTGTAGTTGGCTGCATTATACGCGACAGCTGGCTGTGCCAGATAAGTTGCGATATCGCCGCTGCTGATTTTGAATTGCTGAAGCGAAGCTGTGACTGCATTTTTATATAAGGTGGCTGGATCATCTGTTATAAAACCACGCTGGGCTGCTTCTGCCAGATTGAAAAGCACTTCAGAATAATTTAAAAAAACAGCCGGCGAGGTTGGAGCTGTGAAATAATCACCAAGCTTTGAAGTTTTGGTAAAGCCTAGTTTCGCAGCCGAATCGGCAGGCAGGCCATTTGTAACACCTACACAACCATTTGGCGTAGGGTCCACAGTCTTATTAGCAAAAACGGCCAGACGAGGATCTTTCAGTTCCAGCAACTTGTCGACAACCGACTTACTGACGCGGTAATCATCACGTGTTTCACGGTCCCTTGAAACCGGATTTTGATTTGGTGAGCTCAGGTAGGTCAATTGTGCTGTTTCGTCATTACTTGCGATCAGCAAAGCGGGATTCGCAGCCAGTTCTGCCACGACTGCTTTTGCAACCGCAGGCTCTTTGTCTGCAATTCGCAGCGCGATCCGCAGGCGAAGTGAATTGGCAAACTTCTTCCATTTTGTAAGATTTCCATTGTAAATCAGATCTCCGCTGATTGGACTTCCGCTGGTATTGATCAAGTCTCCCGCCTTTTTCAAATCATTGAGCAAACCCAGATATACGTCCTTTTGAGCATCATATTTCGGCGTCAGGAACTGATCAATTTTCACTGCCTGACTGTATGGAATATCGCCGTATAAATCGGTCAGCAATTGAAACGACCAGGATTTTAAAATCAGACCAACGGCCTGATAATTCACATTTCCCGATTCTTCTCCCAGTTTGATGACCTTATCAAAATCAGTCAGACCGAGTGAATAAAAGTTAGTCCAGACATTCTGGATGTTTGTGACGCTTGCTGTGTATTTATCAGGGTCGGTATACTGGATTTTCGCCCAGTGCTGTACATACAAAGTAGTGGTTTCCATCGAGGCATCCGATCCCAAAATAATATCGGCATTGCTTTTGATCGCGTTGGCCAGCAAATATTCAGGCTGAGCGATGATCGCTTCATTTGGATTGCTGTTTACTTCTTCAAGATCGTCCTGGCAGGCACCCAGAAATCCTGCAAGAGCCAATGTGAGAACACTTCTGAAAACTATATTTTTATGATTCATTATTTCTGTAATTAAAAATGGTATTGCGCAAACAATGGCTGATTTTTAAAATCCGATCGACAAATTAAACCCGTAGGAGCTGGTTGTCGGCAACTGAAGTGATTCCAGACCTTGTCCTGTATTGCCGGTATTAAATGCAGTTTCGGGATCAATGTTGTCCGCTTTCCTCTGCAGGAATGCCAGGTTACGACCATAAACTGAAAGCACTACGTTCTGCAGACTGTATTTGCCAACCCAGCTTTGAGGAAAAGCATAACTAAGTTTCACTTCTCTCAGTTTAATGAAGGAAGCATCCAGAACGCTGGCTTCATTGATCCCTGCGCTATTGCTGTAAACGCCTTTATAATAACGTTCGGCAGATACAATCGCAGCGTTCGGCTTTCCGTCTGCGGTAACACCTTTTGCAATAATACCATCGTCGTATACCGCCTCACCTGCTGGCGCACTGCCTCCTGTTGCCAACTGAACTGCGGCTCCGGATTTGTTATTTCCAGGGTAATAATAGGTAAGTCCGCCGTGCGCTGCGTCACGTCCTTCCAGCGTCTGGGCAAGTACACCGGTATATTTTCCGGTTGCGTTGGTAGCAGAATAGATCGACCCGCCTTGTTTTGTATCTATTAAGACGCTCAGATTAAATCCTTTGAACGAGAATGAGTTTGTGATCCCTCCCAGCCACTTTGGTGTGTAATGACCCAGCACTTTCAGATTAGCATCTCGAACCGGCAAACCATTGGCACCAATAACGATATTTCCAGTTGCATCTCTCGTGTAGGCGGTTCCAAATATAGCGCCATAACCGAGGCCTTTGCTTGCATAAACGGTCGCAGAACCATTGGATCCAAGCTTATAATCGTTCAAAAAACCTTCGTCATCAAGTGAAATCACTTTGCTTACGTTTTTCGAGAAATTGATACCAACATCCCACTTAAAACCTGATGCCGTTTCGATCGGTTTAACATTTAGCATCGCTTCAAAACCGCGGTTGTTGATATGCCCTGCGTTCAAAAGTTTTTGTTTGTAACCTGTTGTCGGACTTACATCTGCCTTCAGTATCTGATTATAACTATCGGTGTTGTAATAACTGAAATCCAGTCTGGCTTTGTTCTTAAACAGCGCAAGATCCAAGCCTACTTCTGTCGAACGTGTAATTTCCGGTTTCAGATTTGAGTTTAAAAGGACATCAGAAACGGTCAGTAAAGGGCTGCTTCCAAATGGTTGGTTAAACGGATAGGTATTGATCAGCTGGTACGGATCGGTATCCTTTCCAACCTCTGCCCAGCCACCACGAAGTTTTGCAAATGTCAGTATGTTGCTTTTGATGTTAAATGCATCGGTCAATATCAAACTAGCGTTCACCGAGGGATAGAAATATGAATTATTTCCGGCAGGTAATGTTGAAGACCAGTCATTTCTTGCGGTAAGGTTCAGGAAAGCATAGTTTCTGAAACCGATCTGAGCTGAAGAAAATCCACTGTATACTTTCTGCTTACGTAACACATTGTATGAAACCAACGGATCACGTGAGTTATTCAAAGTATACAAGTTACTGACTGCAAGCTTCGGTGCCTGCTGGTAGTTTTGCTCATTAAAGTTGTAACGAAAACTTCCGCCAACCAGCCAGTCCACTTCAAAATCAGCTCCGATGGCTTTATGTAAGTTGAAATTAAAGTCCGTATTGTTCTCATTTACAGAGTAACCGTCTTCTGTATACGAACCGAAAGGCGTTCCATTGGTCCCGTAAGCAACTTTGAATTTACGGCGGTCCGTATAAAAATCATTTCCAGTACGTACTGTGGCTGTCAGCCAATCGGTGATTTTGTAATTTAAGTTTACGTTACCAAAAAATCTGTCACGGCGCTGTTCTACGGTATTTTCGTATTGAAGCAAATAAGGATTGCTGTAATAGCTATGGTTCCAGTTGTAGTCAAATCCACCCTTATTATAATCTTTCAGCAACTCTGTATCCACCTGGCGGCCGAACCAAAGAAACTGGAGCATCACACTGCTTCCACGTCCGGAAGTTCCCGGCAGGTTGTCCGAGCCGGTGCGAACAAAATTGGCGCTCGTTGATAAAGTTAGTTTATCATTGATCCGGTATGTAGTATTGGCGCTGAAAGAGTTTTTCGAGATATCCGTGTTAGGGATAACACCTGTCTGCTTGCTGTTGTTGAATGAAAAACGGTAATCAAGTTTCTCATTTGAACCTGAAACTGCTACACCGGTTGTTCTGGTATGGCCAGTTTCAAAGAAATTTTTCACGTTATCAGGATGCGCGACAAAAGGAACAGCTTCACCGTTAGAGAAAAACTGGGGAATCAGACGGCCATCCATTTTCGGGCCCCAGCTTTCATCAGTAGCATCGTTTATGCCACCGCCTTTTCCATCTTTATAAGAAAACTGCCCACCGGTACCTTGTCCAAAAACATTTTGGTATTCGGGTAAAACAAGCAGTTTATCAAGTGTGTAACCAATATTCAGGGTTACTCCCAACCCTTTCTGAAGTGACTTTCCGGATTTAGTTTTAATGAGAATAACGCCGTTTGACGCACGTGAGCCATATAAGGCAGCCGCATTTGGTCCTTTCAAAACACTGATAGACTCTATATTATCAGGATTGATATCAGCAATGGCATTCGCAAAATCACGCGATCCGTTTGCACCTGCACCCAGCTGCGAGTTGTCTACCGGAATACCATCCACAACAAATAATGGCTGGTTGTTTCCGGCAATCGACGTTTCCCCACGTATCACGATTCGGGAAGAACCCATCCCACCCTGGCTGCTGGTAATATTGACACCGGCAATTTTTCCGGCCAGAGCATTGACTAAATTGCCTTCTCTGGCTTCTGCCAGATCTTTTGTTTTTAATTCCTGAACAGCGTATCCCAGCGACTTCTTTTCCTTTGCTATACCCAGCGCTGTCACAACTACTTCCTGTAAGATCGTGTTATCGCTTTCAAGAGCGATGTCCAGCTTACCTGTTGCCGGCACTACCACTTCCGTTGTTTTTAATCCTATGAAAGAAAAGGTCAGCGTCGACCCAACTTCTGATTCTATGCTGTAAATTCCTTCTGCATTAGTCGTCGTTCCGCGGGAAGTTCCTTTTACTAAAATAGAAACACCCGGTAAAGTCTCCCTGTCAGCTTGCGAGGTGACCTTGCCGGTTACCGTAATATTCTGAGCGAGGGCACTATTTATTTGCCCGATAAAAACGATCAGGAATAAATAAACTAGATTTTTTTTCATACTACTAGGTACTGATGGTAAATTGTTTGGTTACTTTAAATTATAATCCTACTAATAATATAGATTTAATATACAAATGTAAATCTACGTTGGTTATTTTCAAAATATTTTAAAATCTATTGGTGAATGGTATTAAAGCGAAAACCGGAAACATTAAAAAATGAAGAAACTTACGGAATCCAGGTGAACGATTGAGCCATAATACCTGATCCGGATGTTACCGAATCTGCCTTGTAGATCTTTACTATCGTGTCGACAATCTGATCGACTTCTTCATCAGTATTAAATTTGCTAAATGAAAACCGGACATTTTCCTTATCGGCTTCATGGGCAATGGCCCTGATCACGTGCGATCCGCCGTTTCCTAAATTCGAACAGGCACTTCCACCGGAAACCGCGATTCCAAACTGATCAAGGTTCTTGACAAGACTTCCTGAGCGGAGACATGGAAAAGCTACGTTAATGACCGCAGCAAGACTTTTACTTTCCGATTTGCTTTCGCCATTATAGCATATGTTCTCAATCCCGCTGTTTTCAAGCTGATAAATAAAACGTTTTTTTAGGCTTAGCGTTTTTTCATGAATCTGATCAAAATCGCGGTATGCAATTTCCAATGCCTTCGTTAATCCAACAATCCCGATTACATTCTCGGTTCCGCCTCTTTGTCCTTTTTCCTGCCCACCGCCTAAAATCCGCGGTTTCAATTTGTGTTTTTTATTGATGTAAATAAATCCAACCCCTTTTGGTCCGTGAAACTTATGGGCGGATCCAACTAAAAAATCAACAGGATATTCGTTCAGATTAAACTGAACTTTGCCGATCGTTTGCGTGGTATCTGTGTGAAAAACCGCATTATATTTTTTTGCCAGCCTGCTTATGGCCTGGATATCGGTAAGGTTTCCAATTTCATTATTTCCGTGCATCAAACTAATCAGTGACTGCGGGTTCGCTTCCAACAATCTTTCCAGATGTTCAAGATCAACATTACCTCTTTTATCCAGTTTTACATAACTGATCTCGATATCCCCTTCCCGCTCGTGTTTCAGCAGCGGCTCCAGAACGGCTTTATGCTCAATTTTACTCGTGATTCCATGACTCAAACCATATTCCCTGATTGATTCCGACAATGCAAGATTATTGCCCTCCGTCGCACCGGAAACAAAGAATATTTCTTCCGGCATAACATGGAGCATCTTTGCAATTTTCTGTCTGGAAGCGTCAATCGCTTCTTTTACCTTCCGGCCCGCCCAGTGGCTTGAAGACGGATTTCCAAAGTTTGTTGTCAGAAAAGGCAGTATCGTTTCAATCACCTCAGGATCAATGGCAGTTGTCGCGGCGCTATCACAGTAAATTTCCATAGTAAGGTTTTTAATTTGAAGATTTAACTTGAGTATTTGTTAAGGAAGCGGCTCTGCGATTAGCTTAGCGAGATCGGCATTCCATTTTTTTACATAATCGTCATAGAACTGACCAGTTCCTTTGCCGGAAAATCCGGTATGTATCTCTTTTACTTTCCCGTCACGGCCGACAATGATCGTCGTCGGAAAAGCTAAAAATTCTTTCAGAGCAACCAGTTTTTGTGCTACAACTTCCTTATCAGCCTTACCAGCAAAAAGCAGGTCATACTGAATATCATAGCGGTTTTTGAGTTTTGTGAGGGTCTTTTTTGCGAACTCAAGATCATCTTTTGCTTCAAAAGCCAAACCGATTGCTTCGACGCCAAGGTGTTTGTTTTCCTTATACCAGGGCGCCATAAACTGAACCTGATCGATACAGTTGGGGCACCAGGTTCCAAGCAATTCAATAATGACAACTTTACCTTTGTATTTTTCATCACTCAATGAAACCTGGTTGCCATTTAAGTCAGGAAATGTAAAATCCAGTTTATCATAGCCAGGTTTTAAAAACGTAAGCGCATAAGCATCAGCAAGCGCGGCGTTGTCGTCTTTCGTACCGCTGAATTTTGTCGGCGTTGCGCCAGCCCCTATGGCCCCTTCGATCGTTTTCCCATCGATGATTTTGCCTTTGACATAAGAAGGACCTGAGCCCGTAAATCCTGAAAGTATAAATTCATCACCTTGCACATTCCCCTGCAATTCGCGGCTGTCTCCTGTAATAGAAAGAATAATTCCGTTTAGCTTATTTCCCTTTTGCTCAAAAACGGCAACGCGGTCAGCTGTCGGCTTGTCTCCTTTAATTTTCACAAGCCATTTTCCGCTGATGTCAGCAGATGGTTTCACTTCCTTTCCTGGCTCAACAAAACGGTAGGACTGCCCAGCCTTTGCTGTAAAAGGTATAACTCTGCCCGCACCAGGAACCAAACTTTTATGGACACCGCTCAGGCTTCCGTCGTTTTCTATTTTGGCAAACAGGCCGGCCTCAAAAGTATTAAGCGTTACCAGGAGAGAATCCGGTGTAATATATTTTGCATTGAAGTCATCCCTGCGATCGCCGTTGATGGCAGTCAGAACAAGCTCGTTTCCCTGTTTTTTCTTCACTTCAAAATTAAAAGGGACATCCAATTCGCCTACTTTAAAAACTCCACGCCAAATGCCCTCTTTAACGTCTTTGTTTTGAGCCTGAGCATTAACAAATCCTGATAAAAGCAGGACCGGCAGCATCAATAAATTTAATAAACGATTGATTTTCATATACATTTAGTTTAGTCTTATTTATTAATATACATTCTCTACCATCTAACTAGACAGTTATCCGAAAAATTCCTGTTCCGCTGCTCTATTTTCAAGCGACAACAGCAAAAATCTTTTAAAAGAGTTAATATTCTATTTAAGTGGATTCTAAAGATTTATCGTTAGAATTAGGTTGGGGCACCTTATAAGTCATAGGTTGCCAGAAGATCATTGAGCCTAACCTCTCCCTTCGTTCTTTATAAATCTACTATTTCGATAGGCAAAGTTGTAACAGAAAAAATTCCTGTGCAAGTATTTTCTTAAATTTTTTAAAAAGCTGAGGTCAGAGAAATACGAACAAAAATCATAAAATTTCGCCGTACTGGCAGAGAAGGAAATTTTTTGGCGGCTTCAATTATTTTGCCCGATTAAGTTAGCGGTGTACCCAACATATGACAGTATGATGCTGGGTACCGGAAAAGGACAAAAAAGGCTTATAAATTTAAAGACCTTAAAAATTTCAGGCCTTCAACAGCGATTGATTCTTTGGATGGCTCCACTTTTCTCCAGATGGACGCTGCCTTGGCAATAATTTTAACATCCGGCGTAAAGGACTCAATTACGATATCTCCCTGATAATCAATTTTGTCAAGTGCCACGAAAATTCTTTCCCAATTGATCTGGTCACCGCCGGGCGTGCCGCGGTCGCTGCCGGAAGCATGAAGAAGGGCCAGTTTTTTACCCGCTTTCAAAATGGCCAGCGCCTGATCTTTTTCCTCGATATTCATATGAAAGGTATCCAGATGTACAAAAAGTGCGGCGCTGTCAACATCCTTAATAAGATTTATTGCCTGATCACAGGTATTGATAAAATCTGTTTCGTAGCGGTTTAATGGCTCAATGGCCAACTTCACATTTTGTTTTTCGGCATCTTCGCAAAGAGATTTCAAATGTTTGACAACGGTCAGCCATTGTTTGCGGTGCTCCTCTTCGGATATGAGTTCGGCCCTGCCAACGGCTGAGTAAATCGGACCGGCAACAAGAGAACTCCCAAGAACAGGTGCGATATCAATAAGCTTTTTAATGTATTCCAGTGATACTACCTGCTCTTTCCTGTTTCCACGCAGGTCGCGGCCGGGGCCTGTCGCAGCACAGACAGACCGGCATTCGAGTCCATTATCATCCAATGCTTTTTTGACCAGGACAGGATCTATGTTTGCAGGATCTTCAATGGCGATCTCTACAAAATCAAAACCCCATTCCTTAAATTTTGGGAAAAAGCTTATGCTCTCATTTGTAAAAGGAGAGGAAAAAAGATAGGTATTAATACCGAATTTCATGAATTTAGACTTGAAAGTGTGTAACCGACAACGAATTTAATTTTATTTTTTACTTTGATTTTCAAAAAAATGAACACCCTTTTTATTCGCTGTTACAATATCCGGCAAGCCATCTTTATTCATATCCTCAATTTCTAGATGCAGACCCGCACCAGCTTCTGAATCAATAAGATGAGAAGTCCATACAGGACTTTTCCCGGGTTTTAACTCATACCAGTATGTCAGCGAAGGATCCTGAGCGCCCGGGTCTCCCCCGTTATGTGCATACCATCTCTTACCCGTCACCAGATCCGGAATGCCGTCACCATTGATATCCTTAAATCCCAAACCATGTGACTGAGAAAATTCCCGGCCGATTTCATGTGCAGTCCAGGTAGTATTTCCCTGTGCATCTTTACCCTGCTCGTGCCACCAGACACCGTACTGATGAGCCGAGGAACTGAGCACATCATTCAGACCATCCTGATTGACATCATACACATACATCTGCGCACAATCCTGACTTAAACTGGCAGGGTGAAATTTCCAGTTTTTTGTTTTAGGATCACCAGTTCCTTCCCACCAGCCGTTTTTAACGAGAACATCAGGTTTTCCATCACCATTGACATCTCCATATCCGAGCCCGTGCGTATACATATGGGTCGCAAGTTCAGGATCGCTGCTGATAATATATTTTTCCCAGTCATAACTTCCCTTTTTTCTGGGCTGGCTCAGCCAGATCACCTGTTTGCTTTCAGGATCATTGGCCAGCAGATCGAGGCGGCCATCTCCGTCAATATCGACAAACATAGGTGATTCATTTCCTATCGAAGGATATATCTGACGTTCCACCCAATGTCCCGGCTTGCCCTTAGGATTCTCGTACCAGACAGCAGGTTTTGCAGCAATGTCGATGCGTATCAGATCAACCCAGCCATCCTGGTTGACATCTGCACTGAAATCCAGAAAAGAATCGCTGTATCCGTCTTTCCATGAAAATTTCTTTGGTGGCATTATTTCATGCTTCGTCCACTCCGGCGCTTCAAACCAATATGCTCCTGAAAGTATATCCTTTTTCCCGTCTTTGTTAACGTCACCAATTGCAGCTCCTTCGGCAAAAAAGTCGGTGGTGAGGACGTGTTTCTTAAAACTCGTGGGCCTTGGCTTTTTTTGAGCAAAGGCGTCAGATGCTCCAAGAAATAATATTGGTGTCAAACAAAACAGACTGATATACTTTACATATTCCATTCTCATAGCCATTCAGCATTAGGTTCGTTTACATAAGTACCACCCACTAAAATTATACCTGAAAAGCCCGTCCGGGATCTGAAATTTTTCTATGTTATTTCAAATTGAATTACAAAAAAAGCCAGGCAGTACGTTAACATACCATCCTGACCGTCCTTATTTTCTTCTGTAATATCCTGCTTCCGCTTTTTGAGTTTAAATGCAATCAGAAATTTCTGAAGAATCATAAACATATTTTTAATGACTAACCCTGTTTATTCATGCAGGTAATTTCCATACCCAACAATTAATACGGACAGAACGATTACCAGAATACCAGCGATGATCGTATTCAACGTTTTCCTGGCCACACCTTTCCATTCTTTCAAAACAAGGCCCCAGGTATTGGCGATCAAAATGATAAAAGCCATATGCAAAATCCAGGAACTTGGACCGTTACCCAATTTACTTTCACCCATTCCATAAAAGAAAAACTGGAGGAACCAGGTAGTACCGGCAATGGCCGAAAATATATAGTTCGAAAGGAGCGGTGTACTTTTATCTGTATAGTTGTAAAAAGTTTTATTACGGGCATTCAACAGCATACACCAGATAAAGTTGGTAGTCAGGCCGCCCAGCAGGATGATCACATAGGTGACGTTATTCTGAAACAGGAAATTTCCCTGTCCCGGATTTGCCGCCTGCCAAATTTCATTCGCTTCATCCGCCATCACTTTTCCAGCATCAATTCCGAAGGCGAAACAAGCACTTAAAATACCAGAAATAATAGAAACTGTTAACCCTAAACCGATTTTAAATTCTGTATTATTGTCAGAGATCACACCACTTTTTTTCAGATCGTTGTCTTTCATCGCCCCCGCTTTTCCGCAGATAATAATACCTATCACGCAGACAAGCAAACCCAATAAAACCATTTGCCCCCAATCGCTGGTGATCAGATCTTTAATCGAATCCTTTCCAGGCCTTGGTTCAAATAAATAATATACCGATGGGATCAGTGCGCCAAAAACGGAGCAAAGTCCGAGAATAATGGAACTGCCCAGCGATACGCCCAGGTACCGTACACCCAGGCCGTAGGTCAAGCCGCCTATGCCCCAGAGAACACCAAAGAAATAAGTGAGAAATAATATCCCGCCATCCGTATGGGCGATAATATCCATATATCCCGGAATGGTCAGGTAAGCAGCAAGCGGAGGAACAATAAGCCATGAAAACAAGCCTCCCACGATCCAATAAGTTTCCCAGGCCCAACCCTTTACCTTTTTATACGGAATGTAAAAACTGCCGGAAGCAAAGCCACCAATAAAATGAAAAATTACACCAAGAAGTGCTTGCATGAGGTTTGAGGAATTTAGTGTTTTTACGGTTTATGAATGTATAACTCCACCTGTATCATTCATTGAACCGGTAAATTGCCATCCATACGGAAATAGCGCGTCCTGTACCGTACTGCTCTAAATACGTTTTTTCGAATTAAAATTTAAATAATTCCGCGGTCGCAGTATGGTAAGTATCTCAATGTAAGTATTTACTTGGGGAAACTTACATTTATAACTTTTTACGATTTTGTAGAATTAAATTAACCGTACCCTGCATTTGGTATTGTCTTATTGAATAACAATCTTCCTCACAACCCTGGCAGCGCCTGTGTTGAATTCTAGGACATAAAGGCCTGGTGTCCAGTTCAACGTAGAAATCTCTTTTTCGGAATTCGCTTTTACCGTTATATCTTTCCCGATTGCCGTCCCGTTTACAGAAAAGATCGTCAGCGAGGCGGCCTGCGTTGATAAGACTTTGACAAATTCCCTGGCAGGATTTGGATATACTTTTACACTTTGTTCTACTGGGGGCTCTACTGGCGTTATCGTGACATCGAGCTTATTTTGAACCAAACGCAACCCTCCGGTTCCATTGCCAATGGCAACATCCGGTTTCCCATCGCCATTGTAATCACCGACGGCTGCATACAGATAAGCTCCAAAAAGCGGAGTTGCCGCAGTGCCGTTGTTATCGACCAGCAAACTTTCGCGCTGCGTCCATTTTCCAAAATCGGCTGAATGAAAAATTCTTAAAGCGCCGGAAAAATCCACTGTGACCAGGTCCGGTCTTCCATCCAGATCAACATCAGCAATGGACAACTGGACATTTCTTCCTTCATAATTGGGTGTAATTCCAGCGAAAGCTTCCGTTTCTAGCTGGAAAGAGAATTGCTTACTTGTCCCTGAATTTTTATAATAATTGATATTTCCCTGTGGTTTTCCGACCAGTAAGTCTAAATCGCCGTCGCTATCAACATCATAGAAAAGGGGGAAATCAGCAATCTGAGACTGTGCAGGCATTGTAATTGCTACCATTTCCGCAGCATTTAATTGCACTGGCTGTCCTGCCGCTGCTTTATTCGGAATGAAGTAATAAGCCAAACCCCGGATTGTCGTCCCGGCAAACCCGAGGTCGGCAACACCATCCCCGTTAAAATCTGCCCATTGAGGTTTAAGATTGTACATTTCCAATGACGCCGGAATATTGAGATAATTATCGGAAGCAACCTCATAGGACGGATTCTGCTTGTTTCCAACATTCCGCAGAAGCCAAAAACGCCCGCGGAAATTATTCCCGTCACGTGTTCCTCCGGCACCAACCACCATATCCAGGTCTCCATCGCCATCAACATCAAAAAATGAGGGCGCCGCATTTTCGCCAACGTCCAGCATTTGATCCTGAAGGAAATTCTTTTGGACCAGGTTAAAATTTGCATTGTCCGTTGTGCCCGCATTGTGGTATAACCAGTTTGAAGACTGGTAGTTCATCAGATTTCCGTCATTGTTGGCAACATTTGGCGCAGCAATCAGATCTTTCACACCATCAAAATCCACATCTTCGTAGTATGCAGAAGGAAAAATATAGAAAGAGATCGGATCTGAGGAAGGGTAATTATGGGTATAACTGGTAAAATCAGCAACAAGATTTCCTCCAGTATTTTTCAAAAATGAAATATGGTCATTGCTGACATGCCCGATAATGAGGTCTTTTTTACCGTCTCCATCAAAATCCTGCAGTAAAATAGAGTTACCGGCGTGCATGACACGTCGGGGTGAAGTGCTGACCACGCCGCAGTCCTCTCCCAAGACGAAATCCTCTCCGCTGCCTTTATGGAAATTTCCCCAGCAATTTCCGTTTCTCCTGTAAACTAAACTATCCGGAACGTTATACCGCTCCATGCTCATATTCTGGTGGAATTCAATATACTCTCCCTGCGAATCAAAGGTTATCACATCCAGGTCTCCGTCATTGTCAAGATCAACGATGCCAGGAATATCCTGGCTTGAAACCTGCAAATTTACAACCCCGGAGAAACCTTCGGTATACAGCCCGTCTTTGATCAGCTTCCATGACCAGACGCCCCCGTTTTGCACTTGCTTATAGATCTTTATTCCCAGCGGTGTAAATGTGAAAAGGTCCTTTAAGCCGTCACGGTCATAATCGGCAAGGATCATCCAGTTGTCAATTTTAGGAAATCGGTATTGATAAACCGGAGCATGGACCCACACTTTTTCCTGCGCATTTGCAGGGCTGGCAGCTGCGACGAACGTAACAATGGTGCCGCTGGTTCTTTCAAAAACGACCAGATCTTCTGTACCGTCTCCATTCAGATCCATTTTGGTATACTGTGCAGCATTCAGGCCACCGGCCCAGGGATTTAGTAATTTTTTACCATTTGCAGAAAGTGCAGTAGCAGTATCCAGCTTAAACCAAGACTTTTGGGCCTTGCTCTGGGAAATCTGAATGACCAAAAATATAAAGAATAAGAGGCAGGTAAATTTCGTACGCATCGTTGAATAATAATCTATTAATTTTGTCAGCCTGTCAGACTGATCATAATACCGTAAACGTAACGAAAATACAAAGCATTTGATTGAGCGAAACAGGCAAAGTTTATAAACCGAATTTATACCGATTGAGAATCCCCATGCATACCTCTCTGGAACAGCTTTACGATATTTACCTTAAAGGACACAGCATTTGTACCGATACCCGCCAAATTACGCCCGGCTGCCTGTTTTTTGCACTAAAAGGAGATACTTTTGACGGCAATACCTATGCCGCAGAAGCTTTGAAAAAAGGCGCTGCTTATGCAGTTGTTGACAATCCGGACGTAGCAGTTGATGGTAGATTTTTATTGGTTGAAGACGTGCTGACATCGCTTCAGGATCTTGCGCGCCACCATCGTAAGACGTTTACTTTTCCTGTTATTGGTTTAACAGGCTCAAATGGAAAAACGACGACAAAAGAATTGATTGCGAAAGTTTTGTCGATGAAGTATAAAATTTATGCAACAAAAGGCAATCTCAATAATCATATCGGAGTGCCGTTAACTTTGCTTTCCATAGACGCTTCAAAGTATGAAATGGCTGTGGTAGAGATGGGTGCAAATCACCAGGAAGAAATTGCATTGCTGAGCAGTATTGCACAGCCTACGCATGGACTGATCACCAACATAGGCAAAGCACATCTGGAAGGATTCGGTGGAGTAAAAGGCATCGTTAAAGGAAAAGGCGAATTGCTCGATTATCTTTCGAAAAAGAAAGGCACTGTATTTGTCAATGTAGAAAACGAAGCAGTGATGGAGATGGTGAGCAAGCGCAGGGCGTTTGGTGAAATTATTTTCTATTGTACAGAAAGCAGTCCGGTAAACCCGAAATTAATTCAGGAAAGTCCGGTGGTTACTTTTGAAGGTAACAAAGGAAAAATTGTTACTACACATATTCCGGGTCAGTATAATTTTGATAATATCTGCGCAGCGCTGGCGGTCGGGAATCATTTTGGCGTAACCGATGAAGACGCTTATGAAGCGGTCGGAAATTATCAGCCTGATAATAACCGTTCACAGATTGTCAAACGCGGAACGAATACCGTTATTATGGATGCGTATAATGCAAATCCATCATCCATGGCCGCCGCGATCACGAATTTTGCCAATATGGAAGCCAAACACAAAATGGTTATTCTGGGCGATATGTTTGAGCTCGGAGACGCTTCTCAGGAAGAGCATCTGGCGCTGGGCAAGCTGGTGGCTGATGCCCGATTCGACCTGGTGATCCTTTCAGGAAAACAGATGCAATTTGCTCTGCCCGCCTTACCAAAAGCGTACTATTTCCCGGATAAATTTTCACTGCATAACTGGGTTATGGACAACCCGCAACATGAGACTTTGATCCTGATCAAAGGATCAAGAGGAATGGCTTTGGAGTCGGTTTTGAGTGTCATGGCACAATGACAATCTTGAATTTGTATAATTACTTAATTTATATGTTTAATTATATAGTACAAATTTATTAATGTATAGACAGAATTTATAATGAATATCTTTTCAATAGAAAACATAAATTAATTTATTTTATTCAAGCATTACCTCGAATAGTACCATGCTGATGGTTGCCTTGAGTTTGGGTTGTTTGTATTTTTGTAACCAGAAATAATACAAACCACAGAAACCATTACAACAATGAAAAATACAATTGTATCCGTTGGATCTAAATTCCCTGAATTCAAAAAAATCTCAGTAGTTTCTCTTGAAAAAGGAAACGAATTTTACGATATCACTTCTGAAGATCACATCAATGCAGAGAAATGGATGGTGATGTTCTGGTGGCCAAAAGATTTCACTTTCGTTTGCCCGACTGAAATTGCTGAATTCAACAGAAAAACTTCTGATTTTGCTGATCGTGATGCAATCCTGATCGGTGCTTCAACAGATAGTGAAAATGTTCACCTGGCCTGGAGAAAAAATCATGATGATCTTCGCGATCTTCAATTCCCGATGCTTGCTGATACTTCAAAGTCTCTTGCAGAAGAATTAGGAATTCTTGAAGCAAACGAAAAAATTGCTTACCGCGCGACATATATCGTTGACCCACAAGGAATTATTCGTTGGGTATCAGTGAATGACCTGTCTGTTGGACGCAACGTTGACGAAGTATTACGTGTACTTGACGCATTGCAGACTGACGAACTTTGCCCTTGCAACTGGGTTAAAGGAGAAGCTACATTAGCTTAAATCTAAGTTCAGAGTTAAAAGTTTAAAGTGGTGTAAAACTGACTTTAAACTTTTAACTCTCAATTTCTCTTCACTTCCAATCTACTAAAAATGTATCCATTTGCAGCAACAGGGAATACTAAAGATTCTCTGTATAAAGAAATCAATTTGCCCGCCGATTTTGAAAGCGTGCTTATGAACAAGCTGGCGGCGTTAGATCACCGTTATCTTAAAGACCTGAAAATCAATATCGGTAATGTTTTAAAGTCACAGAACATCAACCGCAAAGAAGCCTTACTGATCGCCCTTTCCGTAGCGGTCAATGAAAAAAATACAGCACTTATCTCAGCCATTGAAGAACTTGCTGCGGCCGAAGGTGCTGACGAAAAAGAATTTGCTGAGGTTACTGCCTGCGTGTCTTTAATGAATGCAAATAATGTATTCTATCGCTTCAGACATTTCATGGACAAGGAGTTTTACAACAACGCACCGGCCGGAATTAAAATGAGCATCATGGTTAATCCGGTGCTTGGAAAAGAGTTTTTTGAACTGTTAAGTCTCGTTGTTTCTGCGCTTAACGGCTGTGAGATGTGTGTAACGTCCCACGAGCAATCGGTCCTTAACCATGGCGGAACTCAGGCGCGTATCTTTGATGCCGTTCGTATTGGAGCTGTTTTCAAAAGTTTCACGGTATTGATTTAATCTTCCTTTTGAAAAGACTGAAAAGCCTGATCAATGATATTTATATACAAAGCGTTGCTCATAGGGCAGCGCTTTTAGTTTTTATGATGTTATTCTTTTGATTATCAACACGGAAAGTATAAAACCAGCTCCGAATTCTGCTTTGCGTATCTAAATAAAAACATCCGGCAATAGCTCAGACAGACAAAATATCTATACAGCCAGTCTTAAATCATCAGAATCGCTTAATTGACTGACTATCTCAGGCATTCTTAGATAGAATATCTAAATTTTAAATCAAAACCCCAATATTCATCTACAAATATGAATCCTGATGGTATTTCTACTTAATTTTGTGTCATTATAATAGACAACAAATCTAAATAGAAAATGGCAACGTCAACAGAAACGTACATTCCTTACAAGGTTAAAGACATATCGCTGGCCGAATGGGGTCGCAAAGAAATTACATTGGCTGAGGCTGAAATGCCAGGACTAATGGCAATACGTGCCGAATACGGTCCATCACAGCCTTTGAAAGGTGCACGTGTTGCTGGCTGTCTTCACATGACAATCCAAACGGCTGTTTTGATCGAAACACTAACAGCGCTTGGCGCAGATGTTACCTGGTCTTCATGTAACATTTTCTCTACTCAGGATCACGCAGCGGCAGCTATCGCAGCAGCAGGTATCCCTGTATATGCCTGGAAAGGGATGAACGAGGAAGAATTCAACTGGTGTATCGAACAAACGCTTTTCTTCGGAGAAGATCGTTTGCCATTGAACATGATCCTTGATGACGGTGGTGACCTTACAAACATGGTGTTTGATCAATACCCTGAATTGATCGAAGGTATTAAAGGTCTGTCTGAGGAAACGACAACAGGTGTTCTTCGTCTGTATGACCGTCTTAAAAATGGTACGCTTCATTTGCCTGCAATCAATGTAAATGATTCAGTTACTAAATCTAAATTTGATAACAAATACGGTTGCCGCGAGTCGCTTGTAGATTCAATCCGTCGTGCAACTGACTTAATGCTTGCCGGTAAAGTTGCTGTTGTAGCAGGTTACGGTGACGTTGGAAAAGGTTCCGCTGAATCTCTTCGTGGAGCCGGATGTCGTGTATTGGTTACTGAAATTGATCCGATCTGTGCGCTTCAGGCTGCAATGGATGGCTTTGAGGTAGTAACAATGGACGAAGCTGTTGAGCGTGCTAATATCATCGTTACAGCAACTGGTAACTTCCGTATCATCACTGAAAGACATTTCCTTAAAATGCGTGATAAGGCAGTAGTTTGTAACATCGGTCACTTCGATAACGAAATCGATATGGCCTGGTTGAACGCTGCTTACGGATCTACAAAATCTCAGATCAAACCACAGGTTGATATCTATTCAGTAGAAGGAAAAGATATTATCATCCTTGCTGAAGGACGTTTAGTGAATCTGGGTTGCGCAATGGGTCACCCATCATTCGTAATGTCTTGCTCGTTCTCTAACCAGACTTTGGCTCAGATCGAACTTTGGACAAATACTGCTGCTTACGAGAAAAAAGTATACGTTCTTCCAAAGGCATTGGACGAAAAAGTAGCTGCTTTCCACCTGGCACACGTTGGCGCGAAACTTGATGTATTGACAGCTGAACAAGCGGCTTACATTGGTGTTCCAACAGAAGGTCCTTTCAAAGCAGATACTTACAGATATTAATATCAGGTATCCATTAGTAGAAAAGAACCGGCCGGGAATGTACTCCCGGCCGGTTTTTTATGTTCTGCTCCTTAGAAACTGAGCAAGCTACTCTTTCCTGAGCTCCAAGGCAGCCTCCGGCGGTCGTACCGGAATTGCGATTCCATGCAGGTCAAAGGCTATTTTGAGCGTTTTGATCACCTCGCTTTTTGCCGAACCCGGACCAATTTTTATCTGGTCGATCCAGAATTGTATCTGAAAATCTATGGTGTTAGATCCGAATTTGGTATAGCTAAAATCAACAGTTCTTGTTTTGCTAAGGAAACCCAGGGACTGAACTGCTTCCAGGCTTATGCGCTCTACAAGTGCCAGGTCTTCATTAAAGGCTACGCCGCATTCAATCTGAACCCGCCGTTCTCCTGACTGCGTAAAATTGGTGATGGGTTTCTGAAAAATATCTTTGCTCGGAATTTCAACCTGCTGGCCGGCGAGGTTATCGATGATCACTGAACGCAGATTGATCGATTTTACTCTCCCTGTAAAACCATTTGTTTCGATTACATCACCCACTTTTATGGGTCGCTGGATGGCTATAAAAGCTCCTGAGATGAAGTTGGTCGTCAGATCCTGAAATGCGAAACCCAAAGCAAGGGCAATAACACCTGCACCTGCTACCATAGACGTCACTGTTTTCTCCAGGCCCAGGATTCCAAGAGCAAAGAATAATCCGGTCGTGAGGATCACAATCCTGGTCAGAGACGACACCAGACTTACCAATGCTTCGTTCTGTGATGCTTTTGCCAGCCCTTTAGCCATCAAGCGGCTGCCATATCCTGCCAGATACCTGAAAATCACAAGCAGCAAAATTGCGATGACAACGTTGGGTATATAACCAATCCCGAGGTCAAACCATTTATCAAGTTTAACGAAAACAGGATCAACCTTTTTGGAAATCTCTAGTAATAACATGTACGCGATGCAAAGAATTTGTATGTTGAAGGACCAGGCCCCCTGTATCCTGGTTTATTCATTTAAACAAACTTACAGCATAAATGTTGTACAGCCATACGTCATTTTCAATCTAAAAAATTCATCTTTCCATGGACGTAAAAAAGGAGAAAACTGAAAACAGTCTTCTCCTTTTTATATCTGATATAAAATCTGTCTCTTATCTGAGGTCAACCACTTCTACGCCAGGGAATTGTTTTGAATTAAATGTAAAAAACGTATCAGGAACGTTCACATCCGGTTGGAATTGCTCTACTTTGTAGGTAACCTTTTGTCCATTCTTCTGGAAAATTTTCCAGCTGCTGATGGATTTATCCGCTTTGTTCACCTGTATCTGTACCTTATCAACCTGGCTGTTCTTTCCTGTCGAGGTAAGCTCAACCACTTCGAAAGTCTGTGCGCCTTCTTTCTTTTCCTGCAAAAAGGCGTATTTAAACCCTTTTTTATATGCTGAATAAATCCTCGTTGGATCAAGATCTCCACCCGCCGAAGGATCAAAATCCTGTAAATTTACTTCATTGGTTTCTTTGATATAGGTCGCCATTAACTTTCCGTCATTAAAGATTTCCTGTCCGGCCATTTTCAGCCGAAACTTAGTTCCTTTCACAGTGGCATCACCTTTGAGGGGTTTTCCGCCTTCGGGTGTATAAGTAAAAACTGCTTTGAATGACTTGATTTTCTGGTACTTGTTACTCATCGCCTCTAAAATCGCGGTCGACTTTTTATCTCCCTGCGCCTGAGCGGTTGTCATAAATACACTTGAAAACGCAGCAACAGCCAGCACAAACGAGAAAATTGTTATTCTTTTCATATTCAATTATTTAATTCTAATAAATATCTTTAAAAAGTATGCCAGGTAAACATGGCTGCAAATTTAGACAAAACTGCCAACCGATGGTTTAAAGGACAAAATAAGTCCTGGCTACACGACCTGGTGCTGTTACCAGCATCCGGTAATATAACCAGGACCGTCTTATTCTTTTTAACACTTTTATTTACAGCAATGCTGCACCAAATACGCCGGCGCTATCGCCTAACATTGGTTTTAAAATAGGTGTTGTGATGGTGCCATTGTTGAAAATATATTTTTTTATACGCTCGTACCCTTCGGTATACAACAAATCTATATTTCCGACGCCGCCTCCGATCACGATCAATCCTGGATCCAGGACATTGATAAGTGTGGAGATCGCCCGGCCGTAATATTCCAGCATGCGCTCGATCGTGGCGGTAGCGTGCACATTGGATCCGTCCAGGTATTGTTCCAGAATGGTTTTAAGCGATAACTTTTCTCCGCTTTGCTGTGCATAAAAGCGCTCCAGAGCTGGTCCGGATATCACTTGTTCTACACAGCCTTTCTTGCCACAATAACATGGGGTTCCGTTTTCTTCAAGAATATTGTGTCCCCATTCACCACCGATGCCATGGTGACCACCTATAATTTTCTTATTAACGACCAATCCTCCTCCGACACCGGTGCCCATGATAACGCCGAAAACAACCTCAGCTTCAGGATACTCTTTACCGGCACCCATTAGTGCTTCTGCCAGTGCAAACGAGTTCGCATCGTTGGCGAGCTTCACAGGAACACCTAATCGGTCTTCAAGATCCTTCTGCATCGGCTTGCCATTCAGACAAGTCGTATTGGAGTTTTTCATCAGATTGGTATCCGGTTCGGAAACGCCCGGCGTTGCAAAGCCGACCTTAGCCGGCCTCTCTCCAACTTCCTCCGCAACTAGGTCAATAAGTTTTTTAATTTGGGATAAAATATGATCATATCCCTTCTCAGATTCCGTTGGAAGCCTTTTACGGGCAACCACTGCTAAATCATTTTCAGAATCCAATACGGCACATTCGATCTTCGTGCCTCCTAAATCTATACCCCAGAGTTTCATTAAATACTATCGGACTTTGTAAAATTTATAACCAAACAAAAATATTACAATATAGCAGATAATCGGCAGGTAATAGGCCGCAGCTACATCATGTTCCGCCACCGCACCCATCACGAACGGGAAAAGAGCACCGCCCACAACACCCATTGAAATAAATGACGAAGCCTGCTGTGTATGCGCTCCAAGATTTTTTAGACCAAGGCTGAAAATCGTTGGGAACATAATACTGAAAAAGAAATTCAACATCAGTAGGGCGATGAATGAGGGCCAGCCAAAACTTTGGCTGATCAGTAAACACATCACGATATTACAGGCTGCAAAGATGGCCAGTAACCTTGGAGGCGCTATGAATCGCATCAGAAAAGTACCTACAAAACGCCCTGTAAGCATCAATACAAAAAAGAGAATCATCCATTTACTGGCAACGGCGTCGGTGAATCCCATTTTCTCGTGACCATAGTTGATAAAAAACGCCCAGGTACCTGCCTGTGCCGCGACATTGAAAAATTGTGCTACGATCGCCCACTTAAAATGTGTGTGCTCAAAGAGGCCTTTTTCAGGGTGCGTATCCACATTGGCTGCGTCAGGGTTGGCAACTGCAACGTGCGGATCAATCAATGCCGGAACTTTTACAAACGAAAACAGCACGGCGATCGTAGCGATCACAGTTCCGATCGCGATGTACAGCATTTTAACTGAAGTAAGGTCGGTACTGCCTTGTACATGATCTCCAAAAAGAAAATATGACCCCATCCATGGGCCAATGATTGTTCCCAGGGCATTGAAGGCCTGTGCAAAGTTGATACGCATATCGCTCGTGCGCTGGTCGCCCAGAGAAGCTACAAACGGGTGTGCCACAGTTTCAAGCGTAGAGATACCACAGCCAAGAATAAACAGGGCGACACCAAAAAACGGGAATGAAGCAGCGGCCGCAGCAGGAACGAATAAGAATGAGCCGGCTGCAAAAAGTGTAAGCCCGAAGAGAACACCCTTTTTATAACCAAAACGTTTCATAAAAAGTCCGGCAGGGATACCCATCACACCATATGCACCAAAAATAGCAAATTGGACAAAAGCCGACTGGGTTTTAGTTAGGCTCAAAACGGTCTGGAAGTGTTTATTTAAGACGTCACCCATGGTAATGGCGATGCCCCAGAACATGAATAGGGAGGTGACAAAAATGAGTGTAATCAGATATCTGTCTTCTGTAAATCGGGCCTTGGTAGTTTCATTACCAGACGAGGAAGTTGTTTGCATTAGATATATTGAAAGATTAGTTGTTTAGATGTTTTTATTTTTTGAGGTGTAAATTAGAGAAAATTAAGAACTGTTTCCAATCAAAACTTGTAACATCGTGTCCGCCGTCACGAATATGGTATCCGATTTGACCCATGGCCGCCTGGTTTAGGTGGGGTATTTCCTTTACCGGCAACCCATCCGTTTTTAAAAAACGGAAGACCTTATCCGCCTCCAGAGCAGCAGCAAATTCCCCGGCCGGATCAGAACCTTTGTCCCCTTCCGCACTGGCTATATAAACAGGGCGCGGCGCGATGAGATCTATGATAAAATGTTGATCAAAAGGGAGTAACGTGTCTTTATCCATATATTTCCTGAAACTTTTGGCGTACCAGTGCGGGAAGACGGTATTGAGCCTGCGGACGTTTTCACCGATTCCCCGATGAAACAATTTCGCGCCTCCTGCACCCGATTCATTACTGATCACGAGGGCAAAACGGCGGTCGTTTGCACCCGCCCAGAGTGCAGCTTTGCCCAATCTTGAAAATCCAAAAACTGCAACTTTTTTCGAATTAATGTCTTTGTCAGTTTCCAGATAATCCATTCCACGACTCAGTGCCCAGGCCCAGGCAGCAACCGTTCCAAAATTATCTTCGCGGTTCTGATATTCCGGATAAAGTGTATGAATACCTGTTTTGAACATTTCTTCTTTTCTGTCGGCGGCTATTTCCTCACGGTACATCGTCGCTAAAGCAAAACCAGCATCAAGAATACTATCCACCTGCCATTGCCCTGCATTTACGCCCCGGCATGCTTCAGTTGCCTTACCATTTATAGCACAAGGAAACATTTTACTGTTTTCCACCCATGCCTCAGTAAGTTTAATTCCGGGATCCGCACTGATCGCCTGATTGCCGATAAAATTCAGTCCGATAATGGCAGGAACCGGATGCCTTGCTTTATTCGGTATGTATACAAGAAGATCGAATTTTGCTTCCCTGCCGTTTTCTTTGATGTGAATCGTGATCTGCTTTCGCGTCGCCTTTCCCCCTAAGGCATTTTTTTCCTGATCAAAAACTTCAAAACGCATGTCACCGGGTCTGGGAGGAGAAGTACCATACATTTCGGACCTGAAAACTTTTAAAAGTTCCTCCCGCCGGGCATCCCATTGTTTTGCGTTGGTCACTTTTTTTCCGTCGGAGAAAGTGAACGCATCGGGAAGTGGAGAATATGCCTGTTGACCATGAGAATAATTACTCAGGAATATTAACAACAAAAGAATCAAGAGCCTGCATTTCATTCAATCGTCAGTTGTAGATTGTGTGATACCTTAAAATCGGTCTGTCTGATCAAAAGCAGAAAATGAAATCTGTTTACTGGTCTTATGCCCTGCGGCAAAGGATATACCATGTCCGATAAACAAAAAACTGCCGGTCTTATGGTTTGTTAAAAACACATTCAGACCGGCAGTTGAAAGTTCATTGCTGAAAATTTATCCGCTGATACCCATTGACCGCATATGATCGTCCACGCCATTTAAGTCATGAAACATCACATCACGAGCCTTACTGCCGGTGAACGGTCCCACGACACCAATCAATTCCAGCTGGTCCATAATTCGACCGGCGCGGTTATATCCTAATTTCATTTTACGCTGAATAAGTGAAGTACTCCCCTGCTGATGGGTTACGATTAACCGCGCTGCCTCAGGAAGCAGCTGATCAAAATCATCTGTATTCACCTCACTTCTTGATTCTGAACCTTCGTCGCCTTCATATTCCGGCAAAGCATACGCTTCGTCATATCCCCGCTGCCCACCAATAAATTCGCAGACATCCTCGATTTCTCTAGTATCAATAAACGGACATTGTAAACGAATAACCTCTGAATTGATGGCCAGCAGCATATCTCCCTGCCCCACCAATTGTTCAGCACCACCCATATCTAGGATGGTCCGGGAATCAATACTGGACGTTACACGGAATGATAATCGAGCAGGAAAGTTTGCCTTGATCAAACCAGTGATAACTTTAACAGATGGTCGCTGTGTGGCAACTACCAGGTGGATACCAACAGCACGGGCAAGCTGAGCCAGACGTGCGATCGGCGTTTCCACTTCTTTACCAGCCGTCATCATCAAATCTGCAAGCTCGTCAATCACCAGAACGATATAAGGAAGGAAACGGTGTCCTTTTTCCGGGTTAAGTCTGCGCTGTGCAAACTTGGCATTGTATTCTTTCAGGTTTCTCACGGCTGCTTCTTTCAGAAGATCATAACGGGAGTCCATTTCAATACATAATGAATTCAGCGTGAAAATTACCTTTTTGGTATCAGTGATGATCGCTTCATCCGCATTGGGCAGTTTAGCAAGGAAGTGTCTTTCCAGTTTATTGAAAAGTGTTAATTCCACTTTTTTAGGATCGACCAGTACAAACTTTAATTCGGCAGGATGTTTTTTATAAATCAGCGAAGCGAGAATTACATTTAAACCCACTGACTTTCCTTGTCCTGTGGCTCCAGCCATTAACAAGTGAGGCATCTTTGCCAGATCGGCAATATGAATTTCATTGGAGATCGTTTTTCCAAGAACAATCGGCAGGTCATAAGTCGATTTTTGAAATCTTTCGTTCATCAGAACCGAGCGGATAAACACTGTTTCCCTGTTTTTGTTAGGGACCTCGATACCAATTGTACCACGCCCCGGCATAGGTGCAATGATACGGATACCCAAGGCGGCCAGACTCAACGCGATATCGCCTTCCAGATTTTTGATTTTGGAGATCCTTACACCCGCTTCCGGAATAATTTCATATAGCGTGACCGTCGGGCCGATCGTGGCTTTAATCTTCGAAATATTGATGCCGTAACTGCCGAGCGTCTCTACAATCTTCGTTTTATTGCTTTCCAGCTCTTCCTGGGTTACCTTTTCATGCTGGTTGTCAATCACATCACTCAGCAGATTATAGGTTGGAAACTGGTAGGAAGGCAAATCCAGCATAGGGTCATATTGCCCGAATTCTCTGAGCACGGAAGCATTCAGATCCTCATCATCCGGAATCACCACCGCTTCTTTAGCTGCCGGTGTTTCTGCGACTTCCAGCTCGAGTTCCAATTCAACATCCGTATTGGAACCGTTTACCTGTTTTGGCACAAAGGGCATGATCACAGGTGTCACTGCGAGTTTGCTGACTTCTTCTTTATTAATAACTTCCAGAATATGACCATTGTTTTCGGCGATCAGCTCCTCTTCTTCTTTCACTTCTTCCACTTCCTGATCGACATCGTCATCATAGGTATCGTCGACAACTGAAACATATTCCACTTCTTTGACCGGAAGCGGCTCTGTCTCCGGTTCAATTTCTGCGTCCTGTTCATTTACAGCAACCGGGCCAGCGCCAATTTCAGGTTCAATATCCTTTTCCGGTTTTGTCTGCCATTTCTCCACCATGGTTTTCACATCGTAGAAATAAACAGCAAATACAAAAAGTGCAAAAAGAATAGGCAGGATACTACCCCATTTCAACCAGTCAAACAGCCAGACGTTGACCATGTAACCAATGCCTCCGGAAACAAAACTGAGTGTATTTTCAGTATTGCTCATCAGCACGATATAACCCATCAGGACGCTTACCCAAAGGATGTAGAAAACCACTTCTTTTGTTGCCCTCGTTAATGGGAGCAACTCTTTCCCAAAGGCAATCTTCCAGCCGGCCAGTATCGGTACGATCGGGAGTAACAGCGCACCTACCCCAAACCACCGGTATACAAAGATGTGAGAGAAAGTAGCGCCCACGACGCCTAAAAAATTACGTGTCTGCCTTCCGGCATCCCGGATAGATTCTTGCCCAAAGGCGTCCACAACGCTTTGGTCTGCCAGTCCGGTAACGATATATGAAATAAAAGAAACTTCCAGAATCAGCCCTGTCATCAGAAAAAAGATTCCCCAGGCCAACGTACTTTTGGGACTTGCAAAAATGCTGTCCCAATCCAGAGCTAACTGAAAACCTGAACTTACGCCCTCCTCTCCCTTTGATCGTTGTGTATTTCCTCTCGGCTTATTTACAGACATTTATCTCGGCTCTTTTTTTTATGAATGTATGAAGTGCTTTCTACTTTGTCAATTGCGGCGGTTATTATTTTACCAGCATCGCCTTACAGATTTTCTTTACCAGTCCCGGGCCTTCATAAATGAAGCTCGAATAGATCTGTAAAAGATCTGCACCTGCCTTCCGTTTTTCCAATGCATCTGCGGCAGAAGCTATTCCTCCAACGCCGATGACCGGAAACGCATTTTCAGAATGTTCGCAAAGGTAACGAATTACCTCCGTTGCCCTCTCTTTTAGCGGCTGTCCGCTCAGGCCTCCGGCACCAATCTTATCCAGCGTCTCTTTTGATGTTTTTAAATTCTGCCTGCTGATTGTTGTGTTTGTGGCAATCACGCCTGCAATTCCGGTTTCCTTTACTATATCAATAATATCGTCCAGCTGGCTGAAAGTCAGATCCGGCGCAATTTTAAGAAAAATTGGTTTCGGATTTGGTCTTTGTTTATTTCGGATCTGCAATTCACGCAAAAGCGCTGTCAATGGGCCCTTTTCCTGTAAATCACGAAGGCCCGGCGTATTGGGAGAACTCACATTAACGACAAAATAGTCTACAACTTCAAATAATTCATTAAAACAGATGATGTAGTCGCTCAGTGCCTGTTCATTGGGTGTGTCTTTATTTTTTCCAATATTTCCACCTACTAAAATAGAAGATTTTCTATAACGAAGTTTTGCTGCTGCTACGGCGGCACCTTTGTTATTAAAACCCATGCGGTTGATCAACCCCTCATCCGCTTTTACCCGAAATAAGCGCGGCTTTTCATTCCCTGGCTGAGGACGCGGTGTCACTGTTCCGATTTCAATAAAACCGAAACCCAGCGCTTCCAGCTGATCTACCATTTCGGCATTTTTATCAAAACCGGCTGCCAACCCGACTGGATTGCGAAAACGCAGACCCGCCACTTCCTGTACGAGATCCGGATGCTCAAAAGTGTACAAAGCCCGCAGCAATGCAGGGACACCCGGGATCTTGAAAGCGAATTTCAGCATATCACAAACGAAGTAATGAATTTGCTCGGCATCGAACCGGAAAAAGATCGGTAAGAGAATATATTTATACATTCTGCAAAAATAGAAGGTTTGGGGGGAAGGGAAGGAAGGTGAGGGGTTTTTTATTTTTTAAACTTATTCGATATCCAGGCACACCTTAATATTTCGGCCTCCCGCACGGCAGGATTTTTAAAATACCGGATCGCTTTTAAGATTAAAACCGGTAGCATATACGATGTAACCTTTGGTTTACAACTTTATTCTTTATCATTTTTATACAATTAAATTTCAGCACACCCCGTTGATTATATTTGGATGCTAAAACGCTTTAACCTATATATGTCAATTCAATATGTAGGGTCTGATATTTACTATTGTAAAAATTACTATTCCTAACAACTATAAAAATTAATAATGATCAAAGGTTTATTTAACCCTCTGCGGCTTCACCTCTGTGCCTTATCAGGTTTGCTTATTACCGGCAGTATACAAAGTCAGGCGTTTGCCGGTCACCCGGTTCATTCACGTATTGATGGAGGGAAACTGATTGGAAAAATTGTTGAGGCGCCCAAAAATACACCGGTAAGTTTCGCAACCGTAGCAGTACTCTCCGCAAAAGACTCTACCATCGCCACGGGTGTGATCACGGATGAATATGGGGTATTCAATATCCCGGATCTAAAACCTGGGAATTATATATTGCGGGTTACTAATATGGGTTATGAAACGCTGTTTGTTCCAAATATTCGCGTGGCGGCTGAATCCAACATGGTTGATTTGGGTACGTTAACGGTACTTGTTTCGGCACAAAAGCTTGACGAAGTTTTGGTTAAGGGTGAAAAAAGCATGATTGTGGAAGATATTGACAAGAAGATGATCAATATCGGAAAGGACATGCTGGCGACAAGTAACAACGTAAGCGACCTGCTGGAAAAGGTACCGGCTGTTTCACTGGATGAAAACGGAAATCCGCAGGTACGGGGCAAAGGAAATGTAGTTGTGCTGATTGATGGCAAGCCATCAACATTATACGGAAGCGACCTGCCAACTGTTTTACAATCCTTTCCGGCCGATTTGATTGAGCGTATCGATGTTTCGACCACGCCATCTGCAAAATATGAAGGTGAAGGTGCATCCGGCGTGATTGATATCATTACCAAAAAAAATAAGATCAGGGGAATAAATGGAAGCAGCCGTTTGAGCCTGGGATTAAAAGAAAATCATAATGCCAATGGGAATGTGAGTTTCAGAACAGGAAAATTGGGTTTGAATGCATCTGTAAACGGGCAGGCACGAAACACTTTCTGGAAACGGAGACTGAACCGTGACAATTTTCTTGGTGATCAGCCATCCCGTCTGGAACAGCGTGGAACAGGCAATAATAACAACAAAAATCTATTTGGAAGAATTGGTGCCAATTATGATATAGACGAAAAAAATACAGTGGAAGTCGGCGTCAATTATTCCCGTGACCAAAGCCGTAACAGCAGTAATCTTTTGAACAATTCGGAGCTGCTTAATGGTCAGGTGCTCGATCATTTTGACAGAATTAATCGCAGTAAAGGAAATGGGCATAACCTGAGCACCAGCTTTGACTACCGTCATAAATTTAACAAAACAGATCAGCTGCTGACATTTACAGCAAATTATGCCCAGGGCGAATCGGACGGAAGATCGAACTATGATCAGCAAAATGTTATTGACAGTTTAAGCCGTTTCCAGCAGAACCTGAGAAATAATAACAGCAAATCGCTTTTCCTGAATTCAGATTACACCTGGCCAATTACGTCGAAATCAACTTTGGAAGTTGGTTTCCGCACAAGGATCAACACCAACGACAACACCAACAATTTTTATCTGCTGAACGAGGAAACAGGAAATTTCGAGTTTGATAACAACATCAGTAATATTTTCAATTACAAAAACTCGATTTATACCGGCTACATGACTTTTTCTAAGAAAACAGATCTTTGGGGCGTTCGTGCAGGTATGAGGTTAACAGATTCCGACCAGCAGATTGATCAGGTGAACGCAAACCGGCAGTTTTCTGTCCAGTTCCTTACGCTTGTTCCTTCCTTGTCTCTTTCGAGAAAACTTGATGACAACGCATTGCTTAAACTAAATTACAGCCGGCGCGTGCAACGTCCACAGGCTGATTGGCTGAATCCGTTTACCGATGTATCGGACCCGAGAAATTTACAGACAGGCAATCCCAACCTCCGCCCTGAGTTTACACACAAGGCTGAGATGGCTTATTCCAATTATGAAGACGCCGGAGGATGGGGACCATCGCTTTTTATGGATTATTCCAATAATGCCATTACCAGGATACGGACTGTTGATGCTGAGGGGATTTCACTGACCCAATACGACAATGTCGGCAAGGAAATGGCTTACGGATTTGAAACTGACTTTTCAAGAAAAATCGGTGATATTCTAAAAATTAACGGAAGTGGTCGCGTGTTCAGGAGTGAAGTGGTTTCCGCAATGGCCAACATCGATAACCGGACATGGAGTTATTCCGGAAATTTGAATGCTTTCTTAACCTTACCCATGGATTTCCGAGCCTCTGCTTACGTCAATTATGAGGGCCCCCGGGCGATTGCACAGGGAACGCGCCAGGGTGTATTTGTAGCCAACATGGGCATCAGAAAAGATCTTCTGGAAAAAAAAGCAACACTTTCGTTTAACATTCAGGACATATTTTTGTCGCGTGCCTATAAAAGCCAGCTTGCCACAGACACATACATTCAAAACTCTTTATGGCAGCAGACCAACCGCCTCGTTAACCTGACATTCCAGTACCGTTTTGGAAAAATATCAATGGGTGCCGATGAATCTTAATTGAAAGATAACAAAATGGCTAACCTCATCGGAAGGAACGAAATCCATTCGTTCCTTCTTTTTTATAACTGCATTCCTAAGGATCTTTCGTTTCCAAACTGGTAATATTCTGTTAAAACAGGTCGGTTATCATAACTTGAATCAGCCATCCGATACCTTTCATTACTAGGTATTGGAACGGTTTTTGCTTGACCGTATAATAATTGTGGTATTTTTACTTCAAGCAGAAAACGTATAGGAGAATTTCTGCCTAATGACAAAAAAAAGTTACTTATTGGGCTGCTTACCGTACCATAATTTCAACTTTAACACAACCCGTTTATATGAAAAAAGTGATAAGTTTAACGATGGTCTTCTTATTGGCTGCAACATTTTCCTTTGCCCAGAACAGAATACCTGTTGACTCTATTTTTAATAAATATTACAACGCAACCGGTGGAAAAGCACTATGGGACGGTGTCCAGTCTTACAATTTAAAGCGTAGTTATGTAGCCGCGTCCGCAGCGCCTTATGCCACTGATATTTCAGTTTCTATCCCCGAAAGTGCTATATATAAGTCTAAAACCATTATGAACCGTAATTTCGTTTATGCGGTAAAGGGTAATGAAGGATGGCTAAAAGTACCGCTGGGCAACAAAATGGATGTTAAGGATCTTAGTCAGTCTGAACAAGGCAGTATGCGTTATGAATTATATGATGTACTTGCTCCTTTCATAAATTATCAGAATCGTGGCCTGATCGCTACAACTGTTGGCACTGAAATGTTAAACGGTGTTTCGGTAAACCAGGTGGAATTGCAGGGAAGAGATGTAAAATACAACCTCTACTTTGACGCAGCGACAGGGTTGCTTGTTCGTCAGAAACAAACGATGGCGGGTGTTGAAACAGTTACGGACTTTTCTAATTATGCAAAATCAGATTATGGTATTTTATACCCTACGAAATTGGTTGAGGTAAACAGCCGGGATAAAAAACCTGTAACGATTACATCAAAAGTTTCAGTAAATCAGACGGTAAGCCCGGAATTATTTAAGCGTTAAGCGCTGATTTTAATATGCCGGCGCCGAAAAAATAGCTATGAGTAGCATCTCTCTGAATATTCGGAATAGATGCTGCTCATAATATATAAACAGAAGTATAGTAAAAAACTTTACTCATCAGTTAAAAGCAATAGCGGGAATAATCACAAGGAATGAAGAGAGCACTTAAAGTATTAGCTATAATTATACTGACAGTATTGATCCTGATTGGTGTTTTGATATGGGGAATTCAAACCCCGGCAGGACAAAACTTCTTAACTGCACAGGCAAATACTTATTTGCGCAAAAAACTAAAAACAAAACTCAACGTTGAAAAAATACGCTTTGATATTCCGGACTGGATCGTGCTCGAAGGGGTCTTTTTCGCCGACCAGAAAGGAGATACGCTGGTAGCAGGCAAAATGCTCCGGGTTGATCTGGACATGTATGCGCTTATCAAAGGTAATGTAGGAATCAACAAAATCGAGTTGGAAGGTGCTACCGCAAACATTACCAGAACTTTACCCGATACGGTATTCAATTTTCAGTTCATCGCGGATGCATTTGCAAGTTCAGATCCGGCGGCACCGGTTGATACCACATCAAAACCCATGGAAATGCGTCTTGACAGGATCCTTCTGAAACAGGTCCGTCTTTCTTATAAAGATGCAGTGATCGGAACTGATGCGGATGCTGACATTGATTCAGCAAATGTAGAATTTGATAAGTTCAACCCATCACTTTCGCAATTTCATCCGACTAAAATAGCCTTGTACAACAGCGGCGCAAAGCTCCGGATGTATAAAGCGCTTAAAGTCGACACCATCGTCACACCTACTGATCCTGCTGACTCCCTAGACCTGAAACTTGGTGATGTGGACATCAGTAATTTCAACTGGGTTTTTACAGATGAAACTTCGGGACTGAAAAATGGGGTAACCGTCGGGCAGCTGAAAGGTAAAATAAATAGTATCTACCTCGGCAGTCAGCGCGTCAATGTAGAAAGTGTCCTGCTCGAAAATATGTCTGCCTATGCGGAATTCGCAAAGAAAGAAACATCCAAAACAAGCCCGCCGGCAACCAAGGCTGATACAGCGTCGACACCAGGCTGGTTTGCGGTCGTTAAGGATATTCAGCTGGTCAATTCCAGTCTGCGTTATGATGACTTCAATTCTAAACCAATCCCAAAAGGTCTGGATTATGCGCATTTAAACGTTAAAAAACTAAATGTTGACTTAAAGGATTTCCTGTTTTCTTCGGACAACATTACCGGTAAGCTAAAAAAAGGGTCATTTGAGGAAAAAAGCGGATTCAAACTTTTGACACTGCAGACTGATTTTGGATATGGCGCCAAACAAACTTATCTAAGAAATCTTCTCGTAAAGACGCCGAAAACAACATTACGTGATGAACTAACGCTTCGTTATAACAATATCGACGATCTGACTAAAAATCTGGCTGATGTTAAAATCCGCCTGAACCTGAAAGATACCAAACTGGCTTTTGCTGATATTTTACTGCTCGTTCCTGATCTTTCAACAACGCCTCCTTTCAGCAAAGAACCTAATGGCCTTGTTCAGGGCTCCGGCCTGGTAACCGGAAGTGTCGACGATATGCTGATCTCCAGAGCACGTTTCAGTATGCTTGACGGAACTGTTATAAGTCTGGATGGACGGATAAAAGGCTTACCTGACGCAGATAAGCTTGCAACGGACATGACGATCAACGAGCTTTCTTCAACGAAAGCCGATCTGCTCAAAATACTGCCCGATAGTGCCGTTCCCGCCAGTATCGAACTTCCTGATCAGATCAAGATTTCCGGAAAAGTAAACGGTTCGATGCAAAACCTGACGCTCAATACCACCATCGCTACTTCCTTTGGTGACGGTACATTTACCGGAAACCTTCAAAATATCACTGATAGCATTCGTGCACAGTACAACGGAACGCTGAGTTTTGCGGATTTTGATATGGGAAGAATGTTAAAACAACCTCCCCAGGAACTTGGCAAACTTACGCTGACAACCCGGCTTGAAGGTATCGGTTATACGCCATCCAGAATGAGAGCCAATCTGGATGGAACAATTCAGAGTGCCGATATCAAAGGATATATTTATCACAATCTGGTTCTTAAAGGAGATATCGATCACAATCTGGTCCATGTAACTGCCGATATGAAGGATCAAAATATCGATTTGTCGTTGAAAGGACAGGCTGATCTTTCCAAAGAATTCCCAAGTGTTCAGGGAGAAGCCAGCATTGACCAACTGAACCTGACTGCGTTGAATCTTTATAACGATTCTTTACAGGTCAAGGGAAATATCAAAATTGATATGCCATCCACTAATCCGGAAAATCCGTTGGGGACAGTCTCCGTTCATGATCTCGTATTAACGCATCACAAAAGACCGGTAAGCATTTCGGAAATGACAGTGCAGCTGAGTGATACCGCCGGAATTAAAAGAGCGACAATTGTCTCTCCATTCCTGAATGCGAAGATGGAAGGAAACTATGTGTATACAGAAATTGCAGATGCGATTTTCACTGAAACAAGTAAACATTTTGCCGTTCCGGGCCTTACCTACAAGCCTGTCACTAAACCGGTCAACTTTACGCTGGATGCCAGTGTGAGCAACCATCCGCTTTTCAAAGTTTTTGCTCCGCAGCTCACTGAAATGAATCCCGTTCAGCTCCATGCCCGGCTTGACAATCAGCAGGATTCATCATTGGTCGCGAACCTGACAATTCCTCTGGTCGAATATGACAGCATCCATACTGAGCGGATCGCCATGAATCTGAGCAGCGTGAAAGAAAAAGCAAATATGACAGCAAATATCGGAATGGTCCAGACGGGCGGCTTCCGAATGCAGAATGCAGGACTCAATGCGGATATAGCCCAAAACGATATCAAGTTTAACTTTATCGTTAAGGATTCTGTGAATACGGACCGGCATGGGGTCAACGGAAATCTGGCGCTGGTAGACAACAAGTACCAGTTACGTCTGCGTGAAGGCCTTCTGATCGATTACCGGAAATGGTCGACGGGTGCGGATGGATATATTCAATATGCGCCGGATAGTGTTTGGGTGAAAAACTTTGTGATTCGCCAGGATTACCAGTCGCTTTCCATTAATTCAACAACGGATCAGCCAAATAGTCCTCTGGACATAGTTGCTGACAGCATTTCGATCGGACCTTTTGCAGCATTGGTAACCCGGGATTCTACCATGGCATCCGGTACATTAAGCGGAAAAATACTTTTGAGCGATTATATGGCCTCTCCGGTTTATACTGGTCGACTTGATATCAATAATTTTGCATTCACCAAAATACCGATCGGTAATTTGTCCATACGTTCGACCAATGAAACAGAGGACCGCATACGTGTTGGAGTAAATCTGATCAGTGATAAAAATGACATGCGGCTTTATGGAAGTTACCGGCTAAAGGAAGAAGAGCCACTGAACTTCACCCTGGATATGAAAAAATTCGGTGCTGAAACCATCGAGGCTTTCAGTTTTGGGCAACTTAAAAATGCGAAAGGAAATCTTTCAGGGAAAGTGTCCATCACCGGGTCAACCGACAGCCCTAAACTGAACGGACAAATGGGTTTTGACGATGTCGCCTTCAACGTAACCCAGCTTGGCGCACGTTATTCACTTACGAATCAAAGGCTTCAGTTTAACAATCAGCGAATCAATTTCAACAATTTCACCGTTGCAGATTCACTCAAACAGGAGTTGAAGATCAATGGAAATGTGAACATAGCCGACATTCCAAACGTAGGTTATGATTTAAAGATAAATGCCAAGAATTTCACGGTACTTAATGCCACACAAAAACAGAATGAGCTGTTCTTCGGTAAAGCGCTCGTAGATGCCAATCTGACGGTAAAAGGGAAAGGTGGAAATTCGGTCATCGACGGGCAGGTAAAACTTGACCCCGAAAGCCAGGTAACAGTGGTCATGTCAAATAATGCCACTGAGGCTGGTGATGCCAGTAAAGGTGTTATCGAATTTGTTGACATGAGTGATTCAACACAAGTTGCCAGAGTCGATTCCGCAGAAGCCGCAAGCCAGATTATGGTTGACTTCGCATCACAGATATCGCTGGATATCGATGTGGACGACAAATCCCAGTTCACTGTCGTCATAGACGAACTAAACGGGGATAACATTAAACTCAAAGGTAATGCAAAACTTAACACAGGAATAGCACCGAACGGACAGCTGTATCTAATCGGTGCCTATGATCTGACACAGGGATCTTATGACCTGACACTTCAGATCCTTAAACGACAGTTTGAAATACAAAAAGGAAGCAGCCTGATCTGGACGGGCGATCCTATGAAAGCTGATCTGAACATCACAGCTGCCTATGAAGTAATGGTCGATCCGGGATCCATTGATAACAATTATAAGGGTGACAGAAAGATCCCTATCGAGGTTCAGATTATTATCACCGGGAATTTGTCTACGCCAAATATCACATTCAATGTGGTGCCTGGTGCAGAAGTTTCCAAGTCGGTAACAGATGATATTACCGGCCAGACATTCTGGGCTGACATGCAGAACAACCCTTCTGAAATGAACAAGCAGGCCTTTGCGCTTTTGATCACTAACAAATTCATAACTGACCAGTCTTCGTCAGGATTTAACTTTGGTTCAAGCGCAGAAGCAATCGCCCGTCAGAGCGTCAGCCAGCTTCTGAGCGATCAGCTTAATAACCTGGCCGGCGATCTGGTGAAAGGTGTTAACCTTGACCTGGACCTCAACTCAACGACGGATCAGAGTGCAGGCGCCAGAACGGATTTGAATGTCGGATTAAGCAAAGCTTTTCTTGGCGACAGATTAAAAATATCTGTTGGTAAAAACTTCGAACTTGAAAGCAAATCTCAAACTCCCAGTTCATCAGAAGTTTTCGACAACATTGCCCTTGACTATTCTCTAAGCAAAGATGGAAGATACCTTTTCCGTGGATATAGAAAAAATCAGTATCAGTCCATTCTTGAAGGATTTATAGTTGAAACGGGTGTGAGTTTTATTATAACGGCAGATTACGATTTGTTCCGTGAAATTTTTCAAAAGCAAAAAAATGAAGATTAATACTTTTGCCATCTTAGTGATATGTATTTTACTGGGCAGCTGTTCAGTAAGAAAGTACGTCCCGGAAGGCCAAAGCCTGTATGTGGGAAATAGTGTGAAAGTGATACCGGATTCGCTCACGAAACCAAAGGTTGCAGATCTGTCGACCAATCTGGAATCTATTATCAAGCCTCCGCCTAACAGTACCTTGCTGGGATTTCCCTGGAAAGTCTGGTTTTATTATTGGATCGGCGAACCAAAGGACGAAGGCGGACTTCGCAGCTGGTTCCGTAAAAAGCTGGGTCAGCCGCCGGTTTATGCCAATCAAAGAATCGTTAATATTAATGCAGCCAACATGGTGTCTTTCATGGATAATGAAGGATATTATAAATCGACTGCAAAAGGGAAACTGAACATTAATGAAAAAAAACGCACGGCTACGGCTGAATACGAAGCTTACGTGATGCCGCGGTATTTTATTAATGAAGTGAATTTTGTAGTAAAAGACAGCGCTCCCTTCAATAAAGACCTTATTCTTTCAAAAAAAGATACCTATTTGAAAAAAGGAGATCCTGTCCGGCTCGATGTCATTTCGGCTGAAAGACTCCGTATTGAGCAGCAGCTCAAAGGAAAGGGTTATTATTATTTCAACCCTGACTATCTGATTGTCCGGGTCGATTCTACCATCGGCAGACAGGATTCCACGCTCGCACCACAGCAGGTGAATCTTTATCTGGAAGTGAAAAAAGAAACGGCTCAAACGGCATTAAAGCAATACTATATCAACAGGATTACTGTCAATACCGGGACGAACGTAGCTATGGCATCGGATAGTGCGTTAAATAAAGGGCCTGTCAGAAGAGGTTTGACCATTAATGACCCTGGAAAACTTTTCAAACGCAGAATATTTTATGATGCTATTGGTTTCAGAAGAGGAAATCTCTATACAAATACCATGCAGGACATATCGGTCACCAGGCTGGTCAATCTTCAGAATTTCAAATTTGTAAAAAATAATTTTGACCTTGTTCCCCGTTCAGATTCAGCGTTGCTAGATGTAACCTACAATCTTGCCCCGCTAAAGAAAAAATCAATTCAGACCATTTTAAGTGCCAGTACCAAATCCAATAACCTTGGAGGTTCCCAGATCGATGTCAAGTGGAAAAACAGAAATTTCTTTCGTGGCGCCGAAATGCTTACCCTTACTGCTTATTTTGGCTTTGATTTGCAGCTGGGTGGAAACAGGATAGAAAATCCTAACAAAGTCGGAAGGGAATTCATACGTTACGGAGCCAGGGCAGACTTATCCTTCCCACGGTTCATTATTCCGTTTTACCGGGTCCGTCCGGAAAAAAGCCAGGCACTGCCGAAAACCATTGTATCTGTAAACTATGAGAACCGGGTCCAGAGAGGATTTTACACCACAACTTCGATCAGGGGTGATTTTGGATATAACTGGAGTAAAAATTCAGAAGTAGAACATACGCTGAATCCTATATCAATCAACTACATCAGAACAGGGAATATCAATACTGAATTATTAGGTGAGATTGCTGAAAATCCAAACACAAACCCGCTTGACCTGTATAGATATTTTCAAATATTTGATCAGCAGTATTTTATTGTCGGTTCCAATTATAATATCTCTTACAGACCGCGGCCAAGACAGTTCAGTAAAAATCAGTTCATTCTGATAGGCGGGATCGATTATGGCGGCAACCTGCTAAGTCTTCTGACACCCAAAAATAAGGTAGATACACTTCCGAAAGAGTTTCTGGGCACTCCGATTCTACAATTTGCCAAATTTGACGGCGAGGTCAGATATTACAGGACGATCAATTCAAGGATCAAATGGGCGAATCGCTTTCTTGGCGGTGTGGGTATACCTTTTGGTAATTCAAGAAATATGCAATTGCCGCAGTTCAAACAATATTTCGCAGGTGGGAGTACAGGCCTTCGTGCCTTCCGGGCAAGAGCTCTCGGTCCTGGTGCTTACAATGCCGATACCACCTCAATACGATTATTTGGATACAATGCATTTGGCGATATAAGGCTTGAATTCAATTCAGAAGTCAGAATGAAATTCACGGACATTATCAATGGGGCGGTATTCGTCGATGCAGGAAACATATGGTCTTATCGTGGTGACGCGTCGGATGGATACGGCGCAGAATCAGTTTTCAAGAAAAACTTTTTGAACCAGGTGGCCGTCGGTGGTGGTATCGGTCTTCGTCTGGATTTCTCCTTCCTTGTGTTCCGGCTTGATCTGGCCACACCATTCAGGAAACCCTGGTATACGGTTACGCCAGTCAGCACGGACCCGGATGCACCTTTTGATCCCGACGCTCCTGTTAAATACAAAAACCCCTGGGTATTCAAGGAGATTAATTTTGGAAGCAGGGCCTGGAGAAAAGAGAACCTTGTCCTAAACATTGCTGTGGGACTTCCATTCTAGCATAAACAAAAAAGGCAAAAAAACACCGGCCCCAAAAAGTGGATACTTTTTGGGGCCGGTGTTTTTAAATATCCAGAGTCTTTATTTCCTGACATAACTCTATCAGGATTCCATTTGTGCCTTTTGGATGCAGGAAACATACCAGCTTATTATCGGCTCCGGGCTTTGGTGTTTCATTCAATAATGTAAACCCCTCACTTCTCAGCCGCTCCATTTCCAAAACAATGTTATCAACTTCAAATGCCACATGATGAAATCCTTCACCCTTCTTTTCAATAAATTTCGCAATGGCGCTGTCGTCACTTGTAGCTTTCAGCAACTCCACTTTCGTCTGATTTATCTTAAAAAATGAGGTTTCTACTGCTTCTGAAATAATGACTTCTTTTTTGTAAGGCTCACTTCCGAATAATATTCCGAACAACTTTTCAGCTGCTTCAAGATCTCTGACAGCAATGGCGATATGTTCTACATTTTTCATCCGGTATTTTTAGATTTATCTGCGGTTATCGCCCCCACCCACCATACTGAGATAACTTTCATAACGACTGAAAGCGATTTCACCGTCACTGACGGCATTCTTGATCGCGCAGCCAGGTTCATTGATGTGCTGACAATTGTTAAACTTGCACTCGTTGAGCCGCTTCCGCATTTCCGGAAAATAATGACTGATCTCTTCCGGTTTCATATCTGCCAGCCCGAGTTCTTTAATGCCGGGGGAATCAATAATGAATGTCCCGGGTTCCAGTTCAAACATTTCAGCAAATGTAGTTGTGTGAACTCCTTTGTTTGCAAAAGTTGAAACTTCCTGCGTTTTGATATCCAAATTGGGAGCAATGGTGTTTACGAGCGTCGATTTACCAACCCCCGAATGACCGGACAATAACGAAACCTTGCCTTTCAAAAGCTGTCGAAAGTCTTCAAGACCCTCGCCTGTTACGGCCGTTGTAGCCATACAGGTATACCCAAGACTGGTATAAAGATCCATCAGCTGGGTTTGAAATTCTTTTATATCCTCATTCAGCAGATCTTGTTTATTGAAAATGATGACGCCAGGGATCCGGAATGACTCAATGGCCACCAGAAAACGGTCAATGAACCCTAGTGAAGTCCGCGGAAAAACGAGCGTTGCAATCAATATGGCCTGATCGACATTTGCTGCGATCAGGTGCGCATGGGCAGTTTTGTGAACTGAGGCCCGCACCACATAATTTATCCTTGGCAGAATTTCATAAATAATGCCTGAATTCTGATTTTCATCTTCAATTTCAAAACGCACAAAATCACCCACTGCGATCGGATTTGTTACTTTCAAACCCATCGTTTTAAACTTACCCTTCAACCGGCATTGCCAGATATGTCCGTCACGGTCGTCCCGGACTTCATACCAGGAACCTGTCGACCGAATAACTAATCCTTTTTCAAACTCCATTCCAACTGTTCAATAGCTTATATAATAACGAATATAACAGAACTTTTAAGGTTGTTGGGTGTAGGATAGAAATTATTGTAAAAAGGTTGATCATCATTAAGTAGTTTTTTTATAAGTGGTGACTTTCCATAAATAGGATCATACAATGTGAATTAATTGGAAATAATTTATTAAGTTTTTTTAATAAAAAACGTCAGCTTCGTATATTATTTTATATATTAGTCCCTGACTATCATTTTAATTGGCCGGTAATAGTCCAAACCCTTACATCGCCACATGTTTTAACTATGCTATGAATTCTGCTGTTGAGGAGCCAAATTCCGTTATTGATATTAGAAAAAACCGTCTCAGAAGTAATCTTCTTTTAGAATTATACCAATCTGGAGACACCTCCATTAATAAAATGGCCCGTTTGTTTCACGCCAGCATACCTTCTGCAACAGGTATTGTCAACGAACTGATTCGTGAAGGCTGGATTACAGAAAGTGGTACCGGTCCGGCAAGGGCAGGCCGCCCTCCTGTTTTATATGGACTAAACAGTAAAAAATATCTGACATTGATCATGGACATCAACCGCCATGATACACATCTGGTCATTTTTGATTTACACAATCAGATCATTGTCAAACGCAAGGTTGATATCCGGCTGGACGATTCTTCGAGCTTTCTGGAAGAACTTTTTGCTGAAACAGACGCCTTCCTGAAATTCCATGATATACCCCGCGAAAAGTTATGGGGAATCGGCGTGTCTATGCCTGGGCTTATCAATGCTGCTCAGGGTATAAATCTGACTTATCTGAATCTGACTCCTCCGGGCGTTCCCTTATCTACCTATTTAAAAAATCACTTCAATCTTCCCGTTTGCCTTTGTAATGACACAAAAGCAACCACCATCGGCGAGCATCGGTTTGGCTATGCGGTCAACAAATCACAGGTGTTAACTATCAACATTGACTGGGGCGTTGGTTTAGGTATTTTATTGAATGGTGAAGTCTTTAATGGTGCGTCAGGATTCGCAGGAGAGCTGGGCCATATTCAGGTTAAACCTGACGGCCTGCTTTGCCATTGTGGCAAAATTGGCTGTCTGGATACTACGACTTCTGCTATGGCACTGATCCGTCGGGCAAAAGAGGGCATTAACAGTGGGCAGGCAACGATACTTTCCCAGCTGGTAAACGATGATCTGGAATTACTTGAGACGAGCCACCTTATTGAAGCGGTTCATGCCGGCGACGAATTTTCAATTGATCTTTTGAGCACTGTTGGCACAGAACTAGGTAAAGGACTGGCAACAGCCGTTCACCTTTTTAATCCGGAAGTGATCATCGTAGGCGGGTTACTGGCAGAAGCAGGAGCATTTATTTCAAACCCGATTGAACAGGCTATCAATAAATACTGCCTTTCTGATTTTAAAAATACGCTGTCAATTCATATTTCAAAATTAGGACCAAAAGCAAGATTACTCGGTACCCAGGCGCATCTGTTTGAACACCTGATCGTGAAAGAATTTTCGTCTCCTTTGGTTTAATATGCAAGGATGGGGAAGCTGGACAATTCCATTTCCCCATTTTTATCTATCAGACATTCAGCAGCAATTTTACCTTTTTCATGATTATTTCTGTTGCTCCAATCCTTGATGCGACATAATTTTTACTGATCGTATTCAGCTCAATCCGGTTTTGATCATTTGATATCCACATACTGACATACTGTTTTACTTCGTCAGAACTGGCAACTGCTTTTGCACTTCCTTCTTCTATAAGCTCTACCGATTCCTGAAATTTTTGGTATTTTTTATTCCCGAAAAGAACCGGCATCCCGAACGTCGCAGCTTCAAGTACATTGTGCAGACCTGATCCAAAGGACCCGCCAATATACCCTATGTCACCATAACGATACAATGATGAAAGCATTCCTATATTATCAATGATCAGATTGTCAAAAGGTACAATTGCTGAGCCTGAGTCAAATGCCTTTTTATATTCGGAATATAACAGGGTTTTGCCTTGCAGTTGTTTCCGCCATTTCTCCATATGCACTGTATCGATTTCATGCGGGGCGATGATCGATTTCAATGGTTTGTCCAGTGTATTTAAAACAGGAATGAGCACCTGCATATCTGCCTCCCAAACGGAACCTGCAACCATACACCGTGTTTTGTCTTTAAAGGCTAAAATTTCCGGCATATCCTTAACCCCTTTCGCGATAGCATAGACGCGGTCAAATCGAGTATCACCTGCAAGAGAACACTGGTCTATTCCGATACTGCGCATCAGCTGTAAAGACGCATCATTTTGAACAAAAAGATGGTCGAAATAAGAAAGCATATGTCTGTAAAATCCTCCGTAGGACTTGAAAAACAACTGATCAGGACGAAAGATCGTAGAGAACGAAAGTATATGACAACCTTGTTTTTTTAGTTGCGAAAGGTAATTGTACCAAAACTCGTACTTAATAAAAAATGCAATTCTCGGTTGGAAAATCGCGACAAACCTCCCGGCATTTTCTGCCGTGTCAACAGGGAGGTAACAAATATAATCCGCCCCTGCATAATTTTTCCTGACTTCATAACCCGAAGGCGAAAAGAACGTGAGAAGAATAAAAAAACCAGGATAATCCCTTTTAAAACTTTCCATGACCGGCCTACCCTGTTCAAATTCACCCAGAGAAGCAGCATGAAACCAGGCAACAGGACGGCCATTGACCAGGGCCGGAATTGTATTTTCCAGTTTTTCGAACAGTCCTTCACGGCCCTTGACGCCAAGTTTCACTTTGGGACTGAACAAAGCGGCACAGCGCATGACACCGGAAAAGGCACTCATGGCCTGCTGATACAAAAATTCGGACAAAACGATAGGAATATTAAAAAATTAGACGGAATTTATAGAACAAATGAAGCTTAAATCAGGGTTTTCCGATTCTTTTTTCGTTTAAAGAACATAAATGTACAAAAATCCGTTAAAGTGGAGTTGGGGTAAGATCGTATATACGAATATTTCGTAATTTCACTCCTAAATTCGCTTCTAACTAGTGATCACAAAGAGATATGTCCGTGTAAATATGATGCGTGTAAAACTTTTACTTTCGATCTGTATTCTGGTTCTCTTATCCACCGATATATATGCCCAGCGCCGGGGGAAAAACGAGGATACAGAAGAGGTTTATAAATCATTCACTTCGTTTGGCCTTACTACAAATACTAACTCCGGTATTCTCGGTGGTGCCGTTTTCCGTAAATCAAATGCGATTCCCGGCAAATTATTTGGCAAAAACCAGTATCGTTATCTGGCTGTTGAACTGGTGAATGTCAGGCATCCGAAAGAACTTGCCCAGAGTTTTAACACAGGTGCCCGTTTTGTTTATGGAAAACAGAATTATCTCTTTGTGTTACGTCCTGAATATGGAAGAGAAATAACACTTTTTAATCGCCATGAAGACGAAGGCATCGCGATCAGCGCGATTGTTGCCGCTGGCCCCTCACTTGGTTTTGAAAAACCATATATGATACAACGGCAAGTGGCCGGGGGACAGGTAGTTACAACACCGCTGCGTGTTGATCCGAATTCTACGCAGGATCCTTATGAAGGATTTGTAGGCGTCGGCAGCTTTTTTTCAGGTTTTGGACAGAGTAAAGTGGTGCCGGGTTTGCATTTAAAAACCGCGCTAAGTTTTGAACTAAGTGCATTTCGTGAAAATGTTACCGGTGTCGAAATTGGATTTTTAGCTGAGGGATTCACCCGCAAAATTGATATTATGGCCTACGCGCAGAACAAAAGCTTCTACACCTCAGGCTTCATCACACTATATTTTGGCAGCAAGAAATAAGTCGTTAAATTTATATAGTAATTCCATCAGCTACTTTGTTAGCCGGTGATTTTTGACTTTGATTAAAAAATCATGATTGAACTTCCAGTAATACCTTCCGAACGCAAAAAACGCCCGGATTGGTTACGCGTAAAACTTCCGGCAGGACCAGAATTCAGAAAAGTCCGCCAGTTGGTTGATAATTATAAGTTGCATACGATATGTGAGAGTGGCAGCTGCCCGAATATGGGAGAATGCTGGGGTGCAGGTACGGCAACGTTCATGATTTTGGGTAATGTCTGTACACGCAGCTGCAGCTTTTGCGCTGTTGCGACAGGCCGGCCAAATGAATATGATACCGATGAGCCGCGCCGCGTTGCAGAGGCAATCAAACTGATGCAGGTAAAACATGCGGTACTCACTTCAGTGAACCGTGATGAACTAAAAGACCGAGGTGCGGAAATATGGTACCAGACCGTTGTTCAGGTAAAACAAACTACGCCGGAAACGACCATTGAAACACTGATCCCTGATGTAAAAAATAACTGGGATGCCCTGATACATATGATCGAAGCCGGACAGGAAGTAGTTTCTCATAACATGGAAACCGTAGAACGTTTGTATCGTGCAGTAAGACCGCAGGCAAAATACGAAAGAAGTCTTGAACAAATCAGAAGAACCAAGGCATTTGGCCAGCGCACGAAGTCCGGTATCATGCTCGGTTTAGGTGAGACGGTCGATGAAGTTTATAAAGCAATGGATGATCTGGTTGCAAACGGACTGGATATCCTTACACTGGGACAGTATCTCCAGCCGACTAAGATGCACCACGAAGTGATTGAATGGATTACGCCGGAGATGTTTGATACATACAGAGAAGAAGGTTTGAAACGCGGACTCAAGTATGTTGAATCGGGCCCACTGGTTCGTTCCAGCTACCATGCGGAACGCCATGTCAATGTTCCGATCTGAGATTTTAGAATACTGGTAAATAACAAGCCCGATCGTATAAGATGCGATCGGGCTTGTTGTTTATAAACCAGACCAGAGATTCTTCTACAAATCGGCGTAAAATGGGCTTCATATTTATTTTTCCCTGCTGATTATTTGGTTAATGTCTTAAAAAAATTCAATTTTGTTAGTCTAAAGACAGTCTAGAACTATTTAGCATAAATTAAATACAGTACATAAAAATCAGTACATTCTATGCCATATCTATTTACTTCGGAGTCCGTATCTGAAGGACATCCCGACAAAGTAGCTGACCAGATTTCAGATGCGCTTATTGACAACTTTTTAGCTTGGGATACAAACAGTAAAGTAGCCTGTGAAACTTTGGTTACAACAGGTCAAGTAGTATTGGCAGGAGAGGTTAAAACAAATACCTATCTGGATGTACAAAAAATCACGCGTGAAGTGATCCGTAAGATCGGATATACGAAAAGCGAATACATGTTTGAAGCTAATTCATGCGGAATTTTGTCGGCTATCCACGACCAGAGTGCTGATATTAACCAGGGTGTAGACCGCGCTGTTGCCAGTGAAACCTTCGAAGAAAAAGCAAATGCACAGGGTGCAGGCGACCAGGGAATGATGTTCGGTTATGCTACCCGTGAAACTGAAAATTATATGCCTCTTGCCTTGGATCTGGCACATAAGATACTTCAGGAGATGTCTTATATCCGCAACAATGAACCAGAGCTTATTCCATACCTTCGTCCTGATGCTAAATCTCAGGTTACGATTGAATACAGCGACGAAAATGTGCCCTTGCGTATTGACACAATCGTTGTTTCCACTCAGCATGACGACTTCGACTCGGAAGCAACAATGCTTGCCAAAATTAAAGAAGATATTATCAACATAGTAATTCCACGTGTTAAGGCAAAACTGACTGATTCTCTTCAGGAATTGTTCTCTGGCGATATTACTTTCCATATCAACCCGACCGGTAAATTTGTTATCGGTGGCCCTCACGGCGATACTGGTCTTACAGGCCGTAAAATCATTGTGGACACATACGGAGGAAAAGGTGCTCACGGCGGTGGTGCATTCTCTGGAAAAGACCCTTCAAAAGTTGACCGCTCTGCTGCCTATGCAACGCGCCACATTGCTAAAAACATGGTTGCAGCCGGTCTTTGTGATGAAGTTCTGGTTCAGGTTTCTTACGCGATCGGTGTTGCACAACCTTGTGGACTATATGTGAATACATATGGCACATCAAAGGTGGCAGGACATGATGGAGAAATTGCTTCAAAAATCGAACAGATCTTCGACTTGCGTCCATATGCAATCGAACAACGTTTGAAGTTGCGTAATCCAATCTATTCAGAAACAGCAGCTTATGGCCACATGGGCCGTAAAAATGAAATCGTTAAGAAATCATTTAAAGGTGCAGATGGAAAAGAAAAAGAAGTGGAGGTTGAGCTTTTCACCTGGGAAAAACTAGATTTCGTCGATCAGATTAAAGAAGCATTTGCGCTTTAATTCTTATAATCATATCGTTAAAAACAGGCCGGCCCATCAAGCCGGTCTATTTTTTTGGCTTGGCGCCCAAAGCCAATATTATTTTATTATAAATTCACCTCATTATTTAGAACAATTCTCCGGAATAGTCATTTAATGTGTACTTTTATCTAATAATCAACCCTCACATTCGTTGTTACGAAGTCGGATAAAAATATTCTTCTTCTTGACCAGATCGTTATTCATTTTATGAATTATCAGAAAATCAAATTTACAAACAAAGAAAAATCCAGTTTCTTTCCTACACTAAGGCAACGGGTTGATCTCTATTTTTCTGAAAACAATCTGTGTAAAACGGGCGGTAACAGGATTATTTACAAGGCGCTGTTCATGTTGAGTCTGTATATCGTTCCTTACGTATTAATTCTCTCGGGATATTTCTCTGATCTGACGATGCTTGGGTTATCTGTGCTGATGGGAATCGGAGTCGCCGGAGTAGGTATGTCAGTGATGCATGATGCCATTCATGGCTCTTTGGCGAAATCCAATTTACTAAATAAAATTTTTGGCGGTTCGATTTATCTTTTGGGAGGCAACGCTTACAACTGGGAGGTTCAGCATAACCGGCTGCACCATACCTATACCAACATCCACGAGGTGGATGAAGATATTACCGGAAAATTCCTGCTTCGTTTGTCCTATCAGGAAAAACAAAAATATATACATCGCTTCCAGCATATCTACGCGTTCCTGCTTTACAGCCTCATGACGATTTCGTTTTTATGGAAAGATTTTAAAGAGATTTCACTTTTCAATAAAATGTCGGCATCCGGGATGACGAAACCATACCCTAAGAAAGAGCTTATACGGCTGATTATCAGTAAGATCGCTTACGTGTTATTTATCTGTATTTTACCACTTATGTTCACCTCTCTGACTTTTGGTGAGTGGGCAGTCGGATTTATGGCAATGCATTTTACGGCAGGTATGATTCTGAGTACTGTTTTTCAGATGGCCCATGTTGTGGAAGGAACTGATCAGCCTATTCCTGACCATGCAGGAAGTGTGGAAAATGCCTGGGCGGTTCATCAACTACAGACAACCTCAAACTTTGCAGGAAAAAACAGATTTTTATCCTGGTATATCGGCGGCCTCGATTATCAGATTGAACATCATTTATTCCCTTCAATTTCACACGTCCATTACCATGCCCTATCACCAATTGTCAGCCAGACAGCCAAAGAATTCGGGCTTGATTATAACGCAAAATCAGACTTTATAAACGCGCTGGGATCTCACGTCAGGATGTTGAGAAAAATGGGGACAGAAAGCGTCGCGTAAGGTTCAAACATTTCTTCTGATCAAAAGTTAATCTTACTTCGTCAACGGATATCCTGGATATGTGGCTGTTCGTCCATCTCGCTCTCACGGGCGATTTTCTCTATCATTTTCATTTTGTTCAAATCTTTATCTCTGGACAGAAACGTGTACATGGCAGGAATGACGTAAAGTGTTAAAACGAGGGAGAACAACAGCCCACCCATGATCACGATTCCCATGGACATACGGCTTTTTCCCGCTGAACCAAGTGCCATTGCGATTGGTAATGCCCCAAGAATTGTTGCCAGACTGGTCATTAAAATAGGTCTGAAACGAAGTGTTGCGGCTTCGAGTGCTGCTTCTTTTTTGCCCAAACCCGTTTCTCTCAACTGATTCGCAAACTCAACGATCAGTATCCCGTTTTTAGTCACAAGTCCGATCAGCATAATCATACCGATCTGGCTGAAAATATTCAGAGTCTGGTTAAAATACCACAGCGAAAATACAGCACCTCCGATCGCAAGCGGCACCGTGATCATGATAATAAAAGGATCGACAAAACTTTCGAACTGAGCTGCCAGAATAAAATAGATCAATACCAATGCCAGGAAAAATGAGAACATGGTATTCGAAGAGCTCTCTGCATAATCTCGGGAAGACCCGCTAAGCGATGTCTGTATTGCTTCATCTTTTAATTTATCCCGTATTTTATCCATAGCCGCTATCCCGTCTCCGATCGTTTTTCCCGGGGCCAGTGACGCCTGAACAGTCGCACTCATGTAACGGTTGAAATGAAATAGTTGTGGCGGACTGCTTTCCTCGACTGTTTTTACGATGTTGTCCAGCTGAATCAGATTTCCGTTACTGCTTCTGACGAACATGCTTTTAAGGTCAAGTGGCTCATCGCGGTGTACACGGTCATACTGCCCTATCACCTGATATTGCCGTCCATTCATAGTAAAATATCCGAACCGCTGTCCGGCAAACGCGAATTGCATTGTCTGTGCAACGTCCTGAACTGATATACCAAGCGATTTTGCCTTCTCACGATCGATCATGATCTGCAATTCAGGTTTACTGAATTTTAAATTGACATCCGTAATAGCGAAGGTCGGGTCGTTGGATGCTTCCTCCATAAACTTCGGCAGGTATTCCCGTAATTTTTCAAAGTCAGGTGCCTGAATAACATATTGCACGGGAAGACCACCACGTGAATCCACGGCGATCGTCTGCTGCTGCACAACAAATGATTTGGCATCAGGAAAACGTTTCAGCTGCCTGGTTATATAATCAGCGATTTCCTGCTGAGATTCTTTCCGCTCCATCCTGTCGGTTAATGCAATTCTTCCACTTCCTGTATTTGCCGCACCGAGACCAGAGTTGCCTGGTGAAGTGATGAGCATCAAGCCTTTCTTACCCGGCATGGAATCCATCAGCATCTGCCCCACATTCTGTACATACTTATCGGTAAATTCAAAAGAAGATCCTTCGGGCGCAGTCATTTGGATACGAAACCAGTTTCTGTCATCCAACGGCGCGAGCTCAGATTGAAGGTCTTTCCCAAAAAACCAGATCATCCCGAGAGTTAGGAAAATGAGCGGAATGGCTACCCATCTCACTTTCAAAAACGAAGCGAGGGCTTCCCCATAACTGTTGGTCATGTTCACAAAGAATGGTTCTGTTTTTTCATAAAACCAGCTTTTCTTATGTGTTTTACGAACCAGATAAGCATTCAGCATGGGTGTGAGTGTCAGGGAGACAAACGCGGAGACCAGTACAGCTGCGGAAATCACGATGCCAAATTCACGGAAAAGCTTGCCGACGAACCCTTGCATAAAAATAACCGGTAGAAATACCGATGCCAGGGTAATGGATGTAGAAAGCACTGCAAAAATAATTTCATTGGAGCCTTTGATCGCTGCTTCGATCGGCCCCATTCCCTCCTCAATTTTCTTGAAAATATTTTCCGTAACAACGATACCATCATCAACCACGAGCCCTGTTGCCAAAACAATTGCCAGTAATGTGAGCACATTGATGGAAAATCCCATGATGTACATAATAAAAAAAGTCCCGATCAACGATACCGGAATGTCTATCAAAGGGCGGAAGGCAATCAGCCAGTCCCGGAAAAACAGATAGATAATGATCACCACCAATACGATCGCGATCAACAAAGTCTCCCCCACTTCTTCGATCGACCTCTTGACGAAAATGGTGTTATCAATGAGTGTTCCCAGTTCATAATCTTTCGGAAGCTCTTTTTTTATTTCGGCCAGCCGCTTATTGACCTCCTCAGAGATATTGATATAATTTGCTCCCGGCATTGGCGAGATAGCCAGCCCGATCATCGGTACATTGTCTAATCTTAAAACTGTCTCCTCATTTTCAGGGCCAAGCTGTGCATAACCGATATCCCTGAGATGGATCGTTTGCGTTGTTGTATTTTTAACGATCATGTCGTTAAAATCGTCCTCTGTCCGGAAGCGACCCACCGTTTTGACCGTCAGCTCGGTATTATCCCCAGCCAGCTTTCCACTCGGCAGTTCGACGTTTTCTTTGTCCAGCGCTGACTTTACATCCTGGGTTGTAACACCAAGAGATGCCATTTTCACCGGATCCATCCAGACACGCATGGCGTATTTCTTCTGTCCGAAAATTCTGATTTCACTTACACCTTCAATCGTTTGCAAGCGTTGTGCAATAACATTTTCAGCATAATCACTCACTTCAAGATGTGACCTCGTGTTGCTTTTAAAAGTAAGAACAATGATGGGTTCTGAGTTTGCATCTGCCTTACTGACCACTGGCGGGCCGTCAATATCCAAAGGCAAAGTTCTGGAAGCGGAACCTACTTTATCGCGCACATCATTTGCAGCACGCTCCATATCTACGCCAATATCAAATTCTACGGTGATCTGACTGGTACCCTGACTGCTCGTGGAATTGATTGATTTGATTCCTTCGATACTGTTGAGCTGTTTTTCAAGCGGTTCCGTAATCTGCGATTCAATAATATCGGCATTGGCACCGGTATAACTCGTCCGTATCGAAACTACCGGCGGATCAATTGAGGGAAATTCTCTCATTCCCAAAAATTTATATCCAAGAAATCCAAACAGGATGATGAGCAGATTCATCACGATGGCTAAAACCGGTCGTTTGATGGAAAGCGTTGAAATACTCATAGGTTATAATGATTACACGGGCGTTGCCACAAAATCTGATAGATCGATTATTTAACTTTTACGGCCGTATGAGGTTTCAAGGCCATAATCCCGGATGTAATAAGCGAATCACCCTGACGCAAACCATCCAGTATCTGAATTTTTTTGTCCGTACGTAAACCGGTTGTAACCATTACCTCTTCTGCTTTCCCATTTTTCACAATGAACACTTTTTTGCCTTTCAGAACAGGAACAATAGCTTCGGTTGGAATCATGACCGCTTTGTTGTCAGCTGCCAGATTGGCTTTTACTTTCACAAATGCACCTGGTACAAACTTTCCGGCAGGATTTGGGGCAATCGCCCTGATCCGTAAAGTCCTAAGACTTTCATCAACCTTGGGGTCCAGTGCAATCACTTTTGCAGCGTAGTTAAAAAGGTCACCGTCAAGATTGAACGTAACAGCGCTACCCACCCGGATGCTGGACGTATATTTTTCAGGAACAGTAAAGTCAATTTTGATCGGATTACTTTGGATGATGGTAACGATGGGCGTACCAGGAGCGAGATATGCCCCTTCGCTGATATTCTTCAGGCCAATTCTGCCACTGAATGGTGCGCGGATCTCTGTTTTTTCAAGCTGTGATGCTATTACTTCCCGCTCGGCATCCAAAACGCGGATATTGTTTGAAGTAACATCGTACTCTTCCAGATTCATAGCTTCTACTTTCAAAAGTTTCTGCTGCCGCGTTTCAATTTTTCTGGCCAGGTCCTGATTAAACTCCACTTTTTGAAGTTGTGCCTTTAAGTCGCGGTCGTTGATCTTGGCAATCAGCTGACCCTTTGTTATCGAAGAACCTTCCTGGATGTTCAGTTTTACAAGGCGACCGGAAATCTCCGACATGAGCGTTACTTCCTCATTTGGTAAGACAGTACCGGAAGCAAAAATCTGATTTTCAACAGTCTCCATGCCTACCATGTAAACGTCCACGGGAATAGCACCTGCCTTCGCAGACTTGCCGCCCGACTTCGCTCCTCCCGAAACACCGCCTGCCTTATCATTTTCAGATTTAGGAAAGACATAAATTTTCCCTAAAACAAGGATAATTACAATAGTGCCGATTAAAATTACAGTACGCATGTTTTGTAAAACTTAATTCTGTACAAAATGTATATATATAAATTATATTTTCTTAAACGAAGTTTTTAAAGATAGTTCTTATTGTACAAAGCGGCAAAGTAGATGTTTTATACTTTCATTATTTATCAATTTGTTAGCAGAGAAAAGAACCCGCCGATAAATGAAATAGTATTTTAGGTTAATCTTGTAACTTGCAGCATGAAAAAAAGCAGCATTCATAACTGACTAAAATACAAATTATGCACGATTCAGAAATCAACATTTCCATCATTACACTGAATGATTTAGAGGCGTTACAAAATATCGGAATACAGACTTTTATCGAAACTTTCGCTTCCGTAAATACGAAAGAAGATATTGATGCATACATTGCTTCCGGATTTGATTCCGCAAAATTGACGGCAGAAGTTAATAACCCTGACTCACAATTTTATTTTATTAATATTGGCAAAAAACCAATCGGTTATCTGAAAGTTAATTTTGGTGTGGCGCAAACGGAATTACAGGATACCGAAAGTCTCGAGATAGAAAGGATTTATGTATTAAAAGAATTTCAGGGCAGGAAAGCCGGACAGTTACTTTTTTCAAAAGCACTGGAAATCGCCCAGAAACGGAAGCTGAAAACTGTATGGCTTGGCGTCTGGGAACAAAATCATAAGGCTATAAAATTTTATGAAAAGAACGGTTTTACTGTTTTTGACAAACATTCATTCCTGCTTGGCAACGACCTTCAAACGGATATTATGATGAAAATAAATCTTGCTGATTAAAACAAACGGAATCCCATGAGCTCCTTATTTAATGTTACCTGTTTGATTTGGTTTTTGACAGAAGTGTTGCTGAACCGACTTCTGCGCTCAAAAGATACAGACAGGCAGCATGCCGATAAAAATTCGCTCATGATTATCTGGATAACTGTCGTGCTGGCCAATGCAATAGCGGTTTACATATCCATGAACTTCCGTTCCCCTATTTATAGCTCCCCGATATTTCACCTGGTTGGACTGGGTATTATTATAGCCGGAATTATTATCCGGTTTATCGCTGTCTACACACTCGGTCCTTTTTTCACTGTTGATGTTACCATTAGGGAAGGGCATAAATTGAAAAGAGATGGCATGTATAAATATCTGCGCCATCCCTCCTATTTTGCATCACTTCTTTCTTTCGTCGGTTTTGGTATTTCCCTGAATAACTGGGTAAGTCTGGTATTAATTGTAACGGCTGTCCTGATTGTGTTCATTTATAGGATTAAGATTGAGGAAAAAACCTTGACCGAACAATTTGGCGAAGAATATCTGGACTATAAAAAAACCACAAGCGGAATCATCCCTTTCATTTATTAAGAAAATATAAACGCCGACCTTACTTTACAATCTCAAAAGCGTCTTTCAATACACCTTCCGGATTCAGGCATTTATACGTAAGGATATTTCCCTTCATGGATATATGCTGATATAGCGGTCCGTCCTGATACCGTTTTACTGCATACTCCTCATCCGGCCATTGTTCCTGCTTTCCCGGAATACTTATTGACATGGTATAAATCGTTCCTTCTGCCGCTGAGCTCATGGTTTTTCCATTGTTCATGGGCTTTGTTCGCAGGTAATAATGCATATGCCCGCTCATCACCATGTCCACATGATACTTGTCAAAAAGCGTACACCATTCCCTTCGGATTTCGTCATAAGGCTCCACAAAATTATAAGGAGGAAAATGAAAGAAAACGAACTTCCATTTTGCTGTTGATTTTTTTAGTTTCTCTTCGAGCCAGGCCGTTTGCGCAGGTACAGAAAGCGTCGCATCGAGCATGACGAAGAGGGCGTCCTGATAATTGAACGCATAAGTCATTTCTTTGGGTAAGCCCTCCGGTCCGTTCGCCGGCAAGCTGAACATTTCCTGATACATACCAGCGCCCAACCCATCCTGACTATCGTGATTCCCCGGAACAGGCATCAATGGCTTGCTCCTAAAAACGTTTCCTGAATGTTTCCAAAGCTCATCCCACTCGTCCCGGTTCAGGCCGGTGGTGACGAGGTCACCGGCGATGTCAAAAAAGGAAATTTCCGGATGCCGTTTCCATGCCTTCTGTGCCATATCCCCCCAGATCTCTGACTTATGAGTATCCCCGAACCAGATAAAAGAAAAACCCTCATCGCCTGGTTTGTCTGTTGTAAAACTTGCCGTATCAGACCAGCCTGCCTGCTCAGAACCTACCATATAATGATAAGTTGTGCCCGGATGCAGATTGCCAAGCTTCACAGTGTGGCGCAGCACGAAACGGTCATTTTGCAATAATCTGTCTTCCATTTTAAACGACACAGCCTTGGCGAGCAAGGTATCCCTGCTATTTTTCTGCCAGTACCTAACGATTCCGGTATTCAGGGATTCCTTTGTCCGCCACTGGATATCCATGGTTGTTTTCGGATCACCGCTCATGGTAAGCATGATCTGGTCCGGCCTGGCTGAAGACGGTATCTCAGTCTTTCTGAAAGCATCGATAAGATGCGCTTCTCTGGCCCGGCCGCGGACGGTTGTAAAAAGAATCTGTCCCTGAAGTTTTTCCGGCACTTCGGTTAATACCAGCCCATCCCAGTCATGGTAAATAAATGCACCCTTTTTCATCACTGACAACGGGTATGCTGATGGATAAGCGTTGGTAACTTTTAAGTTTTCACCACTGTTCTGCGGAGCGACCGATATAAAATAAACCGGACGATGCTTGTCAAATCCGTTAATTCCCAGCTCGACTTTTCCCCGTTCAAAATCTTTTTGCCAGACCTCGTAGTCGTATTCTTCATTTTTCACGACCATTTTCGTTTTCTTAAAACCGCTCTCGATCATCCAGAAAGGTATTTCCTGCTGTTTGTTGTGCCGCATCAAAGAAACCGTAACCGGTACGTTTACATCAAATGTCCAGAACTTGGTTGCCAGGGTATGTTTTTCATTTTTATCAAGAAAACCAAGAATAAAACTTTCGTTGATCGCCGCCAGCTGCTGTGCGTTAAGATCGCGGTAAAGCTTTGTAACTACACGATCCATGACGGTGTTTACCGTTTCCTGATGCCCGGTTTGATCGCTTATGGCAGCACCTAGGACAAAGATCAGAAAGAGAGAACTGATCAGATTTTTCAGGCTAAAATTCAGTTTCATTGTCGGCTTGTGAATATAAGGTTTTAAAGACTTGCCATTTAGAGCAGCGTTTTACTGTTTGTAAGAAAAACCCGGGTACTTTCTGTGTAGGTCCCGCCGTTTTTATTTTTGTATTTCAAATCAATATAAAATGCCCTGAATCCACTGGCAGGAAATGCCTGATGTACGTTGATGCTTGCCCGATTTTTTATTCCCAGACTTTTGCCCGTCCATTTATCATCACGTATATCCTGATCTTTTGAGTCCGCAGACCATACGATAACGTCCACCAAAGGATCCGCCGAGGCTGTTACAGAAAGATTAACACCTTTCTTATCCGTTGACTGCTTCCATGCACAAACCGGATATGGTGTATCAGTAAGCGTATTGCCAAAAAATGCTCCCAAGGCTTCTATTGCCTGCTTTCCTCCACCCAGGTCATGTCCGGCATTGGGCACGTAATGCAGCATATTATTTCCTGGAATATCCTTCAAATAATTTTTAATATTATCCACAACCCAATATTCATCATTGGTTCCCATGACAATCAGTTTGGGCATTGTAAGTTTTGCACGGTATGAATAGGGATCAATCATGGTCGTTATCGCAGACCCATCCGGCGTGTTGCTGTTCTGGGGAATGCCCAGTTTTACGTAGTCTTCAATCTGCACACTGTAATCTCCCCATGATTTGATCTGATAATCAAGGCTAACCGGCATGTTCAGGATATCAATCACCATTGGCGCAATTGCTGCCACTCTTTGATCATTGGCACCCGTAAGCCAGGTAGTCCAGCCCCGTTTCGAAGCGCCGGAAACGACAAATCTACTGACGTTGTGATTCAGTTTCTGCTTTGAAAATTCCTGAACCACATCCATCGCACGGACTGCACTTTTTACCATCGGAAACAGTAACGGCCAGGTGTAATCCTTATCTTTTTTGAACTGATGCAGCGTGTATGAAATCAGTGCATCCTCAGTCAGATCTTCAAAAAAAGGCTGATTGGGTGTTTGTTTTAATAATGCTACAATAGCACGATTTTGCTTTGCCACATTGCTTAATGAGAGCAGCAGGTTGTCTTCTCTTTTATTACTCCAATTCGGAAGCCCTTCCTTATTTGACCCGCCAGTAATAAATAAAAGTGCGCCGTCATGTTTATTTTCTTTGGGGACAATGACCGTTAATTGATGCGTCCATGTGAATTCCCGCCATTTCTGGGAGGTAACAAGCAGGTTGTAAAAGGTATTCTCATCCTGGGTGAAGGTATCTTTAATTTCCCATTTCAACGAATGGTCATCATTATTAAGATAGGCCTGAAGCGCATTTTCCGGCGTCACCAAAGGCTGGGCGCTTAACCGCTGTCCAAATAAAAGTGATATCAGCAGTATAGTAAAAATCAGGCGCGTAATTTGATTTATCATCAGGAGGTCTGTTTAAAGTCTGTTCGGAATAACCGGAAATTTGCTACTGCAAAACGCCACCGGCCATCGTGCTCTGGAAAGGCAAAAACGGGTGAAAGATGATCACCCGTTTTTGCCAAATTTAAAAACCCGGTATCACCAGGGCTTGTTTGTACCCTGCACCAGCCATTGTTTAGACCAGGGACTGTTTTCCTTATCGGCTTGTGAAAAACTTGTGACCTGCAATTTGCTCAAAGCCTGCTGTGCATTTGTCTTATTGATATTAATTTCATCACGCATGTAATAAAAGCGCAATGGCAATACCTGCCTTTTGGCAGCAGGACCTGCTTTCAGTTCCGGGAACCCGGTTCTTCTGTAATCAAACCATGCTTCTGTAGCTGCTGTCCAGCTGGCGATCCATTTTTGTTCGATCACTTGTTTTAAAGTATTATCAAAAACAACACCCGGCTGTGCGATGTAAGCGGCATAAGAATTGCCAACGGTCCAGGTATTGAACGACGCTTTTACACCGTCTTCGTAATGCGTTTTCGCACTTCCCGCTGACCAGCCTTTCAAAGCCGCTTCGGAAAGTATAAAATGAACTTCCGCCGCCGAGATCAGCCTCACTCTCAACAAAGGACCTTTGGCATATTTATAAATATTATTCAAAAACGAGACGTGCGGATTGTAAGATGTCTGCCCTGGCGTAGGATTCAGATTATATGCCGACGGCAATGCGGAAAAACTAGCCGGCAGACCCACATATTCCGGATCCGTGTCAATTTGTGCACTGCCTACTTTGTCGGGAGATAACATTCTTTTTCCATTCACGATTTTATCCGTTCCTGCAGGAAGTGTTGCGTCGACGACCAAAGGGATCTGCACCTTATTTGCCCAGATACCAAGCCTTGGATCTTTTAACGTTTGCAGTTTTTCCACAAAAGTTGCACACATCTTCAACCTGCGGTAATTACTTCCGCTTGCATCAATAACAGTATCAGCAGGCCAGGAATCGCCTTCGCTGTTTCCTGCAAAACCCATCGTTGCATCCTCTGTGTTTGTGGTGATAACGGGATACTTATCTGCACTGGCAGCTATTTTTTCAATACCGGCTTTCGCAATGTCAGGCTGTTTGGCTGAAATCCGCATGTAGTATCTCAAAAGCAGGGAATTTGCCATTTTTCTCCATTTAGCAGGATCGCCGTTGTAATAAACATCAACATTGTCAACGATACCGGCATACTCACTTTTCGGTTTCGACAATAAGGTATTTGCTTTTTCAAGATCGGCGATGATGCCTGCATATATGACAGACTGGTCATCAAAAACAGGTTTAATATCGTCTATACTTCCCAATTCGCCTTTCAGTGCATTGGTATAAGGAGCATCTCCCCACAGATCTGTGATGAGCCCAAACATAAATGATTTCATGACCAGCGCAACACCCTGATGAAATTCAAGTTTCATTGTAACAGCTCTGTTGTAAAGCAGATCGTTATTTCTTAAAACATCGTAATACCGGTTCCAGCTCTGGTCTCCGCCCCAGTCATAGTCATTATGCCCGTTTGACCAGGCATCTTTTTGCGTATGCTGAACAACGCCGGCAATGTCCTGATAGCCAAGTTCAACATAGGTTCTTGCAGCTTCGGTTAAAACGGTAGGCATAATCAGGTTTGGATTAACCGATTCCGGTCCTACACCGTTTGGATTCTCATTCAGTTCTGTCAGGTCCTTGCAGGAAAAGGTAAGGCCGCAGCAGAGGAGAGAGAACAATATTATTTTTTTGCTAATTCTTTTCATAATGAATCTTGTCAAACGATTGTGTTTTGATGATCAGAAAGTCAATCCAAGCTTGAAGCCAACAGGTATGACCCATGGCGTCACGTTATACCGCTCAATTCCCTGACGGAACTGCGTTCCTGCCTGCGCAGAGGATTCCTGCTGAAATGCTGTTTCCGGATCGATGCCGATTTTTGCTTTGGTCCATAACATAATGTTGCGGCTGTAAACCGAAATATTCGCCGCCTGGATGCCGATCTTTCTGACAAATGCAGTTGGAAGTTCATAACCCAGAGAAACTTCACGAAGCTTGATGAACGACGCATCGAAAGTAGCAGCCCGCATAAAACTCCATGGATAATTGTCTCCGTAAGGAATATATTTGGTGTCTTTCCCACCCAGATTTTCTGTGTAACCCGTCACATTGCCACCCTCATCGTAGGTTGCGATCACGCCCGGATTGAAGACAGCATAGTTGTAGCTATTCCCTCCATATTCAAAAGGAAATCCGCCATACTCAGCCGTAGGTCCGCCCACGATAGGAAAATGGTTTCCACTGATCCGGATGTATTTGTCAGGATCGGACGTCAGCATATTGGAAAGTGCGTCTCCGGAGAGGCCGTTTGGATTGATCAGCTGATCTAAAAACCGCTGCGATCTCAGATCGGACTCAGAATAGCGGTAAGTTTGGGAAACAAAGTTTCCTCCGTTTCGCCAGTCGAATGTCATATTCAGGCTGAAACCTCTGTAGGTAAGCGTTGTTTGCATACCCAGAATAAAATCAGGATTAAAGTTACCGATCTTATTGCGTGTATTGGAATAACTTACGCTCTGCCAGGAACCATCACTATCAAGAATCGGAAACCCGAAGTATTTTGAAGATTTATCTGTAACGGTTACGATCTCAGCATCATAAAGGTCTCCGATTTTTTCGCCAACATAGGTTCTGGCACCACCCTTCGCATCTGCCCACAGATCATAAAATTCAAGCCCGTCAGACAGAGATTTTATCGTAGTCCGGTTGCGCGACCAGTTTGCGGTCACATCCCACCGCCATCCGTTCTTATCCACCGGCGTTCCGCCGAGCGAAAGCTCAACCCCTTTGCTCACGAGCAGACCAGCATTGATATTTTTGGACGTAAACCCACTTGACCCCGGCAACGTAGTCGGAATGATCTGGTTTCTGTTCTCAACCTGATAATACGTCCCGGCGAAACGTAATTTATTTTTAAACATGTTCAGGTCAATACCCGCTTCGTACGAAGTAGCAATTTCCGGTTTCAAATCGGGAAGTAATATTTTGCCTGATTTAGACAAGCGCGGAACGCCATCCCACGCACCAGCATTTTCCAAAGTCGCGAACAAGCTGTAAGGATTCGTATCCTTTCCAACCTGTGCTACACCACCTCTTAGTTTCAATAAACTGATCTGATCCGAAACGGGGAACATCTCGTTCAACAGAACACTAAGTGAAGCTGACGGATAAAAATAGGATCGGTTTTCTTTGGGAAGGGTGCTCGACCAGTCATTACGTGCCGTAATATCCAGGTAGATCATGTCACGAAAACCGAAGTTCGCTAACCCATATACGCTAAAAACGGCCTTTTCAGAAAAATAACTGTCGAAGCGCAGATTCGCAGGCGCGATATTGGCGATGGTAAATAGTCCGGGAATGATTAGCCCTGTCCCATTTTTGGTTGCGTTGTTGACATCTGTATTTTTCTGGTAACGCGTATTGCCACCTGCTGAAACTGATAAACTGAAATCACTGATGTCCCGCTTATAGGTAGCCAGGAAATCGGCATTGCGCTCAAACCTTTTCAAATCAATTATACCATATCCGCCTCTTGAATCATTGGTGTAGCTATTGCCAATTTTTGTTTCCCGCTGCTCATTGTAAGTATCCAGGGCATACCTGGCCATCAGACTTAAATGTGGGGTGATCTGCAGATCAGCTTTCAGGTTTCCAAAAACCCGGTCGCGTACAAAGCTGTTATTGACTTCATAGGCCAGAAAGTAAGGATTGTTATAATCGCCCTGCGCCTGTGATAACTGCTGAAGACCTTCCTGACCCGAGACCCAATAGTTTTTCAGATCACGAATGTCGATATGCGGAGAAACGGCGTAGGCCCATTGCAGAGGATTGGTACCACGGTTCCCGGACGGGCGGTTGTTTGAATTATTTCTACTGAAATCAATATTAGTGCTAACCGTTAGTTTCTTACTGGCTTTCAGAGAAGTACTTACATTTAAAGAATTACGAAACAGATCCGAATTCGGGACGATACCCCGGTTAGTCATATTGGAATAGGAAAGACGATAAGTGATCGACTCCGTATTATTGGCTATTGAAACGCCGTTTGTCGTCGTGATGCCGGTCTGAACGAAATTCTTCACATTGTCAGGATGTGAAACCAATTCTGTCGCGATCGGCTTTCCATTCGCATCCAGCGGACTATTCCATTGTATTGCTTTGTAACCCTTATCCAGCTCAGGGCCAACACCTCCAGACGAACCTTCATCAATCTGCAGAACCCCGCCCGGATAGGGATTATTGTCCGGTGTAAACGGCAAGATCCCGGTTGCAAATTTCGAATGCATTTTCAGAAAGCGGTACGGTTTGTCGAATACGGTATTAGAAGTCACGGATATCGTCATTTTTTTAGCCTTGCTTCCACTTTTGGTGGTGATCAGCACCACCCCGCTGCCTGCTCGAGACCCATAAAGTGCAGCGGCGCTTGGCCCTTTCAGAATTGATACACTCTCAACATCATCGGGGTTAATACTTGAAATGGCATTTCCATAATCCACCCGGTTGTCACTCCCAACCTGGCTGATGTTGTTCAGCGTGTTTACAATGGGCACGCCGTCGACAACAAATAACGGTTGATTGTCACCACTTAATGAAGTTGCACCACGGATGATCATACTCACAGACGAACCTGTTCCGCCGGTGGCGTTGATTGAAACACCCGGTACTTTTCCCGATAATGAATTCAGAATATTCTCCTGTGCAACCCGGCTGATTTCTTTCCCATCCACCTGGCCAACCGAATATCCAAGCGAACGTGCATCACGTTTGATGTCAAGTGCTGTAACGACAACCTCATTCAAGGTTTCTGCTCCTTCTTTTAAAGTTACATGGATAACTGATTCGTTTCCGACCTGAATTTCCTGGTTTTCAAATCCAATAAACGAAAAAACCAACACCGGGTTCCGGGCCTCATCAATGGCCAGGGAATATTTCCCGGACGCGTCGGATGTCGTACCGATCTGCGTTCCTTTCAGGATTACATTGACACCCGGAATACCGGCCCCATCGCTGGCCGACGTAATGCGGCCGGTAATGGTCCGATCCATTTTCGATTTTGGAAAAAGAGTGGCAGCCTGGTTACTGCCAGCACCTTTTTTTACAGGATTTTCTGCCGGCATTCCTGCAAGCACAATCGGTGCTCCCAAACCCGCCGTCAGCAGCAGGATTAACAAACATCGGAATGTTGATAAAATAGTAGTGTTCTGGTTCATTTTACAAGAGCGTAATTGTTAAAAACATAGATAGTAGATAAGGGATTGATTTTTTTGACTTCAAACGTTAGTCTTCTCCTGGCCTCCGTTCAGGCTCCTGACTGTTTTCTTTCAGAAGCTGATCAAAATAGATTTCAAGAGCATCGGAATATTTTTGCTGTTCACTTTCATTGTTTATACCTGCCAATAATTCGGTCAATTCTCCTCCCGAAAGCTTGTTAGCGATCAATTTGTTAATCAAATATTCAGCCCGGGAAGGTGTCATATGATTGGCTTGTAAGTCTTTGATAGGATACTTTAACCGTTAAAAAACAGGCTACTTTTTTTTATCTATTTTTGGAATTTAACGATTAGATAATATTCCGGCTGCTGTGGCCGAAGGAGTTTGATGACTTAGTTTATTTAGTACGAAAGCACCATTCCAAATGATTTACGCGTATTTTTGAAGAAAATAAAGCGTAAATTAAATACAAATATTGTTTCAGAACATGGAAAGAGCAGAATGAAGGAAACCCTACGCTATCAGAATATTTACTTTTTATTTTTCATCCTGCTTTCTATGTCAGCCCTGCATGCCCAGGTACCGGCCGGGAGCACAGCGCAGGTAATTCTGGGAGATATCACGGTGGAAGGCAACCACAGGACTAGAACCAGTATCATTACGAGGGAACTTGCCATTAGCTCAGGCGATACGATACCGGCTGGTTTACTGGCCGAAAAGCTGGAGATTGACCGTAGGAAGGTAATCAATACCAATCTGTTCATTACGGTGGAAATCATTCCGCAGCCCAATGCGGATTCCATCCGTACCAATATCAGAATTGTGGTTAAGGAACGATGGTACCTGATTGCAACACCGGTCTTTCAACTGGCGGACAGAAACTTTAATGAATGGTGGTATGACCGGAACCGTGACCTGAGCAGAATCATTTACGGCGTTTATATGAGTTATGGCAACGTAACCGGGCGCGCTGATAAACTGCGGGTGGTCGCAGAGTTCGGATTTATTCCCAAATTTGAAGTCTCTTATTCCCTGCCTTATCTTGACAAGGCACAAAAAACGGGTATTACGGTTGGCGCTTCTTATTCGACCAATAAAACGATGGCCTACCGTACCTGGCGCGACAAGTTAAGTTATTTTAATAGTGAAGACATTAATAAGAAACGCTTTTACACATTCGTATCCCTTACCCGGCGCAATAAATATTACACCTTTCATTCACTCGATCTGCGGTGGAGCACAACGCAGATCTCTGACACAATTGCCAGGTTAAATCCGAATTACCTGTTAAAAGGCAGAACTGAACAACAATACTTCCAGCTTACCTATTCGTTCAGCTACGACAGACGTGATAATTTCCAGTATCCGCTTCGGGGAAAAGTGGGGGGTATCCAGATTTCAAAAATTGGTCTGCTGCCATCTGACCATATAAATCAGGCTTATGTCTACGGGTCTTACAGGCAGTTTTTTCAGCTGAGTGAGCGGTTTTTCGCTAATTCCGGTGTTCGGGCCAGGGCATCCCTGCCGCCAAGACAACCTTATCTCCAGACGATTGGGTTAGGATACCGCAATGACCTTGTACGAGGTTATGAGTTATATGTTGTTGATGGACAAAACTATGGTCTGATAAAAAATGAGCTAAAGTATAAGCTTTTTTCTACGCAGAAAACGATTTCCTGGATACCGATACGCCAGTTTAATACGATTCCGCTTGCCGCATATCTGAATACTTTCGCCGATGCGGCCTATGTCAGGAACAGCTATCCTGAGTTAAGTAACACCAGATTGGGGAACAAACTGATCTACGGTGCCGGTGCGGGGCTTGATGTGGTCACGTTCTACAACATCGTTACCCGTTTTAATCTAACTGTCAATGCAAAAGGCGAACGGCGCTTTTTTTTCAACATAGGCCGGGAGTTTTAAATGCTCAAAAGACTGGGTAAGATTTTCCTGATATTCTGTTTTAGACTATTTTCGAATCAGAAGGCATACATTTTTATAAAAGCCATTGACCATGCGCTAAACATTTTACCATAAATTGGAGCGGCCTTGAAAAAAGAAATTGATAATAATTAGATTTGTGGTCTATATACTTTTAGCGAAACATGACTTACTCTATCACACTTAGAAACATTTTTGTACTGATCCTTCTGGCCTTTACATTTCAAAATTGTAAAACTAAAACCAAAGAAGAACAGGATGCGGCCGTTAAAGACTCAGCGACTACTACTGCTCCTGCTCCGGAAGAACTGAACAGCGACCAGTCAGCCCTGCTCCAGGAAGTGCTTGGTAATACCTCCGAGGGTATTTTCAGGGGTATTACTTTCGGCGATCCGCTGAGCAAGGTGAAAGCAACCGAAACCTATGAAATGTTTGAGGACGCGGCGGACCATGTAGGTTTTACGAAGGAAACAGAAAAGCTGGAAACGATCGATATCCAGTATTTTATCACGACTGATAAAAAGGTTAATAAAATCATGATCGATGTGTACCTGAACAGTCCGGATGCAACAAAAAAGCTCTGGAATGCTGCAAAAACTCATTTTTCATCGCTTTATGAAGCACCCAAAGAAAAAGACAAAACCGTATCCTGGTTCAAAAATTCTGTACATGTAACTATGGAAGATGTATCGGAAGGTAAAGATTATGGCTTGAAATTCCAGTTCACGCCTGACAAAAATGTACTTGCTGCTAAATAATTCAAAATGAGATTAAACAAACTAACGTTATTGACTGCCTGCTGTCTGCTTGCCTTTAATACTTTTGCCCAGAAAAAATCAAAAAAAGATTATCTCGTAACGATCGATACTGATCAGGGAAAAATGCGTGTTATTTTATATGACGAAACGCCGAAACATAAGGAAAACTTCATCAAACTATCGAAAGATAAATTTTATGACGGATTGCTTTTTCACAGGATCATTAAAGATTTTATGATTCAGGGCGGAGATCCCAATTCCCGGAATGCCAAACCCGACGATGTCCTGGGACGAGGTGATAACGGTTACAAGATCCCAGAAGAAATCCGACCAAACCTTTTTCACCGTAAAGGAGCACTGGCCGCAGCGCGTGACAATAACCCAAAAAAGGAATCGAGCGGCTGCCAGTTTTACATTGTGGAAGGAAGAAAATGGAGTAAGTCAGAACTTGACAAACAGGCCGCACGCGCTGCCAGAAAACTGACCGATGCACAAAGGAAAGTTTATGAAACCGAGGGTGGAACGCCTCATTTAGACGGTGCATATACTGTTTTTGGGCAGGTAATTGATGGAATGGATGTCGTTGATGCCATCAGCACGAAATCGAAAGACGAGCGTGACAGGCCTGATAAAGACATAAAAATGAAAGTCTCTGTAAAAAAAATGCGTAAGAAAAAGATCACGAAAAAATACGGTTACGAATTTGCCGGTTAGTTTTTCAGTCAACTAAAGAAATACAGATTATTTAAAAATCCCCGGATTCAGCCAAATGGATCCGGGGATTTTTTGTGCCCGGCTATTATGTCACTTTGTGACGATTATCCGTTTGCTCGTCTTATTTTGAGAAATTTTAATCCACAGTTCAGTCAGCGCAGTCTAATTACACTTCATCATGAAAAACAAATTTTTTTATGCCTTGCTCCTTGCAGGCAGTATGGTCAAAAATGTTTCCGGACAAGCTCAGGGTAAAAGCCAGGTATCAGCAGATACCCCAAAAGTTCTTCAAAACACAGTATGGCTTGATTCGATCAGAAAACAAGAGGCCATCAGAGATATTGCTCAAAAAGTGGTCGAGGCAACATATAAAAACTATCCGCAGCAATCGGGTCAGCCAACGATCATTATCAACAACATCATTGTCCCGCCTGATTATACCAGAGGGTCAGTCTCAGCGCCAGCAACGGCACCTCAAACCAGCGCTGTGGCAAATGTACCGGATCCAAAAGAAAATGAGGATTACCAAACCTGGCTTCGTGAAAGAAAGTATCAAAAAGAAGCATTTGGTGCCCATAACAACTTTGATAAAAATCATCCTGTTCCGGAAAAGGAGAAGGGCTCATTTCAGACGCGATTTGGTGAGCGCCCCCCGAGAAACTCAGGAACATGGATCATTCCGGTCGTTGGTGTCCATGCCTCAGTTTTAGGATCAGATGACAATAAAGACCATGAATCAGGAAGGACAGGCTGGAATGCAGGTGCTGATGTACGGGTCCGCATGAAGAGATTTTTTGTTCAGCCCGGGCTTCACTACCTGAATTCGTCAATGGCCCTGATCGATAAAGACAGTGTCGCTCATACCCGCTTTTTTGATGGCCCCAGAATTCATTCCTTAAAACTTCCTTTCCTTGTAGGCGTTTATCTTACCAAAGCAAGCAGTGGTTTTTTTAAACTTAACCTGAAAGGTGGAGTTGTTGGCAATTATATACTGGCAGTGGACAAAAATGATCTTGCGCAGTTTACAAAAGAAAATATACGGGAATATTCTTATGGACTGAACGGCGGTATTGGTCTGGAATTTGGCCTCATTTCTCTTGACTTCAACTATGAAGGCGGTATTACCAAATATTTTAAAGACAGCAATACCAAAAATAATTTGCTCCGTATCACACTTGGGTTTAAGATTTAAACTTTGCCTGACTTATAGAAGCTGCCTTTCCGATACGGGAGGCAGCTTTATTTTTTAAACGATTATCTTTTATATTGCAGAAAAACAAACGTCACTGCTACTTCATGACCGCCCATTCTATCAAGCCAACCAACAAAAATCCTGACAAAAGACGATTTCTTATCACCGGCTCGAATGGACTTTTAGGCCAGAAGCTGGTGGAGCTGCTTATCAAAGACGCATCGGTCGAAACAATTGCCACAGCACGTGGTGAAAACCGGCTCCCTTTTACGGAATCTTACGAGTATCATTCGATGGACATTACGGATCAGGGGCAAATCGACCATGTAGTCGCTAATATAAAACCTGATGTCATCATCCACACTGCGGCAATGACCAATGTGGATCAGTGTGAACTGGAAAAAGATGCTTGCTGGAAACAAAATGTAAATGCAGTCGAATTTCTGGTTGAAGCCTGCCGGAAGCACGATATCTTCCTGGTTCATGTTTCCACTGATTTTATTTTCGACGGTAAAGCCGGGCCTTATGATGAAAATGCAGTACCTAATCCGATCAGTTTTTATGGCTGGAGCAAATTTGCAGCTGAAAAATTGGTTATTCATTCGAATATCAGGTGGGCAATTGCACGGACGGTCCTGGTCTATGGGATTGCCCATGATATGAGCCGGAGCAACATTATTCTTTGGGTGAAAAAATCGCTTGAAGAAGGTAAAAACATTAAAGTTGTAACCGATCAGTTCAGAACACCTACCCTGGCAGAAGATCTTGCAAAAGGCTGTTTTCTGATCGCTGACCAGCAGGCTGAGGGGATTTTCAATATTTCAGGAAAAGAATTATATACTCCTTATGAAATGGCTATCATCACAGCCGATTATTTTGGTCTCGATCAGTCGCTGATTTCCCCAACAGATGCCTCAGCATTTACTCAGCCAGCCAAGCGTCCGCCCCGTACAGGATTTGATCTCACAAAATCTGAAAGCCAGCTAGGATACAAACCGCATAGGTTTCAGGAAGGGATCGCCATACTGGCAGCTCAGATGGGCGCATAACATCAGCACTGGTTCGAAACCAGTACTGATGTTTTTATTTTTCATCCTTATAGATCATCACCTCGCTTTTACCATTTTTGATATAACCCCGGTACATACCTTCACTGTTAAAGGGCATGGCCACATTGCCGTTTCGGTCCAATGCGATAACGCCACCTTCGCCGCCACGATTTACCAGCTTTTTCATTACTACTTCGTCCGCGGCATCCTTAACAGAGAGACCTTTATACTCCATTAACGAGGAAATATCATAAGCTACAACGGATCTGATAAAAAATTCGCCATGCCCTGTGGCGGATACTGCGCATGTGGCATTGTTGGCGTAAGTGCCCGCGCCTATGATCGGGGCATCTCCTATGCGGCCATATTTTTTATTGGTCATCCCGCCTGTGGAAGTTCCGGCAGTAAGATTACCAAACCTGTCAAGCGCCACGCAACCAACGGTCCCGAACTTTTTGCCTTCTGTAAAAATCAGGTTTTCCGCATTCTGATAACCAGTTTTTGGCGCTTTCTTAATTTCTTCTTTTTTATTTTCATTGTGATCCAGTTCCACTTTTTCCTCTTTTATCGCTTGCTGCAATGCTTTATAACGTGCTTCAGTATAAAAATAGGATGGATCAACGATTTCCAGACCCTGCTCTTTGGCAAACTGGTCAGCTCCTTTTCCAGCCATCAGGACATGGGGTGAATTTTCCATCACTGCAATGGCACCTTTGATAGGATTTTTTATTGTTGTGGCGCCGGCGATCGCTCCGGCTTTTAAGGAATTGCCCTCCATAACAGCTGCATCCATTTCATTTTTTCCCTCATGTGTAAACACGGCACCCTTTCCTGCATTGAACAAAGGTGAATTTTCCATGACCATAATAGCAGCCTCTACCGCCTGAAGGCTTGTACCGCCGCTTTTCAGAATTGCATATCCATTTTGAAGCGCTGTGTTGAGCACTTCCCGGTATGCCTTTTCTTTTTCAGGTGTCATATTAGCACGGGTAATCGTGCCGGCACCACCGTGAACTACCAATGTGATTTTATCGGCGTAATCCTGAGCGGAACAGGTTTGGGCGAAAATAAAGATCAGCAGAAAGCCGTAAATAGTTTTCATCTGGGGGGCATAGTTTTGATTTTGACTTTATCAAATCTACTAACAATCGACTGAAATCAGGACCTGGGAATCATTTTTTTTGCCGTGCCCTAAAATAGGCGATCCATAAACCAATGAAAATAGCAATAGACGTGTAGATTGACTTTGGAAAACCTTTTCCGGTTGCAAACGAATGTATGAACACCCAGGCGATACCAGCTGTTGCAATGATTAAAAAAGGAAGCATCCATTTTTGTTCAAACACTGATCCGATACGGACAACTTCCAAACCACTTTCCGCATTATTTTTCAGGATCAGCTCTTCCAGGTCGTGACAGAACAATTCAAATTGTGTTGGGTTACAAAAATTCGCGTTTGCCGTAATACTGATCTTTTTACGGTCTGCAAATTTTAACGTTAAGGTTGTGCCGTTGTAATGTTCAATCTTGTAGGATTTAATGTCATGGAATGCGATCGTTTCCACACGGTCTCCAAAATCAAATTTAACAGAAGAACTATTCAAATCAGCCAATACAAACTTTTTTAGTCTGCCCCGAAACAGCCATACCACCACGGCAGGAATGCCTACAATCAGCACGAAACCTATGTTTTGACCAAAAACCGGAATCAAGTATTGCATGCAAGCCAATAAGGCGATTAGTAATGCAAAAAAGACGCCGATGAGTATTAAAAGAAATCTGGAGTCAGTGTGTTCAAAAGTATAGTGTTTCATGACAGGAACTGTTTTTTGATTGAAATTTAACCGTAACAAGCTTACAATCAAATGAGCTGGTTACAAACGGCAATATTTTTAATACAAACGGTTACATTTCTTGGAAATCAAAAAAAGGTCCAGCGCATAGAGGGAATCGATTTACATCTGCCCTCGCTGCACTGAACCTTTCATTTATTCTGAAACGGTATGCCTAATACAATTTCTCGTAATACTCACGCGCCATCCGATCAGAATTAAATTCTTCACTGACGTCGTTCATACTGTTTAGTATCAAACGCTGCCATTCCTTTTGATTCTTGTAATAGGTCGGCAAAACCTTTTTTTCAATCACCTCAAACAAGTTGTCGCAATCGACTTTGTTAATATCGTCTCCTTCTGCGACCGGAAGAATAAAAGAATTTTCCTCATTTTTGGCAAATTCACAAATCCAGCCGTCGAATGTTGAGACATTAAGGGAAGCATTCATGGCCGCTGTCATTCCGCTTGTTCCCGAAGCTTCCCGCGTAACAACGGGTGTATTCAGCCAGACATCAGAACCATCTTTCAATAATTTAGAAAGTCCCAGTTCATAACCGGTCAGTACTGCCATATTTGGAAATAGATGGCTCAGGTAAAAAAGCTGGTTAAATGTATTGATGGCACCTTCGTCTTTTGGATATGGTTTACCTGCCCAGATGATCTGAACCGGGAAATTGATATTTTCCAGTAACCGTTTGAATCGCTCTACATCCCAAGTCAGAATATCCGGACGCTTATAAGCCGCAAACCTCCTGGCCCAGACAATGGTCAGGACATCCGGGTCCAAAATTTTTCCGCATTGATCTGCTACTGTTTTGAACAGTGTTGCTTTAAGTTCTTTTTTACGCGCTGAAATCTTTTCCGAATCTTTTCCAATCCTGGCTTTTTCAAGAACAGGATCGACCCAGTAAGTATTGTTCTGGGCGTTTGTGATATGGGTTATTTCACAAATATCAGGATAGACTTTCCACATTTGTCTTGAAACCTCTCCGTGCAGTTTCGATACACCGTTGGCTTTCCTGCTCAGGCGTAACGCTGCAAGAGAATGGTTGAAAGTATTGTCTTTGATACCCGTGATGTCTCTCACTACATCCATTTTCAAACCTGAAAAGAACCCCAGACCTTCTAAAAAGTTAATATCATGTTTTTCATTTCCGGCTTCCTCAGGCGTGTGTGTCGTAAATACCATACGTCTCTTCAGATCCTGCAAATTTTTGTATTTTTTATACAGATAAAATGCAGCGGAAATCGCATGAGCCTCATTAAAATGATAAACATCCGGCTGATATTTGAGCTCATCCAATAATTTGGCACCACCTATACCCAGCACCATACATTGCGCTACTTTCATCGTAACGTCTGCATCATAAAGGGAATAGGAAATTGCTCTTGATGTTTCGTCATTTCCATCCGTGTCGGTGGTAAGAAAAAACATAGGAGCTGTTTTGAAAACCTCCGGTGCAAGATAATAAGCTCTTACCCAAACCTCTTTTCCTAGAATCGGAATCGAAAAATGAATTCCGGTATCTTGCAAAAAGTGATAGATCTTCTCATGAAACTGGGGTTCCATGCTATTATCCCTTTTTCTTCCCTGATCATAATAACCATACTTCCACAACATTCCAACCCCTGCGAGATTCTGATCCAGCGCATAAACACTTTTCATATGCGAGCCCGCAAGGAAACCCAGACCACCCGAATAGGTCTTCAGCGCCTGGTCCAGCGCAAACTCCATAGAAAAATAAACAACCGATTTTGAATAATTCTGATCCGCTTTGAACGGATGTTTAAAAGGCACAGAAAATGGCTGCTTCATTGAAGAATGTTTAAATTGAAAGAAATTTTCTAATGACCGGCGTGCATTTTTTGATAATGCAGGCGCAGTAAATCTTCACCGAAGTCATTGGTAAGATCTCTTACCACGGTGTGAACATGGTTGCCGTTGTTCTGAGTATTGTCCAGTTCGATAAGAATAGTTGGTCCCTGGATACGATAATAATATCCGGCACCATCTTTGACCTCCGGCTTCCTGTTTCCCATCCATGCAAAATGTATGCCATCCAGACCGGATTTCTGTAACTTAATCATTTGTTGATCTTTGAGTGTCACATGATAACGGTTTAGATACACGCTGATCAACCTGAGAAAAACAACTTTTTGAGCCTTCGACATGTCTTTCATTGCTAAACCTTCCGGCGTAAGCTTAATCTGATCGCTTTGCTTGTTGGAAGAGAAAATCTCAAATGGTGCTTTTTCAGTAAGTATGGCTTTCCTGGTTTGTTCAGGAGACAGGGATTGCAGTAACGTAAATGCTGTTTCCTCCTCATCTTTCAAGATTTGCCTACCCTTTTGCGGAACATCTGCCAGCACGATCCCCGGATTTGAACCAAAAAAGCCTGGCGTAAATGAAATTTTTTCGCCAGCAACAGTAAAGTGTAAAGCGATATGATGTCCTTCCATACGCCATCCCCAGGGCTCTTTGCCACCCGGAACACCAAAAATCAGAAAAGAATAATTTTCAGGATCACGGTAAGTATCTGTGGCAGATCTGCTCTCAATGACCCTGAGCACGTTTTCCAGATCAATAATATCTTTGATTTTTTGATAACCTCCTGCACTGAGAATCGTTTTGACCATCTCGAAAGCCCTGGCTTTCTGAGTTGCACTCATCTCTTTAATCGTTATCCCCTTTCGCATACGTGGGACATAGTGCCAATCCAGGCGAAGCGGATCAGCAAACACGACACATGCCTCCTTTCTTTTTTCTGTGTCGAGGCTGCCAATAAATTCCTGAACACTTGCCGTCATTTGGGAAAGAACGATTTTATCCTGGGCTCTGGTCTTCCCTGCAATGAACAGAAAAAAAAACATCAGGCCGAGTTTATAGAAACTGCACGTTTTAGGCACCATAACAATTAGCATTAATCCCTTAAAGTCAGATATTGTGCACTGCAAATAAAACTGCCGTTTCGTAAAGATGGCTTATTGTACAAAAATGGTTCTCCCGAAAGTGTCGTCATTTGTCCGCCGCTTAACGTGAGAATGGCCTGTCCAGCAGCTGTATCCCACTCCATCGTTGGGCCATGCCGGTAATAAATATGTGCGGAACCTTCTGCCACCAGGCAAAATTTTATCGAGCTTCCTATCGCAATACGCGCTACGATCGGATATCGGGCAAGCACTTCCTTATCAACTTCAGATGCATGGGACCGGCTGCCAACGGAAACCCAGTCAATACTATTTTTATCTACCTTCATAGATGACTTTATGCCGTCAGCATCTATTCTCCAGCCTCCGGTATCCTGGTCGGCATAGTACATCATTCCGGAAACGGGCACATAAATGATCCCTAAAACCGGTATACCATTTTTGATCAAAGCAATATTGATTGTAAATTCTCCATTCCGGCTTATGAATTCTTTCGTTCCATCCAGTGGATCAACGCACCAGAAATACACCCAGTTTTTTCTTACCTCATAGGTTACATCCTCGCCTTCCTCCGATAACACCGGGATATCGGGGGTGAGTAATTTCAACCTGTCAACGATGAGCCTGTTCGAAGCCTCATCTGCTAAGGTCAGCGGGGATTGATCAGACTTAAATTTAACCTCCTCAAATTGCTTTTTGTCATTGTAGATATCCAGGACAAGCTTGCCGGCATCTCTTGCAATTGATAGTAATGGTTCTATTTCAAGATACATATGCTTTAAAGTTGTAAATTAACAAGAATAATATGCAATTAATAAAGTTAAATATAAAATACAATTTCATATCTCAAATTTGGCATATCTCCCTGGTCTGGATTAACCGATGTGGCGATAATTTAAATGAAAATTGCCTGCCGGAACACGTAGATCCAACAGGCAATTGACTTGATACTTTTCTTTTATTATTTTCCAAAAAGGCGAGCCCAGAATCCCCTGGCCTTTGTTTTCGTCTCTTCATAGGTTTCAGAAGCAGCGTTTTTCAACTCATCAATTTCTTCGGCCGCTTTTGCTTTCAGTTCCGCTGCCTTTACCTGCGCCTCAGCCAGTTTTTCTGCTGCAATCTCTTTGGCGTCTTCTAGTTTTTCAGTAGCAAGTTCCTTAGCGTCAGCAAATTTCACGGCGGCATCTTCTTTCAGATCAGCGAATTTCTCGGTTGCTTCTTCCTTAAGATCTCCGAATTTATCAGCGGCTTCCGCTTTCAAATGATCAGCCCTGCCAGATAAGTCAGAAATTATTTCCTCTGCTCTCACCTTTCCAGCCGCAATATTTAATTCCACCTCATTTTGTAACTGTTCAACTTTTCCGGAAAAGCCTGATTTTAATTCTTCCAGCTTCTCGGAAGCTTCCTCCTTAACTTCAGCCGCTTTGTCAACAACTTCTTCTTTATACTCATCAACCTTATCAGAAGCGTCTGCTTTTAATTCCGCAGCGTCTGCTTTAACTTCTTCAACCTTTTCAGAAGCTACTTCTTTATACTCATCAACCTTATCAGAAGCGTCTGCTTTTAATTCCGCAGCGTCTGCTTTGACTTCCTCAACCTTTTCAGAAGCTACTTCTTTATATTCATCAACCTTATCAGAAGCCTCTGCTTTTAATTCCGCAGCGTCTGCTTTAACTTCTTCAACCTTTTCAGAGGCCACTTCTTTATATTCCTCAACTTTTTCAGAAGCCTCTGCTTTTAATTCCGCAGCGTCTGCTTTGACTTCCTCAACCTTTTCAGAGGCCACTTCTTTATATTCCTCAACTTTTTCAGAAGCCTCTGCTGTTAATTCCGCAGCGTCTGCTTTAAATTCTTCAACTTTTTCAGATGCCACTTCTTTATATTCATCAACCTTATCAGAAGCCTCTGCTTTTAATCCCGCAGCGTCTGCTTTAACTTCTTCAACTTTTTCAGATGCCACTTCTTTATATTCATCAACCTTATCAGAAGCCTCTGCTTTTAATCCCGCAGCGTCTGCTTTAACTTCCTCAACCTTTTCAGAAGCTACTTCTTTATACTCATCAACCTTATCAGAAGCGTCTGCCTTTACTTCTTCAACCTTTTCAGAAGCTACTTCTTTATAATCATCAACCTTATCAGAAGCGTCTGCTTTTAATTCCGCAGCGTCTGCTTTTAATTCTTCAACTTTTTCAGATGCCACTTCTTTATATTCATCAACCTTATCAGAAGCCTCTGCTTTTAATCCCGCAGCGTCTGCTTTAAATTGTGTCGCTTCCGTTTCAGCTGCAACCTCCACATCTTCCCTCACATCCGATATACCTGCGGCAGCTTCATTCTTGACTTCAAGTGATTTTTCCTTGATGTCTTCAATTTTTTTATCCAACGATTCTTCTGTATTCGCTGGTCTAGGTTTTTCATTTTCTGCCATATCAGTGGATGATGTTTGGATGGAATAGATTAAAGAGTTGAGCGCGTAAGCTACAAAGGACTTACCAACCTTCCAAGCATCAAGCAGACCTTTTTGTCAGGATAACCTTCTCGTGATCAATTTTTTAACAAGTTCATAAAAGATATCAGGCTGCAGCGTGCGCCAGTTATCCAGTTGCAGCGTTCCCCCAAAATTCAGGTAATAATCAAGCCGGAAGCGCTTCCATTCTTCTTCTACATGGTCTCTGAAATTTACCGCCGCAATCCAGCCGTCTTCTATATCGTCAAACCATTCTGCATAATAATCATCCTCGGCGCCATGGAAATTCATGACGTTTTCGCCCAGTAAAATAAACTGATTGATCCCCTCATCAATTAACGGGTCAATAACCTGGCGTTTAAAGTACATGATGTCATTGTGCAGCGTATCGTTCCATTCGCCAAACAGCTCAATGACTGCATAATGTTTGTTGTAATCCGCGTATAGTATTTTGACGTAAAGCGTCTCGGAGCCGATCGGATCCCAGAGCGGATGTATGTAATATCCATATATCGCGTTTTCGTAATAATCCAGATTATAAGTCCTGCCATAAAAGGGAGATCTCCGGTCCCTGCTGGCTACGTAGTGTTTTTCCCAATTGTAATAAGGCTCTATTTCCTGCATGTTCTAATCGTTGAATGAAGTAATCAGGAAATCAATCCCTTGAATTTAAAACAAAAAAGAGGTTTAAGGTGGTTCATGGATATAAAAAAAGAGAAGTCAACCGTTAAAGTTGACTTCTCTGATCCAGTATAAAATCCTGATTAACTCAGGATTACCAATTAAATTTCGCGAATCCAGATATTACGGAAGCTCGTTGTATTGTTATGATCCTGCAATTTGATCGGACCTGCGCCGTGCGGGGTTATGTTCGGCTGACCGATGTAAGGTGTAGTTCCCTGAATGGCAGTATGGTTCTGCACAACGACCCCATTATGGATAACCGTAATGTACGGTGGTATTGTCATCTGTCCATCTTTGTTAAAGTGCGGCGCGGTATAGACCACATCGTAAGTCTGCCACTCACCTGGGCCAACAGTTGCATTCACCAATGGCATGGTCTGTTTGTAGATAGAACCCGCTTGTCCGTTCGAATACGTTGGGTTGTTGTAGCTGTCGAGTACCTGGAGCTCATAAACTCCCTGCATAAAAATCCCGCTGTTACCACGTCCCTGACCACTCCCGTCTACTTTCGCCGGTGTACGCCATTCGATATGAAGCTGATAATCAGTAAAGCTTTTTTTCGTTTGAATATCTCCTTTTTTAGGTGCACAGGTTAACGCTCCATCTGCAACCGTCCAGGGTGCTGCGCCTCCTCCTTCATTGGCCGACACCCATTGATCCAGATTTTTTCCGTCGAATAAAACGGTTGCGTCTGAAGGTGCTGTAAACCCTGAAACGGTCGTTGAAACTTTGCCCGGTGTTACCACACGCGGAACGGGAGTCCAAAGTTCACTTGATTCAGGAGTTTGTTTTGAAGGCTGTAACTGTGCATGGGATGCGGCTGCTGTCAAAATACCAGCCACAATCATTGTAATTTTTTTCATAGATTATCAATCGATTTTTATTTGGAAATTATAAGATTCAAACGATTCTGATATACTCATTCACACAGGAAAGCTACGAAATTCATTTACTGAAATTTGCTAATAAACGTTAACTTTCCAGAGAGATTTCAAATTCACGCGTTCCGAATTGGATAATTAACACAAATTTTAAAAATAAAAACTGGTTAACATCTTGCTAAAACGTTTTATTTTTACTTTTAACCAAGTTTATCTTTGACCTTCACCCTTATGCCACTACTTTCCGACCATTCCAATTGCAGATCCGCCTGGCAAAAATTGTTTTTCGCCGTCGTCATTTTCACCGCTATGAATGTTTCTGCCCAGCGCGGACCTGAAAACTTCGTACGTTATGCGCATCCTTTGATAGGGACTGCAAAAATGGGGCATACTTATCCTGGTGCAACAGTGCCTTTCGGCATGGTGCAGCTTTCGCCTGATACCGACACGCTTCCTTATGGTGTCAATGGCAAATATAATCCTGATGTTTATAAATTTTGTGCTGGTTATCAATACGATTCAAAAACGATCGTCGGTTTCAGCCACACCCATTTCAGCGGCACCGGTCACTCCGATCTTGGCGACTTCCTGATCATGCCAACGACCGGGAAGCTGCAGCTTAATCCTGGTACCGAGGATAAGCCCCAAAATGGTTACCGATCCGCGTTTTCCCATCAGAATGAAATTGCCGAGCCTTCTTATTATAAAGTAAAACTGGACGACCACAATATTACCGCGGAGCTTACAGCCAGTAATCGTGTAGGAATGCATCAGTATACATTTCCTAAATCGGATGATGCCCATATCATTCTCGATCTGATGGCCGGTCTTTATCAATATGATAATAAAAACGTCTGGACATTTATCCGTGTCGAAAACGACACACTAATCACAGGCTTCCGTCAGACAAATGGATGGGCAAGAACACGGATCGTTTATTTCGCCATGAGTTTCAGTAAACCTTTTAAAAACTATGGTACCAGGATCGACGACAACAATGTTTACAAAGGCTTCTGGAAAAAATTTGATCAGGAACATAATTTCCCGGAGGTCGCTGGCAAAAACCTGAAAATGTACTTTGATTTCAAGACGACGGACCAGGAGAAAATTAAAATCAAATTCGCCATTTCTCCGGTGAGTACTCAAGGTGCCCTGGCGAATATGAAAGCTGAGATTCCGCACTGGGATTTTGACCGTGTGAAAATGGAAGGACAAGCGCTATGGAACAAGGAATTTAATAAAGTAGCTGTCCAGACGATCAATGAAGACGACAAAGTGAATTTTTACACGGCTATGTATCATTCCTTCTTAGGGCCGACAACCTATATGGATGTTGACGGATCTTACAAAGGTCTGGATATGAATATCTACAAAACGCAGGGATCGACAAACTACACAAGTTTCTCGTTGTGGGATACTTACAGAACATTGCATCCGCTTTTTAATGTGCTACAGCCGGCAAGAAATGCAGATATGATCAGATCCATGATGGCGCACTATGACCAGAGCGTCCATAAAATGCTGCCGGTCTGGTCACATTATGCCAATGAGAACTGGTGTATGATCGGGTATCATTCGGTGCCGGTGATTGCGGATGCGGTGATAAAAGGAAATGCCGGTTTTGATGTAAATAAAGCACTGGATGCCTGCGTGACTACAGCCCGAAATAAATACTATGACGGACTTAACTATTTTATGGAAAAAGGGTACGTTCCGGATGATAAGAATACGTCGTCGGTTTCGAAGACTCTCGAATATGCCTATGACGACTGGTGTATTGCACAGATGGCAAAAAAGCTGGGACGCAATGATATCTATGAAGAATTCAGCAAGCGCTCTGGTAACTATAAAAATGTCTATGATGCGTCTATTGGATTCATGCGTCCTAAAATGGATGATGGAAGCTGGCGCAAAGAGTTTGATCCGCTGGATACACACGGACAAGGTTTTATTGAAGGTAACTCGTGGAATTATAGCTTGTATGTACCTCAGGCACCGGCAGAAATGATCGGGCTCATGGGTGGAAAAAAACGTTTCACGGCGCATCTGGATTCTCTGTTCAGCATGAATTTGCCGGATAAATATTTTGAGAATACAGAAGATATCTCCCGCGAAGGAATTATCGGGAACTATGTTCACGGCAACGAACCCTCACATCACGTGGCTTACCTGTATAACTGGCTTGATCAGCCATGGAAAACAGAGGACAAAATCCGGATGATCCTGAAAGCGATGTACAAACCCACTGTTGACGGATTGGGAGGAAACGATGATTTCGGTCAGATGAGCGCATGGTATATTTTCAGCTCCCTCGGATTTTACCCCGTCGCACCTGCCTCAGATCAATATATCATAGGTAGTCCAGCAATCAGAAATGCTAAACTGAATCTGGAAAACGGTAAAACTTTTGAGGTCGACGTCAAAGACCAGAGCGACAAAAACGTATATGTCCAAAAGGTTGAATTGAACGGCAAAGTTTTGACTCGTAACTACATTACTCACCCGGAAATCATGAATGGCGGCCAGATTAGATTTTACATGGGTGCCAGGCCAAATAAGAAAAGAGTAACGGCACAAGTGAATAACAAATGATTGTGTATATTGCTTTCTGAATTTTTTATATAACGATTTTAAAATAAAAATTCATTGGAATCTGTTGATTCTGATGAATTTTCATTTTAATCCATAAACAGCAGTAATACCGGTCAGTAAGATGAGCAAAAAACTATCCATTCGTGATATCGGGAAAGAATTAGGAATATCAATCACCACGGTATCTTTCATTTTGAATGGAAAAGCGAAAGAGAAAAGAATCAGCGAGGCACTTACTGAGAAGGTGTTGAAATTTGTGGAAGAAGTAAATTTCAAGCCTAACATGATGGCGCAGGGTTTGCGGACCGGCAAGTCTAAGATCATTTGCCTGATGGTGGAAGATATTTCCAACAACCTTTTGTTTGCCCAGGTGGCCCGCCTGATCGAAGAAGAAGCACATAATAAAGGATACAGGATAATCTATTGCAGCACGGACAATAAAAAGGAAAAAGCAATTGAGCTGATCCGGCTTTTCCGTGACCGTTCAATCGATGGTTATATTATCACACCACCCGAAGGAATTGAAAAGGAGATACAGTCGCTTCTGGATGAGAAAATACCCGTGGTTTTAATCGACCGCAATTTACCGTTGCTGCATTGCAACCATGTGGTGATCGAAAATCTGGCCAGCACGTATCGGGCCATTAACCACCTGATTGAAAACGGTTTTAAGAATATTGCCTTTGTAACGTTAGACTCTGATCAGACGCAGATGGCCGACCGCCTGGGAGGTTATCAAAAAGCGGTCACAGAAAACGGATTGAAATCCTATGTCAAAAAAGTCGGTTTCCACGAAAGCGGCGAACAGAATATTAATGAGATCACCACTTTCCTGAAAGAAAATACAGGCATTGACGCTATTTTCTTTTCAACGAATTATATCGGTGTTTGGGGTCTTCAGGCAATAAAAAGTCTTAATCTTCGGATTCCTGAAGATATTGCCGTTATCTCGTTTGACGACCAGGATCTGTTTAAATTTTATACACCTTCCATCACAGTTGTCGCACAGCCTGTGCCCGAAATTTCCAGCCATATTATCCGACTGATGCTTGATGCGCTGGAAGAAAAAGACAATCAGATTCATGAAATTGTGTTGCCTGCAAAATTAATTGTCCGTGAATCTTCCATTAATAATGTTTAAAAACGTTATTAGCGTGTATGTATTTTTGAGCTAACATTTGCATGATACTAAGATAACATTTAACTTGGTCCTCGAATTGGAGCCAGGCGTTCAGTTGCTGCCTATCTTAGAAATTTACAGGCATTCGAATAAAAATCCCAACTATATCTTCTTGGATTGCTATTTATAAAAAAGAAAACATCAAAAACCGGAAAATTGCTAAATCGATTTAGTTTTTTTCGGGGAATATAATTATTAGCATATTAAATAATCAGAATAAGATATATTATCGCTCTGTTTTTTCGTTTCATAAATTCTCCAATCCACTTTTGTAACTGTATGAATATATAAATTTAACCCTAAACAATTAAAAAATACTAAAACGATTTAGCGCCTATCAATTATTCTTAAACAGATTTAATTTTCATGAAAAGAAGAGTACTAGTAAATCATTTCAGACCAAGAAGCGGAAAATTCCGGATGTTATGTCTGGGATCTCTGTCTATGGCGTTATGCTTTACGACACCTGCAGCCCATGCCGGCAACGGTAAGAAAATGATCACTCCGCTGATAACGAAAACTATTTCCGCAGCAGAGATCGAAGTAAAAGGAAGAGTATTGAGTGCCAAAGACAAGACCGGTCTTCCCGGTGTTTCAGTCATTCTGAAAGGCACATCAAAAGGAGTTACAACAGACGTAGAGGGAAACTATACCATCACGGTTAACGGCCCTGAGGATATCCTGGTATTCTCTTTCGTAGGGAGTATTACTCAGGAAGTTCCTGTCGGCAACAAATCGGTGATCGACGTGGACCTTGCCGAGAACGCAAAATTATTAGACGAGGTTGTCGTTGTTGGTTATGGTACGCAGACCAGGGAAAGAACCACTTCTGCGATTGCAAACATCACATCGGACAAATTCAACAGATCAGGCGCCCGCAATGCCATGGACCTGATCCAGGGAAAAGTAGCTGGTCTGAATATCAACAGAAGCGGATCAAATCCGAACTCAGGCGTATCCATACAGCTTCGCGGCGTAACTTCCTTAACCGGTGGTCTGGCTCCGCTTGTCGTTATTGATGGGATTCCCGGCGGTAACCTTGATCTTTTGCAGCAGGACGATGTTGAATCAATCAGTGTTCTGAAAGACGGTTCAGCAGCCGCTATCTATGGTACCCGGGCCAATGGCGGGGTTATCCTGGTGACCACTAAAAAAGGAGCTTCCGGAAGTGCTAAGTTCGATTATAATACCTATTTCAGGAAAGAATACGTCCGCAACCGCGCCGATTTTATGACTGCATCGCAGTTTCGTGCCAAGATTGCTGACGGAACAATTCCTGCCAGTGCTGATTACGGCGCGACGACCGATGCATATGACGCTTTGATCAACCACGGAAATCTTAGTCAGAACCATAACCTGGCTATGTCTGGCGGGGGGAAAAACACGACATACCGTGCAAGCCTTTACTATCAGGATCTGCAGGGGATTGCCAAAGAAAACGGCCGTAAACAATATGGTGGCCGTGTGAGTATCATGCAGACCGGGCTGAAAGACCGTCTGACTGCACAGGTGAACCTGGCGACCAACTTCAATAAAGCCAATCTTTTAGGAGGCGGCGGATGGGAAGGTTCTCTGATCAGAAACCCGACTTTGTCGTTCCGTAATCCGGATGGAAGTTATTATTTCGAGCAGACCAGTACCAATGAAGTTGCCCGTCTGGAGCAGGAAACAAACCGCCGCCAGCAGCAGACTACCTCTGCTGATGCCAAGATGAGTCTTCAGATTCTGCCAGGCTTACAGGCTTCGATCTTTGGAGCTGTGCAGAGAGACAGTTACATCGACGGTTCTTATCGTTCTCTTGCATCGGAGTTTTCAAAAGAAAATGACGTGTATCCAAACGGAGGTTATGCAAGCAGATATACATATCTGAGAAATAACTACACCCTTGAACCGACCGTCTCCTTTGACAAAACATTTGGAACAAACCACACCATTAATGCAGTAGGTGGATATAGCTACCAGTATGCAGTGCAAGAAGATTTTGAGGCTGCTAACTATGGTTTTGTTAACGATGTTTTTGAAGAAAATAACCTTGGCGCGGGAAATCAGCTGGTTGCAGGAAAAGCAACGATGGGAAGTGGAAAAGGTGATAACACACTGATCGCTTTCTTTGGTAGAGCCAACTATTCGTTCATGGACAAATATCTGTTGTCCGTGATTCTCAGACATGAAGGTTCTTCGCGTTTCGGTGTGAACAACAAATGGGGAAATTTCCCTGCTGCTTCCGTAGGCTGGAACCTGAGCAAGGAGAAATTTATGGAAAACATCAAGTTTGTCAACAGCCTGAAGCTACGTGCCGGATTCGGCGTAACGGGTAACCAGGATATTGCCAACTATTCTTCGCTTGTAACTTTGGGAACGGGTGGAGTTTACATCAATCCGGATGGACAATGGAGAGAAACCTATGGTCCTAACAGAAACCCGAACCCTAATCTGAAATGGGAACGCAAGAAAGAATATAACCTCGGGGTTGATTTCACTGTCTTAAATAAGAGGCTGAGCGGTTCGCTTGATGTGTTCAAACGTGTGACAAACGATTTGTTATACGAATATACTTCACAGCTTCCTCCCTTCGTCCGTGAGACAATTTATACGAATGTTGGGTCAATCTCAAACAAAGGAGTTGAACTTACATTGAGCGGAGTTGCTGTAAAAACAAAAGATTTCAGCTGGAATATCGATGCGACAGGAAGTTATCTGACAAACAGAGCTGACGATCTTTCCAATGATGTCTTCAAGGTGGAAGCTATTTCTACGGGAGATATCGGCGGATATGGTGCACTTGGACAAGCCATGCGTATCGAGCAAGGCGGCAAACTGGGGAATTTCTATGGAAAGCGTTTTGCAGGATTTACAGAGGATGGAAAATGGTTGTTCTACAACCGTAATAACGAGAAAGTACGTTTTGATCAGATCAACAATTCAAACGATCCAAATGTATCTGACTTAGCGATCATCGGTAATGGTATTCCTAAATTCAATGCGTCGCTTACCAATAATTTTGCTTACAAAAATTTAAGTCTGCGTGTGTTTTTGAGAGGTCGTTTTGACTACGACATCCTGAATACTATGGCATTGTCGTATGCAAATAAGGTCTCGCTTCCAAACAACGTATTGAACAGTACTTTTGGTAAATATGCCAACCTGAACGATACCTACCAGTATTCTGACTATTACCTTGAATCAGGAAGCTTCCTGAAACTTGACGAGATCACACTGAGCTACAATTTCAATCTGAAAGGGGATATTATCCGCTCGCTTCGAGTGTATGCAACAGGTTCAAACCTTGCCACATTTACCAAGTACACAGGTAATGATCCTGACTACGTAAACGATACAGGGCTTGGAAAAGAAGACGATGGCCAGCGCCGCCTGGGTATCGACGGCCGCAGTGCGTATCCAAACACACGCTCATTCTTAGTTGGTCTTAGTTTCGGTTTTTAATGTTCATAAAAATGATAAATATTAAAAAAGCATTCAAAATTGCAGCATTGGCTTTGCCCTTGTTTGCAACAACGGCCTGCACTGATCTTGATGAAAATATCTACGATCAGCTGGTCACTGATAATTTTTACAACAATAAAAATGAAGTTATTTCCGCAGTGCTTCGTCCGTATACGCATGCTAACGCATGGGCAACGCCTGGTCAGGATGGCTGGTGGCGCCTGAACGAACTTTCCGCTGACCAGCTTGCCTGGCCGGTAAAGGGCCGTCACGGACAGGATGGCGGAAAGTGGCTTCGTCTGCATTACCATACCTGGACTGCCGATGAAGATGCAGTTTGGGGTGCATGGAGACTGATGTGGTGGGGTCTTGGTCTTTGTACCGACCCGATCGAAGCTCTTGAAAGCCGTACCCCGGCGTCTATGGGCATTACCGACGTTGAAAAAGCAGCTTATGTTTCTGAACTGAAACTATTAAGAGCTTTCCATTATCTGAAAATCATGAGCTTGTTCGGTAACATTCCGACTGTAACCAAAGTAGGTGACCCTGTCAGCCCTCCGACCCAGCCCCGTGCAGAAGTTTTCAAGTTTATTGAAAAAGAAATTCTGGATAATATCGGCACAGCGCCAAAGCTTTCACAAGCGATGATCGGACGCATGACACAAGCTGGCGGATATGCCATGCTGGTTGAACTATACCTGAATGCAGAAGCCTGGACAGGTACTGCCCGTTGGGACGATTGCATTGCGGCCGCCAACAAGCTGATCAACGGCGAAGCAGGTGGACTTAACGGTGCTCCTGCTTTGGATGCCAACCTGACAGATACCTACAAACCGGCGAACTTTGAGTCGAAGGAAATTCTTTTCCAACTTGCTTATGAATTCAAAAAAGCAACGTTCCAGCCACAATGGACAAGCGATTTTTACCACTTCCAGCAACGTTATATCTATGGTGGTGCGCGTAACGGAAACGATGGTGTAGTTGTAATTCCGGGTGTTTACACGACATTCAAGGCAACAGACAAGAGAAAGAAAGAATGGATTCTGGAAGGAACACAGTATCAGTATGCTGATCCGACAAAACCGGTCCTTGCAACTGGAGGAAACGAATATGACAACCAGCCGTTGGTATTTGTTGATAACATCCGTAAAAACAAAACCCTTCAGCCAGGTCAGGATCCAAATTCTTTGCCGTCTGATATGACACAGGGTGAAGAAAACAGCGGTGTGCGTTTTAATAAATACAAATTGGGCGCGCTTGAAGATCCGAACTACAACGGCAGCGACTGGGCTATCTACCGCCTTTCATGGGTGATGTATGCAAAAGCAGAAGCACTGATGCGCAAAAATGGAAAGGTTGCAACGGCCGAAGCTGTTGAACTCGTTAACCAGGTTAAACAACGTGCATTCACGGCTGATGCCTGGGCTACCGAAAAGTATACTACCTCAACCTTGACCATGGATGAATTTTTGGCTGAACGCGGTCGTGAGTTTATCTTTGAAGGCTTCCGCCGCGATGACCTGATCCGCTTCGATAAGTTCACAACCGCAACCTGGTGGGACCACAAGCCGACGGAATCTTACAAAAAGCTATTTCCAATTCCCCGCAGACAGATCACGCTTAATGCCAATCTGAAACAGAACGAGGGATATAACTAAGACCTAATTATTCCTTACGCTTGACTTTTCTTAAATCCAACGCCGGTTCCACACAGAACCGGCCGTTGGATTTGTTAATTTCTTCAAGCGCTTATGTTGGAAAACAAAACCTTGCCAATTTTCTTAGGACTTCAATATAAGCCGGTTAAAAATTGAATCATAAAATACTATTCCATTCCTCAGAAATGTGATTTTACCGATTCTTATCTCGTAATTTGTGCCTCTTTTTAATTATAAACCAATTAAGCTTACTTAGTGTATGTTTAAACCTACCCGTTTCTTTTTTCAATTTATCGCCTGGGGTCTGGGAGTGATAGCCGTGCAAACGTCTTTTGCACAAGAAGCTATCCCTTTGAATGATCCTAGCGCATTTACAAACAAAGCTGGCAATTGGAAGATTGTCGGTGACGCCTCTGTCGACATTAGTAAAGTCAATGTTTTAAGCACCAAGCCTGGAAAAGGCGTATTAGCCTGTCTGCATGAAAAAGGAAAATACGGACAGGAATATGAACTGGTATCGAACTTCAAACATGGAGATCTTGATCTGGAACTGGATTTCATGCTGACAAAGGAATCCAACTCCGGAATTTATCTTCAGGGAAACTATGAAGTCCAGCTTTTCGATAGCTGGGGTAAAAAATCTGCCAAGTATAATGACAACGGTGGAATTTACGAGCGCTGGAACGATTCAAAACCAGAAGGTGAAAAAGGCTATGAGGGATATGCTCCTCGTTTCAATGTTTCAAAAGCACCAGGTCTGTGGCAAAATATCAAGATCTCTTACCAGGCGCCGCGTTTCAACGCTGCCGGCAAGAAAATCTCTAATGCTGTATTTTTGAAAGTCATTCTGAATGGTGTAATGATCCATGAAAATGTAGAGGTCAGCGGCCCGACACGCGGTGCGCTGACAGCGGAAGATGTGGCGTCAGGTCCGTTGCGTATCCAGGGTGATCATGGTTCGTTGGCTATCAAAAATATCATGATCAATAATTTTGACAAAAAGCCGGGAACGTTGTCAGGTCTTACTTACAAGACATTTTACGGTAATTTTGACTCAACAGAAGATTTCCTGAAATCAAAACCTGCTGAAACCGGAAAAACGGATGCGATCACCTGGGAGATCCTGAAAGAAAACAATAACTACGCTTATGTCTATAACGGTAAATACAACGCCGCTACTGCTGGTGAATATAATTTCAGATTGCAGGCTGCCGGAAAAGCATATATCAAAATTGACGGTAAAAACGTATTACCTGCTGAATCAAAAAACAACAATGCTTTCCGTACAGGAAAAGTTGATCTGACTGCAGGTGACCACACGATCGAAATTTTCAATAGCAAAACCGAAGGTTATATGAGACCTGGTCTGGCTGTCTGGGTTTCTGGTCCCGGGTTCAGAGAAGTATCCTTGAACACAGCAAGCTCTGTGACGACAGGTGGCGGGGTTGATCCGATCCTGGTTACCGCTCCTACCAACACGGTGATGCGCAGTTTCATGGATTTCAAGAAAACACCAACCGCTAAAAACGTCCGTATTGTCCATGCAGTTTCGGTGGGAAGTCCATCAAATGTACACTATACTTATGACCTTGAAAAAGGAGCTGTCCTGCAGGTATGGCGCGGGGAATTCCTGGATGCGACGCCGATGTGGCACGACCGCGGTGATGGCTCATCGCGCCCACGTGGCAGCGTTACGCTTTTGAACAACGAAATGTTATTAGGAAAAGCAAACGGACAGTCTGGCTGGACTGCGGATACGACCGGAAGCGGTTTCCGTCAGAAAGGATATTCTTTGGATGAGACAGACGCCCCGACTTTTAACTACACCGCATTCGGATCGCCGGTTTCGGATCATCTTTCCGTTGTTGACAATAAATATTTCGAGCGCGAAGTAAAAGTGGCAAATCCGGTAAAAGATCTTGTTGCAAGAGTGGCAGAAGGAACTTCGATCGAGAAAGTTTCAGAAGGACTTTATGCAGTTAACAACAAATCTTACTTTATTCAGGTGTCCGACAAATCGGTTAAACCTGAGATCAGAAATGTGAACGGCCAGCAAGAACTGATCATTCCGGTGAAGAATGGTGGGGTTAAGTATGCCATCTTATTCTAATTTAAGTTACTAAAAGCTCCGGGCCAACAGCCAGAAGCAATAAGCTGATACATAACAATGAAAAAAATTGCTCAGATAGCATTAATCATTTTGGCGGCCCTGCCCATGGCGCAAGCCCAGGAATCGCCGAAAGAAGAAGATTTCTACAAAATCGTGACGCCGCCGATTCCGGAAGGAATTGTACTGGAAGTAGGTGGTCTTACGAGTTTGCCAAACGGATCTCTGGGGATTTCTACACGTCGTGGTGATGTGTGGATCGTAGACAACCCGACGAGCCGTACGCCTTATTTCAGAAAATTTGCAACTGGTCTGCATGAAGTTCTTGGTCTTGCCTATAAAGACGGAGTTCTGTACTGTGCACAACGCGGAGAGCTTACCAAGCTGATCGACAAGAACGGTGACGGAAAAGCAGATGTTTATGAAACTGTTTATTCATGGCCGTTATCAGGTCATTATCATGAATATTCTTTTGGTCCAAAAGTAGCTCCGGACGGAAGTTTCTTTGTTAGTGGAAACGTGGCATTTGGTGATGAGGAATGGTGGAGAGGCGAAAGCCGTGTGCCTGGCCGCGGATGGATTTTCCGTATCACCCCGGAAGGAAAATATGAACCGTACGCAACGGGAGTTCGCTCTCCTGCCGGTATCAGTATGTTGAAAGGTGAACTTTGGTATACAGACAACCAGGGTGACTGGATGGGTACCGGCGGAATTTTCCCGGTAAAAAAAGGAGGCTTCATGGGCCATCCAGCAGGTTTAAAATGGGCTGAACTTCCAAATTCTCCTGTAAAACTGACTGAAAAACAATTCTTCGCTGAGCGCGATAACCGCCAGGAAAGAGATGAGAATAACCGCGCGATCAAGCCTGAAAACACGCGTAAGGAAGAACCGCAGTTCTTGTATCAGTTGAAAGAGAAGTATGATATGGTACAGCTTCCTGCTGTTTGGTTGCCTTATGGTGTTCACGGAGTGTCTACTTCTGAACTCATCATGGATGAAACAAACGGAGCTTTTGGCCCATTTGCAGGTCAGGTTTTTGTAGGTGATCAGGGACAAAGTAATATTATGCGTATCGTTCTTGAAAAGGTTAAAGGTGAGTACCAGGGTGCTTCGATCGGGTTCCGCAGCGGCTTCCAGTCCGGTGTGCTGCGTATGGCCTTTGATAAGGACGGCTCGATGTTCGTAGGTGAAACAAACCGTGGATGGGGATCGGCTGGGGATGCAAATCAAGGTTTGCAGCGTCTTGTCTGGAATGGTAAAATGCCATTTGAAATGTATACCGTGAAAGCGATGCCAGACGGTTTCGAAATTGAGTTCACGATGCCGGTTGACCGTAAATCAGCAGAAGATCTTGATTCTTACAAAGTGAGCAGCTACTTGTACAAACACTATCCGGTCTACGGAAGTCCTCCGATCGACACCAAAGATGTAACTGTGAAAGGTGTTAAATTATCAGAAGATGGCAAGAAGGTAAGAATAGTCCTGGATGGCATGCGTCAGTATTTCGTTCACAAAATTGAGCTGGCAGGTGTACGTGCAGAGAACAATTACTGGTCATTGGTTCACCCGGATGCTTATTATACTTTGAATAATATTCCTGACGGTGAAAAACTAAAATCGTCTGATCTGAAAACAACAAGATCCGGTAATGTAAAACCAGCAGAAGCAGCGCCGGTGAAAGAACACGTTTCGCCAGACGGAAAAGGCAAAGCTCCGGCTCCTGTCAAAACGGCAAAAGCGCCAACATGGGAGGAAGTAAAACCGCTTCTAGCAAAAAATACATGCCTGGCCTGCCATGCAGTAGACAAAAAAGTAGTAGGTCCGGCTTATGTTGATGTAGCAAAACGTAAATACAGCAATGAAAAAATCGTTGAGCTGATATATGCTCCAAAACCAGAAAACTGGCCTGACTACTCAACGCCTATGGCGCCCATGCCACAAGTTCCTAAGGCTGAGGCGATGAAAATTGCCGCCTGGATCAACTCTTTGGCAAAGTAAAAAATTAATAACATTTGAAAAACAGACCGCTTTACACATAAGGCGGTCTGTTTTTGTTTCAGATCTCCATGACCTGGTAACTATGAGCAGGTCATGCAAGATTCGGGAAATAAACTTTTTTTTTGCAAAATTGCGTTTAATAACTAATAATCATTGGTTTCCCGACTATGTCATCATTACGTAACCGCGCAATTTCCAAATCTGTAAAAGGGAAAGTACTGCTGGGATTCCTGGTAGCCTTTGCTGCTCTGGGATCTTCCTGGGTTATCAGTAAGCTGGCTTTTAAAAATATGGTGGATAAGCTTGAAGTACTGTCCACACCGAACGAAAAATTGAGGATTGTCAACAAAGTCTTTAAGGATATTCTTCAGCTCGACCAGTTGCAGAATGCCCGCCCGACGATCGACAAACAAGATTCTATTAAACAGCAATTCTTCAATCAATCAGCACAGTTGCAAAGTACCCTTGATACATTGAGCTTTCTTTGCCGCGACAGTAAATTACAGGTAGGCAGGATTGACTCGATGAAAATTCTGTTGATGGCCCGGGACAGCATTTACAGTGATTATGTGAAAGTACGGTCAAAACTTGTCAATAATAAGGATCTGTCTGATGAGGTACATTCCATATCCGGGTTAATTACTACAAAGAAAAAAGCCAAGCCCGACAGCACAGTTATTACGACCGAAAGACGAACCACCACCACAACAACCTATACCGAACCTACGGTGGCTCCCGCGCCAAAGGAAGAAAAAAAGGGATTCTTAAACCGCGTTTTTGGAAAAAAAACGCAGAAGCCGGCTGCGCCCATCACCATTCCTAAAACGATCACGGAAGAAAAAATCACTTCACATATTGATACTTTATCTATTACACGTGAAGACAGTGTTATTGAAAAGGTAGAGGTAGCTGTGCAGGCGATTGAAAAATCGCAGCGTATGCGTACAAATAAGTTTGTCAGCCGGGAGCAGGAACTGTCAAGTGCAGGAAATTCGCTTGTAGGCCAGCTACGTAATGTCATGCAGGAAGTGCAGGGGGAAGTCGTTCGCCAGGTGAGCACCGATGGCCTGCAGGTTCAAAACACCGTAGGAAACAGCATCAACCTGATCGAGTATGTGATGCTCGGCTTTCTGTTTTTGACTGCCTTGCTTGCGTATCTGATCTTCACGGATATTACTAAAAGTAACAAATACCGCTACGAATTGGAAGAAGCAAAGGAAGAAGCTGAGTATCACAGTATGGCAAAACAGCGTTTTCTTTCCAATATGAGTCATGAGATCCGGACGCCTCTGCAATCGATCATCGGTTACACAGAAGCGTTGACAAAGGACGAAAAACCAAAAAAGGAGGATCTTGAAACACTTCATTCTGCATCTGAACATTTACTTTATCTGGTAAATGAAGTGCTTGATTACAGCCGGATCATTTCGGATCAGTTCACTTTTGAGGAAAGGACGTTTGCTATTACACCGCTGCTGATTGAAGTCGTAAAAATGCTTCGCCCCACAGCTTCCTCCAAATCATTGATATTGTCGCTCGACAACGGATTAGAAACAGACACATATCTGCTTGGTGATCCTTTCCGCCTTCGTCAGATTCTTTATAATCTGCTGACTAATGCTATAAAGTTCACAGAAACAGGTGAAGTGTGTTTGCGGACAAGCAGTGTGGAATATGATGGCAGGATCTCAGTAAAGTTTGAAATCACGGATACCGGAATCGGTTTATCGAAAGAGCAAATGTCACGGGTCTTCAACCAGTTTGAGCAGGCTGACCCGTCCATTGCGAGAAGATTTGGAGGGAGCGGGCTGGGATTAAGTATTGTAAAAGCACTGGTAGATGGCATGGGCGGAGATATCCGTGTTTCCAGCCAACTGGATCAGGGAACTACTTTCACTGTCGATGTTCCGTTTGAAACAGCCAGTGCGCCCCTGCATAAAAACGACGAGAATAAGGAAAAACAATATCATATCAACGGAAAAGTCTGGCTTGTCGATGACGATGCATTTATTTTAAAATGGTGTGCTTCGATATTAGCTTCACATCAAATTCCACATGAAAGTTTTTCGTCGGCAGAAGAGGTATTAAGCACAGCCTGGGATGATGATGTGACTGTTGTACTTACAGACATGCGTATGCCCGGTATGAATGGCGGAGAGCTGTGTATGCGGCTGCGTAAGGTTGTACCATCGTTCGTGAAAATTTACGTACTGACGGCCCAGGCATTACCCGAAGAACAAGTCAAATTAATGGAAATGGGATTTGATGGCATTCTGATGAAGCCATTTCATTCTTATGAACTGTTAGACTTGCTTCAAAAAACTTCTGATGGTCATCAGAATGATTTTGTCTCTATTGAACTGCCGGAGGTTCAGAATGCAGACGAGCCGGATTTGAGCATCCTCCGCGAAATGACATTCGGTGACGAAGCTTTGCTGAAAGAAATCCTTGAACAGTTTGTGAAAGATACCCGAAGTGATCTGGAACAGCTTAAAAAAGATATTGACGAAAATAACAGAGAAAATTTACCCGAAATCGCTCATAAATTATCAGGCCGTATCGGGCAGATCGGAGCCCATGATCTGTCATCCACATTCAGAAGATTTGAAATATCACTGCGTGCGGATGCTGAAAGTATTTCAATAATCGAACTGGAATCTGCCATAGGAAAGGCAGATTCGCTGATCGAAAATATTGATGATAAAATTTTGGCTTACTCGATATGATATTTTTCGATTTTGTAATAAAGCGTCTTCCGGTCGATGTTAAGCAACTTGGCTGCTTTGCTTTTATTGTAGCGGACATCCTGTAATACTTTCTCGATCATCTCCTTTTCATGCGTTTCCTGCAACAGTTTGAGATCCGAACCCGTTGCTGCTGCTGGTTTTGCCGCCACGCTTTCCATGGATGTAATCATCTCCTGCGGCAATGCTTTAAGGTCAGCAGTTTCTTCTTTTGAAAGCAATACCAATCTTTTTATCACATTATTCAGCTCGCGAAGATTACCCGGCCAATCGTATTTGGCAAAGATATCCATAACTTCTTTTGAAAGCTGACGAACATTTTTGTCAAGTTCTTCATTGGCTTTTTCTACGAAATGCTGGATAAATACACCCAGATCCTCACCCCGTTCGCGAAGAGCCGGCACCTGAATTTTAAATTCATTTAAACGATGATACAGATCTTCTCTGAAATCACCATTAGCAGAAATCGTTAGCAGATCTTCATTGGTTGCAGCGATCAGCCTTACGTCAACTTTTACAGGCTGTGTACTTCCGATCGGTACGACGATTCTTTCCTGTAAAGCACGCAGCAGTTTGATCTGTACGTCATAACCAAGATTTCCAATTTCATCTAAAAACAAGGTACCGCCATCGGCTGCTTCAAACTGTCCTATTTTATCAGTTAATGCACCGGTAAATGCGCCCTTTTTATGCCCGAAAAGTTCGCTTGCGGCAAGATCCTTCGACAATGATCCGCAGTCTATTGCGACAAAAGGGCCGTCGGCACGTTTGCTCAACCGATGAATCGATTTGGCAACGTGTTCCTTCCCCGTTCCGCTTTCACCCTGGATAATCACAGACATATCTGTAGGCGCAACCAGCCGGACATATTCGTAAAGCTGCTTAGAAATCTTACTGTTTCCTTCTATAAAATCCAGCGATTGTTTTTCAGGTTTCCTGGCAGTTGTTTTTACTGAAACGGAAGTCTTTCGGTTCAACGCTTCCTTCAGAACCATCAACAGTTCCTCTGGATTGACCGGTTTGGTGATATAATCAAAGGCACCGCTTTGCATCGCGTTCACGGCTGTCCGGATATCATTAAAGCTGGTCATGATCAATGCCGGAGTACGGTTACCTTCCTCTCGCAACGCTTTAAGCAGATCCAGAGAATTTCCATCCGGAAGACGATAATCCAGCATAAGGACTGCAAAATCGTCAGATGCGCCAGACTTTGAGCGAATGGCATCTTTCGCACCGGCTATTGTTGAACAAACCTGTACTTCATGGCCATGCTTACCAAGAAAGTTACTTAGTAGTTTGGAAAATGTAGTATCGTCTTCAACAAGCAGCAAATGAGCCATAAGGGCAAAATAAATTAATGATGAACAAATATTCGTAGTTAACGCTTGACGCGAATACAAAATTGCAAAATTTAACACCAAAAAGCCGGAGAAATCTCCGGCTTTTTGGTGTTAAATGATTAATTATTACTATTCTACCTTCCTACCATCCTTATCCAGGTTGATTTTGGCGGTTTCACTGCCGTTTTTGAGAGAAATTTCATAAAACTGCGTCTTGTCTTCTTTCGTAATAATGAAAGCTTCCGTAATCTCCCATCCTGAATAAACGTCAGTAGCGAGTGTCGTTTTTATGGGCTGAGGCAAATCTTCCGGCTTCACCGATACTTTATCCTGAATCCTGATTTCCTGACCTGACACACTTGCAAAATCTATCGCATTGGCATTCGCACTGACTATCAGCAGCGCAAGTGAGGCAATTTTTAAATTTTTCATAATCTTATCGTTTAAGTTACTTCCCAAAGCGGAGATTCAGATTATAGGAAGCAGAGCTAAAAATTATGCCATTAGTAGAAATATATTGATAAACTTATAAAATAAATTGAATTAGAACAAAGTATCTGACAGATTCAGTACAATTCCTTCATTTTTTTCCTGATTCTACTACATTTTGTGCCTTAAAGCTTGAACATCAACATCTCTCCAAAAAAATATTTTAGATTTTTTCTTCTCGTTTTATACATAGTTGCAATTAATTTATATCTTTACAGCGAAGTTATTGATGTATGATTTGTAGAATAAGTATTACACCTACTTTAATTTCTTCAATAATCCATTTTTGAACCAACGCGTTAACAAAATAGAACAACCTTTACTCAACGTTATAATAATGTCTTTTGCAGGATTGCCTCAACAATTTATTGTCGGGGCAATCTTTTTTTTGCATGATCATTTTCGCGATTTCCATTCATTACTAGGTGGAAACTCTTTTGGGTTAATTTAAACCTGTAACAGGCACACCGTTAAATAAAAATTCTACACCGAATAAATATTTTTTTAGTAAAAATTGAAACTACTTGTTGTAAATTGTAGAAATTTTACTAGGTTTATGATAGCATATATTTTGTGACCACACATAACTTATATCAGATCTATAAACCACTATTTTTTGCCATACCATGAAAAATTTTACTGTTTACGATTATTTACCAGAAGCATTTGGACCGGCTGCTGACTAGCTGCCTAACGTTGCCAATTGCATACCTTACCCACAGAAGATTGCAGAATGTTGTTAACATTCCGGCTTGTTTTATCTGACCCATTGCCATTCCGGCAAATGGTATCCGCAATTGCTATATCGACACCAATACTCCGAACGGAGGTATAGGAAGCATATACCATTGAAAGAGTACCCATATATTTCTCACCATACATAGTATAATTTATGAACAACACAACACTACACTATCCCACGCTGAGGCAGAGGATCGATAGCCCCCAGCTGTTGAACAGACTCGCAAAACCGTTCAGTTTTCAATGCTGTTCGCCCCCTAAATAGCCAGGTTCAGGTATACCAAATTTTTTGATCAATTCCCTTAACAGATTTGAAAACCATTCAAATGATGACTGGGAGAGGTATGCCTTAACGATACGAAAGTCTTTACTAAATATTTCTCACTATAAAATTTATTCTAATGAAAATTTTTACTCACTATATCTGGTGGAGGATAACGCTATTCCTTAACCAGATTTTCCCCCAAAGCATTATTCATAACCGTAAAGTAGCGATAGCAAGATGTATTAATTACCTGATCATTATTTTGTGTACTGCTTTCAATTCACAGCTTTTTGCACAGCAAGCAAATATTCCTGTAAATACAGCTCCGTCAACTCCATGGGTTAATGGTTCGTCTCCAACTTTTAGTGTAAGCCAGTCAACTACCAACACACCCGTTTTAGCGGATTGGGATTTCACTTCGCGGGCTATTGATAACGATTTATCAAATTTTGCACAAGGGGATATTTTAGTCAGCGGATCACTTACACTTAAGGTAAGTGACGATGTCACGTACAACGCAGGAAATTATGTCGGCTTTTTAATACGAAATTCTTCCCTACTTGGCGTTTCATTATTAAACGCCATCACAATCAAAACATATCTTGGCACCCAGTTAAGAGAAACCAGGACTGCATCGGGTATTCTTGGCATTAGTTCATCTTTGGTTTCAGGGGCTACCGAGGTAGGAATTTATACCACGTTAAGCTATGATGCGGTTGAGATCACGCTTTCCAATCCATTAACAGTATCTACCAGCTATCAGGTATACTACGCTGTTCAAAGAGCTTATTCAGCGGGCCCTAACTTAGATTGTAATAAGCCAACTGCTTTAAATTTCCCAACCTATCCGGCCATTATTGAACCAGTCAGAACGACAGCCACAGGATTAGGTTCTATAACAAATCCAGAAGCAGCAATTGACGTTAACACAACAAATGCAGCCAGCCTTTCTGTAACTGGCATTGGCAGTGCGTCACTTGCAGTAAAAGATCAGGTTACAAACTATCCTGCAAAGACATTTGCAGGATTTGAAATTGAAAACTCATCGGTGCTCAACCTTGGCGTATTTAATAATATCACGTTAAGAACCTACCTGGACGGAACAATACAGGAAACAAAGAATGCTTCAACGGGCCTGCTGTCGATTGGATTATTAGGCGGTTCCGGACGACAACGCGTAGGATTTGTGAGTTCTCTCCCTTTCGATGAAGTACAGATTACGATCAGCGCAGCGGTAACTTTGAACCTTGGAACTACGTTAGTGTATAGCGCTGTTTTCCAGGCATTTTGTGACGGGGCAGAACTGGTATGTAATACACCTACCGCTCTGACAAGTCCTAATTATCCGGTTATTATAAGCACACCAAATACGGTGATTACCGGTGTCACTTGCGCCAATTGCCAGGTCACAAACACCGGGAACCTGATTGATATTGATGCGGATAACCATACCGATATCATTTTGACTGCAGGCCTTGCTGTAAGCGGCTCTGTGGCTGTAAGAAGTGTTGAGCAGTCGTATCCTGCAGGCACCTTTGCAGGATTTGATATTAATTCACCCAGCATCATAGGTGTAGGTGTTTTAAGCGGTCTTCAGATTAGGACTTATCTAAATGGACAGCCAACCAGCGATGTGTTTGGAAATGGAAGTTTGCTGTCAGTCGGTGCACCGCTGCTCAGCGGATCAGGAAGACAAACAATCGGGTTTGTCGCAACGCAGGAATTTGACGAGATTAAGCTAACCGTTAATCAAACGGCCGGTTTGACTCTGGGAACAACGGAGGTTTATGGAGCTGTTTTCACAAGATTCTGTGCCGGGACACCATTAAACTGTAATACGCTTACTGCTGTAAAAAATCCAACTCATCCCGTTTACGTTGATGGAAGAAATACAGGAATAACTTCACCTGCATGTGTTGCCTGTACTATAAATAATTCAGGAAATGTGATTGACGGTAATGCCAGCAACGCAGCAACAATCGTCCTGACTGCGGGTGTGGCTAGTTCAGCTGATTTTGCAGTTGCGGATGCTATAAACACATATGGTCCAAATTCCTTTGCAGGGTTTGATGTGGAAACCGCGACCTTACTTTCGGCTGGTGCATTAAGCAGTGCTACTATTTCGCTTTACAACAATGGAGGTTTGGTACAGACCGGGACAGGCAATGCTCTGATCGTAGGAGCAGGTACTTCATTGCTCACAGAAACAAGCCGCCAGATCGTAGGGATTGTGGCGAACCAAAATTATGATGAAGTTAAAATCAGCTTTAATCAATTGGCAGGTGCAGATCTGGGTAATATCAGGATATACGGTGCCATTTTTGATAAGTTATGTCAGGGTACGATTGCCTGCAATAATAGCTATGTATTAACCCAACCACAATTCCCTGTTGTTATTGATGTGCCTAAGACGGGTATCTCCGGTGTTGCATGCGTAGGGTGCTCTGTACTTGACCCATGGAATGTTATTTCAGAAAGTCAGTCCGATTTTTCCCGTGTCACTCTGGTTGCAAATGTAGCTGGATCAGCAGCAATTTCAGTCGTTGATCCAATCACTACTTATCCGATTGGAACTGCTGCCGGATTTATTATAAGAAATGTCAACAGCATCGCTCAGGTTGATCTGCTAAGTTCGATCACCATTCAAACCTACAATAATGGTACTTTACAAGAATCAAGATCAGCTGCGAATTTGCTTAATCTTGAATTATTAAATATTATTACAGTGGGTACCGGTACACAGTTCAATCCTAGTTTTATAACAACGATGCCTTTTGATGAGGTAAGAATTGTATTCTCATCCTTAGCAAATGTGATCAACGTTGTTGATGTTTTCGGAGCATTTATTGACACAAGAACGTCTGTTGGCGGTGGAGCTCTAAGCTGTAATGCAATAAAAAATCCTGACTTTTCTGCGACGCAAATAAACATTCCCGTTACCGCGAGTGTCTCTACCAATGATGTTGTACCTGCCGGAACTACTTATGGTCCATCAGCGACACCCGCTGCCGGGAATCCGTCGGGTGGAAATCTGGTATTGAATGCTAATGGTACTTATACATTTACAGCAAGTACGAAAGGAGTTTATACATATGATGTACCTGTTTGTATTCCTGAAACGCCTTGCGTTTCAGTTCCACTGGTCATTACTGTTAAAGATCCGCTGCAAAATACAAACGTACCATTTTCTAATTTTGACATAGCAGTAGTTACAGGCGCTCCGACAACTCCTGCGCCGGTGACTATTAATGTAAAGGCAAATGATGGCCCTGGTAACAAGGATGGTGTTCTGGGAAATCCAACAACCACGAATCCTGCACACGGAACGGTTTCTGTATCGGGAGGAAACATTATCTATACACCTACTGCCGGCTATTATGGCTCAGACATGTTTAACTACACTGTCTGTGAAAGTCCATCCGGACTGTGTACCAGTACTTCGGTATACGTAATGGTCAGAGAGCCTAACAGCGCAAATGCTACCTCCGCTAGTGATGACTATGTAAACACAAGTCTTGGTGTGACAAGTACCGGAAACGTGTCATTAAATGATATCGATCCAAATTCTGATGAAAAGTTGGTATCACCCCAAACTGTTAACGGAGCTTCTGGTTCATTCACGTTGCTATCTGACGGAAGTTTCAGTTTCGTTCCAGCGACAGGATTTAGCGGCCCGGTTAACTTTATATACACAACTTGTGACACTGGAACGCCTTCTGCCTGTGCCAATGCTACATTGCATATATTGGTAGACCCGACGGCACCACTTCCTGTTACACTTACTTCGTTCACCCTCGCGCAAGAAGGACAGACTACTTTACTTAATTGGGCAACTACATCTGAAACCAACAGCGATCGCTTTGAAATCGAGCGTAGCCAAAATGGCAGACAGTGGGGTCAAATAGGTACTAAGAAGTCAAATGGAGATAGCAAGTCTGTTAAGACTTACAGTTTCGTAGACAGTGAGCCGTTAAATGGAGAAAATCTTTATCGGTTGAAAATGGTAGATCGTGACGGGACTTTTGCTTACAGCCGTATTGAATCAATAACATTTGGAGGTCTGTCCGCATCATTCTACCCAAACCCCGTCGCTGAAAAGCTAATTATCAGAACCAGTGATTTTAGTCTGATCAAGAGTATAGCAATCTATGATGCAAACGGGCGCACCGTTTACCAGTCGACTGCTGTATCGGGTAAGGAAATAAATGTTCAAAGTTTGCCTTCCGGGTTATATTTGATTAAAATGGTCAATACAAACGGAACGGTGATTACCAGCAAAATTGTTAAAAAATAAGAGAATTGATAAGTGATTAAGAGAGCGTCCTGCAAAGGGCGCTCTCTTTTTTTGATTAGTAAATCATTAAGAAACCCAGCGATCACAGTATGTAGTTAAGCTATTTTCTTGCTTTACTTAAAAGTGGCTACGTCAGAAATCAGCAATCGTTTTAGAAATCGGGCACATCACATAATAGCAGAAGAAAAATTATAATGGATGCAGCTCATGATCTAAGTATTGATTTCATCATAAAGCGGCATCGAATAAAAAACATGGACCATATAGTTCGCTCGTTGAAGTTTTTCAAGCCCTTATTCGTTTGGTTTGTAATACTTTTGACCTGTATGAAGAGAGGCTGTTATTTGATCCCGGAACCATAGCGTGAATGGGTTAAAAGTAAAACTTTACCCTCCGAGGACATTCTTTTATAAGGGTATTGGGACAACTAATACAAGATAGTCTTACCCTTTACTCGTTTGCAGTCGGGCATCATGAAGTGAACAATGCAAAAAAAATCCATTCTTTTATGAAGATGGGATTAGTATTAATGGTATTGTGGCGGCTCGACTGCGCGTCCCGGACTTAAGTTCTCTGTCCGGGCCGGGCTCGCGGACGAGTGGGAAGCGGTGAAAACGCAAAAAGCCACCCTTATTCAGAGTGGCTTTTTATTGTAATGGTATTGTGGCGACTACCTACTTTACCAGGTTTGACCCA